>Ga0255336_100239_pt1 | contig 111761 bp, 126 predicted proteins | sample MeOH1_35cm_T3_17_FD_189102 | JGI IMG/M metagenome (GOLD analysis project Ga0255336, IMG submission 189102) | Sandy soil microbial communities from University of British Columbia, Vancouver, Canada - MeOH1_35cm_T3_179 | ecosystem: Engineered > Artificial ecosystem > Sand microcosm > Unclassified...
ACCCGGCTGATCGAGCAAGTCTCTGGGAGTCTCGAGCACAAAGCCGAGTACGACCGGTTAAAGGCTGAGTTGGAAGAGGCTGCGGACCAGCAGACCTTCCAGCTGAACCGTCGCCGGGGCATCAATTCGGAGATGAAGCAATACCAGGAACAGAAAAGGGAGGCGGATAATTTTCAAGCCAAAGCCCATGAGCGCGACGCGGCCGTGGTGACACACGTCTTGTGGAAGCTGTACCATCTCCAACGCCAGATCGAGGAATCCAGCGCCGAAATTCAGAAGCATCAGAACGAGCTCAAGGAGTTCCGCCGAGGAATGGAGCATTACGAGCGCAACCTGGACGGTGCGAAGAAGGAGCACGCGCACGCGGGCCGAGAGGTCGGGAAAGCCGAGAGAGCGATCAAGGCCAAGGAAAGAGAGATCGAAGACAAGACGGCATCCCTCGTGCCCGTCGATGAGCAAATCCTGCTTTCGACCAAGCAGCTGACCAAGTACGGCAATCGGGTCAATGCCATTCTGAAGGAGCGACAGGCGCAGGCCGCGAATGTGACCCAGCTTCAAAAAGAACTAAAGATTGTCGAGAAGGCTCAGGGACAGTGGCAGAAGGAGTGGGAACAGACCGCCGGACGCCAGGGCGGCCAGCTGAGCGACGCTGATCTCCAGCAGTACACGAGACTTCGAGAAGAAGTCAACAAGCGCGCGTCGGCTGACCTGAGCCGGATCGCCAGACTCAAGAACGACCGGGCGCCAACGGAGGCAAGTTACCACAATGTCAAGAACACGGTGGAAAGCACAGAATATCGGCTCAAGTCGCTGGAGAACGAATACGGCACGATGAACGATCGAACGGACGCTCTGGGCGAGGTGGTGCAGCAAACGCAGAGCGAGATGGATGCAAAGAAGAAGGATCTGCACACAGCCACGTCCAAGCGGTTGCAGACGGCACAGACAAGAACCGAACTGGACGAAAAGCTGGCCGAAGTGGCCCGCAAACTGCTCGAAGCGGACGACGGACGTCGAGTGACCGAAAGAGAAGCCAGAACGAAGGAGACGATTGCCATGCTCAAACGCACCTATCCCGGAGTCAAGGGCCGCGTCCATGAATTGTGTAAACCGAAGCAGAGGAAGTACCAGGAAGCAGTCAGCACGGTCCTCGGCCGGCACTTTGACGCGGTGGTCGTCGATACCGAGTCGACGGCGAAACAATGCATCGAGTACTTACGAGATCATCGATCGGGCCAGGCGACGTTCATTCCTCTTGACACGATCCAAGTCAAAGCCGTCAATTCGAATTTGAAAGGGATGCATCGTGGCATGAGGCCGGCCATCGAGACCGTCGACTACGACCAATCGGTCGCCCGAGCGATTTCGTACGCCTGTGGCAACGCCATCGTGTGTGACGACCTTGATATCGCGAAAGAGCTCTGCTATGTCCGCCACGTTGACGCCAAAGCGGTCACTCTGGACGGCAGTGTCATTCACAAAGGTGGGCTGATGACCGGTGGTCGTGGCAGAGAGCAGAGTGCCCGCCGATGGGACGAGGCCGAGGTGGACAGACTCAATAAGCTCAAGGACAAGCTGATGGAAGATTTTGCGGCATTGCCTCCCGAGAGGACGCGCTTGGCCGAGGAACAAAATCTTCAGAATGAATTGAGCGCTCTGGAGAGTCGGCTGCGATACGCCCAAGATGAGCTGCTTGGCCTGTCCCGCAACCTCGACAGTAAGAAGAGGGAGATCGACCACACGACCGCTCTCTTGCGAGACGCAAGACGAAAGATGCAGGCCGAGCAGAGCAAGCTTGCGACGCTGGACACGGACATCCACAGCCATCAGGACTCGGTCGTCGCCGTGGAGGATGCGGTATTCACGACATTTTGCCAACAACATGGCTTTGATGACATCCGAGACTACGAAGCACGCCAAGGCTCCCTCCAGCAAGAAGCGGCTCAGAAAAAACTCGAGTTTGTCACTCAAAAGGGGCGACTGGAGGGTCAATTGGGCTACGAGAAGACCCGGCTTCAATCGACCGACGACCGCATCCAAGCTCTCCGAGATAAAGAACAACGTGATCGAAGTATGATTGATGATTTAAACGGGCAGCGTCAAGGCATCCAGGACGATCTGGATACGTTGAATGATGAACTCGACGGACTGCGCGCACAACTGGATGAACGAGGAAAGATCTATGAAAAGACCGGCCAGAAGCTGGCCAAGCAGAAGCAGGAAATGCAGAAACGGACCAAAGAAATGGACAACACCTTCAAGGCCATCAGTGCTTTGGAGAGCGAGATGCAACGCCATTCATCGAGTCGATACAGCCTCCTGCGCCGTTGCAAGATTGAGAATATCAACATACCCTTGGCCCGAGGCTCGGCCACTCTGGAACAACTTCCGATCAATGATTTGCCTCTCGAAGACGCTGATGCCATGGATGTGGACGACGAAGATCCCACGTCGGCCGCTCTACAAGCCCACACCGTCGCCGACTACGGCGTCGAGCTAGATTTTGACCTTCTCGATGAAGAGTTGAAAGAAGACAACGGCGAAGCGGTGGATGCACGGCTTCAAGAGGAAATCGCAAAGCTCAACGCCGCCCTGGATAAGATGAACCCGAATTCGCACGCGGCGCAACGTCTGGCGACCGTCGAATCTCGATTCCGAGACACAGAGAAAGAGTTTGAACAATCTCGCACCCGTTACCGTGACACCAAGGCGGCATTTGAAGACGTCATGGAGAAACGTAACGAGCTCTTCAACAAGGCATTCAGCCATATCTCGGAGCAAATTGAGCCCATCTATGCCAATCTGACCAAGTCAGATGAATTTCCCGCGGGCGGCCGGGCCTATCTGTCCGCAGATACCGACGAGCCCTATCTCGCCGGGGTGAATTACCATACGATGCCACCGGCGAAGCGCTTTCGAGACATGGAGCATCTGTCTGGCGGCGAGAAGACCATGGCTGCGTTGGCACTGTTGTTTGCCATTCACAGCTACCAACCGAGTCCATTCTTTGTGCTCGATGAGGTCGATGCGGCCTTGGACAATGCCAATGTGGCCAAGTTGGTGAACTATGTCAGAAATCATGCTGTACGTATGACTTATGACATGGCTCGAGCACGCTAACCGTGACTGAACAGGGGCCTGGCATGCAGTTTATCGTCATTAGTCTCAAGACCGGCTTCTTCCAGGGCAGCGAGGCGTTGGTTGGAGTGTACAGAGATCAAGGAGCGAACAGCTCGAAAGTCTTGACGCTTGATGTCAGTTGATGACCGCTCCACCTGTGAATCATGCTTGCTAACAGGATCAGCTTCGGAAGTACGCGTGAGGATGGGAAAGTCCATTGATGAGAGAAGTCGACTGAATCCGAGTTCCTTTTCTCCATCTTAGACAGGTCTACCCTGTAGAGAACAGTGTGACGGCCCGATGAGCGACGAGCTTATTGATTGCAAAGTATGCTTGTGCTTGAGGAATCTTTAGTTTTACCGTTGCCAAAAAACAAAGATATGGGCTCCCAGTTTATGAGTGAGTCCTGTTTTATTGTTGCCAACAGTCCCAGTTGATGAGTGAGTCCTGTTTTATTGTTGCCAACGGTCCCAGTTGATGAGTGAGTCCTGTTTTATTGTCACCAACAGTCCCAGTTGATGAGTATGTCCTGTGCAGTCTTTGCCTCTGGTCATGAATGACGTTGATAAACTCCAAGACCACCTTTTACAAAACCTAATCAAGATAAAGAGTATGGAATTCATTCATGAGCTCTATGGCCTAGAAGGTTGTTACTGAATCCAGCGCCAGCTGTTCCGCGTTTCTCACGTACTGAGCCAAGTCAGTCCATTCCCACGATCCTTGAGTCTATTCAACTGGCCTCTATAATCCTGGCCCTCGCCACTGTGTTTGGCTTCCAAAGTGAGAGTCGACTCGAGAACAGAACCTTTGAGCTTTCTTTGATATCCTTTCGGCGGCGGCCTTCCTTGGTCCTCCGCTGGCACAGCGATCTTCGACCGCGATAATATCTCAGCGACGACGTCGGAGATCAGTCTTTCTTGACTTCTGGCTCCTTCCTTGCTGTGTCTGTTTTGTTTTGCTCAGTCACGTCCTGTTCGGTCTCCTTGGCCTCCTTGGCCTCCTTGGCCTCCTTGGTGGCGAGATCCGGCGGGGACGAAGTGGTATTGCCATCCTGTTTTGGCTTCGGCTTCTCGTCGATGTTCTTGTGATCCTTGACATCGTCGCTTGCTTTTTGGCCGTCCGCACTCTGGGTTGACTGAGCCTGCTCATTCTCCTCTTCGATCATTTCTTGCTGTTCCTTCAACACCTCTAGACGTTGCTTATTAGTGGCCGCGCCTTCGGCATTGTGCACTTCAAGCTCGATCTCATGGAACAGCTCTTCAGGAATGCTGCTCAACACCGCTTGAAGGGCATCAATCTGAGATTCAATCTCGCTATCCCTGCCCGAGGTATACATGTAGGCATTGCTCAGCACGAGGAGCGTCGACGGGATGTTGTACTTCAAACGCAGATCCAGCCACATCTGAAGGTCTTCGCGCAACCTCGCAGGGGACATGCCGTGTGTCCGCAAGCCACGAGACGCGCATGCCATCTGCAACTCTGGGACTGACAATGAATCGACGCCCTCAAAGGAGATGGCCTTGTCGTCACGCTTGATTTGTCGCATGCGATGGCGGATCTGGTATCTGAGCATGGCATCCGTGCCAAAGGTGTTCAAGTTCATGTATTTGCACATCCCGACCAACTGTGGCCTGGATAGGTTGTCGAGCGTCAAATCGTCCTTGAACATCTTGCACACCTTGATCACGTCCTCCCGCGTCGGCGATTCTCCTGTGGCGCGAACCTTGCGAAAGAATTCGGTAAATTCCTCTTTCTTCGCGTTGAGCGCCGAGACCGGGAGCCCGGTCTCACGCATGGTGTTTCGGAGGAATGTCGACACATGCTTGCGAGTTTCTCGGAGATGGGCCGCATTCTGCTCCCGAGTCTTTTGTGCTTCAAACGTCGACGGCAAGAGGTTGGGGAAGAGCTTGAGCGCCACCGGCAGGAGGAGTTCGGCAAACGGGACAATGACGAAAACAGAGAACGGGACCAGACGTCCGAGGTCTTGCACGGTTCGTCGAAGCTGCGGATGGGCAGATCAGTAAACGGTGGTAGAGGAGGGGCTCAAGGAGCACGGTGCTCACCTGTCTGTTCTCGCGCCTACTCAGTTCGTATCCGGCAGCCATCTTCAAGGCGAGTTTGGTCGAGATCTTGACTTCGGCAGCCAATAACTTGGTGCCATCCCAATAATGGACGAGTTCTTTCTTGATCTTTTGCCCAATCGTGAGCTTCTTGTCCTCTTCCTTTTTGATGGCAATTGACTTGTTCTCCGCCTTGGTCTCGGTGGCCTTCTCGGCAGCCAATTCGGTCAGGGAAGCATTTTCCTGCCCCTTGGTCTTGTCAACGGCAGTCGCACCACCTTCTGGAACTGTGCCCTCCTCGCCGGGCTTCAATTGAGCCGCTGGCGGGATTGAATCGGTTTTCTTGCCGTCGTCCTTGGGCAATGGCTTCATGGCCTCATTGATGTTAAAGCCCGGAGGGGGGCCACCGCCCGTCCCGTGCGTTGCCGTTTCGGTGGCATAGTTTCGCTTGGGCAACAGAATTGCCAAGGCCTGTATATGAGGCGGAAGATCTCTCGAGACCAAGGATGGCCGTGATCGGTAAGCGTGCAAAGGAATGGAGTGGGGGATGCGCGAGTGTGCTGTCAGAGTGTGACAATCAGCGAGAGGCCGTTGATGGCTGGACAACCGGACAACATACATTTCAACAAGGCCCTTCTTGTCGCTGCCGAGCTGACCATTCGAGGGGCAGAACTCATTGTAGCGATCGGGAGGGATAGTCGGATGGAATGAGTGGAAGGAGAGTGGGATAGCGATCGAAAAGGCTGGACTGGTACAAAAGGATCTAGATGGAAGCAGGAGTAATATGAAGGGCCAGAGGGGTCAAGTCATGGAGGCAGATGATGTTTGCCGTGCCGTTGTCGATGTGATCCAGGCAGACCCGGGTAAGCAGGATACTCGCTGCGGCCTCTCGCTGCCAAGCCCCTCGCACGTGATGCGTCTGTCAGTCCCAACGGAATGGGGCGGACAAAAGTCGGACCAATTCAAGGTTTCAAAAACCATGGTTCAACTACAAAGTGGGATAGATTGGGAGCTGTCTAGCCAAGTGAACGGGCTGAGTCTGGTCCGTTACCTTGGGCAGACAGCCAAGGATGCACACGGAAAGCCTGGTGACATTCACCGGCTTTGAATCGCCGCATGACGGAGACCACATCAAGGGTGGAGCCCGCCTCCCAGTGATAAAATGGCACAGGAATCGGGCCTAGATCATGGTAGAACCCGGATGAGCAAAACAATTCTTCCGATACACTTGCCTGGCATATATTTCACCGAATGATAAGATGGACGAGATCGTGGAGTTTTGGTCTGGTACCCGTACTCCTCGTTCGATGTTGTTCTGATGGCGGTGTGGTGCTGGGGGGAGCACCGCCATGACCACCACCAGCTCAAGCCGCCATGAACCTCGACACCACGTTCTTGATCGGTGCTTAAGCTGCTAGACTGGGCGACGACCGCTCGTCGTCCGATTCCAGTCTCTTCCGCCGCTTCTGATCTGGTGAAGATACGGATGATGTATTGCGTCGTCGCCTTCCTGCCGGCTCATAGCGCGGAAGAGACCTTCTTCGTTTGAAATGCCGCCTTGGACTGTGGCTGCCACTTCGGCTCCGGCTTCTGCTCGGGCTGCGTCTGCGTCTGCGATTAGTCTGGTCTGGACTACGGCTTAAGCGGTGATCGTCATGACTGTTGCGACTCCTGAGAATATCAGCTCGCTTGTGGCTTCTCCGGTCGTCCGACGAGTGGGACGGAGGTCTTCGAGACCGTTCACTCTCCCTCCCGTGTCCCCGTCCTCTGTCCCGAGATCGGGACCGGGAGAGTGATGAGGAACGAGAGCGATCATTTCTCCGATAATAACCGCGTCGAGGGGGAGGGGAGCTGCTCGACAGAGACCGAGCCGGTCGTCGTCGTCTTCTAGGGAAACGTGAGCCCGATGAATCAGAACGTGTCGTAGACCGTGCACGATTTTCACCAGGTGATGGAGATGTCCTCCTTGCCTTCCTCGCACTCCTTGGAGTGGGCGATCTAGTCCTACTCGGCGAATCTCGACGGCTGCGGCGGCGTGGCTGGCGGGACGGTGATGGTGATCGTGATGGTGACGGTGATGGAGAAAAAGACGGGCTTCGATGGCGCAATCGGCGTGGAGAACGTGATACTGAAGGCGAGCGGGAAATGGACCTGGTCGGCGACCTGCCCCGACCATTCCTCCCGCGGCCTCGTCGTCCTCCTTCTCCTCGACCACCAGGGACGTACGTATCCATTTCGCGCCGCGAAGGTCCTCGGTATGGCGACGTTCGGCGCCGGGGTGGTGATCTAGAGTCTCTTGGTCTGCGTGAGTCAAACCCTCTGCCCCAGCGTCCACCGGCTCGGCCGCGGCCTCGTTCAGCACGTTCACGTTGTCTTACATTGTCCACTTCGCGCTCTCGGCCTTGCTCCTGCTCTTTCCGCTTTTTCATTTCTTCCGCCGCTTTCTCGGCATTAATCTGGCAGGGTCAGTCAGAATTCCACAGGGAGGTTTCGGCCACCGACTTTTTCTTGAATGAGCTCCAACTTCTTCGCCTCCAGCAATTCCTTTGGCACCCCCTGGGGATTGGACTGCGCGCTCAGACACAAGTTCCACAGCTCTTTACAGAATTTGGCAGTGTCCTTGTCGAGAAAGCCGGTAAGCGAGATTTGGAGAGACTTGATATCAGGCTGTGCAGCATCGTCAGACACCAGTGGTCAGGCACCAGTGGCCGGAGTCCCGGAACGTACGAATCGCGAACCCTCGAGCAAGTTGAAGCACAGCTCGATCACCACGTCATCCTCAGTGCCAAGTATGTTGGAGATCTTGCCTGCAATCCATCTGCAGCTGACAGTCAGCAACATGGTCAGGTCCCGTCTCGACACGGCCGGGCTCACTTTTTCATCACCTCGACGTTGACCTTTTGCATGTCAACTTTCTGGTTGAATTCGGGAGGAAATTTCGTCTGCCGGAGCAGTTTCTGGTCCACCGGTGTGGCCATGACTCAGGCTCGTCACTGAATGATGCCAACCTGCGCAGGTATCGACCGACATTTGCATGGACGTCCTGGTTGCGAGCTTGACAGTCTGTCTGCGAGGATCAAACATGGAAGGTCTGCCGGTGAAGACTGACGCTATCCGGAATCGTTTAGCGCCTGCTCGCATCCGACCTCCTGTCTTCAATGTTGTTCTCTCCTCTCGACACCAATTGAAGACTGATCGTCTTTTGGAGACCTACCCTGCGTGGTGCCATTTCTCATTGAAGGGCAATGGCAACTCGCCTCTTACCAGACAGTGGAAAACTGCTTGACGCATCCCTTATTGTTTCTCTTTCGACTTCAGCCATTTGTCGCCATGTCTCATGTCTCATTCTTCGAATAAAGGACTAATGAGTTCACAAGAACATTCATTGGGACGTGCATTCTGATTCAATTGACTTGACTTGGCAGGGTCTCAGCATCCTACATGCAGGCATGAGCGAGCATCCAACCTCAAGACCTTGACCTTCCCCGTGTCAGCATCTGAGTCCAAAATAGAGCTATCTGCATTATGGTTTGCCGCAGACACCACAGACTTTGCTCATCTCTGGCGTCGACGGCGAGAGAAAGGAGCAAGTATGCACCCAATGACCAAGATGAGTTTCCAACACTCCAAGCGAGAGCGTCGGTCAATGTATCATGATCATAGTTCCAGTAGGCATTAACAGCGATTACCACAGCTATGCGGTCTGCTGGGTGAATTCACCACCTTCACCCGTCCCGGAGTTCCTTAGACTCTGACCGTTAGCCGAGCAGCATCAGGTCTTCGTTGGCATTATATTTATGGTCCGGTCAATCCAACAGTATGAAGAGATCCCACAAGGGAATTGCCGGTGAATGTGCAGGATGCGTCCATAACACGGGCTTCCTGTAAACTGAAGCGCGCGGTACGCCAGGCCCAAGTGCGGCTATCAGGAGACGTGTGCCAGTCGTTATGCTTGACCGTGATCGGACGAATATGGTGCTTCCCAACTGAAATAGATGGGTGGTGCTCTGTGGAAGGTCCGGTCGATAGCTCAGGAGACTCGGGCCTCGACGGAGCTGCGGAGCAGCTGTTTGTTGCCATTGACTGTCTTCCGCTTCGCTTTCGCCCGGTACTTTGTGGTGTGACACGGCACCGCAGGAATCAAGACGGAGCTGACATCAGACTAAGGAGGCGGAGCTATGCGGCCCTGAACAAGCACTCCTCTAGAATGCCTCGAGATATCATGTTTGTCGCGTCAAGGCAGAAAGGACAGCGTCCACGTCCGCTCGTGCTCGGATCAGGTCCGCGCCCCAGTCCGATTCGACGTGCTCGAGTTTGGCCGTGTAGTGCAGAGAAATAAGGTCGTTGGCCCTCTGAAGATCGACATCCGTATCTGAATCGGCCCCCATCGCTGTAGATCGGTCAGCTAGACCATTAGGCGATGGATTCTCCGGAGTCGATAGTTTATAAACATTGACGAATGCCATGGCTGCTTGGTGAGGCTAGAGAAGATGTGTCAGTTTGGATATCGTGACCGTATTATTGCCTCGTCTGAACGGAATGGAAAGGGTCACGCGCTCTGCGAATGTGAAGAAGCGAACGGGGAATCGGATGGCGCCGGGCAGAGGCTAACGTACACAGACGCTGAGGGATTTGAGGTCAGAAAGAAGTGCGGCGATTTGCATTTTGTCGTCTTTAGCTTTGTGGCTGATGGATGCACAGCTGGAGTCAGAGGGTTGGCGCCTGTGTGGGAAGGGAATTAGATCTTTGACTTGGGATGTTATATTCAGTCGAACCCGAATGAGATGACACATGGGCTCTGGTGTTGATATCTAAGGAAAGAATGCTGGGCGGATGTTGAAGCTATCACGTGACTCTGGTGATGCCAGGCCTTGATGTCTATACTGGCGCCCGCGGGCACCCAGTAGATAGCCAGAATCCCATTAGTCCCTGTAGTCCTGCTACTATTGTGGCAAACCATGGTTTTAGATCAGTCCACTACGCGGATCACTTTCCCAGTTACAATCGCAGCTCCGAGCTGCCACTGAAAGGAGTTGGTGAGTCGCTGGAGACTTCCAGATCACAGATCGAAGCAGAAGCAGTCCGTCCGATCTTTCTAGTCTTTCATAATAGATGTGACGGTGAAGGGCTTGATGGTCCACTCCACAGGCTTCTCAAGAGGATAACCCGCTTGCTTTTTCAGGTCAGCGCTCAATTCTGAGCACAGGATACTGAAACATCCTCCGTTGAGTGCGCCAAAGGCAGACTGTGCGGTCAATACCTTTCCACGGCTATCCAAACTTCACGGTCCAGATTTGGGAGGTATTATCGTGATCATTGCGTTACCAAGGGAGGACGAGACATGCAAAAGTCAGGAGTCAGCTGCTCTAGCTGAATGGTCGTTGAGGTTGGCCTTCCTGCGTCATCACCCCTTGGTCCGGCTATCAACCGAGATTGGTGAAGAGCACAACGGTGTGGACATGGCAAATATGTCCATTGACATACTCAGCAATCACTGCGGCGATGATCGATCCATCCCCTTTGCGATATCATGTCCACCGTTTTGGTGTTTTATGCTGTCGTCCTCCCTTTCCTCATCGACGTCGCCGATCTGGTCGGCATCAACATCGGTAGCCGTTTGCTTCTCTTCCTCGAGCTTTTTGTATTTCCTTCGACTCTTCTTCATCGAACTCGCCTTTTTCTTTCTCGCTCTCTCAATCTTTTTGGCCGCCCGAGAATCCTCTCCTTTTTCCAATAGCTCAATCTTTTCGGCCAAGATGCGCCGTGCAATGTTATGGTTCTGGGATCGGGACCGTGTCGCCTGCGACTTGACCACGATCCCAGTGGGAATGTGAGTCAGTTGCACGGCCGAGTTAGTTTTATTCTGCACATCTCGTATTAGACATCGCCGTCCATCGCGTGTCATGACCAGAGATGGTCTCGCCTACAATCTTCTGGCCGCCTGGCCCCGAGCCTTTGAGGTAGACATGGCGCAGCTCGTGGTCAGGGAGCGTGGGCCGTGACGGGAGCTGATCTTTCTTGTTCAACACCGCCGCCTGGCGAAACGAGCGAGAGTAAGAAGGATTCACCACCGCATTGTTGAGTGTCTGCCGCACAAGGTGGCGCACCAGCATAGCCACATATCCTGCAAAGACCGCGTTGAAGTTTGTGATACCTCAATTGGGCACAGCTATCTCTTTGTCTCGGCACCCAGACCTTTACTCGGTGTGCCAAGGCACTAAACACCCACCTGGGGTGATTCACTAGGTTTTGCATTGGCATTGACCAACAGGATGAGAAGATATGCAACATGTGGATGGCGAGGCATGCATTGACCAGCAGGATGAGATATGCAACATATGGACAGCGAGGCATGGCATTGACCGGTAGGATGAGAATATATGCAACATACGGACAGCGAGGCATGGCATCGACCAGCAGGATGAGAAGATATGCAACATACGGACAGCGAGGCATACCATCAGGCAAAGATAGGTCCAAAGAACTTTTCCTACTCGCCAGCTGAATCTCCATCTATGTCATCATTGTCATTTTCGTGCATTGACTTGGGCCAAACCGACCAGGCAGTCACCACCTTACACCAGGGTCTTCTCGGTGAGGAAGATGCCGTATTTTTCCTTCAGTTCCGTCAATAACGGCTCGGCCAATTCCCAGGTGACGGGCGCCAATATGCCCTTCTCGTTGATTCTTCCATCCAAGACCATCAAAGATGCCAAAGCACACGGTACGCCCACCAGCTTCGCCATCGAGCTGTATCCGTTGGGGTCGCCGTAGTCCACCAAAGTACTCGTCCTGGTCTCCTTGCTGCCGTCCTTGTTCTCGATCAAGAACTTGTGCTGCAGGATCACCATGTCTCTCTCACCCTTCTCGTACTGCATCTTCTCCTCGAGCGTGGCGCACAACGTATCCAGAGGATTGCCTCGTGGCGTGATCTTGTCCGCAGAGAAGAGTCCCAGCCACTTCAGACCGGACAAAATGCGCTCTTTCTCCGCCGTATCGGGAAACTGTGTCTTGGAAGAAATGGCCCAGGACAGATCTGATTCCGAGCGGCTGGACGCGCCGATGATCTTCTGCGTCGCCTCGGCCCATGTGATTGGGTCGGACGAGGGCTGGAGGAAGTCCTGTTCGTCTTCCGACAGAAAGCCAATATCCACCAGAACTTTGACAAACTCGGGGAAGCCTTGATAGCGCAGTGTCCCCCGGATGACGGTCTGGGCTTCGGGAATGTGGTATCGCTCTCGGTAGGGCGTGGAGTCCCGGTTGGGGTAGGCGACCAAGGCAAAGCCAGGATAGATGAAATACGGTTTGGCGTGGGCCATGAGTTCCGGTCCAGGAATCTCTTTGACCTGGCCGTCTTCATAGAATTTGGCGGCGTTACGCAGCGCGAGGAGCACGCCTCGACTCGACCACGAGAATTTGTAGCCCAATGGATTGTCGCTCGCTTCGGGGGCCGGCAAGCCCCCGCAATATGATAGAAAAGACTTGATCTTGCCTCCAGCTTTGTGAACTTCTTCGATCATTTTTACAGCGGCCAAATGGTCGACCCCCGGATCGAGGCCAATTTCATTCATGACCGTAATGCCAGCCTCTTTCACGGCTGGTTCCAGCTCCTTCATGGCTGGTGATATATAGCTCGTCGTGACCACATTCTTCTTCTTCCGAATCGCCGACTTGATCACGGTGACATGGTAGGTGTAAGGGATCAAGCTGATGACGATGTCGACCTTGGCCACCTCGCCGTCGAGCGCCTCCGTGTCGGTGACATCGAGAGAGATCGGTCTGGTGTTCTTGATTCCGTGGCTGAGTTTCTTCGCACTTTCTAATGTCCTGCATGCTACTCACCGTCGGCGTCGACGGACAGATATGAGAGCGGAGAGGACTACTCACCTACCGTGACTTCGACGCCCGCATCGGCCAATATCTGGACGGTGGGCTTGGTGACGAAGCCCGCCCCCAGAAGCAAGGCCTTGTGCGCCGAATGGCCCAACTTGGACTGGATAGTGGTGATCAAGGACGACATGTCGGACTGATATCGTGCCACGGCCAGCCGAATTGCAGAAAAGTGTGGTCGGACAGAATATGGAAATCAGTCAAACGGCCTGGAGCACGTGTCTCAGACGCCAATGGAGAAATAATCCATCCCAGCGGACATCTGCGGCGGGCCCAGCACACTAAATCTCAGTTGCCGTTCCTGATCGCCAAGCAGGCTGAGGGGCGTCGGACCTGGCTTGCCTTTCCCAACGCGACATAGCATTGCTCCTCTCCTCGCTCCCCCCACGACTGAAGGAGGGGCCAGTTCGAGATGGCTTCGGATGCTCGTACAAAAGCTGCGCCAACCCAGTCGGTGCGGTATATTCCAGGGCTGCACTGATCAACTCGAGAGAATACCCAGGGTATTCTAACCTTCTCTTTTAGTCTCCTCGGCGGCCGATTATTCCACCTGAGACCATGGCTGTCTCACCGCTCGTCCGCCTTCAATCTTACTTGGAACCTTTTTACCTTCTCAGTGTGTCGATTGGTTATCTTCCAATCACACTATGGTCCCATCCACTGCTGGCCATCACCTCTCCTTCGGCATTTCGATCCAAATGGTTCGGGAATTTCTGGCGCGTCGTGGGGCCGCAGATGGCGGCTTCAGAGCTTCAAGTTGACCATATTGAATCCCTGTTCGCACGAGCTCGGGGCACCGTGCTTGAGTTGGGGCCTGGCGGCGGCGACCAAATGTACCACTACAAAGCAGACCAGATTGAACGGGCATACGGCGCCGAACCCAACGCCTTCTTGCACCCGAAGCTCATCGACGAGGCCGAGAAAGCCGGACTGGGAGGGAAGTTCACGGCGCTCGACGCCGGAGCTGAACCAGGGAGTCTGCTACCGGCACTGCAAAAGGCCGGGCTGATTCCCAGTACAACGACCAGCGTGCCTGAAGAAGGAGTTTTTGACAGCATCATCGCCATCAAATGTCTGTGCTCGGCGCCTCAACAGCAGCTTCCGGCCATCCTGGCTGTCATTCAGGCTCTGCTCAAGCCGGGCGGAGAGCTCTTGTTCTTTGAGCATCTTGAGAACAACAGCGATCGCGTCACCATGTCATATGCCTGGCTGGTCGACTGGATCTGGCCGGTGTTCATGGGCGGATGCCGCTTGAATGGTAAACTGGACAAGGTCGTGTTAGGAATGGGCGGATGGGACGACCGACAGCTTCAGACGACCGGTGAGTTCCAAGGCCATGAACCCTTCAGATATGTCAAGGGCATTTGCCGGAAAGCAGGGCCGTAAACGGTCAATCCAAGACGGTGTCGAGTCCTTCGCCTCCAACCAGGATGACCACTGTTATACGGGGGCGGCGAAGCCAGAAGAGGGAACGCATTGAATTGGCATGAGAGCGAGCATTTTGTTCGGATATCAAGATTGTAGTTGCCCGGCACGTATGGTTCAGCGGCGGCAACGAACGAACATTCGGATGACAGTGGTCAGGATAATGATGGAGATGACCTGCATATATCAAATCCACCTACTTTTGCTATGGCAGAGTCATAGGCACCAGCATCCTGAATGACCGACCTGATCATGCCAAACTCCAAGCGTATAAAGTTCATGTCCAATATACTGTGCACGACGGTCACGCCAGCAACACTTCCTTCTGTGGCAACTCGGTCTCGTACTCGATCTCGACCCGCCCCGGCCTCTTTCTTGCTGTTGGTGGCGGTGCTGGGCGTTTCCTCTTCATGCCGGGAACGGGTCTCTCATCCTGTTCGCTCCCGCTTTCGCTTCCTTCACTGCCTTCAGACTCCTCACTGCCGCTGCTCTCTTCGTCATCCTCGTCAGCGCTTTCTCCGCCTAGCCAGTCATCAAAGTCCTCCATTTCGGCTTCGTCGCCGACGTCGCTCTCGTCCACGTCGGAAACGTACTCGACTTCAGCCACTTCTCCCTCGAGCTCTTCTTCGTCCTCACTTTCCAAGTCCTCACCTTTCTCGGCCCTTTCCAATCCCCTCAAGACCTTCTTCCACACATTCTCTTCGACATTGATAGGCCGATCTCCATAGGCGCCACTCCGTAATCTCTCCAGAAGCTCTCTTTCAATCGCACGTTCGACTTTGGCCGCACTCTCGGCTTTTCTTTCCCGTGTCTCCTCGCGTCGGCGGATCTTGGGCGCCAGCTTCGGGACCAGAGTCTCGCCCAGCCTCTCCTCTTCTTTGGCGATCCGTCGTGTTCGAATGGCCACTTGTGTCAGCCTCGTCAAGCGCTGTTTGCATTTGTGGATGTAGAATTTCGGCCAGTAGATGAGCTTCTCATCAATTTGCGCCAGCGCTTTCTCGTAATTATTCGACAGTCTGATTTTCTCCCACCACTTGGACGGCAGATGCGTGCGTTCGGGAGTTTTGATGAACAAGCACAACGAGTCTGTGTCCGGGTCTGGTCGTACTGTCGCGTATCGAGAATTCGCAAGAGGACACGATTGACGGTTGCAGAAGCCCGTCAGGTTGTATTCATTGCGGCAAAACGTCTGTTGCTTTTCTTTGATTCTGTAGTGTTCAGTTAACGCCTGACAACAGAAGATTCTCAATGAAGGATCTTCGGGACATACTTGAGTTTGAAGGAACAAAACTGTTGGTTGATGACCTGCCACACAATCTCATCGGAAGACATAATGCCGCAAGAATGAGGTAACAGCCAGGGCCTCAGAGTCAATGCTTGAGATTCTTGTGGCGACGGCGCAGCAAAAATGTTTCTTTCAGGGCAGTTATCGATAAGCCCGAAATCTTGGCACAAGGCTGGCCCGGTAAGGAAAGTCAGGTACAATCGCCAGTTGACGGCAACACCATAGTTGGAGAGTGTTGCAGCCTTGCATGTTATGAAGTCGCCTTCGAAGAGCCGAACCTACATATTAATTTGTCCAGGTCAGTAGATGGAGATAGTCAGGCTATGCAGGGTGATTTCAAACTTCTGGAAGAGCATTCGTCAGGGTCTAGTCACGTGACGAATCTGTAGTGCCCGTCCTTGATTTGTCTTTGTACCATTATTTGAGATTGACACTTGTGTACTTGACTCAGATAAGTTTACATGAGGCAGATAAATGCTCTCCTAGATGGAGGAGAGCGGTGTTGGGAACACAGGTAGTGTGTTCATCCTGTGAGCGCTTGGCCTCGGCACTCCTACAACACCAGTCTGCTCTTAGAATCAATCATCTCAGTTGATTCATCACAACCAACTCATCTTGCTTGGTTATCACAACTAGCTCACCTTGCTTGGTTCATCGTCTGCACCTCTTACTCTGCTACCATGTCCTCGGAGTGCGAGTAGAGAGAGGGCAATCAGTCGACCCACACACTTTGCATGACACGGTGTTGCATAAGAACGCGGCTCCAAGGCTCACGCCGTGTGAATGCGCCCAGCAGACCATATCTGAGGTTGTTGCCTGACCAGAAAGGCGGCCATCTTGGTCCAGCGTGAGGCTGAAGCCGTGGTGGAGTGCGTTGTTCAGCCCCACTTCACAATCCGCCAGCCACATCCAAAGTCATTCTTCTCTCCTCCGCCATTGCTGATAACTAGAAATTGGGAGTATCCCGGTGTCGCGCCAGTCTTTCTGAGCTTTGCTCACTTACAGATCTCCATTGACCGCCGCAGGCATGATCCGCCATGGAGAGTCGGACCTTGTTCGAGGAACACCCGATTCCACCACAATCCACAGGTGAGGCCCGAACATTTTCCACCTCCCTCTGAAGTCCCTGCCACTCATCCTTCGAGAATAGGCCATCTGTGAATTTGTGGGACCAGGCTCTGAAACGGCTGAGCGATGCCGACAAACTCCATGTGGACGTTCATCAACAGAATAAACGGGCCTTTTTGGAAGACATGCTTAAAGTGACTTCAGTGCTGTGTTCCACATACCTGTGTTCCTGCTGGACTGATGATCTGATTGTAAGAATCCCAGAGGCAAGCAATGAACAATCAGGTTGGGCTAGAACTCGCTGTGTTTGGCTGAGAATCTGGCAGGAGCATACAAGACTCTACGCTTGCCTCCTTCAGCACCCTGAGGCGTGAACGATGAGTGTAGGAATAGGTTTGGTATCCTCCACTCTTCCTGAAACACAGCTCCTGTGGCATAAGTGTGGCAGGTTATTGTTGTCGTGACAAAAGTCTTACTAGTCCATCCACAATTTTTAAGCCCAACAATCCAATTCCTAGTCTGCACCCCGTTATGGTCTGTCTGGGCGGTAGCGAACTGTCAGGGCTGCCACCTGACAGACATATATAAACTAGGCTGCAAGAACTCCACCAATGTTTGTGGCATTATCAGTCTTTTTGGGCAGCCCCCAAGGGATCATGGGACCTGTCCTGACACGAACTCATTGGATATATAATTACCAAAGTAACAACCCGCTAGCCTTAGAATTTCACAAAAATAGTGTCGTACTAAAGGACTGGATCGATCAACCACTCAATTGTCCTCCTGAGAAGGAGAGGTAGCTAGCTACTCATATAACGAACCTGTCCCCCTGAGCTACTCCCAATTGGGCGAAGGCTGTTGTTACCCAGCAACCAGCTATTGCCTGACAAATAGCTTCCCCAACTGCGGAAAGCGTTGCTGAAGGTCAGCGCGGGCCGCCGCCCTCCGGCCCACTTCGTCATATTGCAGTGCAATTCCTACCAACCTAGACCCTATTGCCCAAACACATGAACCCAGGATAAACGGGCCTCCAGTGTAACCTACTATACCAGCAAAAACTTGTCCTAGGACCGCTCGATTCCTAGGTCCAGTAACTTCATCCACCCTCAGTTCATCAAGACGCTTCAACAGATCAGCACAAGTATGCGAGGCCTCATCGGCGACAAGAAGATAGGCGAGGAGAATAGCAAAGTCAGCATCGTTCCACCAAATGTTGAGATAGTCCCACTTCTTTCGAAGTTGGTAGTAACCTGCTATGTCCTTAGTTCATACATCCCAGACCTGTGGAGTGTTATGATGAACTTACGCTCCGTGCAGAGAGTGACGGCATCACCGTTCATTGCAACGATGCCGAGTTCCTGAATGCCATTGATCTCACGAATGCGGGATGGAACCCAGGGAGACGCCCTCGTGCCGGGCTTCTCGTTACCACAGTGGTCCCAAAACAGCTGCCCCTGGAGTTTTTCAAAGAGAGTCATGCTCTTGGATTCCCAGTCATTCTTTCGGACTAGGCAGACTGCAAAGTGTCGCCGAAAAGTCAATGATTGCAAGATTGATGGAAGACAGTCAGTGGTTGTCCCCCCCCATGGAATCGAGCTCGATCTGTCAGGCGTCGCGCATATTTTGTCGCTGATTGGGCTATAGACATGGACTGGGGGTGTCGTTACGAGGAGTGCGTAGTACTCTGGCGCATGTGAAGTCGAAGGTGGAGTGGGCTGAGCAGCTTGGCCCGAGAATTTGGAGCCTGTGGAGCGGCTGTCAGACGGATCATCACAGGCGCTGAGAGGGAGAAGGACTCGAAGGACTTGGCTTATCTCGAGGCCAGTGAAGAAGGTCATTGAGCCAGTTGTACGCCTCGGTGTAAAAAAGCGCAAACCCCTGTCGAATTCTTGAAGCACCAGTACTAAGTGATTTGGCCCAGACCATGCCAGCCAAGTCACCAAAGCCTCCACCTGTGACGACAGTAGTGATGATTTTCCTTGTCCATGGAGAGCTCTCCCAAGAGTCGTAGCCGTGCCACGCCATCAAAGGAAAGAGGCCCCAAATGCAAAGATTTCTGAAGAGCACCAGGGGCTCGGGGGTGAAGATCATGTAGGCGGAGACAACGCCGACCACAATAACGAATTCGATCTTCCCGATACCCATACTGTCTGGTCTCCACGACAGGATATGTTGTAAAGACCAGACTCTGAATAGCAGATTCTTTAACTGTGAGGAGTATAGGAGGCTCAAATCAGATGGGATGGAGATGAGTGATTGAAGGATTTTCCTAAGAAGTTTGCGATCAGCTCGAGATCGGGGACGGAATATTCTTATAGATTAAGCCCTTCGCAGCAAACCCAGTAATAACAATTAAAGGAAGCCTCAGATGAAGAGGCTGTGTAAGAGGCGGTGAAAGAGGCTGTGTGGGAGGCCAGCAATGTTGTAGCCCAGAAGTAGGTGAGCATTGGGCAAAATCAAGACCAGTGCACAGTGGCTGGACAATCGGTTGTGCAGCTCATGACTGCGAATAACAAGGATAATCCAGATATCTTATCACAACCTCTTGAGTGGCTGTAGAATTTCAGGCAGGTAGTCCATGGCTCTCTGAAAGTAGCATTGTGGTCTTGGGCGTGTACCCTCAGAGTGTGTGGCCTTTACCAGGATGGATTTTGACGGCCGAAGTGGCCTATCCAGTAGTTCTCTTCCTGCACAATAGAATCATCTCGCCCCAGAAGCATGCATATTGGCAACGCCACATGCAGTGTGCTCCGCCCGAGCTGCGAGGTTGAATGTATGGCCACGCGAGCGGAGGGCAAGACACGCAAAGCAACCATCTCAGCCTCTCTACCTTGTCCGCCTTTACCCTGGTGAGTTTCAAGAGTGGTGTGCAGAAATATCCAAGAGGCCTGCTATAGGCTGCACAGGTAGTGTTTGCAAACTACTCCAGATGTTCTCTTATCCACAGCCAAGAGATAGTTCTTATTAATTAAGCGCCGGCCCGGGCCGCGGCCAGTGTATACCGGCTCCGCCACTTGGCGCCGATTCATAGTCTCAGCTTGAGAGATTCTGACCTTTCCAAATGCTATTCTTGCCTCAAGGTTGAGACAATCGAGAGCCATACGATCCGCGGTGTGTGACAACCCCACAGAAAATTCACCGAAGGGCGTCCAATTAAACTGTTAATGAATGGTGGCGGTGCATAATATTCGTTTGTATCCTGCGCTTTCTTTACATCCTCTTCTCGAGGCTGCCTGCTGGGCTAACAGTCAGAATATAAAAGGCGAAAAATCGCCCTTTGTCTGTCAAGCGGCTCAGAACACTTCCCTTTTCTCTTTGACCCGGCCAGCGAATCCATATCCTGCCATTTCTCAATTCTCTTTCAGGGGACAGACATGGCTGCAATTTCGTCGAATGATAAGTCTTCTCGCTGGCGGAAGGTCGTCGCCTGCGCCGCCGGGGCGACTGTAGCCGGGTTTGCAGCCCCTGTGATAGCCGCTGTCGGGGGCAGCATGCTCATCGCTGCTGTTGGAGCCGGAGCAGTATCCACGGCAGTTTCTACCATCACCAGCAATGCCATGCGACCACCCATCGAACAAGTTCGATACCACCCCGAAGCTGCTCAAAGAATCTTCCGCAACGCCGTGTCTCAATTCCTCAGCACTCATTTCGACCCGATCATTGAGACCATCCAGCGCAACAGAGCCGCCAACTTCGGGCCTCTGTCTTTTTCTGTCAGCATCAGCCAGGCTCAAGGCGTTCTAGGATTCGCGTATGCGGATGGGATGTCCATCTTCATCGAGTATTCATTTCGATTACGTCCGAGGCCGGGTACACCTGAGCGGGACATCGAAGACAGCCAGCCGGCCCCGGACCTGCCGAACTACACAGACCCATCCGACACCATAGCTTATGCGCTTCCTGATGATCTAAGAAACGCCAACCAGTCCCTATTCGACGGACTCGGCTGGGCTGTGCTTCGAGGCACGGCAGTTGGCGCAGTCGGCAGCATGCTTCTGCCTCTTGCTCCGGCATGGTACTTCCTCGAGACCGCACCTGGTGTCGCCGGCATCGTGTATGGCATACCCACGGCGACTGGGACTGCTTCATCAGCTGTCGAGGTTGTAAGCAGTGGCTCTACTCCGTATGAGCGTATCGCGTACTCAGTCCACTTCGCCTCCGAGATACGACTGCACGTCAACCGCGTCCTGCAATGTGCAAATCGGAACGGGGTCGAGCTTCAGTATCATATCAAGGCTGGCATGGGCAAAAGACTGGGGACGTTTGTTAGGGGATCAGTGAATGAAATGAATGCTGGACAGGGAACTGATTGGTCCCAGGTTTGGTACGAGGATCGTTCACATCTTCTCCCTGATGGGCCAGGTTGATGTCCGTCGCACCCGCGTGACCAGGTGAAACTGGTGGCATCTGCCGTGACCATGCTGTAGGAAGTTTTGCTTAAGATAAACGTGTAGAGTCAAAAAGGCAATATGAAGCAGGATTCTTCGTAGAGAGGCGTTGGCCTAATCTTCTGACCCTCCCGTTCGCGCCCAAGAATTACCCGGGTGTTGGTGGCCTTAGACTAATGATCATGTAGCCAGTCTCATATACTGCCGCAGATGCCAATTGGCCTATTGCAGCCAATTCCCCTGCCCATAGGCCACATAGATTGAATTCAGCACCCTTCAAGCAAAATTTGTGCTCACACCTGTGTATTCCATCGATTATTGTTGGCCTGCTTCTCAGCCAGAAATAGTCTGTTCTGCCTTGCCGTAGATAGTTACGGAATAATAACTTCTGACACAAATCCAAAACCAGGCGGAAGAGCCCGCAATAACGTAAATCACGGGCTAGTGGACCACACGGGCTAGTGGACCACACGGGCTAGTGGACCAGTACCAATTTACACCAAAATTCAACATGCAATTGTTCTCCACCAGAGCCATCAATTGACTCTAAAATTGATTATCAGAAGCAAAATTATGCCTTTTTGCTTCCATGAGCATTTCATTCTTGTAATCAGCTCTAGCCCGGCAAACCAGTAAATGGCCCCCAATTTGGGGGCCAATTCCGGTTTTAGCCAGCTGGAACTAACAATAATCACTCTAGAAGCCTGATAATGCAGGGATCTACCGAAAACTAGTACTGTAAACGATTATCAATCTCTCTTATTGATGCGAGACGTGCGTTGTTGAGATATTGTAGACTGAATTTTGGTGTAGATTGGTGCTGGTCCACTAGCCCGTGTGGTCCTGTCAGGAACTGCCAAGTCCTGCCAAGCCTCCATAGCCCAGCGTATACTCAACACACCGGGAGCGTACGCTCCTCGTAGCTCCAAGTGTTGAGTCTCTCTTTGTGCGACCGCAAGGTCGGGCTGTCTGGGCTGCCATTGTTCGTACGTTAGACGCACCTCCTCCACCACCGGCTGCCTGTCTAGCTCAGCCAGCCTAACACCCTGTCAGCAAGACCAAAATTTGAGGTATCTGGTCTGGAATAGGACTGAGGAAAGCGATCCAGTTCCTAAAAGTCATATGGCTGGGGCTCGCGGATCTGGCGTCGGTATTTGCGCACACCTCATAACGAAATGGGCTAGGAAAAGAACCACCGTATGGATTTGACAAAGCTTTGAATGAGCATTGATTTCACAAGATTGAAGGCTTGGTGAACATATTTCTTTGTGAATCTAGCCACAGTCGTCATTCCCAAGAGCAGATAGACAGGGCAGCCCCGTCGCCAACATCTTGAAATTGTCGCACTGGCAGGTTCGAGCGTTGACAAGCACGCTGTCTCGGAGGCGTCCAAATCACGCGGTTCGAGGTGAGAGGGTATCTGTGGTGAGAATGCTAATGTCATCTTCCTCAATATTGATTTCTGACAGACGTAGGTCAACATCTGGTTGGACCTGGATTGCGCCTCCTGTACGATACCGTCCATTGAGAAATTCGGTATGGTGCTTTCCAGGCGGCTCCCAGCAGTGCATGGCTACCGGCGGTCATGGTGGCCGCATTTGTGGCCTAGTGGTGCGACACTATGGTCTTTCAGGCGGACGAGTCGAAATTTTTGATTCGTGACCTCTGGCGGATCCGGACGACTTTGAGCGTATACGGCCTTGGTGACGTTGATGATCGGCTGGGGCGCTGGCATTGAAGATGATGGAACTGGTCAATCTGGTGATTCCGGCATATTCCTGATGGAACTGATCAATCTGGTGATTCCGGCATATTCCTGACGGAAGTGGTGCCGGCCTGGTTGTACCGACTCCCGTGGTTGTTGCGAATGCAGGTGGAAATGGACGCCCTGAAGAATGATTTGTCTTTGATTCGACCAGCGTGGATGAAAAGGTAGGAAATCCCTCTGGCGGTCATTCGACTCGTCCCCACAGTCTTTATGCAGAGGCTAAGAAATAGGGTCACGAGGAGAAACTGGACACCGAGAGTGAGAATACCCACGGTAATCGGGTCAAAGTATCGTCTTCAAGCACCAAGTCGGGCTGAGGTTGCAACCCACAAGCGGTCTGATGATCCAAGGTTCTCCACTTCCCCGCTGAATTACCCCACAGTCCTCCACATTTAACCCAGCCAATCATGTCCACAGTGGAAATCCACTCCGTCCTGTCAGAGGGATGCTCAAGGTCAAGACCAGTTTGCAGAGCGACATTCCACTTGGTCGTCCTCATCCGTGCCACAGCGAGCTACAACTCGCTTACGAGAGCACTGGAGTGCAAGTTCGAGCTGGGGTTACCATTGGAATCAGTGGTCACACGCATCGTGACTCGAAACCATTGTTGACCGCCAGGGTATGAATGCGTTGGAGCGCAAAGCCGAAGAAGCGCTGGATGTATATGACTTTGGCTGGTGCGGACAATGCCGCGGTGGCCGGAATAAACTGGTGGCCTGGGATCTCCGCCAAATGGCTTAATGAAATACCTCTTGGTCCGTACTGGCTGGCTATACCAAGCCATTTGGTCGACCTGGCCTATAATGAGGCTCTGTCTGTCCGGCGGCCTGGTCAACAGAGGTACAACTTGTCTTATCTCGCTCACAACAGTGTAAACAAGACTTGGAATCCTTAATCAAATCAGCAGTTCAACCAGATCCGACACATTGAAGATAGTATGAAAAGGCATCCGCCAGGGAGGCAGTCTTGGACAGTGTAATGCCGGCTGGCGCACACGGTCTACCTGTCAGGAAAAAGGAGGTTTCTGCTAGCCCTGCTGCCCTCGTTCCTCTATTCAATCACTGGATATTCCTATGGAGGAAAAACGCACACTACTGCCGGACTGTCGCAGATCCAATGACCAAGGCGAATTCAGCGCGCTATGGTCCATGCTGAAGATGATGGTGGATCTCGGTGACTTGGACGACTGGTCCAAGGAAACGGTACCTTTTTAATTCTGAAGCAAGAGGTCAATAAGGCAAGGGAAGAATACAGGGCAAGAACACTGACTCCTAGGCTTTCGACTCGGGATCTGGAAAGTGCGAATGTTCCAGGACCTTATCATTATCCTTTGCCTCTACATGAACGTTACTCCATTCCGACACTATCATTGTGTGAAGCTCAGAAGTTGGACAGTATTCTGGCGTGTTTAATCGGACTGCTAGATGAATTCCATCGGTGGGTACGTGGTCTGACCGTAATGGTGGTCGGAGAGAATGTCTCAGGTTGTAATAAATTTTTCGGCCTCGAGGTCGGACAAACCTTGCCACAACTGTCTATTTCGGCGATCGAATCTCTGCCCAAGGCCCGCATTTCACTATTGTACGTTTGGCGGTGGGAGCTCATAATCCCGATTCGTACATTCAATATGGAATAAAGTCTCGAGGCAAGCAGCGAACGATCAGGCAGGGCGAGGTCTCGTGTTTAGCTCACAATCCGGCATCTAGCATACAAGACTCTAAGCTTGCCCCTCCACCCAGGGCGTGGACGAGGAGCATATGTACAGGTTTGCCCTCCTGCCCCGTGACTGTCGCGGATTTTTGCCAACGGCTTGGCTACCGCTGATAGTGTTGACGTTGCTGGACTACAAGGGTCAATTCTGTTGACCAATGGATGGAGGTGAAAAAATCGTGTGTGGATTAAATCCATCAGGGGCTGAAGGGCCTATCTAAATAGCGGTTGTTCCCTTGGCAGTGGGTGGTGCTTAGCACTGCCACAGGTGATTCCGATAGTCCAACACAATTCACCACCACACCACAATGTCTTAGCAAAATCACACCCATACCCATAATTTCCAAGATTGTCTGTAATGGAATCTTTGACGTGGATGTCTTTCCCTTACAGTCTCGCGGCATGGTGGCCTGACGGGCCTCGATCTGACGACGCGAGAGTCAAGCGTCTATCTTTGGGAGGCAGAAAATATTGTCGATGGCAGACGCGACGGCAATTCAACTGTCATGACGACAATCCGCGACAGTGGCGGGGCAGGGGTATTGTGTTTCAGGAGGAGGGGCACGGGGCCAAACCCTTCCATAGACTCATCGCCCACGCCCCTGGGTGCTGGAGAAGGCAAGCTTAGAGTCTTGTATGCTAGACGCCAGATTGTTAGCTAAACACAGAGAGACCTCACGTTGCCAGATCGCACACTGCTTGCCTCAGTTAGCAGTCTGACATCAACGCTTCTGGTGAAGAGCAAAAGGCCGGATGGAAAAGCCTCAGACTCACAATGCTGACACTCCAGATGAGGGGTCATGGGTGAGAAGCAATTACCAAGCACGGTCTTCGCCGATGGAGGATTGGCCAGGTTTTATGAGCCCATTGCTCGATATCAAGGCCGCCACCGCTGGGATCCCAAAGCCGAACGGAGCTCGGCGGAAGAGAAAAGCTGATCAGAAAAGTCAGTCCCCATGTCACGGCCAAAATGCTGACAGGCACAGCTGGATGATAAAATCTGCTCCTGAGTGTGCTTCATTCTTTTCTCTGCAGCTCGATCGAGGCAACATCAGCCAAGCCAGTCTTGCCCGGTGGACCCTGACTAGTATTCAGACAAGGACTTACCAACCAATACAACGGTATTCTACGTCTGCTTCCTGTGTGCGGAACTGCCAAACTCGGCCCCGACAACTGGATTCCCATACAGATGATCGCGTGGAGCATCGTGGCCATCTGCCAATGCAAGATCACGGACAATCGACGTATGACCTCACCAGAGCACTTTTCGGCCTCATCGAAGGCGGATTCATTCCTGACGTGATCTGTATCTGAGCTATTTCTACACCAGCGTGGAACTGAGCTTTTCTGGGGAGCGTCCATTGGCACCAGCATCGTCTTCGCCATCCTGGCGTTCGGCATCGTCGATCTGCTCTTGCGTTGGAGGGTGCATTGACCGCCGTGATTGGCATCGCGTCCCGGTACTACATGCCACCCTCCCCGACGCAGACGGCGAGCAGGTTCCGAGGCAGGTTACCGAGCGGGAAGAGATGGTCATGGCAATCGTGTGCTCCGTGGCGACCCGGCCAGGTAGGCCACAGACCAGGGGACTATGACTTATGGCCATCTACATTCTGGGACTGACCTGGCCATCCCGATGACGCCGTGTCGGTGATGAATTCGTTCCCTGACAACCACCGCTGACGAGATTCGAGCTTACCTGGCTCTCATCCTCAAAAGCCTGGGCTGGAATACGTTCCAGACCAACCTCTTTGATTCAGCTGATCGGGCGGACGTGGATCTCGGAAAAAATCAACACCTCGTCTCTCAGATCTGGACGTTGCCATTGCTGATTGCCCTCGAGATTCTTCCCCATACGCCCGCGGTGGGATATCCTTATGTCCATGCCATTCTCGGTAAGCATACCCCATGCCACCACCAGCCGCAACGCCGGTTCGGTCCGGTCCCGCACCCTCGGAGTCAGAGAAGGACCACTACTTGGCCACGACAAAGGATAAAGGAACAAGACTAGACTTCGCTTTGCGCATTAGGTGTCGGCTAATGTCGCTCAGATTAGCTACCAGAATTGCAGCCTCAGATACCCTCGTAAAATGAATTTTCAATCAAAGCAAGTTTGGTCACGTGACCGCCTCAGGCCAGGTGCGGGGTCGGAAGCACTTCACCACTTCAGTTCGGTCCGAACAGTAACGGTCTGCAGTAACAGTATGAAGAGTAACACTAGTGGACAATTCCTCCACAATTCCTCCAGGAACAAGGATGGGCTCAAAGCTGCACCGGGCTTGGCCACCCCGGCTTGGGACCCCGTTCTGATCGGCATTCACATCTCAAACGCCATATAAACTTCACTTCTCCACGATCCATATTCTGATCGATAAAGCACCATCATGGGATCTACATTAGATTCAATTGAACGTCACCTGACACGCCTGGGAACCTCCCGTTACCTGCATCCAAGGTTTCTCAAATATGCCTGCGCCTCTTGCGGGCTGCTCTGCGGCCTCTTCTTCTTCGCCGCTTTCGTGGCGGCCGGCTTCATCCCCCCTGCGCGACCGTGGTGGACAGCAGAACGCACCAGCGAGCATTACATCCATCACCGAGTCGGAATACACACCGGGTGTGTCCTGATGGTGATTTCGGGCATGTTCTTCTTGCCGTACTTGGTGATCGTCTCGGATCAAATACGACGGATTCCCAACGTGCCCTGGATCCTCCCGGCGCTCCAACTGGCATCCGGGGCGGGCTCGGTGTTTACATTTATTGTCCCCGGCATGGTCCTGGCGGTCGGGGCCTATCGCAAGGATCGAGACCCCGCGCTGGTGGAGCTCATGAATGATATGTTCTGGTTGTTTGCGATCATGCCATTTCAAACGTTTTGGCCGATGAGCTGGTCACTGTCGTACGCCATCCTCATCGATAACCGAGAGAAGCCGCTCTTCCCCAAGGTGATGGCGGTGGCCAACTTTTTCGGGCCGTTGCTGTTCGCCGCCTCGTTTGGGGTGCATGTGGCCAAGACGGGGCCTTTTGCATGGAATGGCGGGTTTGGATTCTGGGTACCCGCGGTGGCGTTTGGGTTGCAGTTTTGTGGCGACACCTATTTTCTCTGCAGGGCCATCTACCGTGAGTACGTGGAAAATGATGACGTGAGCTTGGGTCAAATCAGCATCATAAAGGAAGGAAAGGTCGAGGACAGTTTGAAATAGCATAACCGAGATAGAGAAGGCAGAGGTTGCCTGGTGCTACTTGTTCGATCACGGAAAGCCATTATTCTTTTCCGATGGCATCTTGAAATGGCCTCTGCCGGGGCGGTTGAAGAGTGTCATGGACCAGAGAAAAGACGTATCTGTTGCCGACGGTGAGCCATGCCTCGACTTACGGTCAATCAGTTGGACGTCCCTCATGCTGCAAGAGGTGGGAAATAGCTGCGGATGGACTATTTCGAGGAGGGACAGCTAGGCAGTAGATTAAACGCGTTACTGCTCCTCAACAGATGATCAATTCACTTTTGGTCAAAGGAGACTGCGACAGTAGTTTTAGATCTCAACCCCCAGATCTTTCCCCGCAAACTGGGTCCACAATCCATCCGGAAGCTGCCGTAACAACGTTCCGATTGGTCGAGCTGAGAGCCATCATTTCAACCCAAACGGGTTATTGCATAAACCATGATTTGGACGCACCAGACAGTGTGGTGTTTGTATGATCTTGGTTATATTCTCAGGTTTCTTACCGGCGCAGTAATCAGTCAGACTGCTGAGGCAGGCAGTGTGCCATCAGACAGGGTGAGGCCTGTGTGTAGCTGACAACTCTAAGCGAAAGGGACTGAAAATTCCTAACAATCTTGCTGGTACATACAGACTCTACGCTTGCCTCCACGGCGCGACAAGTATACAGGTTTGTTCTCCCTCCTTCCACTGACAGGATCAATGGTTGAGTGATTGTTCACTGTGACAATTGCCACATATCGTTCTACCACGATTGCTTGTGGTATTGGATCTTTCAGCCAAGCACTTCTGTCAAGATGGAAGGAACTCGTGTAAAGATTCAGTCGATAAGTACACGTAGGAGGCAGGGATTTAGCTGCATAAACAGCCAAGGTTTCACCTTTGACAACTTCTGCTGTCTGATAGTTGCTTCGAGCAGAATGTCCAAATATGCGATTCCAAGCTTGACAATTGGAGGCTCCCGGAATCAGCGCAGCCAACATATTGATCGGGTTGACCTGTGGATGGAGGTGAAAAACTTGTATGTGGATTGAATTTGAAGGACCTATCTATATAGCGGTTGTTCCCTTGGCAGTGGCGTGCTTAGCACTGCCACACGGTGATTCCGATAGTCCAACAGATCGAGATGTCGAGCAGTGACACCTAGACCCAAATGATGGCTCCATTCAAAGCCAGATACGACTCTTGAGGCCACAGGCATCGGGCCCAAAACGGATCACGCGACTAAAAACTTTTGTACTGTCAGCCAAATCAGCTACCTGAAACCCCCGCCCCTTTCACTGGGAAGCCTCTATCCATCTCATATAGACCAACTGCATACGAGCAATCTTAATCTCAGAGGGAAAGGAAATCAGAGGACCAACCATGCAGTCACGTGATCACATCTTGACAACTTCCGATGCCGTCATTCGCCAGCAATGTGGCGCAAGGGCATCCCCCAGTACATGAATCTTGGTTCCTCGCAAAAGATCATTCTTCTCGAGGCTCAGTCCGAGAGCCATGGCCACCGTCCTTAGCCGCAGATTGGGCCGAAATACCTATCAGTTGGTGCCATCGTCCAACATTGAATCGGAGGCTGCCCCTGACAAGACCACGGATGACACCACGGATGAGACGACCGACATACCTCCCCTCGGAATACCCCATCTCGAGAAGCGGTTCTGGTTCCAAAGGGGCCCCTCGTACGACCCTAATGTTATCGCCACTCTGGTATTCCACTCTCTGCCTGAATGTGACATGCTGACCCCCCAAGGAAAGCGTATATGATAACCCAGACACCGCCAAGGAGTATCAGCCGCGCGCAGACTGGTAAGCTTCGGACTTTGCCAGGCGTTTCGTGAGCCAACCAAAGTGTCAAGGGAGAATATTCATCGCTTTGACCCGTCTGCGCGCTGGACATGGGGTGAAGAGCACCAGCTGGTCAGCAAGATTGACATTCGCATCATGGTCTTTGCGTGTGTCATGTTTGCGGCCCTCGAGCTGGATCGGGCCAACATTTCACAAGCATTGACCGACAACTTCCTCGACGATCTCCATATCACGACCAACGGTAAGCGGAACCGTATGAGCTGGGCTCTCCGTTAATGCACGGCAGACTATAACCTCGGCAACACCGTCTTTAAGCTCGCGTTTCTCTGCGCCGAGTTACCGTCTCAGTTGGTGTCCAAGTGGATTGGCCCGGATCGCTGGATTCCTGCTCAAATCGTGCTCTGGTCCCTGGTTTCTGCCGCACAGTTCAACATCGACGGCCGGACATCATTCCTGGCATACCGTGCCCTCCTCGGGACCCTCCAAGGCGGCTTTATCCCCGATGTGAGTCTGACCAGGTGCATGTCAAACGCTGCTGAATCAAGCAGATTATCCTCTACCTGTCCTACTTTTACAAGCATCATGAGCTCTCCCTTCGACTCGGCTACTTCTGGATGGCTGATAGTGTCGCCGACATTCTTTCGGGCTTCCTGGCGTATGGATTGCTGCACCTGAGGGGAGTAGATGGCAAATCAGGCTGGCGATGGCTGTTCCTGATCGAGGTGGCTCACCCGCGCACGCTGGCCGCGACGCCGCTGACATCCAGACAGGGTCTCTTCACCCTCGTGATTGGGCTGCTTGCATTTGTGCTCATGCCAGCCTCCCCCACACAGACGGCCAGTTGGTTCCGAGGAAAGAAGGGGTGGTTTAGTGAAAGGTAATGTGACGTCCAAACGTGATGACCGCGACTCACGGGTCGGTAGGGAGGAGATTATCATGGTCAACCGAGTCATCCGCGAAGACCCCAGTAAAGGGATGATGCACAATCGACAACCGATCACACCGAAGCTGCTCTGGCAGAGTATGAAGGATTACGACCTCTGGTAGGCACGGGATCACGACACGGCGGTCGTTGCTGACTCTGATTCAAGGCCGATGTACATCCTTGGCTTGACGTTCCAACTTCCCGTGACGCCTCCGAGACAATATCTGACGCTGTTATTGCGTGGTCATGGGTTTGACACATTCCAAACAAACTTGCTCGCCGTTCCATATACTGCTCTTCACGGTACGTTCCCCCATGTCGGGCGCGTCAATCTGACACCGTCAGTGGCCACAATGTTGATCATCACTTATTTGGCCGAGGTCTTTGGCGAACTCACTTTCACGGCCATGACAGGACAAATATGGACTCTACCCTTCCTGGTCTATCTGACCGTGGTGGACACCTCTCAAGCAAACAAGTGGGTGGTCTGGGCGGTCATTTCCTTGTTGCTGGGGGCCCCTTACGGCATGTCTTCTCTCCATGGGAGCCGAATATCATGCTGACTTTGACAGCCTACGCCATTCAAGTGGGATGGAATTCTCGCAATTCCAACACCGTCCGCTCGCGCACGGTTTCCGCGGCCATGTACAACATGTTTTGCCAAGCTGGCGGTATTATTGCTTCTAATATATACCGTGAAGGTGAGCATGTTCCGTCTCGCCTTCAGCGCTCCTAAATATCCGTAGATGATGCACCTCGATATAAGCGGGGCAATAGAGCACTGTTGTTCCTGGCAGTGACGAATATTGTGCTCTATCTGCTGACCAAGGCCTACTACGTCCTGCGCAATCAGCAGCGTGACCGGCGATGGAACGCATTGTCCGAAGCGCAGCAGCTGGATTATCTCTCAATTTCGACGGATGCGGGAAACAAGAGGTTAGATTTCAGGTTTGCGCACTAGAATAGACAGATCAGGGATGGAGTTTCCACCTCTCAAAGATGAGGACAATTTCAGGTTTGCGCACTAGAATAGATTGATCAGGGATGGATTTCCCACCTCTCAAAGATGAGGACAGTTTCATATGCAACCTGCCGAGCACAGCTCCTCAATCGACATGGAAAGAATCGGTGGATCACTGCTCATCATCTTGGTGCAGCGGCATGCTTTCCCGATATCGCTCCTGTGCTTGAGCTTGCTACCGGTCATGCAAGGATTTCGGGATGAATACTGTCGTCCAAGGATCTCTCGTGAGCATAGGCTTGAGCGCAAATCTTCGAGGCGGAGGCCAACTTCCGGGTCGCTCCGGAATTCCTGATACGGGAGCAGATGTTGTACCTGTTTGGTGCACGACAATGCTTTCTCGCCGGCTGCATCGGCCGTGCCGTATGGTCATTGTCATGACGACAATCCGCGACAATGGCGGAACAGGAATATTGTGTTTCAGGAGGAGGGGCACGAGGCCAAACCCTTTCATATACTCATCGCCCACGCCCCGGGGTGCTGGAGGGGGCAAGCTTAGAGTCTTGTATGCGATACGCCAGATTGTTAGCTAAACACAGAGAGACCTCACCTTGCCAGATCGCACACTGCTTGCCTCAGTTAGCAGTCTGACAGTCATCTTGCCCTTGCTTCTGTCAAGGTCTAAAGGATGTATTCGTTACCAGACGCGGTGGTCATCAATTTCTGAGGTCTCGAGATCTGCATCCCCAGTTCTGCTCGAAAGATAGAGTCGAAGATGGTTTAAATCCTGGCTCGTAGAGTTGTGCGAAAGTGGTTTTTCTCGCTTCAGTATGGTGTGCCCATCGCAACAGGTTAGTGTGCTGTTGGGATATGGCCTCATCCCCGCCCAGCCCCCCCCGCCCCCCAGCCCCGCCCATTTCGCAGTCTAGACCTCACCCGGATTGCCTACCCACAGTCTCGTCATCCATCTCCTCAATTCAGATCTCGAGCTCAGCCGAGGACCGTAATTCGGTCGTGGTTAACCTCTCGCTTCGCACCGCTACTCCATGGCGGAAAAGGCCGAAATTCTCAAACACCTTTCCACCAAAGACTTCAAGCTCGTTCAACTAAGCGAAAGCAACAAGCGATATCTCCTAGAGAAATCTATCCCCTCCAATGACCAGCACGCCCGAGCAGAGAAAATCCTCAGTAACCTCGCACGGCTTAATCCCAACCTGCGAAACAAATTTACGGTCAAAGCGCAACCGGCGATCCCAAACGCACCGTTAAAGCTCTTCTTTTCGCCACAGGCCGAGATCGTACAAAACACCAGTGCACGCGTCGAAAGCTACATTTGTATCAGTTATTGTTGGCATTCTGACGAGTGGAAAAAGGCCGGAAAGGAGAAGGATCTCGAGCCGTGGCCATTCGAGCGCACTTTTGTGGACAGTATTCTGCGGTTGACGGCGGTGAATGAAGGGATCTGGTTCGATAAAAAGTGTATCGATCAGGATGATCCGCAGGAGAAGAAGATTCTCATTCCCGCGATGGATCTGATCTACGGAAGTGCTCGACAGGTCATTATCATGCTTGAAGATGTTGTGGTGACCAAAGATGAGGGGGAGTTTGTGGAGAAATATTGGCAAATGTATGGGGTCGATTATCGGAAGGATCAACAGGATCAAGCGGATCAAGCGGATCAAGCGAATCAGGACAAAAAAGGTATGCGATTCCCAGGACAAAAGGGCTGGAATCTATCCAATGTCCCCGAGGAATATATCCGCAACGCTAGAACGTTGTTTCCCAAGGTAATGAACGCAAGATGGTTCGGTCGAGCGTGGTGTTCGCATGAGTTTCGTGTCAGCCGATATTACACGATTGACCTGCAAAATGCCCCCCGGTTCCGTGTCATGAGCGAGTCAGGACAGGCGGTGGGCATCCCGGCCGTGTTGATGTTACATTTCTTGCATTTTTTGGACCAGTCTATGGCGAATGAGTGGATGGCCAAGTTTCTGACATTGACGACACCATCGCCCATCCAGATATTGCGATTGGAACCGGGTTTAGATCCGGATGTCACTGGAGAGCATTCGCTGATACAGCAGATTGATGTCACACTGCGAATGGGCTGTAGCAGGCCCGACGACAGGATTCAAGTCACGCTGAACGTGGCAGGCCTTCCGCTGGTGTGGAATGGCGCGGTGAAGAGCGATTGCACAGAGACGTGCCATTGCAGAGATGAGACGTACCAATGCCAAAATGAAACGTGCCATTGCAAAGACAAGATATGCCGTTGCAAAGATGAGATGTGCGATTGCAAATTGAACACGTACTGGATTTTCACCCAGCTGGCCATTGCCGACGGTGATGCGTCGGTTCTGGGGTTCATGGGACCATCGTTGAGAGTCCCTGGCAGGAAGACTCCCTCATGGGCTCGTCACTCGCCGGCCCCGTTCATCGATTCTCGGTTGGACCTCTCTCGCCAAGATCTGGGAATTTCTGCATTGACCCCAGAGTATCTGGACATCGACCTGCTCTTCCTCGAGAAGCCAGCACAAAGGCCTTCGATATTGGCTCAGGGCGTGGCGCATACCATCCTACAAAGCAATGGCCTCTATGATCGCGACCTACACCTCCGGGATGGTGAAAGACAGGCACGGCGGGAGTCTGCTCACTATGGCCATACCCATAATCACGTTTTCGTCCGTGACGTGCTGGCATGCTTCGTCGACGGTGGAATCTCGTGGATGAAGTCGGCCTGGTCGGTATTCGAGAAAGAGCTGCTGCCAGAATCTCAAAACAAGGATACTCTAGCGAGCGGCCCATTCTGGTCTGGATTTGACGGCACCTTCGATGACGGTCCAGGCTCGTCTTTCTCCGCCGCCGCTCGAGAGATACTCGCGTTTCACGGTGATCATAGTACGGCCGCCCAGTTCAAGGAAGATGTGGAGCCGATAATGAAACTTCTCGCTTTGATTACCGATCCTCGCTTTCGGGAATTCTCTCAGGTTCCGATGCTCGTCCAAACGAGCCGTGATCCTGATTACGCTTTCCTCCCATCCGTCATTGTTGGTCAAAAATTGGCCGTTCCGGCCGCACTCGCGTCGCAGGACTGCTTTGTAAGGCGTTGTTGGGTACTTGAGGCAAAAGACGGTCTGGAGGGTCCGGCATGGAAGATTGTGAACAAGCATTACTTACTTGGTTGTAAGGATCTTGTCGCTGATGGGGCGGTTGTGGTGAGAAGGAACACGCAGAGAGTGTATGGCTCTGAACGGTGAAGATTGGATTAGGTTGCCAAAGGACCACCAATTGCGCTTTGATGAATGCTTTCAGATCACAAAGTTCCTCCATCGCGGCGAGTGCTCTAGATGACTACCATCACTGCAATCATTCAATATTCCAACAGACCTGCAAAGCCTCAGCTCAACGTCCCAACCCCGATTTCTCAAAAATCGGCTTCCACCGGGTCTTCCTTCCCATGCCGAGCCAACTCTCGTTCCGACGTTCGGAATCACGGGAAGATAGCATTCTAAAGATCCCACCCAGCTCGTCACAAGTTGTACCCGTGACCAAGGCCATTGCACCACCCTGAGAAAAGCCGCGGTTGGCCGGTATGCCTTTTCTTTCTCCCGTTGATCAGTGAGAACAGCGTCTTGCAGGATTCCAGGATGCGTGCTTCATGGACAGATTTGAGGTCTGTTAGAGAAGTCTGAGAGCACGGGAGTTGTGGAGTTGATCAAGACACCATGCCAGCATATAAAGGCCCAAATTCTCAGTCAATAGTCAATCATGCATCCAGCACTGAAACTCGAGCTCGCCAGTGCTGTGCCAAGGTCCTTCAGCACATCGTTATTGTTCCAAGACCAGGGTGTATACTATCCGGCACCACTAACCTGGTATCGGATGAGGATTGACGCAATGAGGCAGCTGATAATAAAGGCGGACCCCACCTATACTCCGCCGTACAACGCTTGGCCGGGGTTGATTTCTACAAGGTACGATTGGTAAAGGAATCTTAGGGTGTGCAGGAGTTCGGATGCAACATCGTTGCTTGTGTTCCAAGATATGCAGGACCATGATCTGTTTGTGGCAAAGAAATAATGGTCTGTTACTCGGGTGAAAATGATTGACTTTCAGTGCGCTATCCATCTAACAGAGAGAGACGGGACTGACACTTGTTGCAGCCACTCTCATCGTCAGACAAGCTCGTTAGCAAGCATAGAGAGTGTTTGACACTGGGAACTGGCATTCTCAAGACAGGCTAAACATTGAGTTGGCAAGTATCGACCTCTGGAGAGGGAGTGGATGGAAGGAACTCGTGACGATTGTGTCTATGGAGGGGTGTGTCAGGATAGGCTCCACTGTCCTTTCGGGATCGCCCAAAAAGACCAGAATCCTGTCAATCCTTGACAGGATTTGGAGCCCACAACATATATGCTTGTCAAGGATTTCCCGTCCTGACAGGATGCCTTAAGTACACGTAGGTTGTCCAGGCAATATCACAGTTTCTAGGCTGACAGCAGGATACTCTTCAGACATGTTGCAACTTCCAAGATTACTACGGGATACTTATTAAAGGTGAGAACAAGATATTGAGCGAGTTGATGATGCCGTTTAATTCTATCGCCTCGCAGGACAAGATGCCTTGTTAGCCCTCCTTCTCCAAAAGGACAATTTGAGTGGTTGATCCAACCTACGATTCCCTTGAGCGATCAGGACTCACGAGTCTCACAACAAGACTGTCTCTGCTTCATTGTTTCGAGAGCCAATCATCAACTTCTTGCTTGAAATTGGGCTCGTACAGCCATCTCAGATCGAAGCTTTCCTTCACAACCGCATGGGCCTTTTCATCACTCGACGGCATCCGCCTCGAGTCAATCTGCTTATTCAGCTCCAAGATCTTATCCACCCTTTCTTGCCGGTAGGATTGCCAGAAAGTGAGGGCATCCTGCATCTTCACCTTCCCGGACTGGCCCAACAGTAAAGCGAACATGTACACGTCCTCGAACGCCTGATTGATGCCCTGACCGGCGGAAGGCGGGATGGCATGTGCGGCGTCTCCGAGAAGGATCACCCGACGCTTTTCCGAAGCCCATCTCTCCAGCTTTGGCACCACATAGAATGGCCAGATATTGATCTTGTTGGGAGAGATGTGGGAGGCCGCATTCTGGACAATCTCGGGAAATTGCTCATTTCCCTCCTGGAGAAACGTGATGGCTGCCTGCTTGTCGGCAAAGGTCTTTTCCCAGCCAGCACGGTCCTGATCTTCCATGCGCCTCTGCTTGCCGATCAACACCTCGGAGCCGTCAATGTCCTGTGGTGCTATCACAAATGCTCCGCTGGAAGACGTGATCGTCACTGGGAGGTGATATCCTTCGGGCTTCTTCAGCTGTGCGGTGGGAACAGCGGCCGTGACACCCGCCATGCCGATGAATTTCGTCTCGAGATTGGGATATAGGTACCGACGGACAGTGGAGTGAATGCCGTCAGCGCCGACGAGGATGGAAGCGGTGGATGTTGTCCCATTGGTAAAGGCAAAAGTGACGGCATCATCCGTCTCCGACACAATATGTGAGAATTTCACACCATAACGAGTCGGAATGTGGAGCTCGCTCAGCCGGGCCAGCAGTTCATCGATGAGGACGCGTCGGTAGATACGGAGTCCTTGGTATCCGTACTTCGCCTCACTTCCAAACTCTTGAACCTCCTGCAAGTTACCATCGACGTCTTGGTAGTCGAGCTTCTCAAAGTTGTAGCCTTTGGACTTTAACGTCTGATAGAGGCCCAAAGCATCGAGGACCTTGAGCGCATTTGGTGAGAGCATGACGGCCCCTCCGATATTGAGCGGAGCAGGGCGAGACTCATAGACCGTGCATGGAATGGATTGTTGATACAAAACTAGGGCGAGGGTCAGGCCTGATAGCCCAGCACCGATGATGGCTACGTTCAGGTTTGCCGATGCCATTGCGCAAGGATAATTTGTAAGAGGGGAACAATGGTCAAGAGTAATTGCAACCGAGTCAAGGACCATTTTATGTGACATCTTGAGCCATCAAATTGGAGACTCTTCCATTGTCGATCATGACATCATTCGACCCATGTTGGACGCCTGAGCAGCTTCAAATCCAGCTCGGCCGACATAGACCGAGCACTAAAACAGAATTGACTGCCGTTCTTGCGGTCAGTGTCTGCGGCTGATTTTAGAATAAGGTTGCTTACAGTGAACGGGTTTGTCATGCATGGTGGCGGATGTGTCAGAGAATGATGTTGCCCTGATGACCAGGCGCCTGATCAACAGCGTTGCATTGTCATATCTCGCTCATAAACCGTGTATATACTCTTGATTCACCGGTGGCATGAAGGGAAGTGATTTGCTGCCTGACAGTTACATGGCAAAGTTGGTTGCCTCATGGAGCTGCCTCTTCCAATAGAGTTAAAGCCTACCCCACAGCATATACTAAAACGCTGAGAACTCTTCCCAAAACACTACCCTGGATATTTGCCAAACACCGCTGGCCAATGCTATTGAGCGATCAAGGTTGTCCAGTCCAGTCGTGATCCCTTGAGACTCTGTGCTGCAAACTGAGACACTGTCACGTGGCTCTATGTCGAAATTTGAGGACTCGAGTTTAAGAGAATGCTGCCTACGACTCCTCAGTCTTCATCTCAATCCTTGATAGATAGAACACGATGGCGCCATCTTTCCATTGGTCGACAGATCGATGCTGCTGGACCGAGAAACCCGTTGCATTTCAGACTAGAACAGCATGGCGACGAAATTGGCTCCCTGACCAGCACTCTCCAGATTCAAGCTAGTTGGCACCGCGCTACAATCGGCAAGTTCAACGGTGATAAATGGCGCACTACTACTCTGAAAAAAGTACACCTCCGTTCCTGGTATTGCTTGACCATAAATGAGATTTTCATATCCGGATCTTCACCAGCTTCCAGATGAACTTTGCCATCTTCAGCTAATATTGTGTGTATTCTTCGCTCTGAATCAAGCCGGAGTCGGTCCTAGTCATTATCCACAATAGTGTGCCTGGAACATATATCGAAAGATCAAGGATTGAGAAATTGAGCGAGTCGGGCTGTATTTTCCTCAGCTCAAAGGACTGATTCCCAAGAAATGGCATCAGATATGCTTATCCAATCCGGATGTTTACCACCTCTTTATTGAGCATTCGAGAATTGATGGCGCCGCAGGCCCACCACAATACCGGTAGTTGTCCTAATCATAGCCACTATTTTACAGACCATTAGAAGATATTCCGCGTCGTCCTCAATCCTACCAGATTCTTGGAATTCTTACCATTGCATTACCTGTCTGAAGATTGGCCTGTCATCTGAATTTTCCGATGTCACGGTTTTGGATTGCCAACTCTGGAGACGTCAAGATTGTCATCATCATAGTGATCAAAAGTGGTGCTCTTCTCCGCCTCCTGGATACAGACATCCTCCTGCTGGTATGTCAGCGGGTTTGTAGACGTGCCGCCAGATGGACATTAGGCGATATAGCTAGCACGAGCCGATGATTGGAGGAGTGGTATAATGGCGGAGAGGTCAGCCGTACTTGCACCTTTTCCAATGCTTGAGGCCGCATGCGCCACGTTATCAAGATTGACACTCCGTGAGCGCCCATTCAGGCATAGACACAAGCTCAGTGTCATGACGACAATCCGCGACAGTGGCGGAACAGGTGTAGTGTCTTCCAAGGAGGATGGGCACGAGGCCAAACCCTTTCATATACTCATCGCCCGTGCCCCTGGGTGCTAGAGGAGGCAAGCTTAGAGTCTTGTATGCTATATGCCAGAGTGTTAGCTAAATACAGAGGCCTCACCCTGCCTGATCGCGCACTGCTTGCCTCAGTTAGCAGTCTGACACTCAGCCTTAATATTGACAATGACCACTTTGGTATTCAGTCCATCATCGGACATCGAAACCGAACGTTCTCCACACACGTCAAAGTCAGTACAAACATGCCATCTACAACTACCTTCCTGCGCCATCGCTATTCAGTCTTAACATGCCGCCCACAATAGTCTTCACCGTTGCCATGCAGTACAACATGCAGGTCATAGCCTCCCTGCGCCCGGGGTTACTTGACATTAGCATGATTCTCACTCTCCGCCTCGGGGCGCTCTGATCCTCTCTGGATCATTGCGTCTGTACCGCTCGTAAGAATTGCTCGTCTCTTGATCTCTACGTCGAGACGATCTGATTCTTTCATCGGCACTACCCATACACTGCCGATTAACAACATTGCAACGCCCACAACCTTGATTATATCAGAAAGTGATATATAAGAGTAAAGAGGGAGACTTACACCGAAAAAGGTGCGAGTCCTCAAGTTGGAAAACTGCTTCTGTTGATCAAAAGCGAATCCTGCCAACTGCTTCTGTTGATCAGGAGCGAATTCTGCCAACTGTTTCTCATAGTTGTGTGCCATTTCCTTCATGCTGCTCTCAATTTTAAGTCCCAGGAGATCAAATTTGTGAGAAACTTCTGTCTTGAAATCCTTTCCTCTCGAGAACCGAGATTCTCCCTTCGAGTTGTATGAGCCCGTCAGCGGCTTTGGAGCAACAGCCGTTGGCTTTGGAGTGACCGTTGACTTTGGAGCATCCGTCAGCTTTGAAGTGATCGTCGGCTTTGAGGTGATCGTTGTCTTCGTAGCGTGACCTGCGCAGTTATTAACGTCTTTGCTATGAGAATATAAGGTGTAACTTACGTGGGACGACGTGGAAGGGGCGGAGCTGAGAGAAACTTCCCAGACCATGCGTGTCTTTGCTAGGAGTTAGTTAGGTAATGCAAAGTGATATCCAGACTTACAGGGAAGTCTAGTGAGTTTGCTGAGTGGCCAAAGTGTACGGGGCTGAGGCCAGGAAGCAGCGCTAGTCCGGTGCGTATAAGACGGTTCGCCTGGACATCCTGTTTGGATTCTTCAGAGATTAGCTTGACATCACAATCGCATCTACGTTCTCCTCCCCTGTGCTCCGTCACCCTACCTATAAACATAGCTGTCGCCTCAGCGGACAGGCAACCTCACACAAAGTTTGGCACGTTTGTGCCGAGGCCTAGTTTGAGATGCGATGATGCACCTGAGGTGAGGCTCTTATGGAGTCGAGCGTATGGAGTCGAGCTTATGGAGTCGAGAGTATGGAGTTGAGCGTATGGAGTCGAGCGTATGGAGTCGAGTTTACGGAGTAGAGTAGTTTGCAGAGAGAAGGCGTGGATGAAGTTTGGAAGAGATGTGGAATTGATAATAAATGAGCAATATCAACAGCAGCCGCCACGGAGGCTAAACTACAGGGTGACATTCACTTGTTGCTTGAGCAGCAGCAAATTTGGCAAACAGCCAATCAGTCACTGCTCCAACACAAGACTCTCAGCCTCCAAAGCACCATTGCCTGCCATCTTTCAGCTGGTTCAGTACGTCCATGCCCACATTTATTCTTCATCTCAGTGTCCATGCTTTGGCAGGGAAAGCAAGAGGTCACCATCATCATCACCGCCACCCATCACCACCACCCAGGGCTCGGACACAGCCCCGACAGTCTGGCCGCACACAAACACCATCGGCCAAAGTTAGAGCGATCGAGGATGCTCATGAGACGGCTACTGGGTGAACGCCGAGGCCGCAGCGAGATTAGTAGCTACAACACCGACAACACCACCATCTGCACCAGCAGCATCATCTACAACGCAACCAGACACACCACCGGCAGCACCTGCAGCTGGCGCAGCATCCCAATCCAAGCTCCAGAATACATAAACTACCACAAGCAGGACGACCACGGAGATCTCAAGCGCGCTACTTTCGGACCTGACAAGACAGCCTTTATCTATTTCACCAGAACACGTACACGGACGAACGACCGAAGCCTCACCATGAAAGGCCGAAAGATAGACGACGCACACGTCAAGATCTTGGGCGTGATACTCGACCAGCGGCTCAAATCCGATGTGCATGCCAGCCGTGTGGCCAAACGGGGCTTGCGGACGGTCATGGCGCTGAAACGCTTACGAGGAATACGGCCTCGCCAGTTGTATACATCAACCGTCACATCTACAATCGGCCATGCTTCAATGTGGGCACAGACGGCGCCAGCAAAAACCCAGAGGATGGTGGAGCAAATACAGAAGAACGCTGCAGTGACCATCACCTCCGGATTCAGGACAATCGCCCTGCCCATCGCCGGAGCTGAGGTCGCCATTGACACCGTCCACGATCGGTGGAGCAGCCAAACCGCCGGGTTTGGGTTAATCTGCATACCCTGCCTCAGGCACATCCCTTTTGGAAAGTGAAGATTGTGCTGGATCAGGACTGCAAGCGGTTCACGTCACCACTCCAACGGATAGCACACACGATGAGAGACACTGATCTGCAAGACGTGGAATGCATCGAGCCTACACCGTGGCGCCCTGGCAACCGCCAGCCGAGGTTAGGATCCAAACAGGGACACAGCTATTGAGACAGCCCAGAAAACCGTGCCCGAGCTGGCCATCTTCACGGACGCATCAGGCAAGAATGGTGTGATCGGCGTTGGAGTCATACGCTTCTCTCGGTCTGGGAGGACATCCGTATCCAAGACATTCAGCAACACAGGCACACTGACCATCCACACGGCAGAGCAAATCGTAATCAGGGAAGCGTGCAGCCTGGCCAGCGATTTGTGGCCCGACCGTGACATCTACCCAAAACTGACTACTCGGACAGCCAGTCGACGCTCCAAGCGCTAGCCAATCCGCGCCAGCAGAGTGGTCAGAACACAACATCCTCCGTCAAGCTGAGAACTCAAATCAGCAATCAACAACGAATTGAACATTGGGTAGCCGCACTGGTCCAACTAGAATAGTGGAAGTGCAGAACCTGAGGCAGGGAGCTGATGGAAGGAAGAGTGCCTTCAACAGCAGGGTCCAGGCTGACAGGCAGTTTCCAAGAGCACCGGCTCGGCACCTTACAGTGTGTTGCAAAAAGGTGTATACTTTCCTAAGCAAGCACCCCTCATGAATTTGACCACTTCTGAAATTCAGCTTCGGTGTACTTTCAGCACCTGCGCTTGTTTTTACGAATTTCATCCTTCAAGTATTACTTGGTTTGCAGAAATGATCCTGCAAATAAGGAGCCGGAAATAGATCAAGAGACAGGTCGAGACGTTAAGTCGTGGTGGTGAGGTGCAGCAGCTTGCCGAGGCCAGCGAAGTTGGTCTACACCTTTTTGCAACGCCAAAAGTTCCTCCGCCGACGCATCACTGTGCAATTGAATCGTCTACAGATCTGATAACTTGCGTTGACAGTCTTGGTAGTGTCCAGAGAATTAATTTCGTCATCTCTCATCATGGCGATTGCTCTGAACCCGGAATGACATGCTCTGACTTGTCTACACCCGCTTTCCACCGATATGACGACGCCACATGCTCGTCGAGGGGCCCGGATTGCCCTTTTCTTTGGTACAAGTTCTCGCGGTATGTTCCCGCCGGAACTGCATAGTCGGTCCAAAAAAGCCCTCGTGCCCGCAGCTCAGGAAGAAGCAGCTCGACAATATCTTCAAACGAGGAAGGAAACAGGGCGTACGCCTAGGACAGTGAGCGAGAAGAGCATCTTCTACGCGGAATAAATCCTTACCAAGTTAAACCCATCGACGTCTGCTTCGTTGACCCATTTCTCCATCACGTCTGCAACATACTGCGGTGTGCCCACCGGGGTGGCCCCCATCCCGCCGATAGTAATGTGCTCTGCCACCGTCCATTTCGTCCACTTGTCGACTCCCGGGGCCGAATGAGCAAATGCTTGGATGGCGGATCTGGAGCGGTTAGCTGGTGCCCACTCCGGCTCAACAGACGTCTGACTTGACGGCATTGCTTTCCACCTGCCGGAGCTCCTCATCGTCACCGTACTTGCCAAAGTCGATACCCGTCCATCCACATAACAAGGCCAGAGCACCTTCGATGGAAGCATAACTCCGGTACTCGTCATACTTGGCCTGGGCCTCCTCTTGGGTGCGTCCAAGGATGGGACATAGCATGGTCAGGAATTTGATGTCCTCGGGCCTTCTACCGAACTTTGTCTTGGCCATTTCCCGAATATCAGCAATGTTCTTAGCCACAACAGATGGGCTGTGTCCAGTCACAAAGACTCCTTCGGCGTGTTGCGCGGCGAATTCTTTGCCGGCCTTGGATGTCCCCGCTTGCAGAAGCAATGGCGTCCGTTGGGGGCTGGGTTGACAAATATGAGGACCAGGGACGTTGAAATATCGGCCAACGTGATTGATCCGTCGAACTCTCTCTGGCAGCGTATAAAGGCCTTTCTCCCGGTCCAACACAACGGCGTCGTCACGCCAGGACGATTCGAAGAGTTTGTACATGACGGTAATGTATTCCTCGGCCATTTCATACCGGTTTTGATGCTATGCAGCCTTAGCAAGGGCAGATGATCTTTGCTCATCTCATTCTCACCTGCGGCTGTTCGTTATATCCGAGGTTTCGAGCGGCCGAATCAAGGTAACCGGTCACAATCTGTGATTGTCAGAAGGATGAAAACGACAGGGAAAAATAGTCCTTGTCTCCTGACATTCCACCCCAGTCTACAAGTCATGAGTTACTTGATAATGAAAGATGACTCCAGTCCAGCTTACCGGCCGTTGGAAAGATGATCAACCGTGGACAATCGGCGTGCCAGATGGTAAGGCTGTTCGTACGTGGTCGAAACGGTCACGCCGAATCCAATGCTCTCGGTGGCGGCAGCCATGGCCGACACCACAGCAAGCGGTTCGTTGACCGGCCACTGAGCGCCCGACCGAATGGCCGCATCCAGGTTTCCGTTGTACACATCGTACCCACCTGAAATGAGCATGGTGGCGAACGTGCAAACGATCACTCACCAAGAACATCAGCGATGAATATACCGTGGAACTTGGCTGCTTCGAGCAACTTTGCGAGATTGACCCAGTGCTCGACATTGTTAAACTTGAACGACTCGTCGCGCGGGTGACGCCACAACCCTGGTGATTGGTGACCGCTACCTGGAGGCGAACAGATCAGCGATCGGCCTCGGTTGAGGAGCCGCCTTGGGCCGTACACGTCTCGACAAACGCGTTGAGGATCAATGATTTCTTAGCTCGACCACTTGGCGTATCCCCATTGTTTGCCATGTTAGAGCAGGCCTTGGTGATGATCAAGCTCTCAGCGAGAAGAGGAATCGGTTCCAATGTCAATGGTGTTCTTAGACTGATGGGCGGCGGACATTCGCTTGGGTCCTGCACGTGTGGCCTTATCGATGGTGCCATAGCCGAGTTTTATAACGCAATTGTGCCTGGGTTCATTCCGCTCATCGACAAGTCAATTTTTGCCCCATCGTTATCCGTTTTGAAAAATAATCATGGGCTCCACAGCAAGCAATCCGACACGTTGATTCTCTTACTGATCTAACCGGTACATGGTGTAGATCGGAGTAGGGGTATTTCGCAATCATCTTAAACCCCACTCAGCTTGTGCATGGATCCACAAAAAGGTCAATCCTTTGCTCCTTAGGTGCCTGTTGCAAGTCGGCCCGTAAGACAAAAGACAGACAATTACCCATAGGTATGAGCACATCAACAAGAGAGCCCGCCTATTGGCGATCCGGCCTTTTGTCTAATCCAGTAGGGCAGAAGGCCAACACTAGCCGATCACGTCATGGAGCCGAAATTCCTCATCTCTTGCTAGCAATTCCGATGCTGCATGCCTCATCAGCCGAGAGTAGGGAAGAGACCTACCTCTCAGTTACTCTTTTACCCTCCCCAGCTCAATCTGGCTTGGTTAGTGTGGTTAGTACGGTGCTTCCTTTCCACCTTCCACAGTGGAAAAAAGGGCAGACTGTCAACAACCGCCGACCTCTCACCTTTGAATCTCTAACCCGGCAGCGTGTGTGTGTCGTTTGTCCTTTTGGCCAAAACACTCCCCGGTCCTCCTCCACCCCCAAACATGGGTTTATGGACGTTGTGGAACCAGTTCCTCAGCTTGTCTTACCTGAGACGGACGAGACGCACCATTACCAACGCCAGAGACAAGGGGTCGGCGGACATGGCCAAGGCTGAAATCGACGTTCCGGCAACCCAGAGTCTTCTGTTGTTACATGCACCTCGGCAAGACTATGTGCTCACCTACGACCACCCCGTGCCCGCCACCAACGCCAACCATGAGGTCCTCGTCCGAGTTCACGCCATAGGGCTGAATCCGATAGATTGGAAAGCACCGTATGTGTGATTCTTATTTGTTCCACGGGGGAATGGCTCACGCTGATGGTGTATAGAGACTTCAACTTTGGTATTCCAGAATTGCCGTATATTTCTGGCCGAGAACTCGTCGGGGAAGTGGTCAAAATTTGTCAGCCGTCGTCGAGGCTTGCCCTTGGGGATCGTGTCAGTTTGTTCTCTCAGGGGATCCCAAAATTGAAACTGACGGGCGGAATTCCAGGTTTTGGTCGTGTCCACAGACTATCGAGATCTACGCAAGGGAGCGTATCAGCAATATGCCGTGTCGGCTGACTTCAACGTCGCCAAACTCCCGCGAAGCTTGTCGACCGAGTCGGGCGCTTCTCTCGGTGTCGCCTTTGTGGCCGCCGCGTTGGCACTGGGCATCTGTCTCGGCGTCGACTTTTCCACAGTCCGAGGAGGGCCCGATCTGATCAAGTTCGTGCGAAAACTAGATGAGCATGTCTTCCCACTTGACATTCGAACGGAATGTCGCGAGGGTATCAATGAAGACGAACGGGCCAAACCGGGTGATTGGATCGCCATCTGGGGTGGTGAGTTGAATGTTTTCCTCCTTTTGGGAATGCTGACATGATCCCTCGGTTCCAGGTTCATCTACCACCGCCATCCTCGCGACACAGCTCGCGCAACTGGCGGGACTCCGAGTCATCAACATCGTCGACCAGGCAAAACATGGAGCTCGGTTCGCCGCCTCGAGTCGCATCCGGCCGGACGTGCTCATCGACAGCCACGACGTCGACCGTGTGGCCCATATCATCCGCGACGTGACGGGCAACTCATTGCGTTTTGGCATCGATACCCGCGGCCGTGACACTGCTGCCCTCCTCCTACGATCTCTCACCCGTGAAGGCGAACCTGGGTCCACCGACACCCAAGAAACACCGTCTCGGCAGCAGGCTTCTCACCCCTTGATCAGGCGCTCCCACCTCGTCGGGCTCACAGGTATCCCCAAACAACAAGCACCACAGGATACTATCTTCCACACGGTCCCGATAAAGCTATTCCACGAAGTCCCACCGGTCGGAGAGGCGCTGATGTCCTGGCTCGAACGACTACTGGCGGACCAAACCCTTCGGCCGCCTGAAGTCCTAGGCATCGAGGAAGGATTCGACGGCGTTAACCGTGGGTTGGCGCGCATGCGTCGTGGTGAGATTAGTGGTGGGAGATTAGTTGTCCGCTTACCTGTTGATAGGAGTAGGAAGGCGGAGAAGACGGCGGTGGCGACAGTGGCGGCTGTGTAAGGGATGGTACTTTGACAGGAATACGGCCATTCTGGTTGTCTTCTTTCTTCTTAAGCATTGGGTGCTGGGATGGAAAATGGAGTTTGTGCCATAGACTGATAGAGACAACAGACTTTTGAATGGTTTTGGTAGACTCCATGGCGGGAGTGGTTGATCAAGAAAGCTATCTTCAAGTCATGCTTGTATATGGGTTCCCGCTGAGGTGAATCTTGCTCCGAGGGAACCCATCGTGTTTTGGGAGAGGAAAGCTGTCAAGGTAACCTTTGCGGGATTCCCTCTAGTTACTGCACTGCTTGTAATTCGCCCTACTGGCCGATTCCACCGCTCTTCCTTCGCATGGCCTGCTGCTGGTCCTATATAGACGTCAATGGGTAGTTGGGTACTCTCAACGAATGACTCTCTCCAGTCCTTCTTTCTACGCTTCCAACTTTGGCCTACAACTCTTTGCTCTTCTCCCGACTCTCTCCAGTCCTTCTTTCGACGCTTCCAACTTTGGCCTACAACTCTGCTCCTGTTACTGCTTCTTCTCCCCCTTCACTTACATTCACACTCTCATCTGTCCAAGCTGGGACGTCCGTGTTGGTGACATTGCCGTCTCCGGTGATGCGACGTACGACCAACCATGCAGGGACTAAAGCCAAGAACCACAGGGCGAAGTTGAGGTAGACGCCGCCGACAAGGGCAAAGATACGCACCGCGTTCAGGCCATAGCTCAGAGCTTGCCAGGCAGACTCGGTGCCACGTAGCAGAGCAGCCAGGCGGACGATATCGGCGGGGGAGGTAGCGAGGTTGCCAATTATAAAGTAGCTGAGATGGGTATGTGGTCAGTCAAAGATATCTTGGGATTGCACGAGAAAGATGAAAAAGTATAAAACTCACAGGAACAAGTAATTTATCTGGAACCCGATGACGAGGAATAGGAACAGTGCAAAGGCAGCGCCAAATCCATTGTCGGACCAATCGTACGTGGGCTGGGTGCGGCGGAAGCGTGTCGCCAGCACCGTGGCCCAGATCCACCAGCCGCCCTGAAGGATCGAGACGACGAAAAAGGCGCTGCGGGCGCGGGTTCTCAGGTTGATCTTGGTGCGATCTAGCCAGTACTGTGAGCCTGTTAGTCCTTCTGTTCGGGATTTGGAAGGCAAAGCACTGACACCCAGGATATTACCTGCAATGACGGCGACGATGCCAGACAAGAAAGAACCCAAAGCACGAGCACGGACCGAGAACCAGACTAGTTATTCGTGTTAGCCATAGCCCAAATTATCTCGTATGGCCAGTGCCCGCTTACGAGATTCGTAGGTAAACATAACGGCCTCGGTATACACAGCCTGCCCAATAAAAGGGACGATGCAGAGGAATGACTTGCTGAAGAAAAGCTTCGTCGTGGCCTTGATTTCATACCATGGGTTGTCGACGATAGAGAGGTGAACTTTGACGCCGTCTGTCCGCTCGACCTTGGAAGGCGGGTTGAGCAGGAGACCAGCCAGTGGGCCAGACGCCTGAAGAGCGATAAACACCAAGTATACGACGTAGGATACCTTGCCGGCCTTTCCATTGTGCGCGTTGATGCCGACATTGATGGCCCCACCCAAGATCTGTCCGCCCAGTCGAAAGCTGAGCCAGAAACCAAGGAATTTCCCTTGATTGTATGGCTCTGGGTACGCAAGAGCGATGGCAGCTTCAGACATCCAGAAAACACCGGCGGATATCCCGCACAAGGCGGCTCCGAAGAGGACCAGCCACTCAGTTCCATAGCGATTGTTGGTGTACAGCCCTGCGGCGTAAGGAGCGTAACCAAGGGTGCCGAATATGAGTGCCCATTTGATGCCGATATAGCGCACAATGACGCTGGAGAAGAAGCAAGACACGACCATGAGACAGAAAGTGAGTGCATTTGCTGTGTTGACGAGATACGGCTTTTCCTCTCCTCCCGCGCCGAGCGAGTTCATTGCCCCCCAGAGGCCTGGAGCAAGGAAGTTGCATATTCCCAGGATAAGTGCATTGTAGAATGTGGAGCGATACCACTTGACTGTGAACCACATGGTTAGAGAATTTCACACCCATGGCGACCGTGCGGATGGCATACTCACCGGAAAAACGTCTTTTCGCTGGAGTGGAAACCCTCACATCTGTCTGATCTTTTGAATCAGCCATGATTTTGTTGCACAGATCCGACACGGAGTCAGTTCTTGATTCAAGGGAGCTGGGTGAATGACTGTCGACATGATAGTCTCAAGTACTACCGTTAGCCCTCCTTGCTGATATCGCCATACGAGCCTCGAGGGAACTGTGGGACATGCCGACTTCGGCTGCAGGTCTGCGTCGCCCAAAGGCAGCCCGTCGTTTGCTTATCATGGTGCAATACCTCAATCGCTTCTTTCCCTGTCGATCTTTGCACACGTTGAGAAGGCCTCGGGAGATGACTCGACGGGAAGAAAGATGATCCTAGTTCGACATCCCCACAAAGAGATGTCCTGGTTCACCTTCAGGGGTTAGATAAGCGAGGCTCCCTCATCGAGCGGAAGCCTGGCTCGGAGGATGGGATGCAACGTCGCGTCTAAGAAGTAAGGATCCAAGGCCCACCAGAGTTGGACATCCAATGATGACAGTGGCGTGCATGTCCGTGAGGTGTGAATGGAAAATCTAAAAAGAATTCGTTGTCGCTGATGCCTTTATGGCGTGCTATCATGGCATCGTCCAACCAGCTTACTGGTCCACGTCGATCAATCCCTGCGCGTTCGCACACAGCACCGTCGACTGGTGAATCTCCTGAAACACGCCGACTTTGTTTTGGCAGGAAAACTTTTATTCCTGCGGGCCAGACTGATGACTTTACACATACCACGTGACGCGATTGACACACGATTAATGTAGTCATTCACGCAGAACTACATCTCGCTAATGATGAGGCAGATAGCATTGTCACAGACAAAGGAGAAACCTTTGGTAAAGCGAAAGCCTTGCACGATTTTGAAAACGAGAAGCCAGGTCCAAGCTGTTGTCGACTGGGCGATGGTGTTGATCGCCACAAGAGTGAATGACCGTTCAGCGGGGGAATAGCGTAGTTTGGTGTTGACCCAGCCATAGAGAACAACGGCGGAATATGTTGTCACAAAGGCGAACCATTTGGCCTACTCCGGACATTCCATATGACGAGAATGACCAGTCCGATATGTTCCATATATAAGCCACGGTAATCGCTCCCACAGGTGATGATATGCTGATACTGCCGTTTCAGAAGATATCACGCCAAGAGACCACGTACTTGCCAGTTGCTGGCCACGTCTTTGAGGATGTTCCAGCGGAACTGGCCCGTGGGGGGTGGCCTGTGGGGGGGTGGCCCTCTCTCTGACAGCGCGCTCCAGCCAGATCAATGTCTGTTTGCTTGAGCACAAGTCTATTAGGCTTGTCTGGAATGCCAGGACAGAAAGACCGAGGATGCTGATGGGGATAGTGATGGTGGCACAGATGATGTACATCCAACGCCATCCTGCGTCTAGACCGCAGAGGCACCTGCGCAGATGAGACTTGCGGTCAGTGTCCCAGTATAAGGCCGCAATAGAAGAATCCTCGACGACGGGCAATCTCATCCTGCGGTACCATGAGCCAAAGCAGAAAAGTATGCAGCCTGACTGCTCATCAGCGATAGTATAAGTGATTGTAGATGGACATACCTCATCCCACCAAGAATTGGTACACCATTAATTCGTCACGAGTCTGGGCTCGGTATTGGAGCTGAAGATTCCCATCAACATCGGGAGTGGGTATGAGATAGAACATCTACTCTAGAACAGTTCCGAGGATGTGGTTGGTAGACGAACGAGTTGATTGCCATTGAAGGTGAGATCCTCTTTGAGTCTGGAAATGTATGCATTGTCTGCACCTTGAATTTGTCTTTTATCAGCAATATCCATATTGGATACCAACCTGCAAAGGAATGCCTGGTGGCACCACGTTCAGCACCACCGGTCCAGTGGGTCTAGCGGGAATGTCCTCGCCGCAGAATCGCCGAGCGTGGGGGATCCTGTGTGCCACATGCCGAGCGAGGACAATCATGTCAACGTGTGGAGGGGTGGTGTGCTCAGACTACGAGGACCACAAAAGACATGGCGAAGACGGATGCACCTGACGAAGCCATCACGGCTCGGTATAACTCGGACCTTGGAGGCTAGGAGGAGGCAAAGATCACCCGTTTTCTCTGTTTCTGCTTACTCTGAATGCAACTGAAAGCCCTGGAACTGTCGTTGTAAATAACAAGAGTCTTCTCGACATGGCCGCAGTGGAGGCACAAATTGCGCCATCGGGCGAGCCTTGGCAATCGACATCTGCTTCGAGTTTGGGCGCCACAGACCAGATTGCAAACATCCCGACGGGAGAATCCTTGGTCAATGGTGCACTCAAGGAGCGGCCACAGCAAGCGCATACCACCGGACTGGTGGCCTCGTACCCTGTCTCGAAACTGAAGCTTGAGAATCGACTGATTGACGATGTCAGAAAGCTGAGAGTCGCCGTCATTGGCGCGGGCCTGTCAGGGGTTCTGGCTGGCGTGTTGTTTCCTGCCAAAGTTCCAAACATTGAGTTGACCATCTTCGAGAAGAATGCCGACGTGGTGAGTTTGCACTTGCATTGAGTTTGGCTGATCTGACCACCTGCCAGGGCGGCACATGGCTGGAAAACATTTATCCAGGAGTTCGGTGTGACATCCCCTCCAACGTCTACCAGTCGACCTTTTCACCCAAAACACAGTGGACCGAGCAGTTTGCCCAAGGAGCCGAGATCCGCGACTACTGGCAGAGTGTCGCTCGAAAGTATGACGTCTATCGCCATGTCAAGCTGGGTCGGAGAATCAAGAGCGTTCAGTGGAACGACGATGATTCCACGTGGCACCTCACGGTCGAGGACGTCGACACGCGGCAAAGCTGGGAGGAGACTTTCGATTTTGTGTTGCCCGCCATCGGCCGGTTCAATGCCTGGAGGTTGCCTGACTATCCAGGCATTGGCGAGTACAAGGGCGTGCTTCGCCACAGCTCCAATTGGGACCCAAACTTTGATCCCACCGGCAAGACCGTGGCGGTGATCGGCAACGGCGCGAGCGGGATCCAGCTGGTTCCGAATTTGCAGAGAATCGCAGCGCGGGTGGACCATTACGCCAGAAGCAAGACGTGGATCGCCGGGTCTTGGGCGGGTGATGAACGCACTTTTGATCCTCAGTACTTCTCGGCCGAGGAGCTGAAAAAGTTCGAAGACCCAGTGGAATATCTCAAGTTCAGGAAGAACCTGGAGGAGAAGTACTGGCGTCGCTACGGGGCCCTCTTCCGTGGATCAGCCGAGAGTATCGGGATCACGGAAGAGTTCATCAAGATCATGAAGAAGCGGGTCGAAAAGAAACCGGAGCTGTTGGACAGCCTGATCCCCGACTTCTCCCCTCACTGCCGACGACTGACTCCCGGACCTGGTTATCTCGAAGCTCTGTGTGCCGATAACGTGGACTATATTCAAACACCGATCAAACGCTTCACGGCCACCGGCATCGAGACCCACGATGGCAAGCACCGAGAAGTCGATGCAATCATTTGTGCTACTGGCGCCAACATTGATTGTGTGCCTCCGTTTCCGATCGTGGCCCGGGGTGTCGACTTGAGGACCGCATGGACAGAAGGTGGTAAATGGGGGTTCCCCTACTCCTACCTCGGATTAGCGACTCCCGGGTTTCCCAATCTGCTGTTTATTGCCGGGCCCAACCCAACGGGTGCATCGGGAACCGTCCCGCACAGCGTCGAGGTCCAGATAACCTACTACGCCAAGTTGCTGCGCAAGGTCTCGTCCCAGGGCATCAAGACGGTGGCGCCGTCGGAGAAGGCGGCCGATGACTTTGTCGAATATGCAGACGCCTTTTTTCCCTCGACCGTCCTCACCGACGGCTGCAGTTCATGGTCAAACGGGGGCCGGCCAGGGGGCCGTATTCATGGTCACTGGCCCGGCAGCGCAGCGCATGTGACCATCATTCGAAAGGAGCCCCGTTGGGAGGATTGGGAGTATGAATACCTGTCATCCAGTGGGAACAGGTTTGCATATTTTGGCAATGGCTGGACCAAGAAAGAACGGGACCCCAGCTCCGATTTGACAACCTATTTGAAGCTGCCCACCGAGGTTGATTTGCGCAGCCTGCATGAGAATTGGTATGAGTGAGTCGTCCGAGGAGAGGCTTTGCGGGTTAGGGCTGCTCCGGTCCCAGTAGGGAGATTCGGCACATCGCAATGCCAAGCCGGGGCAGACCCATTACATCTTTTTTGTTCTGCCAGTCTGTAGATGGCAAGACATTGCAGAAAGACCTGTCTCGCTAGTTGGCTGCCACGAAAATGGACTTCTCCGATAGCGGTTGCGCTGGTGGGTCGGCGACACTGTCCCCATTATCGTTGTCGATGGCGACATTGTCAGCCAATGACACCCGGGCACCCAGTGTATCTGGTCCCAAGCCACGATGTGCCACATTCCCGGCCAACGCGGAAGTCGAGGTCTTCATCAGAACGCCGCCCGTTCTTGTCGGTCGAGTTGAGTATCAGCCATGGGAAGCAACGGTGAACAGGCCAATGGCGGCCAGCCAAAGAAACATATCCTCCTCAATGCGTTCGATATGTCCACCGTGGGACACTTGTCGCCAGGACAGTGGAAAGTATGCCCAATCACATATCTTCCAGTGTGACATTCCAATCGGGGCTGATGGAGACGGTAGAATCCCAAGGACAAGTCAGCGACAAAGCGCAATCTCGAATACTGGATAGACCTGGCCAAGTTGCTGGAGAGAGGCCATATCAATGCCTTGTTCCTGGCCGACACGTACGGTGGCTATGACACCTATGAAGGCAGCTTGGACAATTGCATCAGAAGAGCCGCTCAATGGCCTGTGACAGATCCTTCCATCGTGAGTCATCCCTGCCATAGAACGGGACAAGCACTTCCACGGCACTCTGTTGACCCCGAGGCAGCCAATTTCTGCCATGGCCGCAGCCACCAAGAATCTCGCGTTTGGTATCACGGCTTCAACCTCGTTTGAGCCGCCATTTCTCTTGGCCAAACGCTTCTCCACGCTGGACCATTTGACCAGAGGTCGGATCGGCTGGAACATTGTGACTTCATGGAAGAAAGCGGCGTTCAAAGCGATCGGCCTGGACACGCCCATTGAACACGATCAACGTTACCTTCAGGCGGACGAATACCTCCGTGTTCTGTACAAGTATAAAGACCTCCCTGATCACATGGACCCTTTTCTGACGATCCCTAGGCTCTGGGAAGGCTCCTGGGCGGACGACGCGCTGTCCCCAGACCCGGAAAACGATAGTTATGTGGATCCTGACAAGGTGCGAACCATCAAGCACCAAGGCAAGTTTTTCAACCTAGAGACTCGACACATTGTCGACCCATCTCCCCAGCGGACGCCCTTTTTGTTCCAAGCGGGGACATCGGCGGCCGGCTCGGCCTTTGCATCGACCCATGCGGAAGCGATCTTTGTGTCATCGCACTCACCACAAGTGTTGCGCCCCAAGATCGATAATATCCGCGCCCTCGCGGCCAAGGCGGGCCGGGATCCCCGCTCAATCAAGTTCTTCGCGACCTTTACCCCCATCATTGGCCGGACCGACGAAGAAGCTCAAGAAAAATATGAGGAACTGAAGAAATACGCCTCGACCATCGGCGGTCTGGTTCTGTTCAGCGGATGGACCGGGATCGATATCTCCAAGATTCCCATTGACCAAGACATCACGGCGGCCGATTCTCTCGAGGCTCATAAAATAACCAGCATTCTTGATGCCTTCACCACGACGAGCGTGGACATACCCCGTTGGACACCACGCGTGGTTGCGGAGAAAGCCTCCATCGGTGGTCTCGGACCGGTTGGCATCGGCTCTCCGGCCACGGTGGCCGATGAATTGGAGCGCTGGGTCCACGAAGCCGATCTTGACGGCTTCAACTTGGGATACGTCACAACGCCAGGAACCTTTGAGGAGGTCGTCGACTTGCTCATCCCCGAGCTTCAGCGACGTGGCCTCTATCCGACAGAGATCAAACAAGGTCTGACAGCCAGAGAAAAGGTGTACGGTGAGGGACAGAACAGGCTCAGAGACGACCATGTCGGGAGCCACTACAAGTATGACGTGTACAAGGAGGACCAGCCGTACAATCCAGCGGAAGCGAAAGTCGAGCACGCTCCTCAGGCCGCATAACCATCTCTTTGGCAGCCGTAGCGATATCAGTGAATGAAACCAGGGCTTTTGAATATTGCTGACCGAAAGGTGCATCCTTGAGGTCTAGGCACCTACTGGGAATGTCTGACTAGCTTTGATGTTCCTTCTCTCAGGCAGCTCTTTCACGCAGCAATCTGTTGTAATCACTCATAGAATTGTTGCTTACTGTCTTTCTACCTGAGAAGAGCAGATACTTATAGTCACAAGAAACCACAACAGCTGAAACTCCCTCAGCTGGTCCTGCCTAGCTGAAACATACGACCCGACATAACCAAAACGCGGCCTGTCTCACAACACAATCAACCTCTGGGTCCAACTGTTTTGTGCTGCCTGCTGTCCATCAGATCCAGTTCAGCTTGATCCACTAGATCTCTCGGACATCCTCCACTCCCCGTCAGAGAGCTCACTCAACTTTAGATCCCTTCGAACGAGCCAAGTACACACAATCCTCAATCTCAATGAATTAGTAATTGAAAAGGTCATCATATACCTTTCTCAGTCCTATCTCCGTCTACTCTAGATGCCTTCTAGCTCCACTTTAGTTATTCACTTCTAAATCAAGGCATGTTGACGGGCAGATCAAGTCTTTCCCCATCGACTACTATGGAGCTGGTGAAAGAGCTTTCCCGCACAACTAGCACACTCATGGCTGGTCGAGCTGTCCAAAATGTCGGAATGCCCACGATTATACCCATTCCAGGTGCAACCGATCCCGAACGCGTGGAGGAGAATGCGACCGAGGTCAAGCTGACGGAGAGGAGATGGAATGGTCAACTCGATCCGGGAGAAATGCGAAGTGGTGGGGGATAGGTACCATCCGTTTGGAATGAAGCTAGTCAATGGCTAGGTGAGACAACCAATATAAGGGTTGCTTCCTCTTGTGATGCCAGAGCTGGCAGCATATATACCGTGACGTCCTCGCCCGTCTATAGGTTTGTAGAGGCAATTTTCTGAACGGTTGATCAACTGGATGACGTACGACGTCAAAGTTGACGGATCTTTCGCAGCCAGGACGTCGTTGCCTCGTCCCGTTGATTCCGCAATGCTGTTTCGCGTTGCTGATCTCAGTTCACGGACCTCCAACTCGAGTGTCGCAGATCGTTGGCTTGAACAGCAGTATGGCTGCCTCAGGCAACCCCGATGAGTCCGTTGAGATCAAGGTTTGTTGCATGTGGCGTGCAACAGTGGGTTCATGTTGAAGACGTGCTATCCTTTCGACACTGGAACCGAGTACTCACCACGGTGAACTCCTCACGGAGGCAATGGCCGAGGGCGAATAGCTCGCACTTTCAAAACCACCCAAATGGCTCGACGCGATGGAATTCATAGATCCAGTGTCATAAATTAGTCGGTAACACACCGACTGCATATCTTCTATTCCTTCTTAGTCGACAAGTTCACGAAGATGCTGGTGGATACGCGTTAGTCATGAGAGATTGGACGAGGTTGGGAACACACACCAGCAACTGTTTCTTTCCAGCGTCGCCGTCTTTTAATCGCACTCGGTCCACGATCAGATCTGCAAGCGTCTTTTTTCTTTTTTGAACTTCAACAATCTTCTCTTCCCATGTATTTTGCATGACAAAGCGCACCAGTCTCACAGGTTTCGTCTGACCGAGCCGATAGACACGTGACATTGCTTGCTCTTCCAGCATGGGATTCCACTGGGGTTCAACGAGAAAAGCATGGTTGGCGGCAGTAAGATCGAGTCTAGAAAGGTGAGATGGTTTCAACTAGCTGATAAAGACGTACCCTTGACCGCCGCATGTGATTGAAATGAGGATCACTTTTACCGCAGCATTATGGGAAAAGCCGTACAGCGCTGAGTCGCGTTTGACTTTGCTCATTCGACCATCATAACGAGTAAAGATGATGCCGGGATAAGCCAATGCTTGCTCAATGGCGTCGAGGGTTGACGTCCAATAGGAAAAGACCGCACTTCAACAATTAGAAGAGGATAAAATGGATAGGCTGAACAAACCATTTATCACCTGCCGGAACTTCTTGCAGCTGGGAGACCAGTGCGACTACTTTGCTAGAAAAGCGAGATTCTAAATCACCGTCTGCGGCGCTGTCCTCCGTGTCGGAATCCTCAGGCGACGAGACGGGCGGTCGCTGCATCGAACAATGTCGGCACACATCTCCCACAGAGCGTACCTGTGATATGTCGAGGGCTTGCATGGCACCTTCGTCATCCTCTTGGATGTCCGTGCCACAGGACACACACACTAACGTGGGGACGTCCAACAATTTGTCGAGCTCCTGTTGAAAAGATGCGCCGTCCCACGCACCTTGACTAGAACATTGCTTTCTGCGCCGGGGAGGCCTTCCATGGTTGCAAATGTATCGCAAATCGTTGATTCTTTGGAGAGCATTGATGTAGGCGGATCCGACGGCCGTATTGGCGGACAGAGCCAAGTCGATGACCTCGATCGTCCCCATCTTTGCTTGCTCGTATGCCTGTATCTCCTCAGGCGTGAAGGAGACCGATTCGATGATATCGGAACGGTGGGGTAAAGATATAGTCGTTCTCGGCCGCCGCAGGACAATCATTTTCATCAATGCCTGCAGTTTTCGAAGAGCGATTTCATCCATCTCGCTCTTCCAGGGTTGAGAAATCTCCGTCTCGAATGTCTTGGCCTGGTCGTACGGCGATACTTTCAAAAACCGCAAAAGACTGGACAGATCACTGAGTCGGTTTTGGATCGGTGTACCGGTGATGCACCAGCGGTGTGTGGCGTGGAGAGTGCAGACAGCGCGTGCGTTGACAGTGCGTCGCGTGCGGATCATGTGAGCTTCATCAAGGACGATCCGATGCCAGTGGTTGGAAAATAACAGGCTTTGGGTCTGACGAGTTCGCGCAGACTTGAACGTTTTCCATTCCATCGCCACTGTGTTGTAGGTGGTGATAACAATGTCAAATGTGGGTCCGTGGTGAGTGAATTGATGCCGGCGTGCGCCGTAGTAACTGCAGACTCTCACGCTGGATGGGTGGAAATGGCACAGGATCTGATTTTCCCACACATGGAGGAGAGAGAATGGTGCGACGACGAGGGTACCCTTGATCTCTGGTCTTGAATTGCTCCCGTTGGTCGCAACGGTTGGACAAGGATTCGAGGCGATCAGAGACAACATGGTGCACGTCTTGCCCAGGCCCATGTCGTCGGCGAGAATGCCACCACTAAATGGAGAAGGTGGATGGACTTGGGAACGTCCCGAGAGCATGTTCTGATATCGGGTCATCCCACAAGCATCGACACAGGACCTCCAGAGATCTCTTGCTCCAGTCAAGTCCCAGCCTTGTTCTCGACGCAGCATAAAGGTCAGCGCTTGCCTTTGATGTCTGTGAAGAGGTGTGGAGATGAGAGCGGGTTGGGCATATTCGTCCAATATCTCTTCACCGTCAAGTTCCGCCAAGAGATCAGGGATTGGATCCTCGGTCTGGGTGAGAGCGTCAAGGTCAAAGGTCATGGTTCTCATCTTGTCGTCAAATGACAAGCAATGGGGGTTGAGATATCGAACGTTGCGGTCACAGCCGTGAGGTGGTTGAAGATAGAGGTCGCATTGACCAAGCCAATCACCCACCACAGTGGCGACGTCGGCGAGGCCGTAGAGAATTATACAGAGCTTGGGAGAGTGTTGAGTGTTGCTCTGTATTTTCCTCGACATTGGCGGTCTCTCATGCGCCGGCTCATGTTGGCGCACAAATTGAAATTCGACATCAGCGTCTTGGGAGAGAGTAGTCAAGATTCGAAATATTCTTTGCGAAAGCTGTAAAACCTCTTCGCCCGTCTCTTTATTCTGCAAGGTTCTCTGTCCATTCCACACCAACATGCAGTCTCCTCCATTCAGGTTGCTGCCGTGCTCGAAAGGGATATCCATGAGCTAAGTGATGTTAATTCAGAACGTCAAGGTTACATGGCTTGACTTACCATGCCATAGCACGCTATTTCCGTGATTTCGTCCTCGCGAGGCTTGTCTTGGTCCTGGAAACAGGGCCTCGAACTGGGGCTGGAAATGACGCTCGGAGATGGATTCTCCCCATTGATGAAATCTCGGAGCCTTGGCTGCGTGAGCGCTGTTCGCTCAAGATGACAGTGACCTTGTATGGTGTGATGTAGGCAGACCGGCTCTTGCTGAACGGTGACGCCATCAAGCTCTATATGTTCCATTGACCAACCCAATTGGGTCAATAGATGTCTGTTTCGCCCATGGGAGGGCCATAGTTTGTTCAATTCATCCTGTGCGCCGTCATCTTGTGCACCGTCATTGGGCGTCCGTTCTGGGCCGTTGTGACCATGATCGGACAGTGGCACCACTTCAAGACACCTGGGCCGCTTCGCAGGAGGGAATTCTAATGCAGGCAAAGTTCTCTTGTTGCTGGCTGTCGACATCGGGCCAGGACACTGACCACAATCAGTTGGCGACTTCAATGGGTGTCTCGACTTACTCGTCGGTGTGACATCGATCTTCAACCGCTCTAATCCTCCCTCCAGTCAAGCACAACTCCAAATCTGATGTCCTCGTGTGAACGGAAGTCTTCCTCATTCTTAGATCAGGCTGCCAGTGTTCTCTTTCACACATTATAATTCGCTAGCGCCATGGCGCAGAATCACCCTGCTCAGCCTGACGCGGGAGAAACAAGGCCATCCGCACCTCGCTCCTGTTCCACGCTGGATGCCTTTAACTCAGCCGGGACTTGAGTATGCGTTTATTGTGTACGATCCCGGAGTTTCAATGTCGACACAACGATACCAGTCTCCATTACGGTCGGCCCCGTCCTCCTCTCTGGAAACTATTCGTCAGGCCTTCGAAAGCCTGCACGGCGCTCTCCACCCCAGCGACGCCCGCCTGTTCAAGTCCACAACGCTTGATGACGTGAGATTGGCAGCCGAAATCATCGAGCGTGATCAGTCAAAGCGTCGGTGTCTGCGCAATCTGCGCCGTATCGAACCTCTATTCCAGGCACTCGACAAGTTTGGGGTGGCCATCGATGTTCTCTGCCAGGGCACCCCCTACCTCTGTTTCGTCTGGGCTCCGATCAAACTCCTCCTTCATATCGCCGACGAATACACAGAAGGGTTCAATAAACTCATCGACGCCTACAGCCAGATTGCCAAACACCTGCCACGCTTCGACCGGCTCGGGTCAGCCTTGAGCCATCAAGTCGACTTCCAGTCGGTCTTGGCTGACGTGTATTTGGATATACTCGAATTTCATCGGCATGCCTACAAGTTCTTGCGCCGGTCCGGATGGAAGCATTTCTTTGATGCCTCGTGGAGGAGCTTCGACGCACGGTTCAATGCCATCCTCCAGAATCTGGCCAGAAACCAAGATTTGGTGGACCGAGAAGCCAGCAGCTTCGACATCCTCGAGTCCAAGGCCTGTCGAGAGAAACTGTTGGAAGACGTCGAGAAACGGGAGGCAGAAAGACGAGAATGGCAGTTGCGCGACACGCTGGCCTGGTTGGATCTCAAGGGTCAAGATCAAGAGCAGCAAGAGTTGTTCGACCGCCGTTCCAGTGCGAGAGAAGAAAGGACGTGCGAATGGATCCTCCACCACCCCAAAATCAGCCTCTGGCTCGACCCTGATGACCACCATTTGTTTTCCTGGCTGCGAGGGAAACCGGGATCCGGCAAGACGACATTGGTGACGTACCTCGTCGAGGAGGCGCCCACCCCTCCTGCCTCTCGCATCTTGTATTGCCTGTGTTCGTACGGTTTTGGCAGGACCGAGAAAAATGCCTGCAGTCTGACATTTCGATCGTTAATTGCGCAGCTGCTGAGGAACCAATCTGATTTACTTCCGTACGTTTATGAACAGTTCGTCAGGAGCAGAGTGGTCCCCTCGCTAGCCAAAGCGAGAGAGCTCCTGAAGAATTTACTCCAATCCTCGGAACAGATCTTTCTCGTCCTTGACGGCCTTGACGAGTTTGAAGGCCCGGATCAGAAACAGGTCCTGACCGAGATCGCCAACCTGGCCCACCAGACCGGAGACCAACCCCGGCCCAAACTCAAAGTCCTCGTTTGCTCGAGAGAGACCAAAGAGATTACACGGAAAATGGGCAAGAGTGCACAAATCTCGCTCAGCGACGAGGATCAGTCCGTGTCCCGGGACATTATGATCTTTACTCGAAACAGCCTCACGGAACTAAGAGACCGCTTTGATGACGACGTCGTCGACGGGATCGAGAATGATGTGGTGCAAAAGGCTAACGGTGAGTCGTAGCTGATGGTGTGCCGCAAAACTCATCCCGGACAGGTATGTTCTTGTGGGTGCAACTGATCCTGTCCACCATACTAGAACAAGAAAGCGTGCAGGATCTCCGATCGGCGGTCAAACACTTACCGACTGGCCTTCCTGGAGTGTAAGACTTCAAACTCTGCCTCTGACACTACCGCCCTGACATTCTTTCCTTGATAGGTACAAATCTATTTTAGACCGAATTCGAAGACAAATGGACGAGCGGCAACAGATTCGAACTGAGCAGATCCTCAGCTGGCTTGCCTTTGCCTGCCGGCCTCTCAAGGCGTGGGAAGTTTGCGCAGGAATCGTCTTCCACGAGAACGGAAATCTTAACGATGAATCAAAACTAGGCAAGGGCATTTTGGACATTTGCAAGCCTTTGATTGAAGAGCGTGAAGGCGAGACGATTGCTTTGGTTCACTTTTCCGCACGAGAGTCGGTAACATGAGTATTTATGACTCCTCTGACGTTTTGTAGGTTCCTCCTTCATGGAACGAGCGGACCGTATCTGTCGCCATTCCTAGCACATGCCCACATCACCATCGCCTGCACCAGATATTTGCTTACGTGTACCGAATTCACCACAAGCGCTCTGTCACCCACTCCCTACGCCCACATAGTCAAAGGATGCCACGACATATTCCCCTATGTGCAAGAGTTTTGGCTGGAACACCTGGCCAAATGCGTCCACACCAAAGAAGGCAAGGATGACACGGTCTGCAAATCAGTTCTAGAACAACTGGATCGGCTATCCACCGCATTTGCACGTTCAACTACAGAAATGACTCACGCCCCCGACAAACCAGCTCGTTCTGTTGCCACCAGTCCTGCAGAGCAATTTCCAACTCTTCTACCGGTGGTGCAAAGGTACATGGATTTCAGAAAATCCACACCCGCAAAGATGACACCGACGCGAACAGAAAGTCAGAGCACCAGTGTCGAGTCCGACCCGACTACTCTCACAGAAACCTATTCGCGCTTTCGAGAGGCGTTCGAATCACTAGTGAATGGCACGGCTCCTTTTTCGCACGTTGAAATGGATATAGATATGGCCGATCTGGACCAGTTTAATCGGCGTCATAGATCGACGGCGTATTGCTGCCGATGGACTGGATGTATCTGGGCGTCTACAGGCTTCCAAACATCTCAACAACGTGCAGACCATGAGATGTCGCACAGAAAGCAATTTCGATGTAGCGACTCGACTTGCGATTTCGCTCACAACGGCTTTGCTTCTCGGGATGCCCTGCGCAGACACACCTTAAAATATCACAGCAAAGAGGAGGATTTGGTCCTGCCTGAATTTCCTCTGCGCCGTCCGAGAGATGAGCCGACCGAGACCACTAAAAATAAGATGCCAAATTCCAAGCCTGACAGGAAGAAATCGGATTTCCTTGAGCCAACTGAAGAATTGCACCTTCCGCCACTCTTGGAAGCGTTCGGCCCTGAGCCAACTGAAGAATTGCACCTTCCGCCACTCTCGGAAGCGTTCGGCCCTGAGCCAACTGAAGAATTGCACCTTCCACCACTCTCGGAAGCGTTCGACCTTAAGCCAACTGAAGAATGGAACTTTCCGCCACCATTCTTCAAAAGGTTCGACCTTGAGCCAACCGAAGAACATTCTTCAACTGCAGCAGGCAGGAATCCAAACGCCACCACCAGAGCTACTCCGCAAACAACGACCATACCAGCATCAGAGCCCCCAAGAAACGCCATCTCAGCCGAGGTGTCGCAGACCCTGGCTGAGCTCGCGCAGTTGCAACCTAGGGCGCTCACTCAGCCAGCGAATATCGTCCTTGATTAGAATGGCGATGAAGAGGAATATGTTGTGAAGTGTATCTGTAAGTACGACCACGATGACGGGGCCATTGTGTATTGCGAACGATGTAACACATGACAGCACATCGACTGCTACTACCATGGAAAGAGTGTGCTAGAATCTCATTACGGTGCGAATTGTAATTCCCGAGACGACGGCACGCGAAAGCTGAAGAACTGGTTCAAGCTCAAACTCAGCCAGGGACGCCGACAAATCTTAGACGTAAGTAGTCCGTGCCGAAGTGCCACCGGCATACACTCACCGAAGCTGATTTGCAGCAACAGGATGAAGAGTCGAGGACCGGGAAAAAGAGGTGATCCGCTGCATCTGTAAGCAAGCAGAGCATCCTAGACACCATCCAGCATACGCAATCAACAGACAAGCTTCAATTCCCTGTCTGGCGACGCTGGCAATTTGCTCGTCCAATGTGCGAGATATGGTAACATGGAGGCTGCATGGGCTTCCACGACCAGTCAATGCTACCAGACGCATACTACTGCGAGCAGTGCAGACCAGAGTTCCAGAGGTGAGTTCACTATTGGTGCAGCATGGACCGGCCGTCAGCTTACCACTTACTGGCACTGTCACATCGCGAGGTTCCATCGTCCGTCTTGGACGCGACGATGAGGTGATGGCTTCCTTGCTCCCCAAAATGCAAGCCTTCCGTCGCTGATCGTAACGCTAACTGTTGTTCATAGTTAGAAAATAGTCCCCTGGCATTCTTCTAATCTGTTTATTTACGATCACCCTCCCTCTCAATACAGACCAATCTCGGATAGGTTGTCAAGAGCAACCAAGTGACAACACAACAAGATGGGCGACAAGACAGTCTGGGTGCATACGATGAGGATGAAATACTCAGAAGGGCGATTAAGAAGAGATTACTCGCTGGCGACTGACAATAGTTTCTACTTCACTGACGAGAGGTTAAGGATAGTCTGTATTTTTGGATCCTTTACTCCCACCTTGACACGACCACTGTATGACCAAGTCAAAAGATCAAAGTTCGTTCTTCGGTATCGCAAATGCCGCCGCATCGTATGTCTTCGGCCAGATCCCGTTCTTCCCAGGCGCCAAAATACCTTTGGGATCGAGTGCGTTTTTGATCTTTTCGTTGAACTTCATCTGCGCATCATCGTTAAAGTTGTAGGTCTGGGCAATTTGATCCATCAATGCCAAATGTGTGCGATACTCTCCCCAACCCCGTTTAGCGGCATCGTCGATCAAGGTCTGAATCAGCCAGAGTGCTCGCCGACAGCTGTCAGGGTCCTTCCGATCAAAAACAATACAAACAATGTGATGAATCTCACGCATTCCAATGATAAAGGTGCCAATAAAGTCGAAGCCGGCTTCCTCGCAGCGGGAACGTGAGACTGCATATTGGGCCATGGCATCATCCCCCGTCACCTTGGCGATCGGAGAGAAGAATAGGTGTGCTCCATTGGGGAGCCAGTCAACCCATTTCAGTTCATCAAATGATGGAACACCTTGTAAGGTATTGTGGCGGATTTGCAACACCTTGTTCTCGGGCATTTCTTCTGGCGTGTAGAATTTCGCCCCTGGAATACGGGAAAAGGTTTGCTGAATGACTTGCCATAGAGCCTCGCGAACAGGAGCTGGCCCATAAAGCGCTCCATAGAAGTTCCAACGACCGAGATTCAACTTTCTCGCAATGTCATCTATTTCTTCATCATTGAGCGGCCGGTTCACGGATGTGTACTCTGTCCGGGTGCCCTGATGCAACAATAAGTGATTCAATACCACGGCAGAAGGAGTCGACCTACCATCACGGCAGCGTCCAGGAGAATATGACGTAAGGTTGGCACATTTTGAAGCACCATGGCAACGCGGAGAGGTCTTATAATTTCAACGGCCTGGTGGACGTCTTGGTCCTTGGGCAGTGTGATGACGTATGAAGAGTAACCTCCCGGGTTCACCATGAGCCAGATACCCATTTTAACCACGATACCAAGGGAAGACTGTGTGAAAATCCCATCGTTGTAGGGTCCAAAGCCATAGTTGAAGAGCTGCCAACATTCGTTGGCTTTTTGCTCGTGTGGAGGGAGATGTGGATCTGCATCTGGGTGAGGCAATGCACCCATGCCTGTTCGAATGAGGCTTCCATCCGGCAGGACTACCTCCAACCCGCAGTGCATCATCCAATGATCACCTGAGTGTCTTAGAAGAGTGTCAGATCATGTCCGTCACACGACTCACCATATGGAGTGTAGCCAACGCCTCTCTCAATAGTATTGCCGATGACAGAGCCACCGCCGAGATCGGGAACATCAATCCAGAGCTTGTCCCGAAGACCATGCTCGACGAGGTAGTTGTGAAGGTCTGAAAATGTAACACCGGGTTCCACTAGAGCATATGCGCCGTCGACGTCAACCTTGAGGACCTTGTTCATATGCCGACCTAGATCGAGCACAACAGAACCTGGCACCCGAGGTGCTGCTCCACCGTATCCCACATTCCGGCCGATAGAGACCGGCCAAACGGGGATTTCGAACTCGTTGCAAAGGCGCATCATTGCTTGTACATCAGGAACATTTCGGGGCGCGACGACAGCAGAGGCTACGAAGTAGTCCTTTCCAAGGATGTAAAACATATCGTGTGCTTTTCCGGGTTGGAGGTAGCTGTCTTCTGACAGTTGTTCGAGTTTGTTGATGATTGTAACATTAGTCTCACCGCAAATTTCTGTCGCACGGAGACTGAACTGCTTGAACGAGCTGGAGCTGGTGCCGGGTGGGAGGCGTAAAGGGTCACCATCAAGCTGCGGAGCCCCATTGGGTCTTTTTAACCCTGTTGGCACCATACCGCCAGTGCCGTCCGTGATGATCGGTATACCTGTCTCTATATTTCAATCGAATTACCAAGTTGACACAAGTACAGAAGAAATACTGAAGGTATCCGCTTGAACTGCAGATCTGCGATGAAATAGAAACTGAGAAGCTGGGAAAGTACCAGGACGGAGAAGTTTTACCCCATGCTGTCCCGGAAATGGACTGCGGGGGCGGGGTTCGCCAGGAGTTCTTACCCGATCGCTTATTCTGGAAGGGGTGATTAGCAGGTGATATTATGACCTGAGTGTAATGCGTACTGATCCAATTGGACGATATTAGGTGATCTATGAGACTTTGAAACTAGTATCCTTTCATCTTGGTCTCAGTCCATCTAGCGGAACAACTGATGGCCGGCAGTTGTTTGAGAAAACAGACTTTACTTTTCTGGACGTGATATTCCTGTTGAACAACATTTCAAGAGAAACATGATTCACAATCTCCTTCTTTTAGGGTGGAGTTTCTCATCGGGATGGTTCGAGTTAGTCAAGCTGTTAAAGAGGTCATAGTTGTCACCTGCCCCGTCCGCACATAATGAGATTAGCCCAGGCTCTGCTACTCCGCATTTTCCTCGCCCTTGGCGAGACAGTTTACCTTGAACGAATCATACGAGAGTCTTGACAAAGCCTCTGCGCGTTACAATATCCACCAGGACATCACCAGTAACATACAATACTACACCACTTCTACTGCAAGTGTAACAAATGGCGAAATGCTGTCAAGTTTGGAGGAAGCAAGAACTCAAGTCCAATGACTCCGGATAGACCCATTTTTCCACCCCACACGCTAAACTCCCGACCTTACGTCACACATCACTAGCGGACGACCGCCAACTTGAGGCTTAAAGCCTTGGATTTGTCTCTGAAGAGATCTTTGCGTTTACAGCTCTGGGTGTTACTGGTGTTGTCAATTAAGATGAGGCTATCCTTCCTTGGTTCTAATGGATATCCAAGAGCTACAAGGGAAGGTATTGGTCTTCTGCTAAGCTTCAGGCTGACGCATCTCTACCAAGGGTCTGTGTCTGACCATCTCGACATCTAGATGAATGAACGACTGGGTCAGCAGAATGACCTTGCCCTTGCCCTGCGTAGTGGTACCAGGGCTTTTATCGGGAAGGCACGACAATAGTGACCACGGTCCAATGACATTCGAACGTTGCAGACACCATTAGCAAGGTATGCTCCTACCCATCCTACTCCTTGAGAACCATCCATAAGAGAAGGAGTATTGGAAAGAAACGTAGCAGACAGAAGATTAATGAAAATTTTAGAAAGAAAAAACGCAGCCTTAGGGGCGACGAGACCGGCTATTATCTGAAGCAAACGTATTCATCGCTGTTCACCGAAAAGGTCCTGTACTGAAATTTGTCCTCGGAGAATACCCTGGAGATCCATCGTACCGGGAGACAGCGTTCTTACCCCTATTTATTTCAACGCCACTGTCCTCAATTTCAGAGCCACCCGTGTCGGCCGCGTATTTGTCGTCAAAGACTCCTTTTCTCTTTCCTTTCCTACCCTGTTCTCCGTTGCGACACTTGCAATGTCCGATTAAGCGTCGCGACATCACCTGGTGGTAGGCAGTTCAGCCCGTTGTTGCGACGCGCGACCCGACGCCAGCTCTATTCGCCCATCTGCGTCAGGTTTCGATGGCGTACCGGAGCTGTACTGCGAGCCCAAGTGATGGTCTAGCGGCAGACTTTGACTCTGGATTTCATGAGGGCCAAGGCATCCTTGTTGACAGGTTTCTGCCGGCGCCACCGGACGAGCCAAAACCCACACACAATTGCAAGCGTCAGTGGGATGCCGAGACCGAGGCCGACACCTAAACCCACACTGAGGTGACTGTTTGAGCTGCTTGGTGGTGTGTTAGAGGCCATTGCTGGTGCCTCGGGGGGTGGTAGTGGAGGCGCCCTTGGCTGTGAATGGCGTTGTTGTAGGTGACGCCACTGTAGATGACGTTGCTGTAGATGTCGCAGAGAGGCTGCCATTGGGAAGCAATGAGGCAGCAAATTGGACCGGGTCTCTGCGAAAGACGCCGGGGGAGCTGGTGTTTGTGCAGTCGCATCCGCTCAAGCCCCAGCAACAAAACTAACCAGGGCCCAGATTGCTGCAGACGTCGATGCCGCTACCAACTAGAAATACCATGTCAGTGAGTAATAAGGTTAACATCCGGGTTAGCCGCGTACTGTCAAGACATTCACTGCTGCAACCTTTGTTTTTCCATGTGGGATCTGTACAACCGGACCAGTAGTATGGTGTGAGAGCCTCGATACCGGCGTTGACGCAGAAGCCGTTGCTGGCACAGGCGGCGTTGGCAAGGCAGCACTGAGCGAGACTGCCGTCGGTCGAACAGGGAAAGGAATATGATACTTGGTTTCCTAGGGCGTTGTAGCAGGAGGGCACGCCCGCGGACATTGCGCCGGATCAGAGAGTGTGACAAGTGCAGGTTGCACAGGAACTGTCGTATGAATAGAGGAGAACTCAGGTTAGATTTAGCGCAGTCTTGGGGAAGTTACGGCGAGAAGAGTAGCAGAGGTAAAGAGATTTATCAGTCCCAGAAGGTTTCTTCGACTCCCCCGTACTCCGCCACACACGGGAAGTTGGCAAGGATCTGTGACTGGCATTGGGCAGACTTGGAACTCGTCGCTTGCTCGAGGTTTGGCCCTATTATGTCGCGAGCACCAGCGACGGAGGAGACTGTTGAGGGAAATCCAGTTGCACTAAGTGGGGTGATTTCATGAGGAGCTGATAGGGCGAGACTGCACACCAAGGGCAGCTGAGGTATGCCTTGGTCTTTTGCTTCATGGTGTTCAGGTACAAGCTGGACAGCTTGGCGTTTAGAGTAACGAGTCCAACACCACAAGTCCTGCCACAACTTGAGTGTCAGGCGTCTTGCCAAGTCAAGCCAGGCGCTTGGCCAGACATATTCCGAAACAAGAATGCCCCTTCATTCCTATATCGAGAGAGTTATTTCCCGCCATGCTCGTGAGCCAGGAAATGCTTGCAAGAGTACCACTGCTGACCAGAACACGCGAGTAGTTGGTGACGATAGACAACATTCTTGAATATGGGCGTATGCACAGATGACGATCCGCGCCAGGAGAATAAGCTGGTGGATCCGGGCCAAGAAGAACAATCTGCAAAGGCGCAGCCATCCATGTGCGGAGCATGCGATTCGACACTGCAACACGAGAGAGATGAATCAGTGGCGTCAGGAGGGCGGACTCAGGAAAGATATGGATCTAGCCGATCCTGTGCTGGAGAGGGGTGACCCGGCAGATCCTGAGGAAACGCGTCCTGGCAGTGCTGGTGAGAGCAAATCATTGACTATTTCGACTACAGAAAAGATCGGCAAACCTTCAAAGTCGGTGCCTGGTAATGTGCCATAATCCTTATTTTGTTCATAAAAGCGGTGAGACCATAAAACTTTCCCCCACTCTTTCCTTCAATGCAGATGTAAGCAACAGAGCGGCCAAGTAGGCCATATCGGATTTTCGTCCAAGGTGTCTGAGAGCTTTGATGCAGAATTCACACCGGGTTTTGATCTCGTCAAAGTCGGCTCCATCTCCCCAACCGGCGGTATAGTCGAGCAGAGTCTTCGGTGGTAGCCAGTCGACCAAACAATATCCGGCTTTGCCAAACGACCGTATGAGGACTTCTGTCCAAGGCTCGGTGAGAAGAGCTCCTTTATTGAGCGCAAAGTGAAACTCAGACGCCCGCTGGAAGGAAGACTCGTAAAATGGGAATGATGATTTGCTCAAATCAGATATCGCGTACGCGTTTTGTTTTCTGAGGTTCAGCGCCAGTGAGGTGGACTGCCTGAACATGGTCTGTGAATGGAGACCCATCTTGGTGTCATCAATCATTTCAATGATGTCCGCCAGCAGCATGCCGGCCAGGTGCCAATGGCCGGCGAGAACGATGTACCAAGATTGAATTCGAGGCGGCAACCGATCATGATTGGAGACGCAGTCCGAGATAAATTGGCCGTATCGCTCGTTCCAATATCGGTGTACCCGCAACGCGCTGTTAATAGCGGCCTCCATCTTCCGTGGACTCGCTTTGCGATATTGTAGATTCTGGAGGTGTGTCACCTTACGGAACAAGAGAACCTTGATCGGAGCAGCATCCGATAAGGTCGAGGCGGCCTCTTCGTATGAGCACGGCCATCGGCTGATCTCTCCACGATGCCGTCGTTGTTTGGATTCCCAGAAGAACATGTCCCAAAGTCGAGACTCGCTTTCTCTGTTCGAAACGAAGCCGTGAAGTGATTCCGGTGTCACGCTGGAGAGTTCATCAAAGTCCATCGCGGAGTCTTCCCATGGACTCTCACGCGCAACATCGCTGTCCTCGTCTGAGACGACCAGGGGCCGTTGATTCATGGCAGAGGACAAGGTGTCGAACATAATGCACAACCAGAAAAGCATGTCAAATGTCTTGCGATCTCGCGTGCTCAAGGGATCAGCGCCTTTCAGCCTTTGTACGGCGTCCAATTGGCGGCGGTAGGCATGCAATTGTCGGGTTGCTCGTTCGAGGAAAATCGGAGGCCCTTCTAACTCAGTGAGCTGATCAAGTGTCACGCTGCCCGCCGTCGTTTTGATGGCTCCCAAGCCGGGATCCTCCCAGTGCGAGTTTCGTGCTCCGCGCGGGTCAGCTGGTTGCTGAATGTGAAACTCTTGCAGATGTCGCTCAACATCCAAAGGGCGTTGCGTCAAAGCAAAAATGATGTGGGCAAATATCACTCGGAAGGAATTGATCTCCACTGCGTCCTGTAAAGCCTGGTAAGCTTGATGCCACAAGATCTCCTGAATCGACCTGTCAAAGGCGGAGGATATAGATCTGGCACCGTCGTCAAAACTCATCGATGCACGCTCAAATTCGAGAGAGCCGTCTTCTGACCGAGAAGCACCGGTAGGAGGGTTGAAGTCCCTTCGATTCGACTGGGCCCACTGCGTCGCGAAGGACATGATCGCCGTGTGTAATGCGCGAGAAGCAGCGCGGTCTTCTGAAGGCGACAGCTGGCGCTTGTTGATGGCGGGCGAGACTTGGTCAAGACGACAGACTCGCGCATAGATCCGGTTGGACCAATTCGGTCCCCATTCTCGAAGCATATACTCCCGAGGTTCTGTGCGGAGACGGGTTCCAACCAGGGATCCCTCTGCCGTATATGGACAAGTTCTTTCGGTCAGCCAACAAGACAGGGCGTTCTCCATGCTATCGTGATATATCCGAAGCAGTCCATCCGTGAGGAAGGATTTGTTGGTCGACTCCGTCAGCTGCTGCTGCATTGCGGCTGGCGAAGGATCGACAAAAGGGTGGAAGCGATGTGGCCGGCCGGTTGTAAAGCCAGCAACGTTGTCTTGTCCAGGGCGGACATATGGTGCCGTGGTCTCGATCGGGCATATTTCACTTGGCGGGAAAATATTCTCCGTGGTCTGATCTTCACTGGCTTCCTCAAGATAAGATGAGGGAAAGGATGAATCAGAGAATTCCATTTCCTCCCTTCCATTGACATTCGTGGACAGGTACGTCATTGCTGCATCGTTGAGAGACGGGGTGCGGTTTCTGGGCCAATCGTTCCCCAGCCACTCGTTCCCCGAGGACAGACTCAGCGTCGAGTCTTCTGGAAGAGGTCGACAAGGGGTATGATCCCGCAAACCTCGACTAGGCAGTGCATATTCGACGCTAGATGGAGAAAAGTAGTCCAGGAAGGTGGGTGGTGAAAATGTCGAGTCATCAAGGTAAGTGCTTGAGCTAGAGGCCTCGTCGCTCGCGGTCGTGCCACTTCCAACGACGTGCGAGTCGCCTTTTGATTGCTTGGATGTTTTCCTTTGCTCAACCTGGCGTTTGACTCGCCGGGAGGAGAGTTCCAATTGTGTCGCCTTGAGCCATTCGAAGGTGCATTTTTTTCCCACGCTCCGGCAGTTGGAGCACGCAGCGATATGACCGTCCCCATCGGTGTGTTCAGCATCTGCCGGTTCGTAGTCAATCTATTAATTCAACAAAGGTCGGAGACCTGTGGCATACCAGGGTCTGCATCGCACGCTCTTTTCCCTTTTCTGCATTGGTCACAGCTGCGGTTTTGGCGACGTCCTGTCTCTGAGATTCTTCTCTTGCGCGGCTCCTTGTTCTTTGGCGTCATGCTTGACAGGGGAAGGGACGTGGGTGGAGACATGAAAAGCCGAGTCCACCTGGGCGAGCGCACCAATTCTTTGTCCGAGAGTAGCTGCTGCTATCAGGCAACGAGTGAGGGCAACACCAACAGTAAAAGAGGGGTGGGCTTCCCCGTCTTTTACATATCTGAAAGACTTCCGGGGTACATAATGCGGGGTTGTAAGCGGAATGGCCACCAATGCCGATCCATACGGCCTCCTCAGCGCTCGGGCATAAGACTACAGGCCGCAATCCATGTCGGTCGGATGGGAAGCCAATTATGCAATCAAATTCTGCCGCAGGGATAGGCACCAGAAATGTTACCGACAGACGTCAACCGCCAAATTCCGCCATTTTTCCGGCTCAGAGTTGGAATGCGATTTCACGCGAGAGCTATTGGAGAGCACGATAGACAGCGCTCTCGACACTAACCCATAAGCTGAGAACCTGAGGGTCTGCAAATGGCAAGACCTGGGAGCAAATCATGCCAGCGACGCCCTTTTCGCGGTCGCACCACCACCACAAATTGGGTAAACCCGCCCAATGTCCGGTTCCAGGAGACCTTCCTGTTGCCCCACCGGTCAGCATAAAGGTCAAGCCCCAGCCTTGCGGGAGATTGGCCGGGGCCGGGTACAGGTCGGAGATGGGATTGGTGAGATCCGGTTTCGCATCAGGGATGCCCTGTTTGGCGAAGTCGGGGAAGCCTGGGATTTGGTTGCGGAACATCTCATCCACCGTCGCCTTCTTCAGTATTTGAGCGCCCGTTGTAGGGGATGTCCCGTCATTCAGGAGGGTGGCCAATATTTCTGAAGTGGTGAGTCAACGGGCCAACGTGAGGGAATCGTCCATCCCGAACTTACGGCAATATTCTTGCGGCTTTGCAAAGCACCCTGCACCACCGCTGTTGAAACATCTTCTCTTTTCCTCTTCAGTCTGCAGGGTCAATGGCAGGCGCAACAAGTGATCGCGACCGGACAGCGTCCCATCCGGAGCCCGTTGGTGCATGTAGGCCAGGTGGGCTTTCATGGCCGCCGTGGGAAAGAATGAGATGTTCTTGAGTCCTAATGGTCGTAATATGTACTGCTGCACGTAGTCATTGAGGGATAGACCTGTGACGCGTTCGAGAAGGACTCCGGCCCAGTCGATATTGACCTGAAGAGACAGATGTGATTAGAATGGCGTGTCAAGATGGGAACCAAGATGGTCTCATACACCGTATTCCCAGGCTTCTCCAGGCTGATTGACCAACGGTTGAAGCATGTCAAAAGTCTGGCCGGAGAACTCATCATAGCCAATTGGCCAACTGTAATCGCGCAACTTTTTGTTGAAAAAGGTGTATCCAAAGCCAGCTGTGTCCCAATTAGCACCCTTCACCATGGTGTTGGCTCGGCAGACCTGTATGGGAGAGGAGCATCCGAAGAGTGATCGGACGCTTTTTCTCCACTAGCTGACCACCATCCTGCAAAACCTTGACGTCCTTCAGCTCCGGGCATAGTTTCTCGGCCTGTCCAGCGTCATCAAGAGCCAGCACTCCTTGCTCCACCAGCTGCATGCAGGCGACTCCGGTAATCATCTTGGAGCACGAAGCAATCCAGTAAATACTGTCCAGAGTCATAGGCTCGCTGCTTTGCACTCCTCGTGTACCTGCCGCGTGGGCAAAGAGGTCTTTCCCATCTTTGCCGACCACCACAACCGTCGTCCCCGGCAGGCCCTTTTGCTTGTCGGCCACGGCATTCTCCACAATTTGTGTGATAGTATTGACTGCTTCGGTCGACAGCTTGCCCATGATGAATGACCCTGAATGCGTCAAGGTATTTGGGGCTAGGGTGGCAGACAAGATTTATGCAGTCAGGTCTTTGAACCACGGACCCGCATTGCACTCGGGTATCGGAACATCGCACCATCATCAAGGTATCTCCCCGCAGGACCCAGCCTCTTTTATCATCAACCAGTCGAAACGACATGGGCGCGTGGAAGGTGGGGAGGATACACCACAATCGATGGAGCCGGCAAAGGTGGAATCACTGCGGCTCCGGCCATACACTCCGGACCCGGGAGCCGCACCTGCATTCTTCAGCCAAACCACGTTCATCCCACGGCATCTTCCCGAGGATCAACGCGTGCGGAGGCTGCAGCAGCGGGCAGAGGCTGCGGGCTGCGGCTGTGAACCAGGTCTTGACTTGCGGTCGGAATAATGTTTTTGCAATAACCGAGTTCAGCCTTGGCTCCTGTGCCATTCTGGATTGCCTTCACATGAATGACAATGGTCGGTCCTCTCGCATATCGTTTACAACAACCGTGAAACTCGTGCACCGGACGAGCGGCGGAGATTTGATCCCCACCAGAGGGTCGTTTCAAGGATGTGAATATTGATTCAGTGTCGGCTCCGGTATGATAACCCAAAGGAAACGACGCGCGGGGAATCATTCGTCATCCTCGCTATGGAATACTCACCCCGTTTATTTCCATGGAGATTGAGCTCCAGGATTCAGGACCCCTCATCGTCCCAGAACCCGGATCCGCCTGAAGAATGGAGAACAGTGTCTTGATGGTCCCGATCAGAGCGAACATGAAATGAATGGTCTATTTAAGATGGCTTGTTGAGGCCACATCTTGGGACTCAACACACTATACTTTTCCCGTATGCTGGTACTGCATCCTTCTCCACAAAGTGAAGGCGCCATCCTCACAGCTCTCCATTCCCAGAACACACGATCGCCATCAGCTTACATTGAAAGGGCGACATGAAGAACCCAACGTTGAAAGCCGAGCTCACAGAGTTTGCTCATCGAAGAGGTACATCTGGTGCGTACGCTGACAACCTCGACCTTGACGTCCTCATCGTCGGCGCCGGGTTTGGAGGAGTATATTGCCTCTACGAGCTGCGGAAGCGTGGCTTCAATGTCAAGATCTATGAGGCCGGCACCGACCTGGGCGGGACGTGGCGGTGGAACTGTTACCCGGGAGCCCGGGTTGACTCCGAGGTGCCTGAATATGAGCTCTCGATCCCTGAGGTGTGGAAGGACTGGACCTGGACAACCAACTACCCCAACTACGAAGAGCTGAGGGCATACTTTGATCATGTGGACAACGTCCTCGGCATCAAGAAGGACTGCGCGTTTGACACGTGTGTTGTTGGCGCCCAATTTGACACACACCTGGGCAAGTGGATCGTCAAGACAGAAGATGGCCGCACGGCCAAGAGCAAGTACTTGATCGTGGCCGCTGGCTTCGCTTCAAAGCGCTACATCCCGGACTGGAAGGGGATCGACACCTTCAAAGGCTACATCAACCACTCTTCCTTCTGGCCAGACCAGGGCCCGGAGGTCCGAGGAAAGCGGTGTGCCGTCATCGGGACCGGAGCCTCGGGCGTGCAAATCGCTCAAGAATGGGGACCGTTGGTGGGAGAGCTCAAGGTGTTCCAGCGAACACCCAATCTGGCGATTCCCATGGGCAAGAGGCCTCTAACCGTCCAAGAGCAACAGAACGCCAAAGCATACTATCCTCAACTGTTCACTTTGCGGGAAAAGTGTTTTGGAGGCTTCCTGTTCAGCTTCTCGGAGAAGAACACCTTCGATGACACTTTGGAAGAGCAAGACGCCTTCTACCAAAAGCTCTGGGATCACGGTGGTTTCGCCTTTTGGCTGGGGACCTACAAAGACACGCTCTTCGATGCCAAGGCCAACAGGCAGGCCTATAACTTTTGGGCCAAAAATGTCCGCAATCGCATCGGTGACCCCAGATTGCGCGACCTGCTCGCGCCGTTGGAACCGCCGCATCCGTTCGGGGTGAAAAGACCGTGCCTGGAGCAGAACTACTACGAGCAGTTTAACAGACCAAATGTGGACGTCGTCGATATTTCCAAGAACACGATCGCCGAGATCAAGGAAAACGGCATCGTCCTCAAGGACGGGTCTTTTTACGAAGTTGACATTATCGCCGTCGCGACGGGATTTGACATCACAACAGGAGGAATGACCAACATGGGCCTGACCAGCATCCACGGGACCACCTTGAAAGATGAATGGAAGAAGGCCGCCTATACCTACCTCGGCACCACCATCAGCGGATACCCCAATATGTTCCACCTCTATGGCCCTCACGGACCGACCCTGCTCAGCAACGGCCCCACCAGCGTGGAAGTCCAGGGGAGATGGATCCTGGACTGCATCCGCAAAATCGAACGGGAGGGGATCAAGTATATCAATCCCACTGAGGAAGCGAGCAAGGAATGGAAGAAGAGGATCAACGCACTCTCGGACAATTCTCTCTTCCCGACCACCAAGAGCACATACATGGGAGGGTCTCTGCCTGGCAAGGCATTTGAGCAGGTCAATTTTGCCGGAGGCATTCCTCAATACCACGACGAAATTAGAGAGGCTCTCGACCACTGGAAAGGGTTTGAACTGGTGAAATAGATGGTGAGTTTTGTTCGAGACCTGACTTCTGGAGTCTCTTGCCGCGCTCAGGTGCTGAAGCGGAAAGGACAGACACCTGGATTGAACATGCCAAATTGGCTTGTACGCATCGCAGCCTTTGCATCCGCGTTGTTCCGACAAGCAACTAGCTTTAACTTACATCGCGTGCTAGTCTAACCTCAAAAGTTATCCATCTCTGATCCATCAAGTTGTCTCTTGCGTTGACAGACCTGAAGAAGCTGGCAGGCACCCCGATTGACCATTAATTCACGCTGCTATGTGAATGCCTGTGAGTTGCCCGCTCCGGCAAGGCGCCGCCCACTGACCGCCTGCCCCGACCACCTGTCTAAAGGAGGCAGTCCATCACCGCTTTCACCACCCTCGTCCTGTTTCTCTTCTTCCCACTGCCGCTGCCTGCCCAAAAAGCCCTCTGCGCTACCGTTTGCGACCACTGGCCGGTGTCTTACCTCGCCCACCGTCCAGCAGAAGCTACTAGCTCTGCAACAAGCGATTACCCGCCGGGTGAAGACTCGGCCTGCACGCTTAGGAGTGTACTCGAATCCTCCACGGCATAGGTTGCCGCATTTCCGGCTCAGCCGAGCTGGGATCCTTCTGCTTGCCGTTGTGGTAGGTACAGATCACCGTCGAAGAAGTGTGTCATCACTTGGACTTCCGCCACTCTACCAAATTTCAAGTGTCACAACCAAATCGCCCCTGTTGGCTATTGGAAACGCGGTACATTGAATCCAGGCTCTCTGACAAAAGAAAGAAGAAAGGCATTTCAACCCATCGGGAGGTTGAAATTAGCCCAAAGAACGGAATTTTCACCGTTCCCGACCTTCGAAGGCTTATTAAGCATTATACCTCCTTTCCGAGGTCTAACTAATACCAATTGGATGCGATATGAAGCGACCAACTCCTTGCAGCGGACACCGGATCAACAGCAACTGGAACCAAACGAGCGCAAGACCACAGTCAGATTCACATTATCTCACGACAAACTATGGCAAAACTCCCGCTCACTCCCAGCCAGTCAGCCAGCCTCTTCCCTGGCAGATACCAGAATCTACCCCTACCACCTAATCCCCATCTGATCCACACCTCCACGCCGCCGCTCGCACGGCCGACGCCGACGCTGTCTCGATGAGCCTCAGTCTCACGGCGCGACAGTGCAAGACCGGCTCGGTCGGCGTGCTCCTCATGGCCGTGGACCCGTCCACAGGCGACTCACTGCTGCACAGCGCCGCAGCGGGGGCTAACGTCGCCGGGGTGCGCGGCATCCAGGATGCGTTTCGGACGTCGCGGCTCGCCCGGTCCTTCCACATGCTCGTGGCCCACAGGAACGCCAGCGGCGACACGGCACTGCACGTCGCGGTGCGCGGTGGCCACCAGGATGTCGTCACCGCCGTCTATCGCCTGTTTTGCGACGACTGGTTGCCGGGGAGACGGGCTTTGAAAGAGGCGCGCCGCCTGCCGAGGAGGGGGGAGTTCGTTGAGGACGAGGAGGAGGACTATGTCCCCCCGCTCGTGTCCTTGGTCGATGTGAAGAGGGCTGGGCACGATGCGGCGGCCGAGGCGAGGGCCGCAGGGCATGAGGATCTCGCACGGTGGCTTGAGGCGGTGGTGGCCAGGAGACAAGGGATCTCGCCGAAGGGAGCGGATGGTGAGGTTCGTCGACTGGCTGTATAACCACGACAGCACTAGTCCAGGAGGCGTGTCAGCCCGATAATTGTTCAACCACGAACGATTATACTTGCCTAAGATTTGTCTGCGGTGTCCCTGAGTATTTCCCGGGAAGAATGCCTCTCCGCATCCGGTTTGCTCAGGTCCGTATAGTCAATGGTGAAGAGTTGGACGCCCTGACATCCTCAATTGGCAACACCCGAGCGAGACCGCGGCCAGCAAGGCGCTGAGATAGGTGAGACGCAAAAGCGTGAGGGTCCCATTGAGCAAACACCATGAGTTTTCCTTCCCGGGCGTGGAATTCAAAAGTCGATAGGCCAGGGCAGGGAAGGGGAGGGAGCCGATTTTAGATACCCAGGCGTCACGATCAAAGCTTCCACGAACAGGAGTGAAATCTCGTCAGTGTCAACCCAGTTGCACTTCTAGGAGTAGACGCGGTCAGTAATGCTTACAATTGCGGAAACCTGCATCAGAGGCCCGAGGAAAGTATGCCATCAGCGACATGGTACTTCTCTCGTGATTTCGAAGCAGAGGATGCTCCTGTTGACCACCAAACCGGGAGTTCGGGGTTGTCAAATTGTCCTTTCGGAAGGTGATTATGGTGACAGTGGAGCTGAACCGGTCCGAAGACTTGGACCGAATCGGACCGTCGCAGACTCCCATAAATCTCTCCAATCGTGCAGCGACAATGGATTCCAGAAAAACTGTTTGAAGATCTCCTCGAGTCGAGGCCATCTTTTGGCTTCATGGAAGGTGGCGAGGATGCGATTTAATAAACCTCGAGCGATATGAGAACGGCCGCAATGATGTAGAACTCCAGCAATGGCAAAGGATGCCCAGATAGCGCAGTCTCGCTCCATGCCCCGATAATTGCCGTTTTCTTCCAGAGCAATGGAAGCGATTCTGAAGAGCTGATCGGCTGAAACGGAAAGCGCTTCAAGCTTGTCTTTTGTTCTGAGGCAAGCAGCGATCGTGCCATGACACAATTGGCGTTCCGTTTTCGACAGCGGTAGGACGAGAAACTGATTGACCAGGCTGCGTACCGGCGCACCCTCTCGCGAGGTATAGACGCTACTCAAAGCTTGTGGAAGTCCAGAGAGCATCTCAATGACTTGGACCGAGAGGTGACCCGACAGGGCCAGCTCACCGACTCCCCGTGGCGTTTCACTGATCACCTTGCATAACTCGGCCGGATAGGGATGGGTCGGGTAGACGAGAACTGAGTTGTCGAGCTGGGAGATGGCGGATATCAAACTCGACTGTCGTCTCGTAGGGCGAGCCAGCGACTCATATCTGACACATCTCAGCCAATATGGACTCCACCGGTCTGTTTGACACTACCCTGGCAGATTCGCGCGAATATGTCGGGTTATTTCGCTCGACCAAGCATCTGCCTCTCTATCCTCGAGCATACGCTTGAGCGCATTCAGGTGGATTTGAAGAGTCGTGAACTCGCTCAGCCAAAACTGAGAGTCGTCAATACTGGTCAAATCCATCCTTCACGGACTTACATCAACCACCAATAGTGTTGCCGTCGATATCATCGTGTCATCCTCCAGAGGCGAGGCCGAAAGCAGCCGCTGCCGCAGGAGAACCAGAGCTTTTCCGTGGTGGTACAGAAATAGTCTGTCTTCTGTGGGATTAGCACCGCGCGCTTTCATGTTCAACGCTCTCAACAGGCAAAACAACGCTTCGAAGTGGACGGGATGTTGCATCGCATGGGGAAATATCACATCGAGCGACTCGTTGTTGTATTTCACTCCATAATCCAGAGTCAGCTGTTGAACAGCAAACACATGACTGACTGGAACCTGTTAGATTGATTCTCTGGATCCACTGGCCACGACACCTACAATAGTCCATGGTCTCCTGAAGCTCTCGGGAGGCAGGGATAGGTAATGCATCGAACGGATCTGACCGAAAACCACCCATCGCCATTTCCAAGGGCCATGATTCTGGAGATCTTGGTAACCCCAAGGGAGAATGTCCGGCCGTGTGGGCAGCCAGGCGCTGCTCATCTTCGTTTGACGAGGTCGGTGTGCATTGGTCTTCGAGTAAAATCCTACCCGGTTGGGACTTGGAGGCCAGCCTTTTGAAGCCCTTGAGCTCGTCAGACTCTTTGATCTTGTTGCGATGGATGAGCGAGACCGAGACTTGAGTAGGGTGACGCATAACTGTTCGTTGCTGATATTGCGTGCATCACAGCCGTGGTTTTGTATCGGGTTGGGTAAATCTTTCTTTTGTCTGGTGGCTCCAAACTGATGACTCCGTTTGTGGTTCTATCTCGGTGCTACCCGATTTGGCCAATCTTGTTTCCTGCGTCGAGACAAGGAGTAAATCTTGCGGCGCAAGATGAAAACGTAATCTTGTGAGGCTGACGGGCTTCATACCCTTAGACTTACTTTGTTGCGTCGGCCGCAACCCTAAGATCAGCCTTGACCTGGCCTGTAGTGTTGTTGCACTGGCGCCGCCCAGTACCAGTTGAGAGGTTCCTAACCCCCAAAATTGGCTAGTAAAAGAAGAGCTAGATTGCTTGGTCAGCTGCGCTACTTCTGAGTCAGATCATCAATTCGGAAGAAGGGCTTGCTCCGTTAATCTGCAGGGATATCTCCAAGCTGACGAGGCTTAGATCACCTCCTAGCACAGCAGCACGGGCGTAAATGGACATGAAGTCCACGGTGCCGATCACGGGTCATTGCATGCATGAGATCATCACGTCCGGTAGAACCGCGTCATTGCGACCCGCAGCCATATCACACCAAGGTGTAAGTCCGTGACCGGTCGACAAGTGAACAGAAGCTGGTCGAGACCAGTTAGGCAGCGCCTGTTTTCAGTGCGGAGTTCTGCGCATCAAGGTAGGCTGGCTTGGTCAAATTACCTGGTTTGGCGAATACCATTTCGTACCAACCGAGACCTAATTCTCTTGACTTTGGTTTATTGATTGCTTGTTCCTTCTTCGAAGACAGCACAGCTCAAGCCAGGTGGGGGATTCCAGAAAGGAATCTTGTTCTTAAAGTACTCAATCCATCCTAAGATACTGAGGGAGCGGAACCACGTGCCAGATCGTGGATGAGGACCCCACTGTGTTTTGATGGTATAAATCCAAGGTTCACTTATATACACTCTTTAGGGCGGGATTTGACAGGCTGTAACTCTGTTTACCAGGCAACTGAACCTCACACAGGCTTCAAGGAGGCTAACAATTGAAGAGTGAGGAGCCTAACTTGGTAGAATGTGAGGGTATGTCTTCGCTAGCATCACGCAGTGACGCTGGTAACTCGGCTCTTCCTGAGTCCTACTAATTGGCTATAGCTATAATTCCGGCCAAAGGAGCCCAGGCCGGTCCTCTCAAGCGGATCAAGACCAGGGAGACAGAAGCAATTAAGCAAGGGCAAGATTGTGACCGGGAAAGGGTCTGGACCGGAAACGCCATGGCGTGAAACACTGTCCAGTGTGCTGGATGGCAGCAAAGGTTACCTGGAGAACATTAACTTGGTGATTAATAACTCATTACTCAGCTGCCCTCCAGCATCCTACAACATCACCACTCAAGGCATCTTCGAGGGGAAAGTGAGTAAACTCTAGGCAGCAATGGAGCCATATCACGTGACTTCGTGTTTTCTCGCGAGGAAGTGAGGAGGATGAGCATACCTGACGCGGTGGCTGGCGTGTGCTCCTCAACATTGGTCATCACTCCATACAACACCCTGCTCTCAAGCCAGGAATGAAGAGGAGTTTCACCGAAGCCGACGGCGCGGGTTGAAGATGCTCGCCGAACGTTGTCCTCCTGAGCCCTATCTGAGGTATAAAAGCAGAGGATTCAACCCTCGAATGCACCAACGTCTCCAAGCCATAATCGACCAATACCTCTACCGCGGAATTCAATTCTCTACTGTCTAACCACATCACTTACAGAATGGCCGCTGTCAAAGTATGCCAGATCGCTCTCTCGACATCATTTCTAACTATTACACCAGGTTGTGTCCCCCATTGAGTATCGCTCTGCTCGATTGGACTTGCTCGCCAAGGAGAAGGAATTGACTCGAGCTCGAGATGCGTTGACCGCCGAACGCCAGGCTCTACCAATTGTCGAAGTCACAAAAGATTACGCGTTCACGGCGATCGGACCGAATGGTGAGAAGACGGCTGTCAACCTCTCAGACCTCTTCGACGGCCGCCCTCAGCTGGTCATCTACCACTTCATGTTCGCACCGGACTGGGAAGCCGGGTGCCCCAGCTGCAGCTTGCTAGGGGACTCTGTTCCTCCACTGGAACATTTGCATTCCCGCTCCACTTCATTCGTTGCCGTCTCTCGGGCCCCGATCGAAAAAATCGAGGCGTACAAGAAACGGCAGGGATGGAAATTTCCATGGGTGTCTTCGCACGGCACGGATTTCAATTACGACTTCGGTGTCACTCAAGACGAAACAGTTCGGCCAGTTGAATACAACTTCAGAAGTAAGGAGGAAATGGAGAAACGAGGCCAGCCATATTTTGCGACCGGAGAACAGCCAGGCCACAGTTGCTTCGTGAAAGGTGGTGGAAATATCGGTGAGGAAGGAAAAATATATCACACCTATTCCAGCTACGCCAGAGGTGGTGAGCCCATCATCAATACTTATACGTGGTTGGACATGACCATTCTGGGTCGGCAGGACGGGAAGACCGGTCTTCCTGGCCTGGGGTTCAAGAGGAGGGATGAATACACTGGAGAAGACTTGAAGGGGCTGTGAGCCAATACGGACAATATCACCATTCTCGTCTCTGATTTCCACGTCCATAGTAATTCCTCAACTGAATCCGCAGAAAATATCAATCAGTCATTCTTTCCATCCAATCGGTTTGGTCCGTGAAGGGCTATGATTGAAAGCATTCTATATCTTCCATACAAGACCCTAGATAGAGTCCCCTCAATATGGACTCATCTCAGCCTCCCATGCTTGTCCAGAGCCAGTGAAAGCGCCGAGGCAAGCTAGGCTCTCCAGGATATACGTACCCAGTTGGCACCATCGTATCTGGAGATGATATCTGCTGTAGAAAGATGGAAAGAGCAAGAGAATGTAGGTCGACCTGTCAGCCTAGAATCCCCTACTGCCTAGGCAACCTATGTGTAAAGGCACTCTTTCTCCCTCCATACACTCAATCCTCACACGAGTCCTTCCATCCATTCACTGCTTCAAGTTCAACACGACCACAGAACCGCCCAGAAGCTCTGCATGCCTCCCCCCGGGGTTAGAGGTCACTGCACTCCAGGTACCTGTTCAAACGATGCACCCAAATATGAGCACAAAATTGATTACAAAACATGGCATTTCAGGTGGTAGCGTTGAGAACACAGGCAGTGTCTTGACTGCTTGAGCACCTGTCCTCCGGCACACCTCCAACACCACCAGACAGAATCATAGATGGCGTCAATCGATTAATCGACCAGTTCATATTGCTTGGTTCATCAAGTCGAAGGTCATTCACAAGGCCTTGACAATTGTCATATCTCAAGATACTCGTATCAAGATTGCAAGGACACGGGTCTGGAGTATTCTTGGCCTTCCGTCTTGCTGACACGTCATGACTTCCCCGCTTCATGTGGGTATCAGGACTTTCCCCGATATCCCCAGCTTTTCCTCCTCCGACTCAAAGCACGTGGTTGGCCATGCCACAGTTCACGACAGCGACAGGTGCAACAGTATGAGCGAGTCGCAGGCCGCAAAGCCGGGGAAAGGGACGGGGCCACATAAGAGGACTCGTCAGTCCCCAGAAGCCGACTCCAACGAGCAAACGACACCGCCTCCATCGTTCAAACGGCGACGCACAGCGCTGGCATGCACTTCTTGCCGAAATCGCAAGTCGCGCGTAGGTGGCCTCCAGTTATTCAACAACTAGCTAAGACTTTAAGTGTAATGGAGGCCGGCCGTTCTGCAGCCTCTGTGTGGAGCTCGGCTTCGAGTGTGTGTACCAGCACCCGACCGCGGGCAATAGCTGCGCGTAAGTTTCGCAACGCTCTGAGAGAAGGAGAAATCGTCTGGGGCTGACAGGGTCTTCTCAGACCTCAGTCCAGTTACGATGAGAGGTTGCGCGCCATTGAAAACACTCTTCAGCAGCTTGTCCAGCAGCGGAATGGATCTCAAGTTGATCTCCATCCGCTCGCCCAGGATCCCTCACGTGGTGCAAATGCCGTCCGGCCAACGGTGGAAGACGAGGACGTGGCGACATTGAGTGAGGATGAACAGCAGCTACAGAACGCCGCAGAAGACTGGGTCGATGGGATGGCCACCATCATTGACCCTGAGGAGGCTGAGTCGAGGTTTTTCGGTCAGTTCGATGATCCCCCGCTCAATGTCACTGATGAAATGCCAGGACCTTCTTCCACCATTGTCTTCCTTCGCCACGTATCCGACGCCACATCGGCTACTCTCCGGTCCCTCGGACACTCTCGACATTCAGACCCGAGATTCAATCAGCCTCTAGTGTCTCGCGCCCCGTCACCCATGGCAAGCATGTCAGAGGCAAGTCCAGCGGCACGACATCCCGCCAATCTTCGGGCCTTACCATCTGAAGCACGTGCTCTTCATTTGATGAAATTATTCTTTTCTGATACTGGGATGTTGTTTCCGTACATCCACGAAGAAGAAATCCTCCGTACCTATACCCGGGCCAAAGAAAATCACTTTGCGGGCGTGAGCAGGTCGTGGCTCTGCCTTTTGAACGTCATATTTGCCTTTGCCACTTATGTCAGTGCGAGGCCAGATCTGCCCGCGGAGAAGAACGCTACCGAGTCAGAAGTCTTCTTTGAAAGAGCGCAAGGATTGTCGGCAGAAATTGACATGAAATCTGCCAATGTTCAGACAGGTGTGTATCCTCAAGTTGCAAAGACAGAACCCTCGGCATGAGCAAATGAAATGACCTAATTCCACCAGTACAAAGTCTCCTGTTGATGAGTCAGTACCGTCAAGGGACCCAACGATCGGATCAAACTTGGCATCTTCATGGCTTAGCCGTCCGTGCAGCCATTCAGTTGGGGTTGCATTCCAAGTCCGCGTCGGCCGGTTTGAGTCCACTTGACACTGAAATACGGAAGCGGACGTGGTTCGGCTGTGTCATGGTGGATCGGTGTGGTCTCCATTGTTCGTCTTTGGGTGTACGCTGATTGATCTAGGACATTGAGCATGACGTTTGGCCGCCCACCAGCCATTCCAAACGAATATGTGCAATTAGACCTACCGCTTTGTCAGAGTTTGGAAAGACTGGCAAGAACCAATGGTAACTTGACGGCTGCTGGCAGCTCGGACCCACCCGACACAGTGTGTCTCTTTGTCTCTACCATGTATGTGCTCAAACTGCTCACGAGAGTCTCTTGATGACCTGTCCTAGAGAACTCTACATAATCCAAGGCGAGATCATCTCGGATCTATACGGCGAGAACCTACAGGCTGAACCGGTGCTGACACTCTCTAAAATGCTCGAAATGACCGTGACTCTGGAGCAAAAGCTGATGACATGGCGGCAAAATCTTATTCCCCAGCTACAACGGAGACCATGGGAGGATGTTGATCCCGACAACATTGGTGATCCAATTTTCAACAGACTCAGTGTCATCATGACTCTCCGATATCTAAACACCCGGATATTGCTTCACAGACCGATCTTGAGCAGCTTCCTCCGCAGAAAAACTCGTTCTTTGTCTGACCAACCGGCGCCAGAAAATAATGAGTTATTCTTCCTCAACCTTGGTGACAGAAGTATCCAGGTATGCGAAAGCTCAGCCATGGAAATGGTGAATATCATTCACAAGATGAGCAAGCCTCCATCACTGCTGGGGGCGTGGTGGTTTTCTGCCTACTACAGTCAGTTCCAGCCAAGATCCTCACCTCAGTTGGTATGTTAACCTTCAGCGCAGCTTTTAATGCCGCTCTGGTTATCTTCGGCTGCCTTCTTCTCAAGATCACGGCTTCCTTGCAGTGGGCCGCGGTCGGCGCATCTATCACCCCTGTGCATGCCGCAGCATCAAGCACGATCAGCGAGATGGTAACAAGGCTCGGCAGAGCTGTCGATGCTCTGCAAAGATTTGGTGAAGGAACGAAATCTGCCAAGCGAATACGGAAGACTTTGTCAAAGCTGATGCAAAGATGTATAACGTTAGGTGAGGTGCCCTTCTCCTTTTCCATTTCCCTGGATCGAAAAGTCCGTGCGGGACCTGTTCGCTTTCCGTACTCCCGTGTAACAAGAACCAAACTCTTAGGGCCGGAACTGATATTTTCCCTAGTGCAATCCAGTCCAGACTTTGGACCTGCAGTTCTTTCAACTCTATCAGTGAGAGATCACCCTGAAACATTTCATGTCCCACATCAGAATCCAGAGCTGTTTCCACCCCACAGCGGCGACGCCATGGGCTCCCCACTTCCTCCGATGGGCCCCTACAATCCATTTGCTGCGTTGGATACGGATCTACATCAATTATGGACGGAAAATGACCTAGACTTGTTCACAGATCTCGGTGGAGTAGAATCAGGATTGACAGCCCTTATGGCTGCCTGACCATCTAGGCAATTCTTCGCTTGCGAGCAGGGTGCTCAGCGGCGCGGACTTTCTTGCTGCGCAGTCCTGCTCTTGCCTGTGTCTAGACAAGTAAAAGGCATCGGTATAGTCAATGTGACAGATTCCGTCTTTTCCCCGGTCCGTCGGCTTGTTTCCGAGATTGAAAAGGCGCAGTCATCATGCCCACACCCATCCCAACGACAGCTTCTACAGCAGCAAGTGAATCATGAAGGTTCGCTGGGAGCGTGCAATCCGTTTTATTGCTGCTGATGGACGTATTCTTCGGGGTGAACCGATCCTTCCTTCTCCCGAATTTGACCTGGGCCAGACAACACCTGCGAGCGGTTTAAAAGCCAAAGTCATAGTGGGGGACGATCTCTACGACACCACGGGGGCGACCACTGTCAGCAATGAAGTTGTCAGCGTAGCCACACTCCTCGGTCCTCTGTCTCGAGAGGACGTGCCAATTTTGCGGTGCGTGGGATTGAACTACGCAAAACACAGTATGGTCCCTCTTGTCAGACCCCTCCAGGCACACACAGAAGTGACCGAATTCTCTCTTCAGTCAAGGAGGCCGGCCGAAGTCCGCCACCATTCCCGTTCATTTTCTTCAAGCCAAATACCACAGTTCACGACCATGATGTTCCTGTAGTCATTCCAAAGATCGCCCAAGATGAGCAAGCAGACTACGAAGGCGAGTTGGTGTGTCAAGTGTTGTCCTGACGACATGAACTGCTCTGCTAATTACATGGCCAAGTGTCTGGTGATCGGTAGAGATGCGAAAGATGTCCCCGTGGAGGACGCACTTGATTATGTCGCCGCCTACACCGCTGGAAACGACATCTCCTCTCGCAAGCTCCAAAGAGACCCTGCTTTGGCCGGGAAAGTGCCCCAATGGGGCTTTTCGAAAGGATTCGACACTTTTGCACCTCTTGGGCCGTGTTTGGTTGCCTCTCGGCTGATTGGCAATCCAGCAGGCCTTCATCTGACGACCAAAATCGATGGAGAGCTTCGACAAGATGAGAGCGTCTCAGATCTTCTATTTGACTGTGCATACCTCGTGTCGTACCTAAGTCAAGGAACCACGTTGCAAAAAGGAAGTGTGATCATGACCGGTACTCCTGGTGGTAGGCACTCTCGCCTTGTGACCAGAATATGTTGCCGATATTTGCTGACAATTTCCCACTGCAGGTGTGGGCGCCGGACTGAGCCCTCCACGTTACCTCATACCTGGCACGACGATGGAAGTTTCGATCTCTAAAATCGGAACGCTCAGGAACGGAGTCAAATTTGCCTAAGACTGGATGAGCATGGCATCATGTGGGACAACCGGTATGAAGACGCCAACTAGTGAACCTGGAAAACTCACAGGGTTACGCATCCCGGTTTTCCCATGAAGATAAAAGTCACACGATAGCTTCTCGAATAGTTGGTTCGTTGAATGCAAGACCAGTAGAACAAGGGTATTTGGCATCTCAAAAGGGCTCCACAGCGAAGTTATGGCATTGAGACAATATAGAGACCTGCTTTGTCCTTTAACACGTAGCTAGCGTAAATGGCGCCATAGATGACACAGGTATCCTATACAATCACAAGTGGCACCGTTCAGTCCGACACCAAACTTTCCACATCACAACCTTCTACTCGGTAGAACCCCAAGGAATTCAACATGGGTTTATCGTGAAAGCGGTATAAGTATACCGTGTCCCCATCAGCAGTGTGTTGGTATTTATACCATGCAGGAATGCAGAAGGTGTCCCCTTGCTTCCAGTGGATTTTCTGCCCGTAAATCTTGGAATACCCTTTGCCACTAATGACATGATAGACAGACGATGCCGTTTCCCGAACTGCAGGCGAAGTGCAACCCGCATTCAGACGTTCAGCCGAGCCGCCCAGAATTTTCGAAACTAGTACATGGTGTCAGTAAGCTATACTTTCATCCATGTTCAATCGAGCGGTGTTGCAAGAAAGGTGGGTCGACGTTCATAACGTACCTGGACGGCCATCATTCTTCAGGTAGTCTTCCTCTGCCCAGTCGCCCTCTTTCTCATCTAATTTCTGCTGCATCACCTTCCAAGGGAAGACGATGGGTGATGAGTTAGAATCCATGTTCTCTGCTGGATATCGCGGTTCCTGATAATGCTCAACGAAATGCACGGGAAAATGACAAAAGTTGGGCAAGTCGAGGCCGTCCAGCCAAATCATGGGCCCCGATCCGTCCTTGCCGTGGTCATGCCAATTCCACGTTGGAGTCAAGATTACATCTCCACGCTGCATGTTGATGCGGCGCCCGTGAACTGCGGTGAAGCCTCCTTCACCCTCAATAATGAACCGCATGGCGAATGCCATGTGACGGTGAGCTCGAGCCGTCTCATTCGGCATAACGAGTTGAAGGCCTGCATACAGGGTGTCGGTGGTGTATGGCGCATCTGCGAGAATCTGGTCAGCATGACAACTTGTGAAGCCCAAAACTTTGCGTACGTACCTCTAGCCGGGTTGACGAGCATCAACACCCGTCTCTCCGCTTGCTGTTCCGTGACGAGTTCGCCAGCCCGGAGCAGACTGGGCCGGATCTCATCATAGCGCCATATATGGGGGATGCAGATGGGGTTTGGCAGAGGTGGATTGAGTCGGGCCATCTGCGTCCAGAGGGGTTGGGTGTGGACTTTGCGTGCGGCATCGACCAACTCCTCTGACGGATCTAAGGAGGGAGTATGCTGCGCCATCGTTTGCGTTTCGGTAGCCATATTGTTGAAGAATGGTAAAGGCTAGCCTAAGGAAGGACGTTCAACTTTTGCCCACAACGGCTGATCTATGGATTGTAAGTTGGACAACCAAGTGATTGGACAGAGTATCTCACCACCATTCGTCGGGGACAGGTCGGGTATGTATCGGATGATCATAATCGGTAAATCTCTCCGACTTGAGACGCAAATATGTTCCTAGAAAGCATACTGTGGTTTTAGATTCCTGCAGTGCACTAACTCTTCGTCGTCGTAGAACATGATCCAAGTCAACGCGGAAATGGGCGAGGGTGGCCTTAGCCCGCCCAAAGCTCCCTCGACAACAACAGCACAGTTTATAGAGATACCAGAGGTCCAAACACGAAGCCTTTTATCGAGGACATGGGCTAACGAGTGTATAGGCCCTGTCATATCCGACAGGAAGCCTTGACTTCCTTGTTGAACTACAAGAGCAGCAGCAAAGCCTTGGAGAAGTCAATAACCTTTCATTTTCCAGGGTCAAGTTAAACATCATCATCGTTGGCGCTGGTCTTGGTGGATTGGCCGCCGCTGTCAGTTTGGCTCGAAGGGGTCACCAGGTCACGGTCTGCGAGCAGGCACCTGAACTAGGTGAAGTAAGTGTACCGCCGATTGGGATGACTTGGACCCACGCTCATATCCTAGGTTGGTGCGGGGATTCAGATGCCGCCCAATTCCAACCGGTTACTTCTCAAGTGGGGACTCGGACCTTTTATAGCCTCCAATGTTGTGGAGCCAGGAAGCATTTCATTTCGACGGTGGAAAGACGGAGACGTCATTGGCTACACGAAGCTGGTTCCTGAGTTCCAGGAGAACTTTGCGGCTCCATATTATGTCATTCATCGAGCACATTTCCACGACGCGTTGTTCCAGCTGGCTTCATATTTGGGTGTCGAGATCAAGCTTGATTCCAGAGTGGTAGACTACGACGACGAGACTCCGTCAATCACTTTACACAACGGCGAAACACTCACAGCAGATCTCATCATTGGTGTTGATGGTAAGCCCGCTTTGTCTCTTGCAACGTTGACATGGACATCGCTGACAAGAATGAAGGAGTCAAGTCTATCGCCAGGAGCAGGGTTCTTGGTGGCGTCGACAAACCGCCGCTGATGACCGGGTTTGCTGCATATCGGGCAACGGTCGACACGGAAAAGATCAAGAGCGACCCAGATACAGCATGGCTGCTCGACAACCCTGGGCTTAATTTGTGGTATGAATACAATATCCTGGGTATTAATTCGTTTCATGATATCAGTGCCACTAATAGTTCTTGAACAGGATAGGCGACATGCGTCACGTCATGAGCTACACCATAGCTGCTGGAAAGTCCTTCAACATCGTACTGTCTCACCCCGACCATACCGATCCGAGCACCTGGGATCAGAGAGTGGCCATTACCGACATGAAGAGTCACTTCAAGGGCTGGGACCCGAAACTAAGAAAGATAATAGACATGATCCAAACGACCCTCAAATGGCCTCTGCTAAGTGGAACGAGGCTGGACCGGTGGGTCACACCGTCGGGCAAATTTCTCATCATGGGAGATGCGGCCCATGCGATGGTGCCTTACATGTCGCAAGGTCTGTCAGTGACCGACTCGGTCCTTAAAAGCTGACAACGATCAGGTGCTGCCATGGCGGTAGAGGATGCCGCAGCTTTAGCAGAGGCGATCGACCAAGTTGATAGTATTGATGACCTGCCAGCCGCCTTGAAAGTGTGGGAAAGCGTCCGTATCCAACGCTCGAGTCAGATGCAGGAAGCAAGCTTGGTCAATGGCAAGCTGTGGCATTTCGCTGACGGTCCAGAACAGCAGGCGAGGGATGCTGCGATGCGACCCGAGGTGGAGGGTAGACAATTCACAAAGAGTCCAAATCAGTGGAGTGACCCGACAACACAAAGGTGGTGCTATGGGTATGACGCGGAGCGCGTTGTCAGGGAAGCATGGAAGTCGAGAGCAAAATATCTGGACAGTCAACATGTTTGAGCCATGAAGCTGCCGGATATGCAAGTGCTGAATTGATCACCTCCAGCCAGAGAACATGGAGGCATACCTTGCGAAAAATGCCTTTAATGTTGTTGACTGGGAAATCCACCTCCGGTTTAGGCGGCATTCCTTTCGGGAATGGCCCAGAGCTCATGGTCTGTATAACGTGGCCGTACGCAATCCGCCCACCATTTGCCGCTTCATTGATAATGTCGGCTGCTATTGATGGACCCCTCTTTGCTTCTTTAATGGACTGCCATCACCAGCTCCTTCATATTATAGGGCCAACGATTGTGTCTCGCCCTGAGCAGTCTGCTCATTGAGGACAAAGGAGATACTAACGGACCTTTAGCACCCCCAAAGACATAGACCTGTAGCAGTCCAAATATCACTCGGTCATGGCGCGAGCTTATCACAGCATGCGTCATAAGATGAGATCTCGACAGGAGCAATGTACTCAGGAGGAGTGCCCTCTATCTTATCAGCTTGCTTTGAGCTCTACTGTAACTAATGCTACATCTGCACTATTGACTAAGCACGTCCCCATTCCCTCCTGCTAATGCTCCCAGATGTGTATAACGCCAAAGCTCATCCACTGTCTCCCATCACTGCCCTTCGGGCCGCCGAGGCGATCATCAAATTCCGACCTCGGGCTCTCATCATCGGACTACTCTTCCGGGTCTTCCCCAGCATCAATCTTGCCCAGCTGGTAACTGCCACTCTGTCTTCCCTCGTCGCCAAGGTAGTCATCGATAGACGCCATACACTTTTTGAACACGCGCTCCTTCATTAGATCATCGTCGATCTCTTCGGACATCCTTGGCCTCTTTTTGCCACGTCTAAATGCACCTGGGGAATCATTTTCTCTCTTGTATAAGATGTCACGTAGGTCCCATATGCAATTGACAAAGTCGTCATCTGCTTGATAGGTCTCTTCAAAGTGATCAATGATGGACTGCTCAAACTCATAGGCCACCTGGAACCAAAGAGTCTTAATCTTTGCAATGGCTGGGGTAGAATAGTTGGTGGTCACAAGTTCAACCAGAGGCTTTACCTGAAAGGCGACTTCATCGTCATAATTTAGTGATGCGATCCAAAGGGTGACAGCAAAGAACGACTCCATGTCATGAGCCAAGGTTCTCCGAGCGATTGGTACGTCCTGAAGGAGAACTGGCGCTAGGAAGGCAGGAGTTCCACTTCGAAAGCTTCTGCCCGATGTCGTCCCGTCGGCGGCAAAGCATAGATTCCAGTCGATGAGAGTGCCACGCCGCGTCTCAGAGGTCAAGCTGCCAGTGAGTTTACTCCCTTCCACGGGAACCATGATATTCTCAATCGAAATATCTAAATGAATTCATTAGCCCTGTTCATCGTCCGGCGCATTCGTCAACTTACCACCATGGAGAAAGCCTTGCGGAGGACGTTTATACACCTCGTAATAAACGATCATGGCATCGCGGATTGTTCGCATCAGTTCTCTCGGGCCGGCATGACGCATCGCCTCCCGTAGCGGTTGGCAATAAGACATGACAATGCGGGTAAGCCGTCTGCGCACGGTAAGGCATTCATTGAAATCTTGTCTCTGCAATTGGATTCGGCGAGCAACAAGTTGACTCGTAACGCCTGTAGGCATCCCGGAGGGCATTGATTTTGAAGTGCGGTCGGATATGTAGTTGGCCTGAATCCTCATCATAGTCTTTTCTGATAATGCCGCGAGTGCGTTCTCACAATCCGGAGGGAATTCGCTGGTCAACACTTCCACATCGCCGTCGCCTTCAGTGGAATGGCATGATTCATGCGGCTGTGGAAGGCCTCGGACATTTGCCTCGTCAAGAATGCGGAGAATCTCCTCTTCAGGTGGCGGCGCTGAGTTTTGAATCTGCTCTTCCCAGGTATTTTTCATCACCCAATCATCCTCTGGGGAGTCGGTCAGTTGCACCCGCGCGACCCTGACGTTTCTCCCGATGACGCAGGGTCGGTGGCAGAGCAACCCATCAGGTAATTCAGTCCACATCATTCCCGCATGCTGGATGAATGCCTGGCCGCTTTGTGAGTCAACTGTGACGGTCGGGTCCCGTCCACGATGGTCCGGTTCCGCTATGAAATTGGCAAGAAAGTCAGCGAGAAAATGGGTGTGCTGAGGATTGTTCACAAAGTCAAGTGGCTCCGAGTACCCGGCACAGCCATGATCAGCGTAGCAGATCAAGGCGTACGGCTGTAAGAAAAGAATCCCGTAGAGGTGGCGGCGGAATGGCTGATGATAGAACACGTTCCAAGCACCGCGCATCCACTGCAGGAACTTGTCAGTAGCCTTTTGTACGGAGCTCTGCGTATGCTCAAACAGAAGCTCCACGCCGAACCACGAAGCACTCCTTCCGAGATGGAAAATGAAATCTGGCTGGGACTGCGGCTCCTTGCCCTTCTTCGCACCGGCCAATGTCTTAGAGAAAGAGCTGGATAGTGTGAGGTCACCAAGAATCTGTTTAGTAAGTTAGCAGAAGGCCAGGCGAACGCCCTGAACAAACCTCGTCGGGAAATGCTTTGCGCAATCGTAGGAGGAAGGAGTTTTGCTCCCAACTACCTATACCAACTCCCTTAATGGCATTGAGGTCGAGCTCAGGTCGTGCGTCGGTTTTTCCGAAGCGACTAAGATATGTCGAATGGAATACACCGCAGGGTATGTTCTTCCTCGTTACTCCACGAGCTTCAGCAAAAATCCGTTCTTCGATTTCGTCGACATAAACTACATCGTCCCTCTCAATCAAACTAGCGTGATTGGCCATACGTTTCGTAGTAGGTGTCTTTTGGAGCTGGGTGTTGGTCTCTTGGGCACCGGATGATGAGGGTGGCGATGGCGTGTGAACAGCCGAGCGCTTGCGGCCTCTCTCTAGGACGCCAGCAGAAGGCTTCCTTGGCCGTGTGAAGCAGAAGTTCTTGAGTTCTCGGAGAGCTGAGTACTCGGGAATACAGGATCTGGGCATCGCGTAGAAACATGTGCTGGTTTTGACTTTCGGAGCTGGCGCAGCCTTGGCGATCCACACCCTAGTAGGCAAAAGCACCAATTAGTAAATTGCGTATTGATGCCACCAAGAACCTTAATGCGAGAATTACCGCCTTAGGTAACCAGTAGGAAGAGCCTAGAAGGTGAAGGATCTCTCGTTGAGTCTGGTCACAAGGATCTTGCCGCCTGACTGGCGAGGTATGAAATGTACTTCTTTCCTGCTTTTGCTCCCAGGACCGAAGATTGCTCAGTGAGGTAGGGCTGAGGCCCGGAGGGGTGTCGGGGCGCGGTAATTCGATGAAATGCCTTGTATTCTGACAGGCTTTGGTGGCGTGGGAGATGGTGCGGGGCGAGATGCAGGTCAGCCCGTCAAAAAGCGTTAGAGACCGCTGATCGACTGGCCACCTGTGGGGGACGAATAATGTTGAAGATTTGATTAATCAGGCACGCTTTGATGAAGCAGAAGCTTTTAGACGCTCATACCTGATGAACCATCCCAAACTGAATGAATGAATGATTCTGAAAGGTGAACTCTGAGAACTTGCTAATTAAAAATGTGCGGTGCCAAGAGCTAGTCGTGGCAGCACCGTGTGTTCTGTCCAACAGGCGCCTGCAGATGACGGCTTGCTTGCTTGCGACTAGGCCTTGAACAATGTTATAAGTTGCAGAGATTGGCGTTCTGCACAATGATGCTGCGCTCTTCATTGTGCTCCCGAGAATCGCTTTGAATGCAGCCTTGGGTATGGCTTTTCGGTGACTCGCCTGTCTTGGTACAGCATGTCTCGGACAGGAGAGGGCAGTCCAAGTCTGCTGTACTCTTCCCTCATGGCTCCAACATGCCATCTGGTGGATGGTGTCAGGCACTGCAGCTTCACGCGCCGGTCGCAGGGACGGAGAGGGAAATCTTCAAATTCTTGCTGGACGGAGCGCAGGTTCGCTCATTATCCTTCATCGTCGTGACATGCTTCTCCTGGCGACGAACTGTGCTATTCATTTCTCTGTCCTTTGATCGAGTTATGCATCTGCCTCTGTAAAAGAGTTCCACGACCTCTCTCCCTTAATTATCGTCGATAACAGAGCTTCCCGGTCACTCTCAATGGTGGTATCCAGTCCACTTGGCCAAAAGGCGAATCAAGATTACAACAAGTCCGGGACAGTATATGGATGGGATGCTTCATGAAGACTGTCTGGGGAAGAGGACATACTCGACAAAGCTGGATGTGAAAGTGCTAACGCCTAAGCACCTAAAACTTCCAGTTCTACCGCAGGTCAAAGGGGCCGAGATATTCACCAGATGGAGATATGATCTGCCTGGAAATGCACGGAAGCCAAGTAGTCTAAGTTATAACCCCAATTCTATAGAGTGGATATTTCTCAACCCTCAACACCTAATTCGTTCCTTATCATCTCTCTTTGATGTCCTGGTGGCCGCTTCTTGGGCTCGCTGAAATCATATGCTGTTTCCTCCCTCCAGCCCGCCCTTCCCGGCCCTCCATCTACCACCGCCTGGCCAACCCTCTAATCACCGACCCTTCGTCACAATCTCGACCCGAACATGGCCTCACCACTCTTACTTCAAGAGTCATCCGTGTCTGCCCGCGGGGTGTACGGTGGTGGTGGGTCATCATCTTCATCCGCCACCTCAGTGATCCGCGATGTTCCTATTCCTCCATGGCAGCAGATGTCGCGCTCTGAGAAAATGTGTCCACGGCCAAGGCATCTCTCACAGGGTGTTCGGCTTGAATGGGTGCCTCTTCTCTCCCAACTGTAGCCTGCGCCTGCGCACTTGTTGCAGGTGCGCGCTGTTCTATTCCGGCCTCCTCCATTGCATGTCAGGCAGAAGACGTCGGTTTCTGGTGCATAGTTGGGGGTTGATTCAGCCCTACTCGTGCACAGATTGGAAGGAGACTGGATTTCTGGGTGGTGCTGGCTTGACCCAGACGCTGTGCCGGGCGAGTCAATCTGCTGCTGTAATTGTTGTTCCTCTCGCATTTGTTGCGAGGCGCGACCCAAGAAATCCACTAGTTTCTGGTATGATGAGAGGAAGGGGGTTACCTGGTCGATGATGGACTCTGAAATACCGCATTGGATGGCTGTTTTGAGTAGTCGCACTGCTTTTATGCCTGTCCATTTGCCGCGTTGACCTTTCAGCATCAAGGCTTGCACGGCAACCGCCCGCACAACTGACATCGGTTTGACTGCCCGGCGGTTGTCGGTGATCGAGCTGACGGACCCATATTGTCTCGGATACCAGATTCCATCATCTGATCCATCGTTGGTATGTGAGCTCTCAGGGAGGCGGCGATTGCTGCTTGGGCCCTCTGATTTCCGATGCAGCATTCTCACATCGTAATCTTCCAGCATTCGGATCATGTCCGGGCTGCCGATTTCTGCTGCCAAGTCAAGAATTTCATGATAGTCCTGGGTCAGCCAAGCTCCTTTCTCGAGGAGAAGATGTGCGAGGCCAACGTCTGAAAAGTCAACTGCTTGGTAAAGCGGGTTGATAAACTCTCCACTATGGTCTAGAACATTTGCTCCTTTCTTGAGCAAGGCCCTGACAATGTTCCCATTGCCTTTGAATGTAGCGGCCGTGACAGCGTTTCCATACCGACCGCCTTTGGCGTTAACATCCGCGCCTTCTTCAATAAGGAGATGGACAATTTCTTCTGCGCCCTTACGGGAGGCAGCTTGGAGCGCGGTACCGAATACGCGACAGGGGGCGTCGACATCGTAACCGTGGCCCAACAGGTCCAGCAGTCTCTCTTTGTCTTGTCGAAGGGCAGCTCCACACAAGGCATCGCCTCTCATGATGAACTCGATACCCATCTTTCGCGCAATGGCTTCCTCCTCCCCGTCCCTTTTTGATTCATCCTTGCCGCGAGACAACCGGGTGAAGGCTCTGCTTCTGACAAAGTCATTCACATCCCAAGGTGATCTGAGATCACTGGGCTTGCCATTCCAAGTGTACGTTGTTGCTTCGACTATTTTGCGCTCTCCGTCATTTGTTCGAATCTCCGCTCGTACCACCCTTCTGCAAAAAGACATGGGCGCAGCAGAGCGCCTCGAAAATCGGTAGTCTTTGGAGCTGGGGCCTAGGCCTTCGTTGTGCCAGGCATCGAGACAACACAGTGCCTCTTTGGCCAAGCCGAAGATCAGAAATCCGTGGACATGGCTGTGCGAAGAAGCTTGGAGGGCGGCACAAGATCTTTTCTTTGGCTTCCATCTGGCAAAGCCTGCGACACATGCCGGGGTCATCTGCTCCGCGGCGTGCTGAAGGGAGACATTAGTACTGTTCCAGTCTCGCCGGTCAGTGCGCAATCGTCTCTGTAAGCGAGATGAATACACTCCTTCTTCGCTAATGAAGAACTCTGCGCATGCTGTGAGTACGCTGGGGAACATCAAACTGCCATAGACAAAGAGAGGACTTGGGCTGCCCCAGAGGCTCGTGCTGTGAAGGGCTGATATCTCTCGCGGAGAGAATCGATTTGTCGACGCCAAATGATATGACGGGACAAGACTTGACTCCGGAACACGACCTGCACTTTCCGTGTCTGGACGCCCTGGTATAGGTCGGTTTAGGAATGGCCATGTACTTTCGATTATAGGTTCGACGATTTCCCTCTCTTCCATACTTTGCTCGGAAATATTGTGCCTCCTTTCGGAGACATGATCGATGGGCGCTGGCCTGAGATTTTCCGGAAGCATGCCGAAACGCACCCCTTCAATGCCTGGCAAGGGTGTCTCCAAGGACGGCTTTGTGTCTTCCTGTTGCCCGGGTGATTCAAGCGGCATAGTAAATCGAACATTCTTCTCATTTTCTGGTGCAGGTGTTTTGGGAGGGAGCTTTTGGTCTTCTGGTGGAATAGGCTTGTCAACTGCGTATGATTCTGAGCCTTTTGCGGCTGGGGCGGTGTGCGCTTTCTCTGTGCATTCTGATAACAGGACAGGATCAGCCTGATTATTCTTTCTGCGCTCAGCCCGGATCCGGCGAACATGCTCGACGTAAGGATCGACTTCAGGATTGGTCTCGGCACATGAGACAACTAACTGAGCTTCCAGCATTTGGGACCGAGGCAATGATGATATGGTCGGATCGGATAAAGTGTCGCTGCTGGTGATGAGACCACAGAGCCCAAAATCATGGCAGCCATGAATGAGTCGGTAATGCCGTTGAAGAAGGTTCGCAGCGGACGGGTGATCGGTGGTGCTTGGTAAAGGCTGTGAACAACTTGGCCATTGGCAATGCCGGCTCCATTCCACACTAGAGCAGGATGGAATAGTCCCATCGACAGAACCTTCGACTTTGGAGGACTCTGGTGAAGCCCTGGAGTCGGAAAGCTTGTGGTGATTATCCTGTGGCTTTGTCATCGTGGTTGAATCCTTGGCTGTATCGCGCTCGCAACAGTAGCAGTAATAACTCGCGGGACCTTTGAAATCCAGAATCTCGCTGACAATTTCAGTAGCTGCCGGTCGCTCGGCCCGATCCATGGCACACATCCTCTTTCCAAGTTCGAGAGCTTGCAGATCTCCCGCAAGGTCGATATTCTGGGCGATCTCTCTGCACCAGGCCTCGAAAGCTACTCGATTGTCGCAGAAATACTGGCCCTGGTTACCATTATTCTGGAAAAACTTTCGCATGTCCGAAATCGTGAGACTCGATAAGACTGTACTCATTTCAATGAAGATGCAGCCGAGAGACCATATATCACTGGATTCATTACGTCTCTACAGCAGGATGAGTCAAATACCTTTTCCAATGATAGGGAAAGCTCACCGTCTGAGAAGCTACTTCTGGAGCGCAGTATCTCTCAGTAAAGCCTTCTCTCATGGGTCCGCTGGTGGTACACTTTGTGTCATCAGCCCAGTGGTGAGATGTCCCAAAATCTGTCATGAGCACTCGCCCTTCCCCGCGAAGGACCAGCACGTTCTCTGGTTTGATATCCTCGTGCCGGATTTGCTGCTTGTGCAGGTATTCCACTGCCGTACCAAGGCAGCCATAGAACTCGCGGATACAGTTCTTTCGATCCACGGGATCCACCGCTGTTGCAGAGAGATAAGTCGCCAAGTTCATATCTGCAACGGGCGTCATCACAAGCCCAACATAGTCTTTATCGGTGTAAGATGAGATCAGCTTGACCAGGTGCGGATGGGAAAGATCTTTGAGAGCTTTTAGCTCGTTCTCAAAACTTCTGATGGCGTTCTTGTCACGGTTGAAGGACCGCCCGTAGGGTATTCGCTTCAGGGCGAAGTGTTGAAGACTGAGTCTCCCAACGACATGGCTCACCTGCCCGAAACCGCCCCGGCCCAAGACACCGACCCAATGGAAGTAGTCGTTGGCACTCCATGGAATATTCAGATGTTGTCTCCCAGGCGTCTCGAGATCCTCGGCTCGATCGGTGAGCACATATTGTTGATAATCGAGGAATTGGGACCGGGCTCTGGACCCTCTGACGGCGCGAGGGAGGTTCTCATCGGTGTAGGGCAATGCAATATCGGATAGGCTTTCATGCACGAACCCTTGGATGGCCTCAGGACATCCGATCCATTGTAGAACGGCGAACGTTCTCGGGTGTTTGGCATATTCCGGTCGGTTGTTCAACTCGCACCATTGCGTGAGCGTAATGAACTCTGCGTCACGAAGTCGTTTCGGTGAACTTCCGAGGATTTTATCTACACCCTCTGAGAATGGACCTTCGATGACTTCCTGTACATTTTCCAATTTCCTGTCGACACAATCTCCAATCTTTGTCACATCTTTGCATGGTCGTTCCTTTGGTGCATTAGCGGCTGCCCGTTCAAATACTTTTTTGGCCATAATTCGAGACGCTTGAACGATGTTTTCTTCCGGGGTCCAGGTGTTATGTCGTTCATTACAGATTGCTTCGCGTTGTGTTTTACTTGGGTGACGGGAGGTCTTCAATTCCACTCATTCCAGCCAATAGCCCATGCAGGCAGCGAGGTGGCTTCACAGCTTAGACTTTTCGTCCAGCGAACGCTCAGACCTCAGAGGCTGACGAGTGAAAATCAGGCTGAAAACCAGGCTGAAAATCAGGCTGAAAATTAGGCTTTGTCCCGGACATGTCAAGTCTCCACAATATAAGTCCCTCCAACTCCGAGGGCAGCACCACAGCTGGCACATGACTGCGCATGAGGCAATTCGTGCTGCTTGGCCGCAGGCCAGAGCACAAAGAAGACTGTTTTCATGACTGGCGGACTGGGAAGAAGTCGCCTGCAGGGACTGGATTGCATGACCAATATTTTTGAGGCAACAGCAGTGGCTGCCTCGACGCATGATAAGCAGCACAACTGGGCGTTTGGTGTGGGTGCCAGCATATTTTGGACTGGGTCGGCCCAATTGGAAGATGGATATAATGAGCCCCGAAAACCACGAAAATGAGGCTGAGAAGCTAGTCCGAACTGGAAGGCTGGACAAGCCCTCTGAGCATGCTGCAGTCCTCCGAGGTTATTGGTTCCCAGGTTCTCGCCTAGAGGCCATGGCATGAGGCGGAGTTGAATGGAGTGGGGTCATCACCGGTTGCACTTGGTAGATTGTCGTGGCCCATCAGCTTTCGCTCTTCACGCGATCTCCGAGGCTCCCTATCAGATTGAGCCGCAATCAAGACTCAGTTCCGGTCGAACTGTTTCTTGGCTCTCGTGATCGAAGCGATGAGACGAGCGAGGGTTTGAGAAGTCTTCAAGGTGTCAGGATTTTGGAACCAGGGTAGCGACTTGGCATTAAGGGAAGAATGCCACCAAAAGCGGCGGGCACTACCCGCCCAATTCGGCGGCAGAGTTGCCCGCTCTGGTAGAGCGCTGCTCAGCCTACTGACTGGCGTTTCTCTGCCCCTTCCATCTGCCGTAACTGTACCACCTGTCCATCAGGGGTGCAGTCCATCGCCCCTATCACCATCGTCCTTTGTTTCTCTGTTTCCCACCGCCTGTCCCCCTTCAAAAAGCCCTCTGCCCTATCGTCTGCGACCGCCCGTCATCCAATTCCAAAAATGCCTAGGTCACCGGTCAATCACCAGTCAATCACTGTTCCCTAGACAGACTGCCATCCTATCTTGAACCACATCGATCCTTCTCCCGAGAACTTACCCTGACTGGGACATGCTACATCATTGCCGGTATCAGGGAGCTGGTCTGTGGTGCTGTAGTGACGATAAGAGGATGGCTGGTTCAATGTTCTGCCTCCATTGGCTGAAGCCATCTTTTATTTGCGTGTCGTCCAGCATCTCACTCTTCACCTTTGATTGTCGGTAAAGATACTAGTTACAAAGCTCTTTGAGCAGTTCCCCACATAAATCTCTCTCCACCCCTCCGGCTTATTGTCGTTTGAGCGAATGCAGCCGTATTCGGCCTTTCTTCAGCAGTCAAGTGCTTGACTCCTCACTCTTTCATCCCCGAAGCCTTCTCATCCTTCCCATCTTCCTTGCTCTTCCCGTCTCCCTTCTCCTTCCCATTGTCATTATCGTTCCCACCTTCCTTACCCTTCCCATCTTCCTCATCCTCATCGGTCTCAATCGAATCGCCAGGATCAAACAGATCGGAGACACGTTTCTCAAACCCCCCCCCAAGAGGCCGATATGACCGCCTTGACATCTCGTCTGCAATATTCGCCATGCATCAAACCCCACCGATGAATCGCATTGATGTAGTCAACCAAGTCACCAACGCCCATGGCAGACTTGCAGTCGCACTGTAAAATCTTAACCGTCTCGCAGCCATTCCAAACAACTTTGACGTAGTCCTGGTCAGATGCAGCTGATGATTTGAGCTTTACAAGCCAAATGGTGGCTCTAGCCGCAGTAAAGGTCATCATATAATGCCGGATTTGATCAAAATGCATCTGATTCCAGGGCTTCTTTGAAGTGATTAAACGCTTTTCTTTCAAGCGAAAGCGGTCGTAGAGTGCCAATGATGACGCAGCAAGGGCCTGATTGGTCGCCTGTTCAATGGTGCTTTCGCTTTTCTTGAATCCGATGGTTAGGTATGGGGTGGTTTCCCTCTCGCCGATGGTGAAGGTGGCCATACTGACGAAGTTTCTGTAACTCTCCGAGAAAGATTGAAGCGAAAGCCAGAAAGCGCAGTCCGGCCTTAGATTAAAATCTTTGCCTGAATATGCCTTTCCACTGAGCAATGGTGGCGGGGCCCACAAAGTGAATTGGTACCAGCAACTGGCTGCGTGTAGGTCTGAATCTTCCTCTGAGCTTTCCATGCCTTAACCTTTGCTTTGATTGGATAAAAGCCCGGTGTTCTGAACAGCCTGCATTTTGCAAATGATGCGAACTCTTCTTCACAGAGATTGCGAGAAGCCATTTCCGTGTATTGTACGGCGGTGTCCGTGTTGAAATCGAGCCCTCCAGGTAAGAACACCGTATTCACATCCTCCTCAGATTCAACACGTTGGAGTATCCATGAACGACATTGATCTTCATTGGTTCCGAAGTAATCGAAGTGATGGAAGGCCAGCTGGTAATGTGGCGCCTCGACAAGTTCGATGCCTCGAGGAGCGAGTACCCTTAGCCGCCATTTCTCTACCGCGTTGGGCTTTGAGACAATCGTATCCTTAGTAACAGTCGTTGCAGCGTCATCTTGAATATCTTGAATATCTTGAGAATCGCTTGCCGTCTCCACTCCGGCTGTCTGGCTAGCGTCCCTGCGCGCCACCCCGCTCCTCTGAGGTAAAACCGTCGTAGCTAGGCCGCTTGGAGGTGGTCCTCCCTTATGTGGCGTGACGAGCTGCCAAAGAGCGCGAGTTCGTCGTGGACTGGTGTCTGGAATGGGGATTTCAGCGTCTGATGGAGGATGGAATGTAATGTGGCTGAAGGGTTGGGTTGTGACCGGCGAGGAAGGTCTTGGAGGATCGCTCTTGCAAAGACGTCGAGAAGAGGGTTTGCGTGGTAGAATTTGAGGAGTTTCAGTGGATTGATTTCGAATAAGAGGAGCTAGCTTCACCCCGGTGGTGCTGATCGGGTCGGAGGCCGCTTTGGAAGCCATTTTTTCCTACGCGTGTTTTGCGTTCTCGGCTGCTGAATGTTTGGCGACATCATGAGTTCATCTGTGTAAGAGAGAAATTAGATAAAGTAAAGAGCCTACCGTACTCGCAGGAGAGGTTTGACTAACCCCTGCGATGGGTTTTGTCGAAGGGGTGGAAAAGGTTATCGAGATCGTCCGATTTTGTGGGGCAACAAAACACCAGCGTCACCCGGCCAACCACGCACGCTTGGCCAACCTGTCGATGCGTCCACCCTCACCACTAGTCGATCAAATTGGCGAAGTTACAGGTTACAATGCTTGAAACCATCGATTTCAAGTTGACCGAGACATCTCGAGAGATCTGGAGAGAATCAAAAGGAAGATGCGATATATTGTGTTAAATATTGTCTTTGTCTTGGCGATCACATATGTCACGCGTTTTGCGTTAAGACATACTGGGACTAGCGCAGGACCCCAAGTGGTACTGGCCAGTGTTTGCCTTGGAACCAGTTTACAGCCGTGCATCCGCCTTCACCTATTGCCTTTCTACAAGGGCTACTTCAAGACTTTATCACCGCCCTCGCCTCAGTGTAGACATTCCCTACCTGGTTCTGCAAGCAGTTGTCCCTCCTGAGCCTGCACACAGCTGTCACCCTGCCCGATTCTTCTACCAGCTTTTTTTGCTCTTTCAACAATATCCCTTCTGACCATCTCTCGCCCTTCGATTTGCGGACCCAAAGATGCGTACTAACATGTATACCCATGCCAGGTCATCCTCAAGCACAAAGAGACCATGTCAGTGCAGAGCTCACCGCCAGAGATGTCGCCTTGGAGGGATTGGAAGACGCTTCTCTCCATCAGTACACTGAGATTCGAAATCTAAAAATAAACATGTCCATTCTCAACTGCTTGATTGACGGCCGCACGGACTGGCCTTGGCTAATGGAACGGGGTATGGGCCAGCTTTGTATGGCACACAGGACAACGGGTTGGCGCAGGACAACTAAAGTGCCATCCCCTCCTAAGGTTTTCCAAGAGCTTACTCGAAGTACCATCGCTTTCGCAAGGGCTTATTACGACTTATCAGATGCCGCTCGAGTCTGCACAATAAGCACGGACTCTGGAGGTGTGAAATCAAATGAACGAATGTCGATTGTCAACTCGGGGCTGAAGGCAAACCCTGATACCTGATCGACATTCTGTTATGGGAGAGCGCGGGGAAGGGGGAGGATGAACCTGGTCACTCACCCTGGGCAGAAAATGACATGGTTGCAGCTCCAAATCGGAGTTGGACGTGATGCTTGGGTACATAGAGTCATCGATGATGTTGCAACCGGAACGATAGGTCCATAGGCGTCTGGGTTGTGGACAAAACTTTAGCAACTCATTATTGACTCAATCAATCTTTACCTGGCAATCTCCACGATTTGATCAGCTTGATATATGCGAGCGCTGTAACGGCCCCAGAAGAGGCCGAGCGCTGATGACATGCTTCTGGTTTGTCTCCAAATTGGGGTGTGCAGGGAAGTGTCCTCCGAGGGTGGACAGTCCTATGGAATCACTAATCGCGCTGCATGTTGGCTGGTACTGCGACTACCACCAATGGGCATCCGTCGCTGACCCCGCAGGTTGAAAGGGCTCTGATGGAGCAACGTGATACAGAAGCCCGCATGCCGCCATATAACCATATCGTTGTATTCCACGCCGTGGCATGCTCTTGATTTAATATTGGTATTGATGGAAGAACCCTATTAACCAGTCATCAATATGCTCCAATTAGTTGGACTCGCCGCCATCTTCTCGATCGTCATCCTAGCCATCAAATGGGCCAACAGAACGGACATCCCCAAAATCAAAGGGCTTCCTGGGGTTCCCATTTTTGGCAGCTTATTCCTGTTAGGAAAGCATCATGCGAGAAATTGTGCACAGTTGGCACAGAAGTACGGTGATGTCTTTCAAGTCCGGCTTGGAAACAGGGTAACTGGTGCCACGTCGTCAATACATTTGCTTACCACGACAGAGAATCATTTATGTGAACTCTTTCGAATCAGTCAAGGAACTCTGGATTCACAATCAAGTCGCCTTGGTGTCGCGTCCACAATTCTGGACTTTTCACAGCGTCGTGTCCGAGACTTAAGGCGTCTACACGCTGGGCACGTCGCCATGGAATGAGTCAGTCAAGAGAGCAAGAAAAGCCGCGGCGACCGCTCTGAATCGGCAGGCCGTCGGAGGTTATCTCCCTTTTATCGATCTCGAGTCCACTACCAGTATCCATGAGCTGTTCCAGAACCTGAAACACTCCGAGGATATCGATCCAAATGGCTATTTTCAGCGGTTCTCGCTCAACGTTAGCTTGACACTGAACTACGCTATTAGGATCGACGGTACCGTCCAAGACGAGACACTGAACGAAGTTGTCGCCGTCGAGCGAGAACTGGGCAATATTCGTGGTGTCGCGCACTGCTGGCAGGATTACGTGCCCTTGCTGAGACTCTGGCCAAGCTATCGAAAGAACGCAATCGAGTTCCGCAGAAGAGGAGACCAGTAAATCCTCAACTTCTACGATCAGTTAAAGGCAAGGATTGAAAAAGGCACGGACCATCCATGCATAGCGGGTCATGTGAAGGATCCTGAAGCAAAGCTCAGCGACAGTATCTCTCGCCTCTTCGTGCCATCGTTCCCGACTAACCAAATTCAGATGAATTAAAGTCAATCTGTTTGACAGTAGTTGCGGCGGGCCTGGATTCGCTTCCAGGGAACATCAACATGACAATTGCATACCTTTCATCTCCGCACGGGCAGGACATCCAAGAGCGCGCGTACGAAGAAATCATCAAATCTTATCCAGGAGACGATCCATGGCATGCCTGTTTGATTGAAGAAAAGTCCGAGTTCATGCAGTCGTTTGTCAAGGCAAGTCACTCCCAGGCGGAAACGGTGAGCGTGGATCTGATGGCAAGTTAGGAGGTGCTCCGCTTCTGGTCCAGTTTGAACATGTCTTTTACCCGTCAGAGCATTAAACCAATCAAATACAAAGAAGCTATCATTCCAGAAGGGACCCTTTTTTTATGGTTGGTCTTGACAGTATAGACCTCTTCTCTGTTCTGACTTTGCCACTCATTTAGAACATGTGGGCGGCGAACCATGACCCAACCCATTTCAAATCTCCGATGGAGTTCATCCCCGACCGATTTGTGGGAGTCTCAGAGGCAGGGGCCGTACACAACATTATGGATATGGAGCAGGAACCCGCATGTGTGCGGGGGCTCACTTGGCCAATCGAGAGCTGTACACCATCTTTACCCGGCTGATTCTGGCATTCCACATCCGGGAGACGAGTGATCCGCGCAGTCTGCCCATCCTTGACACCATCGAGTGCAATTCTGTGCCGACCAGCATGGTGCTGCAGCCAAAACCGTTCAAGGTTCGATTTGTGCCGAGAAACGCAGAACAGTTGCTGAACTGGATCAACACCAGTTTTGAGAAGACGGCTTACCTGTAAACGGGAATTCTCAGATGATTATGCTCTGTATGTACAGCGGATTGATAACATGTGATACATGAACGCGAAACAGGGGGTAGTATTGGCCATTGGCCGAAATTGCAGAGATGCTGTTTGTCATCATCGATCTTTCGACCTCATCTTCAACAATGCCAAGGCCCAAGTATTTCAGACCAGTCATTGGAAACATTGAACTGGAGGAATAAAGGAGCCACAGGACGTTCGAGGGTATAAAGACCTTTCAAAGCCATGAGCACGCCAGGAGAATGAAATCCTAAAATGATCAATGGTCTTGCAACATATGTGATGACACTCGGGTGGAGAAGTGATGCAATGTCCACCCAGTGCATTGTCATATCCTAGAGTCTTTGATCCCTGTTGTGTCGTAATCGTCGTGGAACCAACTCAACTTTGGAGAGCAATGTAGATAGAGGTGTTCTTCTTACTTGGAATAGCATCACCTTACTGAAGTTGGCCTATGTGGTAGAATGAGAGAACTTGTAAGTCTTTCTCTGGAGCAGCAGATACTGTTGAATTGCGGGTTTAGAAGAACGGACATCGTTTTAGAGCCGATGCTGGACAGCCAGTTGGAGTTCTGCAGCGAGATGCATATGGCCGCAACATTCTGATCGGATGGTCGCAGGCCACAGTTCTCGAATGTGGGATACACCGCTACCAATTGCGAGCCGGACCATCTGGGCCTTGGAACAACCTAGATCGCAGACAGTTGACCGGCAATCATGCTGAACTGGATCGACGGTAAAAGCACCGAGGCGTTCCTAGTGAGGCTCTGCTGACCAACTCTGAATCTGGGAAGGTGCCAACATTCTGAGCTAATTAGTCAGTCGAGATACCCAAATCGAGGGCACAAGCAGATACCATAAACTGGATCCCTCTGGTGTAACAATGCCGCGTCCAGTCTGCGACCAAAGAGTTAGCAAAACACCAATGACCGCCTCATAGCACTTGGCCACAAATTGGAACGCGTTCAGCTTCGCACTCAAATTTGGGTCGCTGGAATCTGCATAGAAAGGGTCGTTCAGCTGAGATAGCCAGTGATGACAAGAGCAAGAGAACTATCCCTCGATGATACTTCGTAACAACCTGTGAGGTAGATCCGGCTTCGATGCATGGAAGCCCATGGATATTTCGCACCTAAATCTGATGAACCGAAAGCGTCTGGCCAGAGGAGTAGGTGCTTCTGAGATCAACTCACAATTCCGAGAGGCATGGTTGGCCGAGGAGCATCTAATCGAGAGCGGTCTAGAGAATACTCCATGAAGACGATCTTGGACGTACACAGCTTGAAAGGAAAGGTGGAGCTGTATGTGATCTGGAATCAGGCGTTGCAACATGCGCATTTGTCAATTAGCCGCCGGCCTGCTCAGGTAGCCTGGACTAGTTGCGTAGATGTTCAGGGCAGGAGGCCCTAGGCGCAAGCGGGATTTCCATTTTGACTGGACGGCAACAGGAAGAGTCTAGTGGGTACTTATTTTGGGGGAACTTCTTACGACTTGTCTCAGGCTGCTGAATCAGAGATTCAGTAGCTGCTTGCAGAAGAAAATCTTGCCACACTTTGGCGTCTCAGAAATATAGGTTGGTCGCAAGTCGATTGCGCTAGCGTGAGTCAGCGTGTCAAACCTGGGGGGGACAATTGGCAGTCCCACATCATTGGTTGAAAGCAGTGCAAATTCAAAATAGGGTGCTTGGCCGCGCTGCCCCGTGGTGGGGCATCAGAGCTTGCCGGAGGAACATCCATTGACGATCTCATCGATCAAAGCCCATCAAGACAAGCACGAAAGCTCTCCATTTTCATGCAGAAATCAACAGTCGTAAGCTCTCATCTGGTAATACAATCTGTGGTAGGAAGATATGCAGGCCGTCTTCTCACAAGTTTTCATCTTGCGGATGCTCCAATTTCCATCATGCGATGAAGTCTCTGGCAGCAAATCGACCTCGACCTCTTCCGCGGCCACCGCGGCCACCACCGCGCCCGCCGTTGGATTTCCCGCCAGTGGTAGCCCCTGTGCTGGAGTTTGTGCTGGTGCCGGCAGTCGTGGAAACTGCTGCAGAAGTTGTGGTGGTGGCGGCGATGCTGCTGCTGCTTGCCGCACCGCCAGCGTTGACGTTGCTGTTCCCTGTGTTGCCACTTCCGCTGCCACTGGCGTTGTTCCCTGTGTTGCCGCTTCCGCTGCCACTGGTGGCACCACCGCCGGCCGTCACCGTGAATTTTTGGCAGTCATCTTGAGCGCCTCGTTGTGCAATCTAGCCAGCTGTTAGATTGGGGAGCGGGGGATAAACAAGAATACCAACTTACTGGCATGAGCACTGGCTGATGGTTGGATGAACTCGTCATCGTACACACACGATAGACACCTGCGGGGAGACCACCGGCGACAAGGGCCGAAAGTCCACCTTGACCATTTCCATCATCGTTGATGCCTTTGAAGAAGGCAAACGTGGCAGGATCCGGAGGGGTTGTGGTGGCGATATTACCACCCAGATCTTGCACCGTAACGTGAGTGTGGCCCACAACGTTGCCACCTTCCAACGCCTGTGGAGCAGAATAGTAGGTCGTGTCGGGGTTGGTAAAGGAACCAGCCACCAGGTTCAGAACTTGAACCTGGATGGTGAAATTCTGATTGGCTGCGATGGTGTCTCCAGGTCCAGGGAACGTGATGATGGAAGAAATCATGTTGGAAGAGGACGGAATATCACCCATGACTCACGGCAGTCAGCTTGGTGACAACAGAGCTGAGCTGACAACTTACCGACACCATTGCAAGACCCCCCGGCGAGTTGCGTCCCATTGGTGAGAGTTTTGCCCGTGCAGAAATTGATGAAGTTGGCAGGGTCCCTATTTGGCGTCAGTGAGAGCTGTGACTGGGATACACTTTCAGCATACGTTGCCGAGTTTGCTTGTCCGGCTTCTGTTACCGCACCGCCAGTCGAGTCACTGGCGGCTTGAATGTTCTGTGCCAGAAGAACATCGGCATTGCTTCCACTGCTTCCACTGCTTCCACCATTTCCACTTCCACCTTGACCAGCGGCTTCAGCAAGCCCGAGGGCTGTGAGAGCGAGGAAAAGAGTCTGAGTGGTCTTCATGTTTGCTCGAGAGATGAATTCGGTCTATGAGATAGGCTGGAGGGTCAAGATGAAACTGGAACGAATGAAAGGATCGCGATCAACGCGTTTCTAAGAAAAGGAGCGTAAAAAATGGGGTGGTCGACACGAGGAGGAAAAGAACGTTGAGGCACTGCCACGATGGATGTTGCAAGAGTAAACCACAGCGGACGCGGCGCGGCTCTTATGCAAAGCCCTTGGCAACATCAAAATGCCTACAGGCTCCATGCTGATTTCCTTGATGCTTGAATCGTTTCCAACCCGCCGTGCTACACAAGTGCAGCGCTGGAGGTCGGGGAATGTTGGTTACAGATCGGTCGCATCCTAAAGCTTGAAAGGGTGCGGCCAAGGCCACATAAGCATTGCCGTTGTTTTGGCCTATAGGCTAGCAAGCCTGAAGTTGTCCGACCGTATGGCGGGCAGCGACGTAGGTGAGGCTACCTTGGTTTCGGGATGCGTTCGAAGTTGAGAGAAACACGCTCTTTGAAACGGGCGGCAGTCACAACCCCGGAACTAACCGGATCCGGCATGGAACATCACCCTCCTCCTGAGTCTCTTCGAACGTCTGCCTCCTCCTGCAATCGTCCTCCCTATCTTCAGGATTCCTGTGCACACCGAGTTCCACGACATTCCTTGTTTGAGAGGGTGCCACTCAAGCGGGATTTAAGCTCTAGTCCAAGCTTTCTCAAGCCGATTACCGAATCTAGGTGGCCCGGTCGAAAGAGCTGACCTGCCAAGAGACAGACCATGTCATGGGATTCTTGATTTGATTCAGCCTGGCACATCCGCAACACTGTATGCGAGAGATTCGCACTTGACAAATCGGGACCGACTTAGCGTGCTTAAAGACGAGACCTGCCTTGCTGGTTGCTGCTGTTTTCGGAGCTCGAGCCTTCCGACCTGAGTGAGACTAACCAAATGAGCCTCCAAACGCGAGCTACTGATTATGATATCAAAGCCTGACTCCTGGGCACGACTGAAAATGGACGTCGCTTCCAGGAAAGTTGATCGTGCGGCGTCGCGATTTGCTCCAGCAGGCTAGTCTGGGGTAAGTTCTATTTCTGAAGTGCTTTATCCGCCCTCAGACTAGAGAAAATTTATTTTCTTCGAATGATCCAATCCGGATCGCCAGATGCCGAGCCAGCTGGCAAGTGGTCAGCTCCCTGTCCTCCTGCCGCCGTCCTGATGTCCTCCTACTGCCCTCCTAATGTCCTCCTGCCTCCTGATGTCCTCCTACTGCCTCCTGATGTCCTCCTACTGCCCTCCTACTGCCCTCCTACTGCCCTCCTACTGCCCTCCTACTGCCCTCCTGTTGCCCTCCTACTACCCTCCTGCTGCCCTCCTGCTGCTCGCCTGGTGCTCTCCTGCTGCTTCTC
>Ga0255336_100240_pt1 | contig 111359 bp, 106 predicted proteins | sample MeOH1_35cm_T3_17_FD_189102 | JGI IMG/M metagenome (GOLD analysis project Ga0255336, IMG submission 189102) | Sandy soil microbial communities from University of British Columbia, Vancouver, Canada - MeOH1_35cm_T3_179 | ecosystem: Engineered > Artificial ecosystem > Sand microcosm > Unclassified...
TGGCAGTTCAGGCAGCGGCCCGCGGGCCGCTGCCTGAGACGCTGCTGTCCGTTTCTTTTTCATCGGCATATCCATGACCTTGATCCCTCATGATATGCCCCGCCCACGAAATCGCGGATAGGTCCGCTGGCGGTCCAAAGCGGCTTTCTTTACCTACTTTCTTTGCCGCGGCAAAGAAAGTAGGTGCCGCCCCGCACAGGGGCAACGCCAATAGACCAGTAAGAAAACAAGGAAAGGCCAACACCAACGAGAACACAGACAAAAAAACCCGCCGAGCAGGCAAAAACCCCTTACTCCCGACTAGCCACATCCCGCCGAGCATCGGCACCACCGCTCTCAGCCGTCTGCGAAGACTGATCCCCCCAAACCACCGCATTATTCACCGCATACAACCGGCAAGGCGCCGAACTCTGCTTCTGACAATTCGCCACGGCAACCGACATCGGATCGTCGCCGCCTTCAGCCCACGACCAGGCCCCGGTATCAGACACAGCAAAAGCCCGGCTAGGAAACTGATGCAGGAAATTCCGATACCCATTGCGCCCGGCTTCGTCGACAAACGGCACGGCATCGACCGCATCGACAGCGGCAAACCCGCTCGCTTTCGGCGTGGAAGGATCCGACACGCGATATTGCACACCCGTCGGCATCCCGACACGCGCAAGGAAAGCCTCGACAGCCGGCCACCACACGTGCACGCCGTCGCGGTCGCCGACCAGCCGGTGCGCGTCGTTCTTGTAGTTGCCGAAATCCACCATCTTGACGCTCGCGCCATGCGCACCGTACGCGGCGTACATGCCCGCCACCAGCGGCGCGTTCCAGACGGAATCGTTATCGCCGTACATCCACAGCGACGGCACCTTGGTCTTCTCGCCGTACGCGCCGAACGCGCGCGTCAGGTTGCCCTGCCAGTCGCTGCAGGCATCCTGCCGCAAGCCGCCGGAAAAATTGATCAGTGCCCGCACGCCCGGCGCGGCCTCAGTGCCGTACGCGATCGTCGCAAGGCCGCCGTGCGAAGTGCCGGCTACGACAATATGGGTCGCGTCCACGTAAGGCTGCTTCGACATGAAGTCGATCGTTGCAGCGACGTCGCCGGCCTGACCGAGGCCGTTTTTTTCGACATCGCAACCGTCTTGCTCGTACACGCCGTCCGAGCGGCCGAAACCCTGGCGGTTCGGCGCCACTACCACGTAGCCGCGGCGCACGAATTCACGTGCGAACGGCAGCGGGTCGCTGCGCTCCTGCGCGCGTGGGTCGCCGGGAATCTTGCCGTGGTTGAAAACGATCATCGGAAACGGGCCCGCGCCGTCTGGCTTGTAGATCGTCGTTTCGAGGGTGACCGTGCCGGCTGCGTCGACCGGCACGCGGATGATCTGTTCGTTGAGGCCCGCGCTGGGCAGATAAACGTCGTCGTCGAGCGCAATACGCGGAACGTGAGCCCGGGTCAGCGGTCCTGCCTGGGTGTCGGCGAGCGGGTCGGCGTGCGCGAGCGCGACAGTGCACGCAGCCGCTGCACAGATCACCGCACACTTCGTCAGAACCTTGCTGAACACCATTGACGCACCTGCCTCGAAAACCTGCCCTGAACACCGTGATGCCCGTCTATCGAACGTCATTTCTGACATTTGCCTTTCGGCGAGTTTTCGACAAACAAAAGCACACTCGCGTACGGAGTGCGCCGAAGGCGCACGCACGCTAGTCGAGATCGCACGGGATGAACCCAAACGGCCGACGCGACCCCACGCGCCGATGATGAGCGTCACGCCTGCTACCTGAAGCCGCCGCCGGACCCACACTCTCTGGTGCCCGGCAGGGCGCCCTGCGCAATTTGCGGAGCCGCTATGGACCGGCTCTCGCAACGTGACGTCATGAAGCTACGGCCTCATCCTGGCACGACAATTTTGTTTTGTGCAATCAAGGAGAACCCGCGACGAAAAAATTGCCGCGCGTCGATTGACGGTCTCCGGCCGCTCGGTGCAGGCCTCGCGGGTGATTGGCGCAACGAAGCAATCAGGCGCGGGGCGGGTGCTGGGCGGGCGTTGTGGCATTGGACCAACACGAAAAACGGCCCCGCTATCGGGGCCATATGTGAGCGCGGCGTAAGGTCGCCACTGTGTCGTGTAAGGCGCGGGAAGGCTTATTCGCTGACGTCGCCGTCCACGTAACGCCAGCGGCCGTCGTCACCGCGTACGAAGCGGCTCAGTTCGTGCAGCCGGTGCGCGCGGCCGTTCACCTTATAACGCGCGACGAATTCGACTGTGGCGTGGTGAGCGTCGGTTTCGGCGAACGCCTTGATCTGCAGTCCGAGCCAACGGGGCGCGTCGGCGGAAGCGGGATCCGCGTCGAGATCGGCGGGGCAGGTGTGCGGGGCCCAGGTGGCGCGCAAGTAGTCCGTTGCGCCGACAACATACGCGCTATAGCGCGAGCGCATCAGTTCAAGGGCTCGCGGGGCCGCTTCGCCGCCGTCGATATAGCGGCCACAGCATTGCGCGAAGCGGGGCGCCCTGGCGCCGCTGCGCTGCTCGGGCGCGGCGCCGCCGCAGGGACACTCGGAAGGTCGTTGTAACGGCAACAGTTGCTTATTCATCAGACTTTCAGCCAAGACCGCGCGCGATCAGGATTTTCTGGATGTCGCTGGTGCCTTCGTAGATCTGGCAGACGCGCACGTCGCGGTAAATCCGCTCGACCGGGAAGTCGCTCAGATAGCCGTAGCCGCCATGAATCTGTAAGGCGGCCGAACAGATGCGCTCGGCGGCTTCGGAGGCGAACAGTTTCGCCATCGCGGCTTCGGTGAGGCACGGCTGGCCGGCGTCTTTTAACGACGCGGCGTGCCAGATCAACTGGCGCGCCGCCTCGAGTTGCGTCGCCATGTCGGCGAGGCGGAATTGCACGGCCTGATGCGAAAAGAGCGGCGCACCGAAGCTCTCCCGTTCCTTCGCATAATTCAGCGCGGCCTCGAACGCGGCGCGCGCCATGCCGACGCTTTGCGCGGCGATACCGATGCGGCCGCCTTCGAGCCCCGACAGCGCGATCCGGTAGCCTTCGCCTTGCGCGCCGATCAGGTTCGCGGCCGGCACGCGGCAATCCTCGAAAATGATCTGCGCCGTATCCGACGAATGCTGGCCGAGTTTGTCTTCCACCCGTGCGACGACGTAACCCTTCGTATCCGTCGGCACGATGAACGCACTGATGCCGCGTTTGCCCGCGGCCTTGTCGGTCACGGCCATGACGATCGCAACATTGCCGTTCTTGCCGCTCGTGATGAACTGTTTGACGCCGTTCAGCACGTACGCATCGCCGTCGCGTGTCGCGGTGGTGCGCAGCGCGGAGGCGTCGGAACCGGCTTGCGGTTCGGTCAGGCAAAACGCGCCGAGCATTTCGCCGCGGGCGAGCGGCGTCAGCCAGTCGCGTTTTTGCGCGTCGTTGCCGTAGGTGAGCAGAATGCTGCACACGGGACAGTTGTTGACGGAGATGGCCGTCGACGTGCCGCCGTCGCCGGCCGCGATTTCTTCGAGAATCAACGCGAGCGCCAGCGCGTCCATGCCGGCGCCGCCATAGCTTTCCGGCACCAGCACGCCATACGCGCCGAGTTCCGCGAGTTGCCGGTGCACGTCCTTCGGAAAGGTGCGTTCGCGGTCCCATTCCGCCGCATGGGGCGTAACCGCTTCGCGCACGAATGTGCGCAGCGCGTCGCGCACCATCAGGTGATCCTGATCCAGTACCATCGGTGTGTCTCCTGTCGACCGGAGTTGGCGCTTCAGCGCATTGCTCCGGTCTCACGCAATTAGCTGCTCACCAGTCGAGTAGTCTGCCGTCGTACTGATAAAAGCGGCCGTTGAACGCCTCGTGCGCCGCCGCGGCCTGCGCGAGCACTTCCCGCATGCCGGCCACGCTGCGGGCGGGATCGATCGCCGCCTGGGCGCCGCCCATGTCGGTGCGCACCCAGCCCGGATGCAACGAAATGCACGCGGCGCGCTTTGCTTCCAGCGACGCGAGTTTCAGTACATCGTTGAGCGCCGCCTTGCTCGCGCGATACAGCCAGCCGGTCGTGCCGCTCGCATCGCCGATGCTGCCCATCTTGCTCGAAATCACCGCGAGTACGCCGCCCGCCTCTTCGACGAGCGGCAACAGGATCGGCATCAACTGCATCGGTCCACGCACATTGGTGTGCATGACGTGGTCGAAGTCTTCTGCTGTAATCGTCTCGATGCCTTCCGTGCGCGGGCCGTAAACCCCCGACACCACGATTGCCGCATCGAGCCGTTCACCGTCGAGCTTCCAGCCGAGCGCGGCGATTTCCTCGGGCACGCTCACGTCCAGCGAGAACGTCTGCGCGCCGAGTTCGCTCAACGCGTCGAGCGCGGCGCCGTCGCGCCCGGTGGCGAGCACGCGCCAGCCGCTCTTCTGATATTGCCGCACAAATTCCTGGCCGATGCCGCGCGACGCACCGACAATCAACACTGTCTTCATCGAACACCTCATGCCGTCAAAAGAGTGCGCCGCAAAACGCGCGTTACACCAGTTCGATACCCATGGCCGTGGCTTCGCCGCCGCCGATGCACAGCGTCGCGACGCCGCGCTTGCCGCCGCGTTGCTTCAGCGCGCCGATCAGCGTGACGAGAATCCGCGCGCCCGACGCGCCGATCGGATGACCGAGCGCACAGGCGCCGCCGTTCACGTTGACCTTTTCGTGCGGCAACTGATGTTCCTTCATGGCCGCCATCGTCACGACGGCGAATGCTTCGTTGACCTCGTACAGATCAACCTCGTCGGCGCGCCAGCCGTTCTTCTCGAACAGCTTGCGAATCGCCCCGACCGGCGCGGTGGTGAACTTCGCCGGTTCCTGCGCGAAGGTCGAGTGGCCGACCACGCGCGCGATCGGCTGAACGCCCAGACGCTTTGCGGTCGACTCGCGCATCATGACGAGCGCGGCCGCGCCGTCGGAAATCGACGACGAATTCGCCGCCGTCACCGTGCCGGTTTTGCTGAACGCGGGTTTGAGCGTCGCAATCTTGTCGATGTTTGCCTTGAACGGCTGTTCGTCGTGATCGACGGTGACTTCGCCCTTTCGGCTCTGCACCTTCACCGGCGCGATTTCCCAGGCGAACGAACCGTCTTCGTTCGCACGCTTCGCACGGTTGAGGGACTCGACGGCGAACGCGTCCTGCGCTTCGCGCGTGAAGTCGAACGAGGCCGCGCATTCTTCGGCAAAGGTGCCCATCAGGCGGCCTTTTTCGTAGGCATCTTCGAGACCGTCGTAGAACATGTGGTCGATTACCTGGCCGTGGCCCATGCGCATGCCGGCCCGCGCTTTGGGCAGCAGATACGGCGCGTTCGTCATGCTTTCCATGCCGCCCGCGACGATCACGTCGACGGAGCCCGCGGCGAGCATGTCGTGCGCGAACATCGCCGCGCGCATGCCGGAGCCGCACATCTTGTTCACCGTGGTGCTGCCGGTGGCGAGCGGCAAGCCGGCGCCGAGCGCGGCCTGGCGCGCGGGCGCCTGGCCGAGACCTGCGGGCAGCACGCAGCCCATTACCACTTCGTCGATCTGTTCAGGCTTGAGGCCCGCGCGTTGCACGGCCGCCGCGATCGCCACCGAGCCTAGTTGCGGCGCGGTCAACGTGGCGAAGTCGCCCTGGAAGGCCGCCATCGGCGTGCGGGCCACGCCCACGATGACGATCGGATCAGTCCTGGTCCCGCTCATGCTCGTCTCACTCATGCTCGTCTCACTCATGTTTAAGCTCCTTGATGACGCCTGCGACGATGGCCGGCACGTCGCCGAGCTGCGCCGCATCGGCGGCCACCACGTCGTTGTCTGCGTTGTGTGCGCGGCCGGCCGACACGGCCGCCACGCACTTCTGATAGGTCGCGTCGAGCGCGGCCGGTTCGCTGATCGTCATGCCGAGGTTGCGCACCTTGCCGTCATGCACGCCGTAGGCCCAGCCGTGCACCGTCAACGCCTGGCCACGCGCCCATGCGTCGTTGACGATGGTGGTGCGGCATACGTTCACCACCTGCTCGATCGCGTTCAGTTCGACGAGGCGCCGATGACGGGCCTCACCGATCGGCCATTCCTCGATCAGCGCCGCGTGCTTGGTACGCACGTCCTGCACGTGATGCAGCCAGTTGTCCGCGAGACCCACGCGGCGGCCGTGCAGCGCCGCGCCGACACCCGAGCAGCCGTAGTGGCCGACCACCATGATGTGCTTGACCTTCAGCAGATCGACGGCGAACTGGATCACCGAGAGACAGTTCAGATCGGAATGCACCACCACGTTGGCGATGTTTCTGTGCACGAACACTTCGCCCGGCGGCAGGCCGATGATCTGGTTCGCCGGCACGCGCGAATCGGAGCAGCCGATCCACAGATACTCGGGCGTCTGCTGATGGGCGAGACGCGAGAAGTACTCGGGGTCTTCGGACAGCTTGCGGGCGACCCATGCTTCGTTGTTGTCGAACAGATGCGAGAGCGGATTGTCAGGCGTGGAAGCGTTTGTGTTCATGGTGCGTCTTGGCGGTTGCTCGACCGGTTGACCGGTCGATGTCGTTACATAAGGTTCGAACGAGGCACTCAATACTGCGCTGCGCGCGGCGCATGAGCGTCACGCCACCCGCGCGCTGCGTTCGTCTGCCGGCGTGTCCGCAGCGCGGTTGGCGGCATCCGCAAAGCGTTCCGGGTAGCGCATGCAGAAGCGCACGTTGTCGTCGTACGGGAAAAAGTCGGGCAGTTCGCCTTTCAATAGATGGTCCTTGTGCCGTTGCCACAGCGCGGGATCGAAGAAGTCCGCGTGATGCTGCATGAAGGAGCGGCGCACGCGTGGGTCGCCGAGCAGAAACGTGCCGTACGTCTCCGGGAAAATGTCGTGCGGCCCGACCGAGTACCACGGCTCGCCCGACATTTCGTCTTCCTCGTTACGTGGCGCCGGCACCGCGCGCACGTTGCAGTCGGTCAGATATTCGATTTCATCGTAGTCGTAGAACACGACGCGGCCATGGCGCGTCACGCCGAAGTTTTTGTACAGCATGTCGCCGGGGAAGATGTTCGCCTGCATCAGTTCCTTGATGGCCTTGCCGTATTCCTTGATGCCGTGCTCGATGTCCTCGTCGTTGCCGTTCTGCAGGAACAGATTGAGCGGCACCATGCGGCGTTCGATATACATATGGCGAATCACGAGGCTATCGCCGTCGTATTCGATCTGCGACGGCACTTCCTTTTCGAGCTCACGCACCAGCGCTTCGTCGAGCCGCGAAATGGGCAGCGCGACGCTCGAATATTCGAGCGTGTCGGCCATGCGGCCCAAACGGTCGTGCCGTTTGACCAGTTGATACTTTTCCTTGATCTGCGCGCGCGTGGTTTCCTTGGGCGGCGGGAAGCTGTCTTTGATCAGCTTGAACACGTACGGAAACGACGGCAGCGTGAACACCAGCATCACGAGCCCCTTGATGCCGGGCGCGATGATGAACTGGTCGCTCGAATGCGACAGATGATGCAGCAGGTCGCGATAGAACAGATTCTTGCCCTGCTTCTGCAAACCCACGGACGTATAGATCTCCGCTTTCGGTTTGCCCTGCATGATGGTGCCGAGAAATTCGACATAAGCGGACGGCACTTCCATATCCACCAGAAAGTACGAATGCGAGAAGCTGAAGATGATCAGCAACTGGTCGCGCTTGAGCAGCACCGTGTCGAGCGCGAGCACGCCCGGCTCAACATGACGCACCGGCACGGCGAACGGCAGCAGCAGATCGCCGTTGATGATCCGTCCGACGATATACGCCGACTTGTTGCGGTAGAACAGCGACGAGAGCACGTGAATCTGGAAATTGGGCGCTTCGTCGAACACGCCGAACGCGTCCTGGATAGCCTGCATCACGCAGCCGACGTCGCGTGTCAGGTCCTCGAACGGCGGCTCCAGCTGGAAGTTCGTGACGATACGTTCGAGCGTCGCCGCGAGGCCATCCTTGCCGGGATAATACGCACGGTACGTGGGCTTCGCGGCCGGCTCGTCATTCTCGATGTATTCGGTCGAGATGGCCGGGCGCACGAAAATGAAATCGTTGTTGAAGTACGAGCGGTGCAGGATCTTGCAGCACACCGAATTGAAAAACGTCTCCGCGCATTCGGGTTGCCGGTGCGTGGTCAACAGGCCGATGTAGTGCAGCTTGATCTGCTGCCACACTTCGTCGTCGATATTCTCCGCGTCGTATTCGTCTTCGAGCACTTCGACGCATTCCTCGACGCGCTCGTCGTACGAGGTGATGCGATCGCGCGCGAGCTTCTGCAGACCGTGCCAGTCGGCCTGTTCAAAGAGCGTCTTGGCGTGGATCGCTGCGTCGCGAAAGATCCGGTAATGCCGGTCGAACCCTTCGAGCATGGTCTGTGCGACGTCAAAGCCGATTTGCGACGACAGCAGTTTGGGGAAGTGATTCATGTCGACCGTGCATCCGTCTCATGTCGTGAAGACACCCGGGATTGTATCGTCCGGGTGGGCCCGCGACGCATCTCGCCGCCGTGGTTCATGCCGGCTTGGCTTCGCGCGAGCCGGTCGCGAGCAGCGCGCGCGCCTGCGCTTCGTATTGCGCGAGGTCTTCGAGCGTCGCATTGAGGTCTTCCAGTTGACGCGCCAGCACTTCCTGATGACGCGCCACCGTGGCGAGAAACGCGTGCAGTTGCGGCACCGTGTCGGTCGGCGACTCGTACACGTCCAGCAGATCGCGAATCTCCGACAACGTGAAGCCGAGCCGCTTGCCGCGCAACGTGAGCTTGAGCCGCGTTCGGTCGCGGCCGGAATAGACGCGCCGCAAGCCGCTCGATCCTTCCCGGCTCGGCGAGAGTAAACCCTGATCTTCGTAGAAGCGGATCGCGCGCGGCGTGACGTCGAATTCCCGCGCGAGCTCGGTGATCGTGTATTGCGTGTTCATCGGGGCATTCCGTGGTCAGGCAGAAAATCGGATTGAACGATAGAATCAACGTTTACGTTATCGTCAACTTGAGCCGAACGCAACCAGGCGCTGTACGGCCGCAGTACGGCACCAGCACGCCGCAACCACACCATCCGGCATCGCGCATCTCGCCATGCCGGACGGCCGACGGAGGAAGACACCCACGATGAATGCACTCGAACACCAACTCGACTACCCGTTCAACGACGCGTTGCCGGACGCGGGCCACGCGATGGAAGTCGCGCGAGGCGTGTTCTGGCTGCGCATGCCGTTGCCGTTCGCGCTGGATCACATCAACCTGTGGCTGCTGCGTGACGAGATCGACGGCCAGCAGGGCTGGACGGTGGTGGACTGCGGCATCGCCTCGGACGCGATCAAGGAGAACTGGGAGAAGGTGTTCGACTCGGTGCTCGACGGCCTGCCGGTGCTACGGGTGATCGTCACGCACTGCCATCCCGATCACATCGGTCTTGCGCACTGGATTTGCGCGGGCGGCGACAAACAGCGCTGGGACGTGCGGTTGTGGACTACGCTCGGCGAATACATGCAGGCCCGCGTGATGGCGGCCGGCGACGGTTCGAACGCGGGCGGCGAGGGCGCGGCGCGGCACTTCGCGCGGCACGGCGTGAGCGACGAGGAATCGCTCGAGAAGCTGCGCAATCGCAAGAGCTATTACTCAAGCCTCGTGCCGGCGATTCCGGGCCAGTATCGCCGCTTGCGGGAAGCGGACGGCGTGAAGATCGGCGGCAGGACGTGGCGCGTGGTGACCGGCTTCGGCCATTCGCCGGAACACTGCGCGTTGTTCTGCGAAGAGACCGGCGTATTGATTTCGGGTGACATGGTGCTGCCGCGCATTTCGACCAATGTCTCGGTGTTCGATATGGAGCCGGAAGGCTCACCGCTCGCGCTGTATCTGGAGTCGCTCGGCCGTTACGAGACGATGCCGGAAGATACGCTCGTGCTGCCGTCGCATGGCAAGCCGTTTCGCGGTGTGCGCACGCGGATCCGGCAACTGCGCGAGCATCATGACGCGCGTCTGGCGGAAGTGCGCGAGGCATGCGCGGAGAAACCGCAGAGCGCCGCGGATATCGTGCCGCTCATGTTCAAGCGCCAGCTCGACATCCATCAAATGACGTTTGCGATGGGCGAAGCTTTGGCGCACTTGCATCTGCTGTGGCTGGCGGGCGAGCTGACACGTAAGCAGGATGCGGATGGGGTGATTCGGTTTTCGCCGGCGTGATCGCGGTGGTGATTAGATAAAAAAGCCCGGTGCTTTCGCAGCCGGGCTTTTTTTTGCGGTGTCAGACGTAGAAGCGACTACTGCACCGACGCCGTCCCAAAGTTCTGCCGTCCAAACGGACTCACGTGATAACCGCTCACATTCGTGCGCGTGATCGCAGCGGCGGTCGGATAACCGAGCGGAATCCACAGCGCCTGATCGTGAATGACCTGCTGCGCCTGCTCATACGCTTTCGCGCGCCTGGATTGATCCGGCGTTGCCTTGCCGTCGGCAATCAGCTTGTCCAGATCCTGATCGCAGAAACGCGCGAAGTTGATGCCCGACTTGACCGCGTTGCAGCTGAACAGCGGCGACAGGTAGTTGTCCGGATCGCCGTTGTCGCCGGCCCAGCCCATGAAGAGCGAGTCATGCTGGCCTTGCTTGGCCTCCTTGATCAACTCGCCCCATTCGATCACCTTCACCTCGGCCTTCACGCCGATCTTCGCGAAGTCGGCTTGCAGCAGTTCCGCGCCGGCCTTCGGATTCGGGTTCAGCACGCTGCCGTTCGGACGTACCCAGATCGTCGTTTCGAAGCCGTTCGGATAGCCCGCGTCGGCGAGCAGTTTCTTCGCCTTTGCCGGGTCGTACGGCCATGCTTTCACGGACTTGTTGTAGCTCCACGTGTTCGGCGGATACGGGTTCACGGCCGGCGTCGCCGTGTTGTCGAACACGGTCTTCAGGTACGTGGTGCGGTCGAATGCCATGTTCAGCGCGGCGCGCACCTTCTGGTTGTCGAGCGGCTTTTTCTGTGTGTTCAACGCGACGAACGCCGTCATGAACGCGGGCGTCTGCACGATCGCGAGCGACTTGTCGCTCTTCGCGTCGGCGAGATCCTGCGGCTTCGGCGACAACGCGATCTGGCATTCGCCGGTTTTCACCTTCTGCGCCCGCACCGTGGCGTCCGGCGTGATCGCATAGATCAGGCGGTCGATCTTCGGCTTCGGACCCCAGTAGGCCGGGTTCACGTCGTAGCGGATCACCGCGTCTTTCGTATAGCTCTTCAGTTCGAACGGACCGGTGCCGATCGGCTTCGAATTCAGATCGGCCTGCTTGCCGGCCTTGAGCAACTGATCGGCGTATTCAGCCGAATAGATCGACGCGAACCCCATGGTCAGGATCGACACGAAGGTTGCGTCGGGCGCGTTCAGTTCGAACTTGACGGTGTTCTCGTCGACCTTGCTGATGGATTTGATGAGCTTGGGCAGGCCCATGGACTGCGCATGCGGGAAGCCGCTCGCGCCCGCCACCTTGTGCCACGGATTGCTGTCGTCGAGCATGCGGTCGAACGTGAAGACCACGTCGTCGGCGTTGAGCGGGCGGGTGGGCTTGAAGTAGTCGGTGCTCTGGAATTGCACGTTCGGGCGCAGATGGAACGTGTAGGTGAGGCCGTCGGCGCTCACGTCCCACTTGTCGGCCAGCGCCGGCACCACTTTCTTCGCGGCCTCGTCGTAGGAGACCAGCGAATTGAAGATCACGTCGGCCGATGCGTTGGTCGTGACGAGCGAATTGAACTGCACGACATCGAAGCCGTCGGGGCTCGACTCGGTACAGACGGTCAGCGGTTTGGCGAGCACGAGCGCGGGCGCCGTGAACAGTACGGCGGCTGCGAGCAGTTTGAAGCGCATAGGATCTCCCATAACAAGCGCAGTCAGGCAGTGCGTCTGGTTGTGTGGTTATGTTCCGTTGACGAGGGACGAGCGGCCATGAGGCGTAGCCGCCTTCTTCATTGTGATACGTTTCCGGCGCTGGCGCATGGGTGGGACAATGCCGGCTGCGCGCGCGTCGGCCTTCGCGAAAGCTTATCGAAGGGTCGTTGCGCCGACAACAACATAATCCGCATATTTATATGGAAGGGTGGGCCTGCGCCGCGTCGCGCCGCGGCGCCCGCACTCATGCCGCCCCGGCGCGCCGCAGCAGATAAGCGATGCCTTCGATCGCGCGCACGCCGTACCACGACACCATTTCCCCGTCGATCAACTCGATGCGCTTGCCGGCTAGCCGCGAATCGCGCTTCAGCGCGTCGCAATGGACCTGCGTGAAGCGGTACGGCTCACTGGAGAGCAGGATGCGGTCGACCTGGGCGAGCCACGGCGCGGTGTCGAACTCGAGCATCGGGTAACGTGCGGCGCCTGCCGCTCCGCCTTGCACGTCAGGCAGCGTGTGCCAGTTCACGAGTCGCAGCATCGCGGAGATATAAGTGTCGCGCGCCACGGTCATCCACGGTTCGCGCCAGATCAGATACAGCACGCTTTGCGGACTGAACGCGTGCGCCGCCGCTTCGTGCAGGCGGGCTTCGAGCGTTTCGCACAGACGCTGCGCTTCCTGCGCCCGATCGAAGATCGCGCCCAGCAGCGTGTACAGCGCCAGATTGTCCTGCGGCGTTCGCGGATGCGTCACGACGATGTGTGGCACGAATGTGCGCAATTGCTCGACGGTATCGTGCTCGTTTTCGTCGATATTGACGATCAGATGAGTGGGGCGCAACGCACGAATGGCGGCGAGATTCACGGCTTTGGTGCCGCCGACCTTGCGGACCTCACGCACCTTGTCTCGGGGATGCACGCAAAAGCCGGTGCGGCCGACGATCCGCCGGTCCAGACCAAGGGCGAAAAGCAGTTCGGTGATGCTCGGCACCAGCGAGACGATGCGTGCCGCGGCGCCTGCCGGTTCGTGCGCGACGCCGGCTGCATCGACCGCACGGGTGTGCATGGCTTACTCGGTTTCCGCGGCGGCGCGCGGCTTGCGCGGCGCGCGTTCGAACGCGCGGTCGTACAGCCAGCGCGGCAGCACGTGCAGCAGCATGGCCACGATGCGCATCTGCCAGGGGAACACCGCGAACGCCGTTCGACGCTCGATGGCCTTTGCCACCTTCGCGGCGAAACGGTCGGCGTCCATCAGGAACGGCATGGTGTACGGGTTGTGCTCGGTCATGGGCGTGCGGATGTAGCCGGGCGCGATGGTGACCACACCGACGCCGCACGGCCGCATCTCGACGCGCAACGCTTCGAGATACTTCAGCGCCGCCGATTTCGACGCGCTGTACGCGCCGGAACCCGGCAAGCCGCGCACGCCGGCGACGCTGGCAATCCCCACCAGCGTGCCGTGTTTCGCGGCGACCATCGCGGCGGCGAACGGCTCGAAGGTGGCGACCATGCCGAAGTAATTGATATCCATCACTTCGCGGAAGGCGCGCAGATCGCCATGGCCGGTGACCGCGCCGCGGCTGATGCCGGCGTTGGCGATCACGACGTCCGGCAAGCCGTGCCGCGCGATGAATTGCGCAGCCGCCTCGGCGAGCGCTTCGGCGTCGCGCACGTCGACGGAATAGATGGAGACGGTGTTTTGCGGATGGGACTGCTGGAAAGCGGCGAGGGCGTCGCCGCGGCGGGCAACCAGGCCGAGAATCGCGCCGCGCCGCGCATATTCGGCGGCGAGCGCGAGGCCGATGCCACTCGAAGCGCCGGTAATGAAAACCTTCAACGGTGAACTCATTCCGGCGCCTCGGCGTTACATCTTCTTGGCGCGGACCTGCGCGACCAGGTAGTCCAGCACCTGGATCGTGCCCGGCAAGCTGTTGGTCGCGGCCGGGCCGGTTTCATACTTGCCCTGCACGGCCAGCGTCGGCACACCGTCGATCTTGTAGTCTTCCAGCAGCTTCTTGTCTTTCTGCAGCGCGCTTTGCGTCGAGAACGAGTTGTACGCGTCCATGTACTTCTTCGGATCGACGCCGTTCTTCGCGAGGAATTTGGCCTGATCTTCCGGCGTCAGCAGGTAGTTCTTGTTGACGTGGATTTCGTTGAAAACCTTCGGCGTGAGCTGCGTGGCGAGGCCGAGCGCGTCGAGCGCGTGATACATCCGGGAGTGCGGAATGAAGTCGTCGCGGAAGGCGACCGGCACGCGCTTGAATACCACGTCCGGACCCTGTTTCTTCACCCACGTTTCGAGATACGGGTTGAATTCGTTGCAGTGCGGGCAGCCGTACCAGAAGAATTCGGTGACTTCGATCTTGCCGGCGGGCACGTCGGTCGGCTGCGCCGTGGCCAGCACGGTGTAGTCCTTGCCCGATACCGGCGCGGCCGGCGATGCCTGCGCCGTGGCGGCAACGAGTCCCAGCGAGAGGAACAGAATGCTCAGCAGTTTTTTCATGTTGTGTTGACCCAAGTAGGCGTAAAGCGGTGGCGCCACGCAAAAGCCCGCCACCGTCTTCAAGATTCGGCGTCGGACGGTTTGAACCGTCCGTCGTGTTTGTGACACGCGCCGCGCGCCGATAGTTCGGCGGCGGCGCGTCCCGGCAAATCACCGTTTGTTTCTTGTTGGCTTATTGCTTCGTGAAGCGGATCACCGCGGTATCCACGCCCGCATCGGACAGACGCTGACGGCTCGAATTCATGTCTTCGAACTTCGAGAACGGCCCGATACGCACGCGGTAATACGTGACGCCGCCCGCATCGCGCTGCGTGACCTTCGATTCGAAGCCCTGGAAGGCGAGACGCGCGCGCTGCTGTTCGGCGTCCGCCGCGGTCTTGTAGGCGCCGACTTGCAGGAAGTAGCCCGTGTTCGCGTCGCCTGCCGCCGGCGCCGCGCCCGAACCGGGCTTGGCGTTGGCGGTGCTGGCGGACGAACTGCTCTTCGGCGCCGAACCCGCCGCGGTGGCGGCCGGCGCGCTGGAGGCTTGCGGCTTCTTCGCGGGCGTGGCGGCCGTGTTGTTGGCGTTATCCTGCGCGGGCTTCGGCGCGAGCGCCGTGCCGCTCGCGTTGCCGGCGTTGCCGTTGGCCGGCGGCACTTCGACGATCTGCGGCTCTTCCAGCATGCCCGACTGCGTTTGCGGGTTGGTCTGGCCAGGCGCGGTGTTCGGCGGCGCCGGCTGCGCGGCTTGCGGCACCGGCTGACCCGGCGTCTTGCCTTGCAGCGGACGGTTCGGATCGTACTGAGGCTGGCTCGCGCCGGCATCCGACGCCGCGGGCGGCGCCACCTTCGAGACGAATGGCGTGGGCGCACGGGTGATATACAGCGCCACCACTACCGCGATCGCAAGGCCAACGATCAGGCCCAGCACGATGCCGAGAAAAGTCCCCCCGGTTTGTTTCGATTGCTTCGTTGTGCGGCGTGGTTTTGCCATCGTATGAATCACCTGCAAAAAGAATCCTGGAACGGCCGTCGATTATAACGACGGCCGCATGCATGTTGCGCCGGAGGACTTACATCTTGACGGGAGCGGAGACGCCGATCGTCGCGAGACCGTTGGCCAGCACCTGACGCGTGGCCGCGAGCAGCGCCACGCGTGCATTGCGCTCGGCCGCATCGTCGACCAGCACGCGTTCGGCTTTGTCATTGTAGAACGAGTGGAATTCCCCGGCGAGGTCGCGCAGATAGAACGCGACCGCGTGCGGCGCGAGTTCATCGGCGGCGTGTTGCAGCATGTCCGGGAATTCGGCGAGCTTGTTCAGCAGGGCCATCGCACGTTCGCTCGTGAGCGGCGCGACGTCCACATCCGCCAGCGTGCTTTCGTCCGTGTTGTAGCGTGCCTTGCACTCGGCGATCACCGAGCAGATCCGCGCATGCGCGTACTGCACGTAATGCACCGGATTCTCGTCGTTCTGCTTCAGCGCGAGGTCGATGTCGAACACGAATTCTGTGTCCGCCTTGCGCGAGATCAGGAAGAAGCGCACGGCGTCGCGGCCGCGGCGGATCGTTTCCTCGTCGATCAGATCGACGGCGGCTTCCGAGCCCGGCGTGGCGCCGCCCGACCATTCGATCAGGTCACGCACCGTCACGTAGCTGCCGGCGCGCTTGGAGATTTTCACCTCTTCGCCGTTGCGCATGACCGTGACCATTTTGTGAAGGATGTAGTCGGGATAGCCCTTCGGAATGCCGATGCCGAGACCCTGCAGGCCGGCGCGCACCCGCGCGATCGTGCCGTGGTGGTCCGAGCCCTGAATGTTGATCACCTTGGTGAAGCCGCGCTCCCACTTGGCGACGTGATAGGCGACGTCCGGCACGAAATACGTGTAGGTGCCGTCGGTCTTGCGCATCACGCGGTCTTTGTCGTCGCCGTCGTCCGTGGTGCGCAGCCACAGCGCGCCTTCCTGCTCGTAGGTCTTGCCGGCGGCGATCAGTGCCTCGACGGTCTTCTCGACGCGGCCTTCCTTGTACAGCGACGATTCCAGGTAGTACTGGTCGAACTTCACGCCGAACGCCTGCAAGTCCATGTCCTGCTCGCGGCGCAGATACGCCACGGCGAAGCGGCGGATCGCTTCGAGGTCTTCCACGTCACGCGCGCCGGTGACCGGCTCGCCGTCGCTCGCGGCCACGGTTGCGCCGTCCAGATAGTCTTTCGCGATGTCGGCAATGTACTCGCCGTTGTACGCCGAAGCAGGCCAGCCTTCGTCGCCGGGGGCGAGGCCGCGGGCGCGCGCCTGGGTGGACAGGGCGAGCGTCTGGATCTGCACGCCCGCGTCGTTGTAATAGAACTCGCGGTGCACGTCCCAGCCCTGGCTAGCCAGCACGTTCGAGAGCGCGTCGCCGAGCGCGGCCTGGCGGCCGTGGCCGACGTGCAGCGGGCCGGTCGGGTTGGCCGAGACGAATTCGATCAGCACATGCTTGCCTGCGTCGCGTGCCGAGCGGCCGAAGCGCTCCTGTTCAGCGAACACGGCGGCGATCACCGCCTGTTTGGCAGCGGCCGCGAGGCGCAGGTTGATGAACCCGGGGCCCGCCACTTCGGCGGCTTCGATCAGGCCTTTGGCCTGCGGCTGCGCGAGCAGCGCGTCGACGATCTGTTGCGCGAGCTGGCGCGGATTGGCGCGCAGCGGCTTGGCGAGTTGCATCGCCACGTTGCAGGCGACGTCGCCGTGCGCGGCGACTTTAGGACGCTCCAGCGTGATGGTGGGCGACACGAACGCAGCTTCGGTCGCGCCTTGCGAGGCAAGCGCGACCTGCTTCACCGTGTCGGCGAGCAGTGTTTCGAGGGTATGTTTATGTGCAGGCAGCATGCTTGTTGCGAGTCCAGTGAGGCAATCCGGTGATGCGGAAGAGGCGCCGGCCGCGCAGCAGGCGCAACCGGTTCGTCAGAAGCGTGGAAAGCGGCGTGCACCCGCCGCGGCGCATAAGGCGCAATGACTGCGGCATCAGGCACGTTGCCTGCAACGCGTTAAGCGCGGTGCGCGGCGGCCTGCCGTGGCATTGGCTGCCGCGGCTCGCAGCGGTGAGGCGAGTCGCGGCCAACCGCCCCAGCCACGCCACTTTTGCTTTGCCGCGTGCGGCGCATTGCGGCACGCTTTTCCGTCCAGACGGATTTTAGCAGGTGCTAATATGTTCAATGAGATGCCCAGCAAGGGCCGTGGCCGCCACGCCTGATCGGCGAGCCAACGTAACGCGCGCCGGCGGTTGCCTGTGAGCCGCCTCCGCGCCAATCCAACATAACGAAAAAGGGAACAGTCATGCTGATTACTTTCAAATGCCACGCCTGCCCGGACGTGATGATGCTGGAAAATCTCGCACAGTATCTGGTCGGGATCATCGGCAAGCGGCTGGGTGAGCGCGGCGTCATCACTCACGACGAACTGGGCGTGGCCATCGAGAAACTCGAAGCAGCTATTTCCGTCGACAAACAGGAACGTGCCGAGCACGACGGTCATTTCCACGAGGGCGAAGACGGTCACGAACATCACGAGATCCCGCCCGGCCTCGCACAGCGTGCATATCCGTTCCTCGACATGCTGCGCGCGGCGCGCAAGGAAAACGCGGATATCGTCTGGGGCCTCTGATCCCGCGCGGCTTTGCCGGACGCGGCGCTCGATAGAGCCGCGGCGTGCGGCGGCGCGAACCCCGGCGCACCAATGACAAAGAGCCCGCTCGTGCGGGCTCTTTGTCGTTCGGAGATCCGAACCGGCCGGTGCTGCCGTGCTGCTTACTGGCTGGCGGCGTCCGCCGGCGCGGCCGCGGGAGCTGACGCACCTTTCTTCGCTTTGGCTTTCTTCGGTTTCTTGACGTGTTTCACCGTGGGCGGCGAATACGAACTGACCGAACTGGAGCCGCCGGGCGCGGCGGTCTGGGCCAGCGCAGCCGAGGCGCCCAAGGCAAGCGAAACAGCGGTCAACAACAGCGTCAGCTTCTTCATACTATTTTCTCCGTTGACGATTGCAATTAATGAGCCGACGCGTTTTCGCCGCGTCTGGCGGGGTCAAGCCGCCTCAGTCTACAAAGCCGAAAATTACGTTGCCGCAAATATTCAGTCTTTCATGCCCGATATAGTGGGTTTCCCGCCACGCCACGCCACGCCGCTCGGCGCTTACAGCAAAGGCGCCAAGGCGCGTTCCGCATCCGCCTTCGACAGCGACATGCGCTTTGCGTAGTCCTCCAGCTGGTCCTGGCCGATCTTGCCGACCGAGAAATAAGTGCTGTCCGGATGCGCCAGATAGAAGCCTGAGACGCTCGCCGCCGGCAGCATGGCCAGTGATTCGGTCACGCTCATGCCGATTTCGGTGGCGTTCAGCACGTTGAACATGTCGCGCTTCACCAGGTGATCCGGGCAAGCCGGATAGCCGGGCGCCGGGCGAATGCCACGGTACTTTTCCGCGATCAGGTCGTCGTTGGCGAGGGTTTCGTCATTCGCGTAGCCCCACAGGTCGCGCCGCACGCGTGCATGCAGCGCTTCGGCGAAGGCTTCGGCGAAACGGTCGGCGAGCGCCTTCAGCATGATCGCGCTGTAGTCGTCGTGGTCCTTTTCGAACTGCTTTTCCTTCACGTCGACGCCCAGACCCGCCGTCACCGCGAACATGCCGATGTAGTCGGCCACGCCCGATTCCTTCGGCGCGATGAAGTCGGCGAGCGACCGGTTCGGCCGCATCACGCCGTCCACTACCGGACGCACGCTTTGCTGGCGCAGATTGCGCCAGGTGAGCGCGACTTCCGAGCGCGATTCGTCCGTGTAGATTTCGATGTCGTCGTCGTTCACCGTGTTGGCGGGCAGCAGCGCGATCACGCCGTTCGCCTGCAGCCAGCGGCCCTGGATCAGACGCGCGAGCATCGACTTGCCGTCCGAGAACACGCGCCGCGCCGATTCGCCGACGATCTCGTCGTTCAGAATGGCCGGATACGGACCCGCCAGGTCCCACGTCTGGAAGAACGGACCCCAGTCGATATAGTTGGCCAGTTCAGCCAGATCGAAGTTCTTGAACACGCGGCGGCCGATGAACTTCGGCTTGACCGGCTGATAGCTCGCCCAGTCGATCCTGGTCTTGTTGGCGCGGGCTTCGGCCAGCGTGACCATGGGCTGTGCTTTCTTGTTGGCGTGCTGATCGCGGATCCGGTCGTAGTCGGACTTGAGTTCGTCGAGGTACCTGGCGGCGCCTTCGTCGGACAGCAGGCTCGACGCCACGGACACCGAGCGCGACGCGTCCGGCACATAGACCACCGGCCCTTCGTAATGCGGCGCGATCTTCACGGCAGTGTGCACGCGCGAGGTGGTGGCGCCGCCGATCAGGAGCGGAATCTTCTTGATGCGGAAGTAGTCGTCGCGCTGCATTTCCGACGCGACGTAGGCCATCTCTTCGAGGCTCGGCGTGATCAGCCCGGAGAGACCGATGATGTCGGCGCCTTCGACCTTCGCCTTGGCGAGAATGTCGTTGCACGGGACCATCACGCCCATGTTGACCACTTCGAAGTTATTGCACTGAAGCACCACCGAGACGATGTTCTTGCCGATATCGTGCACGTCGCCCTTCACCGTGGCGATGACGATCTTGCCCTTCGCGCGCACGTCGGCGCCGGCTTCGGCGAGCTGTTTCTTTTCTTCTTCGATGTACGGAATCAGATGCGCGACGGCCTGCTTCATCACGCGCGCCGACTTCACCACCTGCGGCAGGAACATCTTGCCCTGACCGAACAGGTCGCCGACGATATTCATGCCGTCCATCAACGGGCCTTCGATCACGTTGATCGGACGGCCGCCTTCGGCGGCGATCTTCGCGCGGACTTCCTCGGTGTCTTCGACAATGAAATTGGTGATGCCGTGCACGAGCGCGTGCGACAAACGTTTCTCGACCGGCTGATTGCGCCACTCGAGGTTCTCTTCTTTCTTCGCGGCGCCGGTCTTGAACTTGTCGGCGATTTCGAGCAGCCGGTCGGTGCCGTCTTCACGGCGGTTCAACACGACGTCTTCGACCCGTTCGCGCAACTCCGGATCGAGCTCGGCATACACGCCGAGCTGGCCCGCGTTGACGATGCCCATATCCATGCCCGCCTGGATCGCGTGGTACAGGAACACGGTGTGGATCGCTTCGCGCACCGGGTCGTTGCCGCGGAACGAGAACGACACGTTCGACACGCCGCCGCTCACCTTCGCGTACGGCAGGTTCTGCTTGATCCAGCGCGTCGCGTTGATGAAGTCGACCGCATAGTTGTTGTGCTCCTCGATGCCGGTCGCGATCGCGAAGATGTTCGGATCGAAGATGATGTCTTCCGGCGGAAAGCCGACTTCGTTCACGAGGAAGTCATACGAGCGTTTGCAGATCTGCGTCTTGCGCTCGAAGGTGTCGGCCTGGCCTTGTTCGTCGAAGGCCATCACCACGGCGGCCGCGCCGTAGCGGCGAATCAGGTTGGCGTGATGGCGGAACGCGTCTTCGCCTTCCTTCAGCGAGATCGAGTTGACGATCGCCTTGCCTTGCACGCACTTCAGGCCCGCTTCGATCACTTCCCATTTCGACGAGTCGATCATGATCGGCACGCGCGCGATATCCGGTTCCGATGCGATCAGATTCATGAAGCGCACCATCGCCGCTTTCGAATCGAGCATCGCCTCGTCCATGTTGACGTCGATGATCTGCGCGCCGTTTTCGACCTGCTGGCGTGCAACCGCGATCGCGTCGTCGAACTGGTCGTTCAGGATCATTCGCGCAAACGCCTTCGAGCCGGTCACGTTGGTGCGTTCACCCACGTTGATGAAGAGCGTCCCGGACGTGACGTTGAACGGCTCGAGGCCGGCAAGGCGCAAGGTGTGATCGGTCATGGCGTATGTGCTCGATTGCTGCGATTAAGTGCGTCGTGTTCGATGGCGGAAGTGCGGCGGCGGCTCGGCAGGCCGCCACTGGGACTCAGGCTGCGTCGCGGTATTGCGTCGGCCATTGGCGCGGCTTGACTTCGGCCAGCGCCTGCGCAATCGCCGCAATATGCTCCGGCGTCGTGCCGCAGCAGCCGCCGGCGATATTCACGAGACCCGCTTGCGCGAATTCCTTGAGCAGGCCCGAAGTATCCGCAGGCAGTTCATCAAAGCCCGTATCGCTCATCGGATTCGGCAAGCCGGCATTCGGATAGCACGACACATACGTGTCGCAGAGCCTGGCCAGTTCCGCGATGTACGGGCGCATCAAAGCCGCGCCCAACGCGCAGTTCAAACCGAACGTGAGCGGCCTGGCGTGACGCAGCGAGTTCCAGAACGCTTCGACCGTCTGGCCCGACAGAATGCGGCCCGAGGCGTCGGTGACGGTGCCGGAGATCATGATCGGCAGACGCTCGCCGGTGTCTTCGAACAGTTCGTCCAATGCAAAGAGGGCCGCCTTCGCATTGAGCGTGTCGAAAATGGTTTCGACGAGGAACAGATCGGCGCCGCCCTCGAGCAGGGCCTTGGCTTGCTCGTAGTAGGCCGCGCGCAGTTCGTCGAACGTCACGTTGCGCGCGCCCGGGTCGTTCACGTCAGGAGAAATGCTCGCGGTCTTCGGCGTCGGTCCGATCGCACCGGCGACGAAGCGCGGCTTGTCGGGCGTCGAATACTTGTCGCAGGCGGCGCGCGCCAGTTTCGCCGACTCGAGATTCATCTCGACCGCGAGCGCTTCCATGCCGTAGTCCGCCTGGGCGACCGTAGTCGCCCCGAACGTGTTGGTTTCGATGATGTCCGCACCCGCGGCCAGATACTGCTCGTGGATCTCGCTGATGATCTGCGGCTGCGTGATCGAAAGCAGTTCGTTGTTGCCCTTGATGTCGCGCCCGTAGTCCTTGAAGCGCTCACCGCGGTAGCGGGCTTCGTCGAGCTTGTAGCGCTGGATCATCGTGCCCATCGCGCCGTCCAGGATCAGGATGCGCGACTTGAGCAGCGCGGGCAGCGCCGCGCCGCGCGTGTAGGCGGCGTCGGGACGGACTGGCGTGGCGGTTGGAGCGGGCTGGTTCATGGCGGACGAGGGCTTGCGCCGGCTTTTTCGGGAACCTGTCATTGTAGCCGCTGCCGGGCCAAACCGCCCGGCGCCTCCCTCGACAGCCACCCTGGCGGTCGAGGGAGGCGCGCCGCATGGCAAAGAGCAGCGAGGCGGCGCGAAAAAGAAAACGGCCCAACGAGGCAAACGCCTGCTGGGCCGCTTCATGATGATTGCCGACCGTCTTGTAAAAACCGCCTGCCTACCCGGGAAGGAGTGCAGCCGGCGCGGTCAATGTATGTCGCCAAAAACGGTAAGCCGAACCCTTTGCTTAGTGAAGAATCACGGGTTGATGCATCAAACTGTCGAACTGGCCGAGGAATTCGTCCACTTCATCCAGCGACGGCTCCTCTTCGATCAGCTTCTGCACGTGTTCGCGAAAACGCGCCGCCATTGCTCCGTCGATATAGATCTCGCGCTGCATGTTCTTGTCGACGATCTCATAGCCACCCGACTTCATGGCCAGCGGACCTTCCTGCGGCGGAAACTCGACGACACAGTAATTGGGGCTGTTGTAGATCATTTGCATGGCGACACTCCTTATTTCCGTTGGCTCCTGGCCATTCCTGCGCCATAGGTGGAGCGTATGGTTTGGAATTCAAGGGGTGGGTTCGGATTGATGCTCATAAAAGTACCGAACCTACCGGTTAGACCGGTCTTTCAAGAAACGTTTCAAGCAGTGCAGCAAAACGATGAGATTGCTCGATGGGCGCAAGATGAGCGGCATCCAGCAGTTCGAAACGTGCGCCTTCGATGGCGTCTGCTATCGCCTGAGTAGCAGCAGGCGGCGTGCCCGTGTCGCGGCGGCCCGCCACGGTCAATGTTGGGCATCGGATTGTTGTCAGCTTACTGCGTACGTCGAAATCGCGCAGGGCTTCGCACGCCATGGCGTAGCCTTCTGACAACGTGTGCAGCAATACGTCGCGGATCTGCTCGACCACTTCGGGGTGCGCGGCTTGAAATTCGGCTGTCAGCCAGCGGCTCAATGTTGCGGGCACGAGCGCCGCCATGCCGTCGTTGCGGGCCGCCGCCGCACGCTGATCCCAGATGGTGCGGGCTTCCGGCAACGTGCCGCCGCTACTGTCGGCGATCGTCAACGTGTCGACCCGCGCGGGATGGTCGAGCGCGAATTGCTGCGCGATCATGCCGCCCAACGACATGCCGACCAAATGGGTACGCGGTGCGCCGAGTGCATCGAGCAGCGCGGCGAGATCGCGTGAGAGATCGGCCACGCTAAAGGGCGCGCCGGACGCCGCAGTCTTGCCATGGCCGCGCAGGTCGTAGCGCAACACGGTGTAGTCGTCGCGGAAATAGCCGGCGAGCTGGTCCCAGACGGACAGGTCGCCGCCGAGCTGGTGGACGAACGTCAGCCACGGGCCGCCGCCCTCGTTGCTCAACACATAGCGCGTTTCGATACCGTTGATGTTCACTTGCATGCGGGCTCCTTTGAAGGGGAACGCAGTGGAAGGATCCATTCACGCGCGCTGTGGCCCCGCGGTGGTTCAGCCGGACGGCACCATCGGTAAATATACGCAGCACGGGCGCGAACGGTTGCAGCAAATGTGTTGCGAGTCGGCGCCGGGGTGGAAGTTTCGTCGAATGACCGAGGCCCTGCTCGGATTGGCGGCTTTCAGGGCTTGATGATGCCAGGCGTATTGGCGGGGTCGGTCGATTCGACCGACTGGCCCGGTGGGGAAGGCGCGACACCGGGTGTGGCTGCCGCTGGGGCCGACGGTGAAGGCCCGGTCGAATTGTCAGCAGAAGCCGCGCTCGCGGCGCCGTTGCTGTCGGGCGGGCCGCCGGCGTTGCCGGCGTTGAGCTTGCCCCGCCATACCAGTTCGAATTGCGTGCCGTTGGGCTCCGTCTGAACGATGCGCGCGGGCAGCCAGCCGAGCGACGGCGCGAGCCATACGTCGATGCGGCGCAGATCGCCGTCACGGCGGGGCAGGCGCTTGAAGTGGCGCGTGTCGAGGAAACCTTGATCCGTGCGGATGGTTTCGTCGCCGATCGTCTCGACCGGCCAGTTTTCGCCGCTGTCGTTGTCGACCACGAAGAACTGCCGCGTCACGCCCGGCTTGTAGGCGGCCGGGTCGCCGCGCACGAGGCTGGCGAGCTGCATGACCATGCTGAAACGGTCCTGCGCGCCATCGGGCAACGGCAGCGAAGCCGGGGTGCGCGTGAAAGCGATCTTCTTGTCGGTGCGATTGAAGATCGCGATATCTTCCGCCCGGCGGCCGCGCTTTTCGATGTACTGGTCCGGCGCGAGACCGAATGCGTCGATGCGCCCATGGCTCGAATACACGAAGGTGCCGACGAAAGGCAGCGGCACGGAGACGACCATCTCGTAGCTCTGCGCGCTACTGGTCCAGTGGATCGTGCCGGGCTGGTTGCGCACGCCGTTGTAGAACGTGTCGTACTGCAGTTCGCCGGATGGCGGGACGGAGAACTTCACGCCGGGCGACGCTTGCGGCGCGCTGGCGGCAGTGGGCGCGCCAGCCGTGCCGACGCCACTCGCAGCGGCATTGGGCGCCGCATTGGAGCCCGCTGCGTCCGGCGCGCTCGCCACGGCGTCCGATGCCGCGGCAGGCGCCGCCGGCGCGGCTTGCTGCGCCGGTTGCAGCGCCGTCAACACATGTGCGCGCGGCTTGTGCGCGGCGGCCCGGTGCGCGGGCGCGGGTGCCGGCGTGGGCGACGCGGCGGCGGCCGGTGCGCGTTCGACCCGTTCGGGCGTCAGCAGCGCGACCTGCACCGGCACATGCTCGTTGTCCGAAGGATTCAGCGTCGCTCGATTGCGCTCGACCCATTGCGCGGCGATCCAGTGCAAAACGGCCACGACCAGCAGCACCGCGACCCAGCGCCCTATGCGCCAACCGGCGCGCGGCCCGTTGGGCGGCGTGCGGTCGGAACGGCGGGTGGCGGGAACTGAGGACATCGGCGAGTGAATGCGCATTACGCCTGTTCGTCACGTGGCGCGGCACTATACCCCAGCTCATACGAAAGCTTCTGCGCGCACTCGCGCAACGCCGTATCGATCTCTCCGCCCCAGCGAATATCGAACGCGCCCTCATGACCCAGCGCGACGAGCCCGAGCGCGAGTTCGCCGGTCGAGTCGAACACCGGCATCGAAAAGGCGTGGATGGTCGGCAGCAACATGCCTTCCACGCGCGCTGCCTGATGCTCCCGCACCTGCGCGAGCACCTGCGCCACTTCATCGCGCGTGCGCGGGCCGCCCATATGCGACGAGCGGTGCGAATCGGCCAGTTCGCGTTCGAGCATTGCGGCAGTCTTGCTCGGCGGCAGATACGCGGCGAACAGCAGGCCGGTGGCGGAACTGAGCAGCGGCATCACATCGCCGAGCTTCAGCGACGCCTTTGCCGGGTAGCTCGATTCCATCCAGTGCACCATGGTCGGCCCCTGGTTGCCCCACACGGCGATGCCGACCGTGAGATCGAGCCGGTCGCGCAATTCGGACAGCGCGATGCGCGCGAGCTTGACGCCGTCCACGCGAGCGAGCCGCGCGAGTCCCAGTTGCAGGGCAAAACCACCCAGTTCGTAACGGCCCGACAGAGGGTCTTGCGACACCACGCCGAGGCGCAGAAAACTCACCAGGTATCGATGCGCTTTGGCCGGGCTCATGCCGGCACGCTGGGCGAGATCACGCAGCATCATGGCGCGCGGTTCGTGGGTCAGCACATCGAGCAATTTGAAGCCGACTTCGATCGACTGGATGCCCGAGCGCAGCTTTTCCTCGCCGCTCTCGGCGTTCTCGTCTTCGGATTCGGACGTGTCGAGCGGTTCGGCGGGGTCGGCGGCGGTGCGGATCGCGCCGGAGCGGGCAATTGGAGGCATGAGCGAGGCGCACGGGGCGCGTTCAAAAAGGCGATACATGGGCGAGGCGGGCGCGGACACTTGGGCCGCGCCGATTCACCATCGTAGAATAGATTCCTTCTATCGTCACTAACACGGTTCACTCCTCTATGAAACTTGCCACGCTGAAGGACGGCACGCGTGACGGCCAGCTGATCGTCGTGTCCCGCGACCTGCACACCGCGGCCATCGCCGACGCGATCGCGCCCACGCTGCAGCGCGTGCTCGACGACTGGGCCTTCTACGCGCCGCAACTGCACGATCTGTACGACGCGCTCAATCAGGGCCGCGCGCGCAACACCTTCGCTTTCGACGCGAGGGAATGCATGGCGCCGCTGCCGCGCGCGTTCCAGTGGGCCGACGGCTCGTCGTATGTGAACCATGTCGAACTGGTGCGGCGCGCGCGCGGCGCGGAAATGCCGCCGGAGTTCTGGACCGATCCGCTGATGTATCAGGGCGGCAGCGACGACTTCATCGGTCCGAAAGACGACGTGCTGTGCGCATCCGAAGCATTCGGCATCGACTTCGAGGCCGAAGTCGCCGTGATCACCACCGACGTGCCGATGGGCGCAACGCCCGAGCAGGCGCTCAGGAGCGTGCGCCTCATCACGCTCGTCAACGACGTCTCGCTGCGCAACCTGATTCCCGCCGAACTCGCGAAAGGTTTCGGCTTTTTCCAGAGCAAGCCGGCCACGTCGTTCGCGCCGGTCGCGGTGACGCCCGACGAACTCGGCGAATATTGGCGCGAAGGCCGCGTGCATCGGCCGATGATCGTCCACTGGAACGGCAAGAAAGTCGGCCAGCCGGATGCCGGCACCGACATGGTGTTTCACTTCGGCCAGTTGATCGCCCACGCGGCGAAGACGCGCAATCTGCGCGCGGGCGCGATCGTGGGGTCGGGCACGGTGTCGAACAAGGACGCCAGGCGCGGCTATTGCTGTATCGCCGAGAAGCGCTGCCTCGAAACGATCGAGCACGGCGCGCCGCAGACCGAGTTCATGAAATACGGCGACACGGTGAAGATCGAAATGTTCGACGAAGCAGGCAAGTCGATTTTCGGCTCGATCGACCAGGGCATCGCGCCGCTCGATTGACGCACCGCTTTCGTGCGCGACGCGGCTCGGCCGCGCCGGCTTCGAAAGGGTTTCGCCCGATGCCGCGGCGAGTTCGCGCGGCTACACTGACTGGCGCGGCGGCACGCCCCGGGAGGCGCGCTGCGAATGGATCGCAAAAGCGCCGCGAAGCAGCGCGCGAATGACACGTGAGCCGTGCGCGAGCAAGGCCGCCGGCAGCACATCAAAAACGAAAAATCGACGTGAGGAGACAGCATGCCGCGAATCGAATCTCTTGAACCTGGAAGCCGGCGCGTTCAAGCGCCGAATCTGCGTCTGAATCAATCGCGTGACCGGTTCGCGCGTCGTGCCGCGGGCTTATGCGCGGCGCTCGCCGGCCTATTGCCCGGCATTGCGTTGGCGCAGGTGAAAATCGGCCTCGTGCTGTCGCTGACCGGACCGGCCGCGTCGCTCGGCATTCCCGCCCGCGACACGGTCGCGCTGCTGCCCAGACAGATCGGCGGGCAGAGCGTCGAATACATCGTGCTCGATGACGCGTCCGATACCACTCAGGCCGTGCAGGACACCAAGAAGCTGATCTCCGAGAATCACGTTGACGCGATCATTGGCTCGTCGATCACGCCGAACTCGCTGGCGATGATCGACGTGGTCGCCGAAGGTGAAACACCGATGATCTCGCTGGCGTCGTCGGCGAAAATCATCGAGCCGGTGGACGCGAAGCGCCACTGGGTCTTCAAGACGCCGCAAACGGACGCGATGATGGCTTCGGCGATTGCCGAACACGCCAGTCTGCACGGCGTCAAAACCATCGCATTCATCGGCCAGGCGGACGCGCTCGGCGAAACCTTCTACACCGAGGTCGCGAAGTTCGCTCAACTGCATCACATCACCATGGTGGCGAGCGAGCGCTTCAATCGAACCGATCCGAGCGTGACCGGCCAGGTCCTCAAGATCCTGGCGACTCATCCCGACGCGGTGGTGGTCGGCGCGGCCGGCACGCCCGCCGCGTTGCCGCCGAAGACGCTCCGGGAGCGCGGCTACAAAGGGCTGATCTATCACAATCACGGAGTGGGGAATAACGACTTCCTGCGCGTGTGCGGCGCCGATTGCAACGGCACCTTCCTGCCCGCGAGCCCGGTGCTGGTCGCCGCGCAATTGCCGGCGGATCATCCGGCGAGGCGGCTCGCGCTCGATTACATCGCGCGCTTCGAAGCGGTGCGCGGCGCGGGCAGTGTCTCGGCGTTCGGCTCGTACACGTGGGACGCGGGCATGCTGCTCGGCAATGCCATACCGGTCGCGCTGAAAACCGCCGCGCCGGGCACGCCGGAGTTTCGCCGCGCGCTGCGCGCGGCGCTCGAGGCGACGCGCGGTCTCGCGGATACCAACGGCGTCGTCAACATGAGCGCCACGGATCACCTCGGGCTCGATCAGCGGGCGCGTGTGATGGTCGAAATCAAGAATGCGAAGTGGGTTTATCAGCCGCGCTGAATGGGCGGCGCATGCGCGTGTCAGGAAAACGCTGGGCCCATTTTGACGTTGCCGCTCTGCGGGAAGTCTCTTCGGGGCCTCGCGTGAAGCGTCCGGCTTAAGGGCGCTTTTCGACGAACGCGGCCCGGTTCAACCGACACACCGACACACCGACACACCGACACACCGATATACGGATTGCTCATCATGTCTCAGGCACCACACCGTAACGACGCGTTTTACGCCCACTATCAATCGCTCCAGTTGCATCGGCATCCGCACGGCGTGCTCGAAGTCGTGATGAGCGGCGAGGGTGCCAACAAGAGCGGTCTCGCCACCGCCAACGCGCGCATGCACTTCGAACTCGCCGAGATCTGGCGCGACATCGACCGCGATCCCGACACGCGCGTCGCGATCATTCGCGGTGAAGGCAAGGGATTTTCGGCGGGCGGCGACCTGCAGCTCGTCGAAGACATGGCAACCGATTTCGACGTGCGCGCGCGGGTGTGGCGCGAGGCGCGTGATCTGGTCTACAACGTGATCAATTGCAGCAAGCCGGTCGTGTCCGCCATGCACGGGCCGGCGGTGGGCGCGGGGCTCGTAGCGGGCCTGCTCGCCGACATCTCGATCGCCGCGCAGACGGCGCGCATTATCGACGGCCATACGCGTCTGGGCGTGGCCGCGGGAGATCACGCGGCGATCGTCTGGCCGCTCCTGTGCGGCATGGCGAAGGCCAAGTATTACCTGATGCTGTGCGAACCGGTGAGCGGCGAAGAGGCGGAGCGCATTGGCCTCGTGTCGCTTGCCGTCGACGAAAACGATCTGCTGCCCAAGGCTTTCGAGGTCGCGCAGAAGCTGGCCGACGGCTCGCAGACGGCGATTCGCTGGACCAAGTACGCGTTGAACAACTGGCTGCGCTCGGCGGGGCCGGCGTTCGATACGTCGCTCGCGCTGGAGTTCATGGGCTTTGCCGGGCCGGATGTGCGCGAGGGTGTGAACTCGCTGCGGGAGCGGCGCGCGCCGGATTTCGGTGGCGCCGACCCGTGGCGCGGACAGCCGTCCGGCGCCGGCGTAGCGGACGGCGAGCGCTCGTGACGCCACCGCCCGCGCGGTATGATCGAATCAGACGCGCGCGGGACGGCGTCCTTCCTTACTTTATGCAGCGAGGCGACAAGCATGACCGATACCCCTGGCTCCACGCCGCCCTTTCCTGGCTTTCCCGGTTTTCCGCCCGCTGAAATGCTCGAGCGCATGTGGGGCATGATGCGGATGTCGCCGTTCGGTTCGGCTTTCTCCGGCGCGCAACCGGGCGGCGGCCTCGGACCCTCGCTCTCGATGATGTCCGACATGATGGCGCCGCTCACGAATGTCGAGGAACTCGACAAACGCATCACCGACATGCGCGCGGTCGAACAGTGGCTCAAGCTGAATCTGAACATGCTGCAGTCCGCGATTCAGGCCCTCGAAGTGCAGCGCGCGACGCTCGCGACGCTGCGCGCGTTTGGCGCTTTCGCGCAGTCGTCGATGACGCAACCCGCGGCGGCCTCCGCTGCGCCGAGTCCCACGCCGGCAACGGGCTGGCCGCATCCGGCCGCGTCCGCGCCGGCTGCTTCGCCGGCGCCTTCGGCGAACACCGGTTCGTCCGCGGAAGAGCCTTCCGGCGACGAAGAGCAGGCGCCTGCCACGCCGCCGTTCGACGCGTCCGCGTGGTGGAATCTGCTGCAGTCCCAGTTCAACCAGATCGCCCAGTTCGCGATGACCCAGCCGGCTGCGGAGGCGGGGACCCCGGCCGCGGGTTCCACGGAAGGCGAGGAGGCGGCATCGGCATCCGGCGGCGAACCGGCGGGCGAGACGCCGCAGGCGACCGGGCAGACGGGAGAGCACTTGGCCACGCGGCCGGCGGCCAAGCGGGCGTCGACCTCGGCGAAGCGTACGGGCGGCGCCAGTGGGGCAAGCGGTGCAGGCGCCAGCCCGAAAGCCACGAAAAAGTCTATCTAACGGGAGCAATGAAACGCAGCGGCGTGACGTGGGGCCCGGCGCTGCCCAAAACGGTGAATTCGCCGTCTGTCATGGTTTTGACCCCGATCTTCGACACACTCCGCGAATCTCGCGAATTGTTGCGGAAGATCAGTCAGGCACCGGAATTGCGCCTCTTACGTGGAGAGAACCGTCAAGTCAGCGTGCTATCATTGTGTAAGCTTTAAATGCCTTTTGGGCGTGCGTCGAACAACCAATCCAACCGCCCTTGCTCCATTCGCCGCCGGCACCACCGGCGCAGGGCTGCACGGTGCGGTCTTGATCGCAAACTGGCTCGACCTCAGGCACGGGTATCCCTCACCCACGGTCGGCCGCAGCGCGTGTCGTACGGTCAGGGTACGTCAGGCGCATGCGCAAAACGCCAGGACTTCTTTGCCGCCAGGTGCATCTGGGCGGCTGATTACCGCGTAAAATTGAATGCTTGGCCGGCAAACGGCGCACCATGGGGTGCGAGCCGTTCGCTGTGAGCAAAAAGTACTACACGTAGTAGTAACAGACACAGACAGTATGCGCAGAACAGGGGTGGGACTATGAACACCATGCTTTATCCGGAACTTTATAAATCGCTCGAATCCGTTCGATGGGACATGGAGAAAGACATTCCCTGGGACAAGTTCGATGCATCGCTATTGACCGACGAGCAGGCAGCGACGATCAAGATGAACGCGATCACCGAATGGTCGGCGTTGCCCGCCACGGAAATGTTTCTGCGTGACAACCACCACGACAGCGATTTCTCCGCGTTCATGAGCGTGTGGTTCTTCGAAGAACAGAAGCATTCGCTGGTGCTGATGGAATATCTGCGCCGCTTCAAGCCGGCAATGTGCCCGACCGAAGAGGAGTTGCACGCCGTGCGCTTCGAATTCGATCCGGCGCCGCCGCTCGAAACGCTGATGCTCCACTTCTGCGGCGAAATCCGCCTGAATCACTGGTATCGCCGTGCCGCCGAATGGCACACCGAGCCGGTCATCAAGCACATCTACGAAACCATCTCGCGCGACGAAGCGCGGCATGGCGGCGCGTATCTGCGCTACATGAAGAAGGCGATGGCGCAAACCGGCGACATCGCGCGTGCTGCGTTTGCGAAGATCGGTGTGCTGATGGCATCGGCGCGCCGTACGGAAAAGCCGCTGCACCCCACCAATTTGCACGTGAACCAGGCGCTGTTCCCGCGCGACACGATTCAATCGCGTCTGCCGGATCCGGAATGGCTCGAACGCTGGCTCGACGAGCAGATCCGTTTCGACGACGGCTGGGAAAAGAAGGTGGTGGAGCGCATTCTGCACAACCTGTCGATTCTCTTCGAGCGCACGTTCAATACGGCACAGGAACTGAACCGCTACCGCAAGGAAGTGGTCACGCGCCTGCAGGCCGAGCAGAAGTCGGCTGAACAGCCGGCTTGACGGTCGCAAGCGGCCTGACTCCGGTTCGCGGCGCGGGCCGCGAGCGGGTTCGAGGTCTTCAGGAAAGGTCCGGCACGCGCGAGCTTGCCGGACCTTTTTGCTTCCTGCCGTTCACCGTGTATCGTGACGGCACTTCCTTGTTTCTTTCCCACTCCGTCATGGCTGCCACTTTTGAACGCAAGATCCTGACGCGCGATGCCCTGGCGACGCTGCGTCCCTCGCTGAACGCGCCGGTCGTGTTTACCAACGGCGTGTTCGATATCCTGCATCGCGGGCACGTCACTTATCTTGCGGACGCCAAGGCGTTAGGCGCGTGTCTGATTGTCGGCGTGAATAGCGATGCGTCGGTTCGCATGCTTGGTAAGGGCGACGACCGGCCGATCAACAACGAGGCTGACCGGATGGCTTTGCTCGCGGCGCTCGAGAGCGTCGACTACGTGGTGTGCTTCGGCGAGAAAACGCCCGTGGAGTTGATTTCGGCGCTTCGGCCGGACGTGCTCGTCAAGGGCGGCGACTACGACATGGACGCATTGCCCGAGTCGGCTATTGTGCGAGGCTGGGGCGGCAAGGCGTTGGCGATTCCCTTCGAGCATGACCGCTCGACGACCGCATTGCTGAGGAAAGTCCGTACCCAGGGCTAATGGCCGGACGCCGCCAGATGGCGAGGCGATGAAGCTGGCGCCTCGAGCCGGCTTCTCGCAACTCAAGCGCCCTGATTGGCCGCGCGATTGCCGGCGCTACTGCGACAACGCGGATGCCGCGATCGGCGCCGCCGGCGCCGGCCCACCCACCACCGCCTGATCGGCGGCCTCGGTTGCCGTGACCGGCCGCACCTTCAACCATTCCGGATGAACCTGGCGGTTCAGATGGTTGGGCTCGCGTCCGCCGGCTGTGGGCGTCGGGCCGAACACGCCGCGCACCGCGACGAATGCCAGCATGTTGGCAAGAAACAATATGGCGATCAGCCAGCGCAGCATTGTTGGTTTTCCCCGTCCAGAAGTTGAGCCACCGTTATTTCGCGGTCATCCATGTTGCCGCGATTCAGGCCCCGCGTTACGTTGCGCGCTCGGCGGCGATCAGCGCAAGGCCGGACAGCACGAGCGAATCGTGGCGAGTATGCGGCACTTTCAGCGCGCTTGCCACTTCGTCTACGGCGCCGCCGCTGACCACGAGGCGCACCGGCACCCGCCACTCTTCCTGCAGATCGCGCCACATCCGCTCGATCAAGCCCGCTTGCGCCAACGTGCAACCGGCCGACAACGAGCGCGGCGTATCGGTTGCGAAGAACGGGCCGCGGCGCGCCGCGTCAGGCGTACCTTCGTCGAGCAGGCCGCGCGCGGCGTTGGCGTCGAGGGTCGGCAGCTGCGCCGTGTGCTCACCCAGCGAGCGCATCATCAAAGTCCAGCCAGGCGCGATCAGGCCGCCGACAAAGCAGCCATCCGCGCGCAATGCTTCGAGCGTGGTGGCGGTGCCGAACGTCGCAATCAGCAGATGTTCGCCGGGAAACGCCGCGTGCGCGCCGATCATGCCCGCCCAGCGGTCGCTGCCGAGCGTATGCGGCGCGGTGTAGCGGTTGGTCACGCCGCATTGCTGCGCGCAGGCGCGGATTGTCGTGAGCGGCAATCGCGGCCAGCGTGTGTCGAGCAATGCGGCGATCCGCTTCGCGACGCTTTCGCCTGCCACATTCGACAGCCAGGCGCCGGCGGGCGTCGGCAGGTTTGACCAGTCCGGCTGATCCTCGCCGCCGTGCGCCAGTGCGCCGCCCGCGATCTGCGCACCGCCCGCCTGCACCAGTGCCCACTTGATGCGGCTATTGCCCGCGTCGATCAACAGATCAGGCGCGCCGCTCGTCATGCCGCACCGTCGGCCAGACGCAGCGAGACGTCGCCGGTCGCGACGACATGGCGGCCGCTCGCGGTATCGAGCAGCAACTGACCGCGCTCGTCGACGCCCGCCGCCACGCCGCGCAACTGTTCTTCGCCTTGTTCCAGCACCACGACTTCGCGGCCCGCGTAGGCATGCACCGCGTTCCAACGCGCCTGGAACGGCGCGAAGCCTTCAGCGCCGAAGCGCTGCAAGGCCGGTTCGAGCGCGTTCAGTTCGGCCGCGAGCGTATCGGTGAGATTGGCGTTGGGGAGCGCGCGCTGCAACGCGGTCGGGACGGTGCCGCGCGCCTGCGGCGGCATGCCGGCGTTCAGCGCGCCGACTTTGGCGGCGAGTTCGTCAGCGCCCTTCACATTGGTGCCGATGCCGATCACCACGGCGCTGGCGTCGTCGGTGCTCCACGCGGTTTCGATCAGGATGCCGGCCAGCTTGTCGCCTTCGAGCAAGACGTCGTTCGGCCACTTCAGCGCGATCTGGCCGGGGCCGGCGACGGGCAGCGAGCGCAGCCCGTCGACCAGCGCGACGCCCACCGCGAGACTCAGGCCCGCGAGCCCTTCGAGCGGACGCGGCAGCACGCAGGCCACCGAAAACAGCAGCGCATTGCCCGGCTCCGCATACCACGGACGGCCACGGCGGCCACGCCCGGCGGTTTGCAGATACGCGACCCGCACGATCGGCCGCGGCAACACGCCGGCCCTGCGCGGCAGCGCCTTGACGCGGGCCATCAGGTCGGCGTTGGTCGAGCCGGTTTCCTCGACGATTTCGATCGGCCAATCGTGCGCGTGCGGGCCGAACAGGGCGACGGCGCGCTCGCGGTCGATGCGCCAGTCGGATTGGGACGCGGCTGAGGCGGCGGTTGCGGCCTGCGGGGGAGTCTTGGAAGCGTTCATGATTCATATTGTAGCGACAGCGAACGCGCGGAGCCCGCGTGGACGGTCGATCTGCCGCGCCTTCGTTACAATGGCCCCTAATCCGATAACCAGATTCAGCGATCCTTGAACTACGACACTCCGCCCGGCCTCGAAGTCGCGGCAGGCAGCCAAGGCAAGATCGTCCGGCTCTCTGGCCAGTGGACGGCGCTCGCGCTCGCGCGCGACCGGGCCACCGGGCACGTCATTCCTCTGCTGCGTTCGCTGGTCGGCGCCGAAGGCATCGGCGAGTGGGACCTGTCGCGTATCGACCGGATGGACCACGTGGGCGGCCAGGCGCTGTGGCGCGTGTGGGGCCACAAGATGCCGGCGGACACCACGCTCACCGACACGCAACGCGACATTTTCGAGCGCATCGCGCTGCTCGACACCGTGCGCGAGACGGCCGAGCCGGTGATCAAACTCGATCCGCTCACGCGTCTCGGGCTCGCGATCTTTTCATTCTTCGAGCACCTGTACGGCGGCGTGGCGATGCTCGGGCGCGTCGTGCTCGATCTGATGGCGATCGTGCGCAAGCCGAACATCACGCCGTGGACCGAGATCTCTGCCAACATCTATAACGCCGGCACCAAGGCCTTGCCGATCACGGCGCTGGTCGCGTTCCTGATCGGCATCGTGCTGAGCTATCTGTCGGCGCAGCAACTGCGGCTTTTTGGCGCGAACCAGTATATCGTCAACATTCTCGGTCTCTCCGTGATCCGCGAACTCGGGCCGGTGCTCTCGGCGATTCTGGTGGCGGGCCGCTCGGGTTCGGCCATCACCGCGCAGATCGGCGTGATGCGCGTGACCGAGGAACTCGACGCCATGCGCGTGATGGGCATTCCGCACGGGTTGCGGCTGATCCTGCCACGGGTGCTGGCGCTCGGCGTGGCGATGCCGCTGCTCGTCATGTGGACCAACATCATCGCGCTGACCGGCGGCGCGCTGGCCGCCAAGATCGTGCTCGGCATCGACATGAGCTATTTCGCGCGGGCTTTGCCGGGCGTCGTGCCGGTTGCGAATCTGTGGATCGGGCTCGGCAAGGGCGTCGTGTTCGGTATGCTGATCGCGATCGTCGGCTGTCATTTCGGTTTCCGTATCAAGGCCAATTCGCAAAGTCTCGGCGAAGGCACGACGACTTCGGTGGTGACCTCGATTACGATCGTGATTCTCGCGGACGCTGTGTTCGCGATTCTTTTCCAGAACGTGGGGCTCGGATGATCGCGCCACTCACTCAGGCCGTGCGCGGCCAGCCCGTCCCCTCGATCGCCGAGCCGGTGATCGAAGTGATCGACGTGACCAAGCGCTACGGCCGCAACATCGTGCATCAGCATCTCAATCTGGACGTGCGGCGCGGCGAGATCATGGCGATCGTGGGCGGCTCGGGTTCGGGCAAGACCACGCTGGTGCGGCAGATTCTCGGTCTCGAGCGTCCTTCGTCCGGCACCATCAAGCTGTTCGGCGAGGATCTCGCGACCATTTCGCCGGAAACCGCGCTGCTGATGCGCAGCCGCTCCGGCATGCTGTTTCAGCGCGGCGCGCTGTTCTCGTCGCTGTCGGTGTTCGACAACATCGCGCAACCGGTGCGCGAACTCGGCAAGGTGCCCGAAGATCTGCTGCGCGACATCGTGATGCTCAAGCTCGAGATGGTCGGCCTGCCGTGCAAGCATGCGTCGAAAATGCCGTCGGCTCTGTCGGGCGGCATGATCAAACGGGTGGGCATTGCCCGGGCCATCGCGCTCGAACCCGAACTGCTCTTTCTCGACGAGCCGACCGCCGGGCTCGATCCGCAGGCGTCCGATGAATTCGTCGAGCTGATCTCCGCGCTGCATCGCGCGCTCGGTCTGACGGTGGTGATGGTCACACACGATCTCGACACGATGATCGCGCTGTCCACCCGCGTCGCGGTGCTGGCCGACCGCAAGGTGCTGGTCGCCGCGCCGGTCGAAGAGGCGGCGGCGGTCGATCATCCTTTCATCCGCGAATATTTCCTCGGCTTGCGCGGGCGGCGCGCATTGCAGGCATTGCCGCCGGAGCGCCGCGCGAAGCTGCCGCGCGCGGCGCTCGAGCCGGCGTCGTCCGAATTGCCGCTGTGAACCAGGGAACCTGACAATGGAAAACAAATCACATGCCTTCTGGGCCGGGCTCTTCACGATCGTTTTGCTGACGGCAATCGCAGTCGCGGCTTTTTTGTTCAACGTCGACCGTTCCGTGCGGGTGCCGTACGATCTGATTGCGCGCACCAACGTGACGGGCCTGTTTACCGACGCCGCCGTGCGTTATCGCGGACTCGACGTCGGCAAGGTGCAGTCGATCAAATTCGATCCGGATCATCCGGGGCAGATTCTGATCCGCATCCTCGTCGACACGCACGCGCCGATTACCCATTCGACGTTCGGCAGCCTGGGTTTCCAGGGCGTGACGGGGATTGCCTTCATCCAACTGGATGACAGTGGGCGCGACCCGTCGCCGCTGCCGTCGTCGGCCAAACAGGTGGCGCAGCTGCCCATGCGCCCCGGCTTGCTCGATCAGTTGCAGCAACGCGGCGACGTGCTGCTGCGTAAACTCGAAAAAGTCGCAAACGACGTCGACAATCTGTTGTCGCCGGAAATGGCCGCGCAGTTGCAAGGCACGGCGGCGAGCCTCCAGAAGGCCGCGGACGGCGTCGCTACGCTGACCCAGCAAATCGCGCCGGCCGCCGGCAAGTTGCCCGGCACGCTCGACCAGCTGGACCGCACGCTGGCGTCGACCAATCAGCTGATCACGGGTCTGAACCGCCCGGACGGTCCGTTCGAGACCAACCTGAACAAGGTCGGCACGGCGGCGCAACAGGCCGGCGACGCGCTGACGTCGATGAACGGCTCGTTGCAGGAGCTGTCGGCGCGGGTCGGCTACGACACCTTGCCGCGCGTCAATTCGCTCGCTGACGACGTGCGCTCCGCGGCCCGCTCGGTGGACCGCGCAGCCGATACGTTCAGCACCAGTCCGCGCAGCGTGCTGTTCGGCGCGCCGGGCGCGGCGCCCGGCCCTGGCGAAGCAGGCTTCACCTGGCCTGCCGCCCGCGCCGCCAAATGATTCTGAAGGTTTGAAGAAAGGAAGATTGTCATGTCACGCTCGATTTACCGATTGTCCTCGCGTGCCGCGCTGGCGGTGCTGCTCGCATTCGGCGTGCTGGCCGCGGGCTGCGCCGGTAACCCCGCGGCGATCTCGGACCTTCGCTACGACTTCGGGCCGCCCGCGCCGGCGGCGTCCGCAGGCACGTCGCCGGCCGTGAAGGTGCTCGACGTGAGCGCGCCCGACGTGCTCGAGTCGGACAAGCTGATTTACCGCCTCAGCTACGCCGACGCGCAGCAGACGGGGGCTTACGCGAACAGCCACTGGACCATGATGCCTTCGCAGCTGCTGACCCAGCGTCTGCGTGGCGCGCTCAGTTCGCGCGGCACCGTGCTGACGGGCGCCGACGGCGTGTCCGCGCCGGTGCTGAAGGTCGATCTGAGCCAGTTCGAGCAGGTCTTCGACAGCCGGTCCGAAAGTCACGCGGCCGTCACCGCGCGCGCCACGCTCATCCAGAGCGGCAAGGTGATCGGTCAGCGCACCTTCCTCGCGCGCGCGCCGTCCAGTTCGGCGGACGCCGCCGGCGGCGCGCAGGCGCTTGCCACCGCCAGCGACGATCTGGTCGCGCAGATCGGCGCGTGGCTCGGCGTGCAGGCGCTGGTCGCCGCGCAATGACCGGCTCGCAGCGCACGCAACGGAGCGCTGCATGAGCGAACGACCCTGGCTGCGCCGTCCGTCGGCGCTCGCCCGGCAAGCGCTGGTGCTGTATGCCGCGTTGATCGTCTACGGTTCGTGGTATCCGTTTTCGGGCTGGCGTTCGCTCGGCCTCGGTCCGTTTGCCTATCTGTCCGATCCCATGCCGCAGTACCTGACGGCGTTCGACGTCGTCACCAACGTGCTCGGCTATATGCCGTTCGGCGCGCTGGTGGTGCTCGCGCTGTATCCGCGCTGGCGCGGCACGCTGGCGGTCGCGCTCGCCTTCCTGCTCGGCGGCCTGCTGTCCGGCGTGATGGAAGCCGTGCAAACCTATCTGCCCACGCGTGTCGCCTCCAATCTCGATCTCGCCGCCAACGCGCTCGGCGCGCTGCTCGGCGCCGCGATCATGTCGCCGGCCACGGGCGCGCTGCTCGATCGCGGCTTGCTGCGGCGCGTTCGGCTCGTGTGGTTCGAGCGCGATCGCGCCGCGCTCGCGTGTCTGGTCGCCGCGTGGCCGTTCGCGACGATGTACCCGGCGCCGCGTCTGTTCGGTCTCGGCAACTGGCCGCGCGCGCTATGGCTGCGTTTCGATTCGACCACGCAAGACGTCTTGCTCGCGTGGACGCCGCCGGGCTGGCACGTCGGCAGCTGGCCGGCGCTCGTCGCCGCCTGGATGCCCGACGACGTTTGGGAAGCCGTGATCACCACGCTCAATCTGTTCGCCGCGCTCGCGCTGGCGTCGTTGCCGGTGCGCCGCCATGCGCCGCGCGTGCGTCTGTTGCTGCTGTTTATTTTCATCACCTTGTGCGTGAAGGTCGGCGCGACGTTTCTGCAGTCGCAGTCCGGTCTCGCGTTCGACTGGGCCACGCCCGGCGCGCTCGCGGGGCTCGCGTGCGGCACCGCGGCCGCGCTGTGCGCGCTGCGTCTGCGGCGCAGGTCGCGAGCGGCGCTGGCGGGCGGCGCGCTGGCGCTCGCGCTGGTGTTCGTCAACCTGTTGCCCGTGAATCCGTATTTCGATGCCGTGCTCGCCGACTGGCGGCAAGGGCGTTATCTGCATTTCAACGGTCTCGCGCACTGGCTCGCATGGATCTGGCCGTATGCGGCGCTGGTGTGGCTGGCGTATGTCGTCGAGCAGGCGTGGCTCAAGCGGCGCATGAAGCACGCGTGAGGCGGCGGCGGTGAAGCATCGTGCGGCACCGATGAAGCAGGTGCGAAGCAGCGGTAAAAGCATGCGTGAGGCATGGATGAAGCAGTCGCGAAGCACGCGTGCAGCACGCATGAAGCAGGTGCGAAGCACGCAAGGAGCCCCGCCAAGGCGGGCGTGAGGCGGGCGTGAAACGGGCGTGCCCGCAGGCTCGAAGCGCCCCCGGCGTCAGCGACCGCCAGTCCCGCTCGTTATAATCGTTCGCACGACAGGCGCGCCGCTGTGCATCCAGCGCCATTCCGACACTGGCAGTTTCGCCCCCGGACATCATGGATTCCTTCTACAAGTACCACGTCTTCTTCTGTCTCAATCAGCGCGACCCTGGCGCCGAACGCCCGAGCTGCGCGAACTGCAACGCGCAGGAGATGCAGGAGCATGCGAAAAAACGCGTGAAGCAACTCGGTCTCGCAGGTCCGGGTCAGGTGCGCATCAACAAAGCCGGTTGCCTCGACCGCTGCGAACTCGGCCCGGCGCTCGTCGTGTATCCGGAGGGCGTCTGGTACACGTATGTCGACGAGAGCGACATCGACGAAATCGTCGACTCGCATCTCGTGAACGGCAAGATCGTCGAGCGTCTGAAAATCGATCAATAAGCCTCGCCATGAACGCACATACGAAGAAGTATCTGATCGACGGCCCGGTCGGCAAGATCGAGGTCGCGCTGGACCTGCCCGACGAGACGCGCGAGAACGGTGCCGCGCCGCGCGGCATCGCGCTCGTCGCGCATCCGCATCCGCTGTTCGGCGGCACGATGGACAACAAGGTCGCGCAGACGCTCGCGCGCACGCTCGTGCAGTTGAACTACGTGACCTATCGCTCGAATTTTCGCGGCGTCGGCGAAACGCAAGGGGAGCATGACGCGGGCATCGGCGAGCGCGACGATCTGCGCGCCGTGCTCGACCATATGCGCGCCGCGCCGGGTCAGGCCGATCTACCGCTCGTGCTGGCGGGATTTTCGTTCGGCACGTTCGTGCTGTCGCACGTGGCCGCGAAGCTGCGTGACGAAGGTCAGGAGATCGAGCGAATGGTGCTGGTCGGCACGGCGGCGAGCCGCTGGGACGTGGCCCCGGTGCCGGAAAACACGCTCGTGATTCACGGCGAAACCGACGAGACGGTTCCCATTCAATCCGTTTACGACTGGGCGCGGCCGCAGGAGCTGCCGGTCGTCGTGATTCCGGGAGCGGAGCATTTTCTGCATCGCAAGCTGCACGTTCTGAAGCGCATCATCGTCGACGCGTGGCGATGATCGGCATGCGCCGTGTGTTTTCCGGGGTACAGGTACGCACAAACGCAAATTAATCGCCGCCATTTGCGCAAAGTTACCGGGAGAGCACGCGTATAATGGCGACTCTTTTTTGGGCGCAGCGCCGCCCATCCGGCAGTTCGCGCGACGCGTAGCGTCTTTTCGCCGCAGCGGTGCCGGATACGGGGCGTGCTGCGCGAACCGATCGCGTGGCCGGAAGTCCAACGGGCGCCGCGCCGTTTTTACGGCCGGACGCTCGCCGACCGGCTCTTCCAAACAATGCGCCCTGCGCGCGATGTACTTTTCTGCACGAATCGACCCTATGCGTTTCTTCACCTCCGGCCGCACGTCATTCCCTTCGGTTGCTTCCTTCGTTTCTCCTTCGCTTAGCCGTGCCGTGACCCTCGGCGTGGTGCTGCCGGCCACGCTCGCCGCCAGCACGGCATTCGCGCAAGTGCCGCCGCCGGCGGTGAACGCGCGCTCATGGGTGCTCGTCGACGCCACCAGCAACCAGGTGCTCGCCTCGGGCAATGCCGACGAACGCGTGGAACCCGCGTCGCTCACCAAGCTGATGACGGCTTACCTCGTCTTCGAAGCACTGCAGACGAAGAAGATCACGATGGAACAGACGGTCATGCCGAGCGAAGGGGTGCGCCGCGTGCGGACCGACGAATCGCGCATGTTCATCGAAGCGAACAAGCCGGTGACCGTGCACGATCTGGTCTACGGCATGATCGTCCAGTCGGGTAACGACGCTGCGATCGCGCTGGCCGAACTGGTCGGCGGCAGCGAGTCGCAGTTCGTCAACATGATGAACACCGAAGCGCAGCGTCTCGGCATGAAGCACACGCATTTCGCCGATGTGAACGGCATGCCCGACCCGCAGCACTACACGACCGCGGGCGACCTCGCGATCCTGTCGGCACGGCTGATTCGCGACTTCCCGGACTACTACAACATCTTCTCGGTCAAGGAATTCACGTACAACAAGATCAAGCAGCCGAACCGCAACCGCCTGTTGTGGATCGACCCGACGGTGGACGGTCTGAAGACCGGTCACACGCAAGCCGCGGGTTACTGCCTGATCGCGAGCGCGAAGCGTTCGCTGCCGGGCGCGAACGACGCGTCGCGCCGTCTCGTCTCTGTCATGATGGGCGAGACCAAGGAACACGACCGCGTGCAGGACAGCCTGAAGATGCTGAACTACGGCTACACCGCATACGACACGGTGCGTCTGTACAAGGCGAACCAGGTGGTGGGCACGCCGCGTGTCTACAAGGGTGCGCAGGACACCGTGCAGATCGGCGTGAAGGGCGATCAGTACATCACCGTGCCGAAGGGTATGGGCGACAAGGTGAAGCCGCAGATCGAGCAGATCGATCCGCTGATCGCGCCGCTCGCGAACGGTCAGCAGGTCGGCACGGTGAAGCTGGTTGCAGACGGCAAGGTGCTGGCGCAGTTCCCGGTGGTGGCCTTGCAGGCCGTGCCGCAAGCCGGCGTGGTGGGCCGCGTGTGGGATTCGCTGATGCTCATGTTCAACAAGAAGAAGTAAGAGCCCGATTGCAATGACCGCTGTTTCCGATGTTTCGCCCGATCCGATCGTCTATCTGAACGGTGAGTTGGTGCCGTTGTCCGAAGCGCGTGTGCCTGTTCTCGACCGCGGCTTTATTTTCGGCGACGGCATTTATGAAGTCGCGCCGCTCTATGCCCATCCCGCGCATGCGGGCGCGCGTACGCCGTTTCGCTTCCAGCAGCACCTGGCGCGCCTCGCGCGCTCGGTCGGCAAGATCGGCATCGCCAATCCGTTCGACGACGCCGGCTGGCGCGCGCTGATCGGGCAGGTGGTCGCGGCGAACGAGGCGGACGGCGGTTTGCGCGCCGATCAGGACGCGATTGCCTATATCCAGGTCACGCGCGGTGTCGCGAAACGGGGTCATGCGTTTCCGGTTGGCATCCAGCCGACCGTGTTCGTGATGGTCACGCCGCTCAACCTGCCGGACGCGGTGCAGCGCGCGCAAGGTGTGCGGTGCGTCACCGCGGAAGATCGTCGCTGGCTCAATTGCGATATCAAGTCGGTGTCGCTGCTCGGCAACGTGCTGATGGCGCAATACGCCGCGGAGAACGACGCGTTCGAGACCATCCAGTTTCGCGACGGCATGCTGACCGAAGGGTCGTCGTCGAATGTATGGATGGTGAAGGACGGCGTGTTGTCCGCGCCGCCGCGCAGCCACAAGATTCTCGAAGGGATTCGCTACGGCCTGATCGAGGAACTGACGGGCGAATGCGGCATCCGCTTCGAAGCGCGCGAGATCAGCGAAGCCGAACTGCGCGCGGCAGACGAGATCATCGTCAGTTCGGCAACCAAGGAAGTGCTGCCGGTCACGCAGCTCGATGGCCGGCCGGTCGGCGAAGGCAAGCCGGGTGCCGTCTTTGCGGCGCTGTACGCGGCGTATCAGCGAGCCAAGACCCAGCAAGCGCGCGAGGCGCAGCAAGGAGTAGAGAATGAGTCCCGTGAACGAATCGCTGTTTGAGTTTCCTTGCGATTTCCCGATCAAGATCATGGGCAAATCGCACCCCGAGTTCGCCGAGACGATCGTCACGGTGGTCCGTCGGTTCGACAATGAAGTCGACGAATCGCGCGTCGAGATGCGGCCGTCCAGCGGTGGCAATTACACCGGACTGACGGTCACGGTGCGCGCCACGAGCCGCGAGCAGCTCGACGATATCTACCGCGCGCTCACCGGTCACCCGATGGTGAAGGTCGTGCTTTGAGGCTTCGGCCGGCGTCGTGTTTTACGGTCTGACGCGCAACGCGTTCGCTGCCATATCGACGCTTGCGCCGGGCCCCGCCTCACAGGCGCGGTCGAAAAGCTGCTTGAAACGCCCCACCTCCTCGAACACCCAGTCGCGAAACGCCCTGACCCGGGCCGTTTCGAGCATCTGCGGCGGGCAGATGAAGTAGTACTGCCATGGACTCGGTCCATCCACATCGAACAAGCGCACAAGGCGGCCCGCCGCGATTTCGTGCATGGCCAGCGACCGGCGCGTGAGCGCGACGCCCTGGCCGTCGATGGCCGCCTGCAGCAGATTCGACGAATCCTGATACAGCACGCCGCGCTTGGGCTCGGGCCAGTCGCTGAGGCCGGCGGCGTCGAACCAGGGGCGCCATAGCTCGTCGTCGGAACGCAGCAGCGGGACCTTGGCCAGATCGGCGGGCGTTTGCGGCAGCTTGCCGCCGTTGAAATTCGGCGCGCAGGCGGGAAAGAAGATCTCCTCCAGCAGCAACTCCGAATGCAGCCCCGAATATTTGCCGAAGCCGAAACGGATTGCCACGTCGACGTCGTCGCGCGCGAAATCCGTCAGCGCGTTGGTGGACAGCAATTCGAGGTCCCATTGCGGATGCGCTTCGATAAAGCTGCCGACGCGCGGCGTCACCCAGCGTGCAGCAAACGACGACAACATGGACACGACCAGCCGCCGCTCGCGGTCGCCGGCGCGGATCTGGCGGGTGGCGTCGGCGAGCGCCATCAGCGCGGAGCGCACGTGGGTGGCGTAGCGCCGGCCGGTCTCGGTGAGCCGCACGCGCTTGCCGTCGCGCGCGAACAGCGAGACGCCCAGTTCGGCCTCCAGCGCGCGAATCTGGTGGCTGACGGCGCCGTGGGTGACGAAAAGCTCGTCGGCGGCGCGCGAGAAGCTCTCGTGGCGGGCCGCGGCCTCGAATGCCTTGATCGCGTTCAGCGCGGGTAGTTGCCGAAGGTCCATGCCAATATTTCTCACATAGAGATGAAAATAGATCGTTTTGCGTAAACCCTTGCTACGCCTAGGATTGTAGTCACGAAACGATTTTTGGCGAGGGCATCATGCGAGAAATTTCCTCTAGCATCGCGTTTGAAATCCGCACCGGCGAAACGGTTCCTCTGAAGGTGGCGCGCAGCACCAAGCTGGTCGTTCGCGGCGGCGCCGTATGGATCACGCGCAGCGACGATACGGAAGACTACTGGCTGCAACCCGGCCATACGCTGCGGCTGCGGCGCGGCGAACGGCTGTGGCTGAGCGCTGAAGGCGACACGCAGGCAAAGGTGGCGTTTTCCGTGCCGACGCGTTGCGACGAGCGAGCGCTGAACTGGTTCGCGCGGATCGGCGAACGGCTGGCGGCGCGTGTGCGGGGCGGCTGGCGCACGGTTTGACAGGTGCCGCGGATGCGTTGGATTGGGCGAACGGCGCTGCTGGAGGGCCAAGGCCGCGCCGCGGGCTCAACCGCTCGATGGCGTTTGGCACGACCGGCAGCCGCGCCATGGCGATTCTCCGTCGAGGCGCGGCCAGCAGGCTCCCGACTTGACGCTTCCGATGTCTTCACTTCCGGCGGGGATTCCCAGATTTCGGTAAACTGACGAAATCATGTCCGCCACCCCGGTTTCACCCACTCCTGTGCCTGCCTCGGCGCCGCTTACGCTGCGCTGGCGTGGCGGCGAACCCTACGAAGCCAGTTTCGAAGCCATGCGCGCGTTCACCGACGAGCGCACCGCCGACACCCCCGACGAAATCTGGCTGGTCGAACACCCTCCCGTCTTTACGCTAGGCCAGGCGGGCGATCCCGCCCATCTGCTGGCCGCTGACAGCGGTATTCCTCTGGTCAAAGTCGACCGGGGCGGGCAGATCACCTATCACGGGCCGGGGCAGGTGGTGGCCTACCTGCTGCTCGATTTGCGCCGTCGCAAGCTGATGGTGCGCGAGTTGGTCACGCGGATCGAGCAAGCCGTGATCGACACGCTTGCGGCGTATAATCTCGCCGGAGAACGAAAGGCGGGCGCCCCCGGTATTTATGTCGCGCCCGGGCCGGCTGCCGGATTGCACGCTGGCGCCAAGATCGCGGCGCTGGGTTTGAAAATTCGCAATGGCTGCAGCTATCACGGCGTGAGCCTGAACGTGAAGATGGATTTGCGGCCGTTTCTGGCCATCAATCCGTGTGGCTACGCGGGGCTCGAAACAGTCGATATGGCAACGCTAGGCGTTGCCGCCGGCTGGGACGACGTGGCCCGTACCTTTGCAGCATGTCTCACCGCAAACCTCGACGGCAGTCCCGCGGCCGTCGCCCAACCACAGGCCGGTGCTCTCACCGCCTGACTGGACCGAACGAATGACTGACGTTACCGCGAACCTCGCAGCTTCCCCCGCGCCGGATGCCGTGCCGGCTCCCGCCGCTGCCTACGACGCCACTGCGAAGCAGAAGGCGCAAGCCAAAACCGCCCGTATCCCCATCAAGGTCATCCCGATCGAGAAGCTCAAGAAGCCAGACTGGATTCGCGTCAAAGCGGCCACCGGTAATTCGCGCTTCTATGAAATCAAGCAGATCCTGCGCGAGCACAATCTGCATACGGTGTGTGAAGAAGCGAGCTGCCCGAACATTGGCGAATGCTTCGGCAAGGGCACTGCGACCTTCATGATCATGGGCGACAAGTGCACGCGCCGCTGCCCGTTCTGCGACGTCGGTCACGGCCGTCCCGATCCGCTCGACGTGGACGAACCCGGCAACCTCGCACGCACTATCGCCGCGCTGAAGCTGAAGTACGTGGTGATCACCAGCGTCGACCGTGACGATTTGCGTGACGGCGGGGCGGCACACTTCGTGGAATGTATTCGTCAGACGCGTGAGCTGTCGCCGGATACGCGCATCGAAATTCTGACGCCGGATTTCCGCGGCCGTCTGGATCGCGCGCTTGGCATTCTGAATGCCGCACCGCCCGATGTGATGAACCATAACCTCGAAACGGTGCCGCGTCTGTACAAGGAAGCGCGCCCGGGTTCGGACTACGCGCATTCGCTGAAGCTGCTGAAGGACTTCAAGGCGCTGCATCCTGACGTGGCCACCAAGTCCGGGCTGATGGTCGGCCTTGGCGAAACCGAAGAAGAGATTCTGCAAGTGATGCGCGACCTGCGCGAACACGACGTGGACATGCTGACGATCGGCCAGTACCTGCAACCGTCGGAGCACCATCTGCCGGTGCGCTCGTACGTGCACCCGGACACGTTCAAGATGTACGAGGAAGAAGCGTACAAGATGGGTTTCACGCACGCAGCCGTGGGCGCGATGGTGCGTTCGAGCTACCACGCTGATTTGCAGGCGCACGGAGCCGGCGTGGTCTGAGTATTTTCGCTAGCTCTGTTTGTCAGATTGAGAAAGCCTGCACATGTTGCAGGCTTTTCTCTTTGGGCGGTCGGACATGGGGTGTTGAAATCATGCCCAGTTGATCCGAACCTACGAGTCACCGGTAATACCGCGCGAGCAGCATGCAGATCGAGGCCATCGTTCCGCCGATGATGGAAAAGGGAATCGTGAGTTCGATGATGCGATAACGCAGCTCACGATTCTCCATGATATGGTCGATCAGATTGGGCACTTAAGTTCTCCCAGTTGGACGTGCTCAAAAGTATAGCTCGGATTTTCTTCAATTAGTTAGGTTAACGAATAATGAGATAGAGGGAATGTGGCGGCTATCGTTGCTGTCATGATCACTGACGCCCACATCAATCTTCGCTCGGGTGGTTCGTCTGCGCAGCGAGATCCAGCGTGCGGCGCGGAGTCAGCCGCTGCGAACGATACGAGGATGCACGCCGCAACCAAAAATAGGGCATGCCAGAGCAATCCCGCCAGCATGAAAGCCAGCGTGTTTCTTGTGGATGCTCCGCTCAACGCGCTTCCGATCTCGTAGCATGCGCTCGCGCACATCGAAATGACGACCCAGAGAAGCTGTCCGTCCTGGACTGAACGTATCGCAATCCCCTTCGACGAATCCCGATAAAAGCGCGAAAAGCTCAACAGTGGAAGCAGCGCGAAAGGCGCACACACGGGCACGCCGACGTTAAAGAATAGCCAACTGAGACACCTAAGAAAATCGATCATAGGAATGCTAATTTCGACAACGAAAGGATGATCCGGCCGCAGCCAATCCCGGGTCAATCTGCCGAACAGCCAGCTTGCGCACAGGCGCCGCTAACCGCATCATTTGCTGGAACCGTTCGACTGCACGCAGCAGCAGTCGCGGCTTACCAACCCAACGTGAAAAGCAATGCTAAAACAGCGTGATTAGCAATCGCGGATTAATTAGAACCGGCCGCGAACAAACTGCCTATAGTCGAAAGCCTCCCGAACTCCACTTACACAAGAGGCTTTCCGATGAACCGCTTCCGCCGTTCGCTGGCCGCGTTCGCCACGCTGCTTGCACTGTCCGCGCCGTTTGCATCCGTGGCGCACGCCGACACTAAAGAAGTCGTGATTGCGTATCAGGACATGGTGGTGCCGTGGCGCTACGCGCAGGCCACCGGCGAAGTGGAAAAAGCCACCGGCTACAAGGTCACCTACCGTAAGCTCGGCAGCGGCGCCGACGTGATCCGCGCCCTGGCCTCCGGCTCGGTGCAGCTCGGTGAAGCTGGTTCGAGCCCGATCGCCGCGGGTCTGTCGCAGGGCGTGGACATTTCGCTGTTCTGGATTCTCGACAATATCAACGACGCCGAAGCGCTGGTCGCTCGCGACGGCTCCAATGTTTCGAGCGTCGCCGGCCTCAAAGGCAAGAAGATCGGCGTGCCGTTCGTCTCCACCTCGCACTTTCACACACTGGTCGCGTTGCAGAACGCCGGCGTGAATCCGTCCGACGTCAAGATCGTCAACCTGCGCCCGCCTGAAGTCGCGGCGGCGTGGGAGCGCGGCGACATCGACGCGACGTACATCTGGGATCCCGTGCTCGCCAAGGTCAAGAAGAGCGGCAAGGTACTCATCACGTCGGGGCAGGTCGCGCAGCAGACCGGCAAGGCGACCTTCGACGGGTTCGTCGTCGATCGCAAGTTCGCCAGTCAGAACGCCGAGTTCGTCACGCGTTTCGTGAAGGTGCTCGCCGCCACCGACGCGAATTATCGCGACCACACCTCCGCATGGACGGCTTCGTCGCCGCAGGTCGAGGCGGTCGCCAAAGAGTCCGGCGCCAATGCGCAGGAAGTGCCGGCGAGCCTCGCGCTGTACGCGTTCCCGACGCCCGCTCAGCAGGCGTCGAATGCGTGGCTTGGCGGCGGCGCGCAATCGGGCGCGGCGAAGTCGCTGGCTGCCACCGCGGCGTTTCTGAAGACGCAAGGCACGATCCAGAACGTGCTGGCCGATTACTCGACCGGCGTCGATCCACAGTTCGTGCAACGCGCGGCGCATTGATCGTCGCGCGCTGTTTTCAATCAGCATCATGAGGTCCGGCGATGAGCGGTCTTGAAATACGGCAACTGCACGTCGCCTACGAAGGCCCGCGCGGCGCGGCGCCGCACCTCGCGCTGGCCGATGTCGATCTGCGCATCGAACCCGGCGAGTTCGTGGTCGCGCTGGGCGCGTCGGGCTGCGGCAAGACGACCTTGCTCAACTGCATTGCGGGTTTTATCCAGCCGACCGGAGGCGAGGTGCGGCTGAACGGCGAGCCCGTTCTCGGGCCGGGCGCGGACCGCGGCGTGGTATTTCAGAAGTACGCGCTGATGCCGTGGCTCGACGTGCTCGACAATGTTGCGCTCGGCTTGCGCTTTCAGCGCGTGCCCAAGGCGGAGCGCGAGCGCGTTGCGCTCGAAATGCTGAAGCTCGTCGGACTGCAGAAGCATGCGCGCTCGCGGGTCTATGCGCTCTCAGGCGGCATGCAGCAACGCGTGGGGATCGCCCGCGCGCTGGCGAGCGATCCGCAAGTGCTGCTGATGGACGAACCGATGGGCGCGCTCGACGCCATGACGCGCGAGTCCATGCAGGAACTCGTACTCGACGTCTGGGGCCGCACGCGCAAGACGGTGTTCTTCATTACCCACAGCGTCGAAGAGGCGCTCTTTCTCGCGACCCGCCTCGTCGTCATGACGCCGGGTCCGGGCCGCATCGCCGACAGCTACGGCTTGCCGTTCGCGCGGCGTTTTCTGCAGACGCGCGATGCACGCGCGGTGAAGTCGTCGGCGGATTTCATCGAATGGCGCGAGCGCCTGGTGCATCGTCTGCACGAGCGCAATCAGGAAGAGGTGGTGTCGTGACGGCTTCGCGTGAATCATTGGGCAATGTGCCGCTCGCCGAGACCGGCACCGGCGCGAGCACCGGCATGAGCACCGGCAAGCCGCGGCGGACGGCGCGCCCCGTACGCGGCTGGCGTTTGCCGGGCGAAGGCCCAACCGCGGCGCTGAGCGCGATGTCGGTCACGGCGCTCGCGGCGTTGTGGTGGCTTGCCACGCATCTGCACTGGCTGCCGCCGCTCTTTCTGCCGACACCCGAAGCCGTGTGGGCCGCCTTTATCGACGCGTGGCACGGTCGCATTCAAGGCGGCTTGCCGCTCTCCGAACACCTCGCATGGAGTGCGTTGCGGGTGTTCGGCGCGTTTGCGCTCGCCGCGGTCACGGCCGTGCCGGTCGGTATCCTGATGGGGGTAAGCCGGGTCGCGCGCGGCCTGCTCGATCCGCCGCTGGAGTTCTACCGGCCGCTGCCGCCGCTCGCGTATTTGCCGCTGGTAGTGATCTGGTTCGGCATCGACGAAACGGCGAAGATCGTCGTGATCTATCTGGCCTGTTTTGCACCGATTGCCATGGCCGCGCGCGCCGGCGTGCGCAGCGCAACGATCGAGCAGATTCATGCGGCGTATTCACTGGGCGGCCGCTTTTCGCAGATCGTGCGGCACGTGGTCTTGCCGGCGGCGTTGCCGGAGATTCTGACCGGCCTGCGTATTGCCATCGGCTTCGGCTGGACCACGCTGGTCGCCGCGGAAATGGTCGCGGCTACGGCGGGCCTGGGTCAGATGGTGCTGAACGCGTCGAGTTTTTTGCGCACCGACGTGGTGGTGATGGGCATTATGCTGATCGGACTGATCGCGTGGTTCTTCGATCTGGGTATGCGTGCACTGGAGCGGCGGCTCGTGCCGTGGAAAGGGCGCGCCTAGCGCGGCGGCCGCCGCGCGCGCGGGTTCGGGCTCAGGCTGAGGCTTGGGCAAACAGTTCGATCACCGGCCAGCCGCGCTCCGCGGCGACGGCGCGCAATCGCGGATCGGGATTGGTCGCGACCGGATGCGTGACGCGTTCCAGCAAGGGGACGTCGTTGATCGAATCGCTATAGAACCAGCTCTGCGGGAAATCCTGCAGGCAATGCCCAAGCGAAGCCAGCCAGCTTTCGGTGCGCGTGATCTTGCCTTCGCGGAAGGTGGGCGTGCCGACCGCCTTTCCCGTAAAGCGCGCCAACGGATCGCCGCCTTCGGTGCCGAGCTCGATTCCCAGCAGATGCTCGAATCCGAGCGCCTTGCCGATCGGCTCCGTGATGAACACGTTGGTGGCGGTGACGATGCAGCAAAGGTCGCCCGCGTCCAGATGGCGTTGCACGAGTTCGCGCGCGGCCGGCAGGATGGCAGGCGTAATCACCTGCTGCATGAACTGCGCATGCCACGCGTCGAGCTGCTCTCGTGAGTGGCGCGCGAGCGGTGCTAGCGTGTAGTTCAGATACGCGGTCATATCGAGCGTGCCGGCCACATACTGCCGGTAATAATCGTCGATTTCCTGCGCGTGCCGCACGGCGCCTTCTATACCCAATCCGGCGATGAAGTGGGCCCACGCCTGATCGCTGTCGAGCGGCAGCAGCGTGTGGTCCAGGTCGAACAGCGCAAGGTTGCGGCTCATCCAGAGTCCTCATGATTAAGTGGTCAAGCGGTCGAACTCGATGCATGACTGACCACGAGCCGGTACACACAGCAATCCACAGCTTTACACGAGCGTATATTTAAACGCACAAAATTACAATAAGGCAAAAATGTGCAACACTACTGTCATATACGCCCCGGTGCCGGTTCGCGCGGCATGCGGTTCGGGTCATGGCAGCAGGAACGGATGCGCAGTGCCTTATGTTGATTCTCCTAAACCTTCTGGCCGGTGTGGCGCTCCTCGTGTGGGGTTCGCACATTGTGCGCACCGGCATATTGCGGGTGCTCGGCGCGGATCTGCGCAGCGTGCTGGGGCGCAGCACCAGTAGCCGCTGGCGGGCATTCCTCTCGGGTGTCGGTGTCACGAGCCTCGTGCAGAGCAGCAACGCCACCGCGGTGATCGTCACGTCGTTCGCGGCGCAGGGACTGTTGCCGCTTACCAGCGGCCTCGCGATCATGCTCGGCGCCGACGTGGGCACGGCATTGATGGCGCGGGTGCTCACACTCGACCTGTCCTGGTTGTCGCCGATCCTGATTCTGCTCGGCGTGCCGCTCTTCCTGTCGCGCAAACAAACCCGTCTCGGTCAGGTCGGCCGCACGTTGATCGGCCTCGGTCTGATCCTGCTCGCGCTGCGTCTGATCGTCGAAGCCGCCCAGCCCATGATGCAAGGCGCGGGCGTGCGCGTGATGTTCGGCGCGCTGACCGGCGACACCATGCTCGACGCACTGGTCGGCGCCGCGTTCGCCATGCTGTCGTATTCGAGCCTTGCCGCCGTGCTGCTGACGGCGACGCTCGCTTCATCCGGGGTGATTTCCCTGAAGGTCGCGCTGTGCCTCGTGATCGGCGCGAATCTCGGCAGCGGCCTGCTGGCGCTTCTCGGCACCGTCGCACAGAATGCGGCCGCGCGGCGCCTCGCGTTGGGCAGCTTTGCGTTCAAGCTGGCCGGCGCGTTGCTGATCCTGCCGTTCACCTCGCTGCTCGCACGCGGGCTGCCGGTGCTGATCGCGAATCCGCGCGAAGCGACTGTCGGTTTTCACCTGATCTACAACACGCTGCGCTGCTGCGCGTGCCTCTCGCTGATCGATCCAGTGGCGCGCGTCTGCGCGCGGGTCCTACCCAACCGGCCGTTGCCGAATGGCGAGCTGCGGCCGCTCCACCTGGATACCGCGGCGCTGTCCACTCCCACGCTCGCGCTCGCGCATGCCGCACGCGAGGTGCTGCGCATCGGCGACATCGTGCGCACCATGCTCGACAATGTCGCGGACCTGATCCATCACAACAATCTGGACAAAGCGCGGGAAACGGTCCGCATGGACGACGACGTGGACGAGCTCTACGCCGCGGTCAAGACCTACTTAACGCTGATCTCGCGCGAGCAGCTCGACGAAGCCGACAGCCGCCGCTGGACCGACATCATTTCACTGACGATCAACCTCGAACATGCGGGCGATATCATCGAGCGGATCGTGGGCGATATCGAAGAAAAGAAGATCGCCCATCGGCTGTCGTTTTCGGAGGAAGGGCTGGGTGAGCTGGACGACTTGCAGGCACGGCTCGTCAGCAATCTGCAGCTCGGGCTGTCGGTGTTTCTGAACAACGATCTGCGGTGCGCCGAGCGCCTTCTCGCGGAGAAGGAGCGCTTTCGCGATCTGGAGCGCGCCTATTCATACCGGCATCTGGACCGGCTCACCGGCCAGACCTTGCGCAGCATCGAGACCAGCGCTCTGCATCTCGATCTGATCAGCGACATGAAGCGGCTCAATTCACTGTTCTGTTCGACCGCCTATCCGGTGCTCGACGCCGCCGGCGCGTTGCACGACACTCGTCTGCGCAAGCGTTCGCTCGACACGATGCATGTGAAGGAATAAACATCGAGCATCGGGCCTCGAGCTGCCAACTTCGCGGCCCAGGCCTCAAGCAAGAATGATCTCTTCGAGCTTCTTTTTCAGCGATGCAAAATCGGCGGCTTCGGCCGCCTTCTTGTTGGTGACGAGCACGTCGATCCGATCGACCGGGCAGTAGGAGATGCGGCTGCGCTGGCCGATCTTGCTGTAATCGGCGAGGATCGCCACGCGGTCCGCGTTGGCGACCATGGCGCGCGCCACTTCGGTTTCGGCGTGGTCGTAATTGGTCGCGCCGTGCCGGTGATCGATGCCGACCGGCGACAGCAGCGCGAGGTCCGCGCGATAGCGCTGGATATCGAGCACGGTGGTGGCGCCGGTGGTCGCCATCGCGCGGTCGCTGATCGAGCCGCCGAGCAGGATGACTTCGTTGGCGGTTTCGGTTTGATCGCCTCCACCGCGCATCTTCAGCGCGACATCGATCGAATTGGTGACGATGGTCAGGTTCGCGAGTTTCGCCAGTTCTTCCGCTAGCGCGGCGGTGGTGGTGCCCGCGTCGATGAAAAGCGTCTGGCCGCTCGTGATCAGTCCCGTGGCCGCCTTCGCGATGGCGGTTTTGGATTTGACGCGCATATGCGCGCGCTCGGCGATCGGCGCTTCATCGGCGGGCTTGATCGCGCCGCCATGCACGCGTCGCAGCTCGCCAAGCGCTTCGAGGTCGAGCAGATCGCGCCGCACCGTTTCGCGCGACACCCCGAGGTCCGCCATGATCCGTTCCGTGGACACACGTTGAAGCGTGGACAGCAACGCGCGAATTCTCTGATGACGATCTTCCTGCCACATGCATGTTTCCCTGGGTGCGTACGCGCGTTTATCTTGCTTGTTGTTAACTACGACATCGTGCTCACGAATGTGTGTCCGGACGATGTCAAGCGTACTACTTTAGTCGAATTGTGTTGTATTTTTTTGGCAGCTTGCAAGTTTGTGTATTTAACTTTAGCCTTCGCAGATCGAAGCGCCAAGCCTGTTTCGAACATCAAATGTTCGAAAAGGAATTGAAATGTCCGATTTCGAGCATTGAGTGGCGTTTTTTGGCAATCCGGCTGGTCTGCGTCGTCGCCATAATGGATTCTGGGATCCACCGCCTGAACGAAGCACGCAAGGGGGGCGCTCCCCGGTGGCGGCACGCTTCGTCATCCTGACCATGGCGCCGCCGCGGCCGGCTCGGTGGAAGCATGAAGCGTTCGTCCGACTATCGCGGCGCCTGTCTTAGCGCGATACTACGCGCCAGGCTCGCGCGGGAAAGGACTACCTGAAGCATGCGTGCGTGCTTGATGGCAACGCGCAGTGGCGGCCGGGAACGTGTCGAGAGCATAGTCAACCGCTCTATCTGAAAGGTAACGAGACGTGGGAAACGGGATTAATCGCGCTTCATCCGCAGACTGGCCTTATCCGCGACTGGCGGCGCATCGCTGCGGCGGCACGCTCGCTCCGGAGAACACGCTCGCCGGTTTCGACGCCTGCGTGCGCTATGGCTACCGCATGGTCGAATTCGACGCCAAGCTGTCCGCCGACAACCAACTCTTTCTGCTGCACGACGACACGCTCGAGCGCACCACCAACGGCCATGGCGCCGCCGCGGAACACACGTGGCGGCAACTGGCCACGCTCGACGCCGGTGCATGGTACGGGGCGCAATTCGCCGGCACGCGTTTGCCGACGCTCGCCGAGGCGGCCGAACGCTGCGCGCGCGACGGCATTGCCGCCAACATCGAAATCAAGCCATGTCCGGGCCGCGACGCGATCACCGGGACATTGGTGGCAGGCGGCGCGCTGACGCTCTGGCAAGGGCAGACGCCGCCGTTGCTGTCGTCGTTTTCATTCGAGGCGCTGGCCGCCGCGCGTGACGCGGCGCCGTCATTGCAACGCGGCATGCTGTTCGACGAGGTGCCGGCGGACTGGCTGCGCGTCGTGCGGGAACTCGACTGCGTGTCCTTCCACGCGAACCACCGGTATCTGACCGAGCCGCTGGTCGCGAAGATTCACGCCGCCGGCCTGCGCGTGCTCGCCTACACGGTCAACGACACGGCGCGCGCGCAACTGCTCGCGCAATGGGGTGTCGACATGATTTGTACAGATCGCATCGATACACTGCGACACGACATGTTTTCCGCGCCGGCAAACCCGGCCTGAACATGGCGAGGCGGCGCAGGTGCCAGGGTGCACGGGCGCGCGTCCTGAAGCTCGAATTAGAAATTTTCCAAACGTAGCAATTTCGGCAGAGGATGGGGAAAACTATGAACCGCACCGCGTTAGCTCGTTTACTCTCGATGTCGGCCGTTGCGGGTGTGGCCGCCGCCGGCGCCAGCAGCGGCGCTTCGGCCGCGCCGCTCGATGCATTGATCGCCGCCGCCAAGCAGGAAGGCCAACTCACCGTGATCGCATTGCCCCATGACTGGTGCAACTACGGTGAACTGGTCGCCGGGTTTCAGAAGAAGTACGGTATCAAGATCAACGAACTGAATCCGGATGCGGGTTCGGGCGACGAAGTCGAAGCCATCAAGGCGAACAAGGGTAACAAGGGCCCGCAGGCGCCCGACGTGATCGACGTGGGCCTCTCGTTCGGCCCGTCGGCGAAGGCCGAAGGGCTGCTGCAGCCGTACAAGGTCGCCTCGTGGAACTCGATTCCGAAAGAGTCGAAAGACGCCGACGGCTATTGGTATGGCGATTACTACGGCGTGCTCTCGTTTGAAGTGAACGCCGACATGATCGACAAGGCGCCGTCCGACTGGAGCGATCTGCTCAAGCCGGACTACAAGAATGCCGTGTCGCTGGCGGGCGACCCGCGCTCGGCCAATCAGGCGATCCAGGCCGTCTATGCGGCGGGCCTCTCGCAAAGCAAGGGCGACGCGAGCAAAGCCGGACAGGCCGGGCTTACCTATTTCGCCAACCTGAACAAGAGCGGCAACTTCGTGCCGGTGATCGGCAAGGCCGCCTCGCTCGCGCAAGGCACCACGCCGATCGTCGTGCGTTGGGATTACAACGCGCTGGCCGACCGCGATACGCTGAAGGGCAATCCAAAGGTGCAGGTGGTGATTCCAAAGACGGGCGTGGTCGCGGGCGTGTACGTGCAGGCGATCAGCGCTTATGCGCCGCATCCGAACGCAGCCAAGCTGTGGATGGAATATCTGTACTCGGATGAAGGTCAGATCGGCTGGCTGAAGGGTTATTGCCACCCCATGCGCTACAACGAACTGGTGGCCGGCAAGAAAGTGCCGCAGGCGTTGCTCGACAAGCTGCCGCCCCCGTCGGCATACAAGAACGTGGTGTTCCCGACGCTCTCGCAACAGGACGCGTACAAGGAGACCATTACGAAGCACTGGGACGAAGCGGTCGGCGCGAACGTCAAGTAAGCCGCGTAGTGGAGGTCGCGGCGGCAGCGGAACACGTGCGCCGCGACCTCCAACCGTAACGTGAAGTTTTGCCGCCGGCGCGCCGCACGTGATGTGCGGCGCGTCCGGCGTTTGCCAGATTGCCCCAAGGGTGAGCTATGAGCGCTTCATCGGATGCTGGCTCGGTGCAGCCGGAATTGCTGGTTCCGCCTGTCCCCACTCCAACGCCTCGCGTCGACGGTCCGGGCCGCGCGTCGCAGTTCCTCGCGTGGATCGGCGTGGTGCCGTTTTTTGCTTTCGCGCTGCTGTTCCTGATTCTGCCGACCGGTTTCCTGATGGTCGGCGCGTTCCAGGATTCGCAAGGCCACTTCACGCTCGCCAACTTCCGCGACCTGCTCCAGCCGACCGTGATGGACGCGTACTGGATCAGCTTCAAGGTGAGCGCCGCTTCCTCGCTCGGCGGCGCGGTGATCGGCTCGCTGCTCGCATGGGCGGCGGTGCAGGGCAAACTGCCGGGCTGGATCCGTCCGACCTTGATGACGTTTTCCGGCGTCGCGTCGAACTTTGCCGGCGTGCCGCTCGCGTTTGCCTTCATCTGCACATTGGGACGCGTCGGGCTCGTCACCGTGTTGCTGAAGAAATACCTCGGCTTCAATCTGTACTCGACCGGCTTCAGCATCCTGAGCTTTTCCGGGCTGACGCTGACCTATCTGTATTTCCAGATTCCCTTGATGGTGCTGATCGTCACGCCCGCGCTCGACGGCCTGAAGCGCGAATGGCGCGAGGCCTGCGATTGCCTCGGCGGCACCGCGTATCAATACTGGCGCTACGTCGCGCTGCCTGTGCTGTGGCCGAGCGTGCTCGGCGCCGCGCTGCTGCTGTTCGCCAACTCGTTCGGTGCGGTCGCGACGGCTTATGCGCTGACCGGCAGTTCGCTGAACATCGTCACGATCCTGCTGTATGCGCAAATTCGCGGCGACGTGATGCACAACCAGAATCTCGGCTATGCACTCGCGCTCGGCATGGTGCTCGTCACCGGCCTCTCGAATGGCGGCTACATCTGGCTGCGCTCGCGCGCTGAAAGGGGACGTCGATGAAAAGCCAATCGCGTGTGGGTGCGTGGACCGCGATGATCGTCGGTTCGCTGTACTTCCTTATTCCGTTGATCGCGACGTTCGAGTTCAGCCTGCGCATGAAGCGCGGCACCTATAGCTTCGAAGCGTACAGCGTCGTGCTCGGCGATCCGCGCTTTCAGGCCTCGTTCGGCTATTCGATCCTGATGGCGTTGCTGACGATCGTGGTCGGCGTGCTGCTGGTGGTGCCGACGGCTTACTGGGTGCAACTGCGTTTGCCGAAGCTGCGCCCGCTCGTCGAGTTCATCACGTTGTTGCCGCTGGTGGTGCCGGCCATCGTGATCGTGTTCGGTTATCTGCGCATCTATAACAGCAGTTCGATTCTGCCGCTCACCGGCAACGAGCGCGCCACCGATCTGCTGCTCGTGTTCGGCTACGTGACGCTGTCACTGCCGTACATGTACCGCGCCGTCGATGCCGGCCTGCGCGCGGTCGATGTGCGTTCGCTCACCGAAGCGGCCGAATGTCTCGGCGCGAACTGGCCGACGATTCTCTTCAAGGTGATCTTCCCGAACATCCGCTCGGGCATTCTGTCGGGCGCGTTTCTCACCTTTGCGGTGGTGATCGGCGAGTTCACGCTGGCGAGCCTGCTCGACCGTCCCGCGTTCGGCCCCTATCTGCAGTTGATCGGCGCGAACCGCGCGTACGAGCCGTCGGCGCTCGCGATCATCGCGTTCGTAATTACGTGGGCGTCGATGGGTTTGATTCAGGTATTCGGCTCCGCCCGCGCGATGAGCGGCCAGAAAGTTTAATCCAACCGTTTGATCCAATGAGTTTGACGGACTGGGGCAGCGAAACATGGCATTCCTAGAGATCGAAAATCTGCATAAGTCCTTCGGGGCGAACACGGCGCTGCATCACTTCGATATGAAGATCGAGCGCGGCGAGTTCATCACGTTCCTCGGGCCGTCCGGCTGCGGCAAGACGACGGTGCTGCGCATGATCGCCGGCTTCGAAACGCCCACGCGCGGTATCATCCGGCTGGACAACAAGGACGTCACCCACCTTCGCACGCGGCAGCGCAAGGTCGGCATGGTGTTCCAGTCGTATGCGCTGTTTCCGAACATGACGGTGGCCGAGAATATCGGCTTCGGGCTGAAGATCACACATCGGCCGCAGGCGGAGATCAATCAGCGCGTCGAGGAGATGCTGCAACTGATCAAGCTGCCGCAACTGGGCGGGCGTTATCCGTGGCAATTGTCGGGCGGCCAGCAGCAGCGCGTGGCGCTCGCGCGGGCGCTCGCCGGTAAGCCGCAAGTGCTGCTGCTCGACGAACCGCTCTCGGCGCTCGACGCCAAGATCCGCATTTCGTTGCGCCAGGACATTCGCGCGTTGCAGCGCGAACTCGGGATCACGTCGATTTTCGTCACGCACGATCAGGAAGAGGCGCTGTCGATTTCCGACCGCATCGTCGTGATGAACGAGGGCCGCGTCGAGCAGATCGGCTCGCCCTCCGAAATCTATAACTACCCGCGCACACGGTTTGTCGCGTCATTCGTGGGCACACTGAACATTCTGGCCGGGCACGTGGTCGATCCGGCGACCGGCAAGATGGTGGTGGACGGCCAGGAATTGACCACCACGCAGGAGTTGCCGTCGAACGATGCGGGCAAGAAGCGTCTGCTCGCGCTGCGGCCCGAAGCGATCGTGCTGGAGCCCGCCGCGCCAGGCCGCAACACGCTGAACGCCACTGTCGAAGAAGTGAATTTCCTCGGTGCCGTGGTGCGCATCAGAACCCGCGTGAAAGACGCGGTGATTTCGCTCGATGTGTTCAACGACCCGAATCGCGGTTTGCCCGAACGCGGGCAGCCCGTGTCGCTGGGTTTCTCGCACGAGAATCTGCTGGTGCTGGAAGAGGGCGCGGTTTGAGCGCTGTTGCGGTGGCGTCGCTCGCTTCGCGCGAATCGAGCGTTTGAAAAGCCTCCGGGTTTTCCCGAGGCTTCTGTGCCGATAAATTCCGGATTCCGCGACATCCTGTGTCCGGCTTTCCGGAATTCCGGACGGCATGCGCGGTGAGTCGCTAGAAAATCTATATAAATCAACGCGCTGCGCCTGGCGTCGAGCTGGCATCGACCTTGCGAAATAGATATCGCGGCCGCAACGGTCCGACAACTAAAGCAAGGAGACAACGATGTCCGATTTCCCTTCCCGGTATTTCTGAATTCGTCGTCTTGTCGCGGCCTAATGCCGTGCACAGGCGTGACGATCATTCGTTCGCATGATGCGCAGCGTGGCAGGCCATTGAGCTCATCCACATCGCAGGAACCATCGTGAAGAAACCTATCCACAAAGTGCTGTACGTCCAGGTGATCGTGGCGATCATCATCGGTATCGCGCTCGGGCATTTCTACCCGGATTTCGCCGTCGACATGAAGCCGCTCGGCGACGGCTTCATCAAGCTGATCAAAATGGTGATCGGGCCGATCATCTTCTGTACGGTGGTGACGGGTATCGCCGGCATGGAGGACATGAAGAAGGTCGGGCGAGTGGGCGGCAAGGCGCTGCTGTACTTCGAAGTCGTCTCGACTTTCGCGCTGGTGCTCGGTCTGATCGCCACGCACGTGCTGAAACCGGGTGTCGGCTTCAACATCGATCCGGCCACGCTCGACGGCAAGGCGGTCGCCTCGTATGCCGCGAAAGCGCACGGACAGACCACCGTCGACTTCCTGATGCACCTCATTCCGGACACGCTCGTGTCGGCGTTCGCGCAGGGTGAAATCCTGCAGATCCTGCTGATCGCGTTGCTGTTCGGCGCGGTGCTCGCGACAGCCGGTGAAAAGGGCAAGGTCGTGACGAGCTTTATCGACGGCCTCTCGCATGTGCTGTTCGGCATCGTGCGCATCATCACGAAGCTGGCGCCGATCGGCGCGTTCGGCGCGATGGCCTTTACGATCGGCAAGTACGGCATCGGCTCGCTGCTGCCCATGCTCAAGCTGATCGGCACGTTCTATCTGACCTCGATCGTGTTCGTGGTGGTCGTGCTCGGCATCATTGCGCGCGCGGTGGGTTTCAACATCCTGCGCTTCGTGGCGTACATCAAGGAAGAAATGCTGATCGTGCTCGGCACGAGCTCGTCCGAAGCCGCGCTGCCGCAACTGATGCTGAAGCTCGAAAAGCTCGGCTGCTCGCGTTCGGTGGTGGGCCTCGTGGTGCCGACCGGCTATTCGTTCAACCTCGACGGCACCAACATCTATATGACGATGGCCGTGCTGTTCATCGCGCAAGCCACCAACACCGACCTCACGTGGACGCAACAGCTCACGCTGCTGGCGGTGACCATGCTGACGTCGAAGGGCGCGAGCGGCGTGACGGGCGCGGGCTTCATCACGCTGGCGGCGACGCTTGCCGTGGTGCCGACCATTCCGCTGTCGGGAATGGTGCTGATTCTCGGTATCGACCGCTTCATGAGCGAATGCCGGGCGCTGACGAACATTGTCGGCAACGGCGTGGCGACGGTGGTGGTCTCGGCATGGGAAAAGGAACTGGACCGCAGCAAACTGAACGCCGCGTTGCGTGGCGATGTGCCGCTCAAAGAGCCAGCCGGCGTTTGAGCCGCGCAATCGGCAACGCCTTCTAACGTAGCGCTCATGGCCGCGGACACCAGCGTATGAAACCGGTGGCCGCGCGTCCAACCCTCACCTCGTCGGCCGACGAAGCTGACGCCGACGACGCATCGCCTTATGCCACAATAAACGATCCTCACCGATCGGATATTGCCAACGTGACGCGACGCCTGCTGATCCTCTTCGCGCTCGTCGCCGGGCTCGTCGCAGCATGCGGGCTCACGTACAGCATCGCGTGGCAAAGCGGTATCGACCATTTGCGGCGCAACGCCGCGGTGCGAGTCGACCGTACGACCAGCGCGCTCAAAAGTACGCTGGAACGCTACGAGTCACTGCCTTATCTGCTGGCGGAACACCCCATCGTGCAGGATGTGCTGGTGAATCCCAGTCCAGCCAACGTCGCGCGCGCCAATCTCTATCTCGAAGACCTGAACCGCCACGCGCGCGCCACGGTCACCTACATCATTCCGCTCGACGGCTATTGCGTCGCGGCGAGCAACTGGCACGGGCCGGGCAGCTTCATCGGCGCCGGCTATCAATTCCGGCCGTATTTTCTCGATGCGGTCAAAGGCGGCGTGGGCCGCTTTTTCGGCATCGGCACGATCTCGCAGGCGCCGGGCTACTACATCTCGCAACCGGTGCGGCGCGACGGCAAGATTGTCGGCGTGGCGGTCGTCAAACTCGATCTCGAATGGTTTCAGGGCGCGGATGCGTCCGAGCCGCTCGTCGTGACCGACGATCACGGCGTCGTGTTTCTGTCGTCGATACCGGCGTGGAAATACCACACGATCCGGCCGCTGTCGGGGCCGGTCGCCGATTCGATCTACCAGGCGCGTCAATACGCGCAACAGCCGATCGCGCCGTTGCCGGTGTCGATCGAACGCACGCTCGAAGGCAACGCGCAGATCGTGCGCATCGGCGGCGGCCGCTATGCACCGCGCTATCTCGCGTCGCGGCGCGGCATGGGCGAGCCGGACTGGCATCTGATCACCATGTCGCCCGTCGATCCGGTCGACGCCGACGCGCGCAAGGCGACCATCGTCACCGGCTTCGGTTATGTGTCGCTGGTGTTGTTGGCGTTCTACTGGAGAATGCGCCGCGCTCGCGTGCGCGAGGTGATGCGCAGCCGGGCGCTGCTGCAAAAAGCCTACGCGGAACTGAACCGGCGGGTCGCCGAGCGCACCGCGGATCTCTCGCAGGCGAACGAACAGTTGCAAAAGGAAGTGGCCGAGCGCACGCGCGCCGAACAGGAATTGCGCGCCGCGCACGACGAACTGATCCAGGCGAGCAAGCTCGCCGCGCTCGGTCAGATGGCCGCCGGCATCACGCATGAACTGAATCAGCCGCTCGCCGCGTTGCGCGGTTTTTCGGACAACACGCGGGTGCTGCTCGAACGCGGCGACCAGGCGTCGGCGCGCGAAAATCTCGAAGCGATCGCGGCGCTCACGGAGCGCATGGGCAAGATCACCAATCAGTTGAAGCTGTTCGTCGGCCGCGCGCGGCCACGCAGTGCGCGTGCGCCGATCGTGCGGGCGTTGCGCAACGTGGTGGCGCTCTTGCAAAAGCGCCTGCAAGGCGTCGAGGTCGAATTGACGTTGCTCGACGCGCCAGGCGGCACGCGTACGGCGCTGAGTCTCGCCGACGACCATCCCGAACTGATCGCGCATTGCGACGATCTGCGACTCGAGCAGGTGCTGATCAACCTGCTCGGCAACGCGCTCGATGCGACGGCGGACATCGGCTCGCCGCGCATTGCGATCGAAATCGAAGTCGCCGATGCGAATCTGTCGTTCGTCGTGAGCGACAACGGCCCCGGCATTCCCGACGATGTCTTGCCGCGGCTGTTCGAGCCGTTCTTCACCACCAAGGAAATGGGCCAGGGGTTGGGGCTCGGGCTGGCGATATCGTCGTCGATCGCGCGCGATTGCGGCGGCTCGCTGGTGGCGCGCAACGCGCCGGACGGCGGTGCATTATTCGTGTTGACGCTGCGCCGCGCGCGCGCGCAGACGAGCCACACCCCGGACCCGCTGACCACGGGCTCCTGAATCACACGGAAAACGCCATGCTGAACCACGGCCTGCAAGTGCTGTATATCGAAGACGACGAACTGGTGCGGCGCGCCAGCGTGCAAAGTCTGCAACTGGCGGGCTTCGACGTGATCGGCCATGCGTCGGTGGAATCCGCGGCGAAGATGATCAGCGCGGACTTTTCCGGCGTGATTGTCAGCGACATTCGTTTGCCGGGCGCAAGCGGTCTTGAACTGCTTGCGCAATGCCATGAGCGCGCACCCGACGTGCCGGTGATTCTGGTGACCGGCCACGGCGACATTTCAATGGCCGTACAGGCAATGCGCGACGGCGCGTACGACTTTATCGAAAAGCCGTTCGCGTCCGAACGCTTGATCGAAACCGTGCGGCGTGCGTTGGAGCGCCGCAAGCTGGTGCTGGAGAATCTCGCGCTGCGACGCGAGCTGGCGGAACAGAACTCGGTGGCGCCGCGGATCATCGGCAGGAGTCCGGCGATCGAACAGGTGCGGCGTCTGATCGCCAATGTCGCGCCGACGGATGCCTCCGTGCTGATCAACGGCGACACCGGCGCGGGCAAGGAACTGATCGCGCGCAGTCTGCATGAACTCTCGCCGCGGCGTGACAAGCCGTTTATCGCGGTGAACTGTGGCGCGTTGCCGGAGCCGATGTTCGAGTCGGAAATGTTCGGCTACGAGCCGGGCGCATTCACGGGCGCGGCGAAACGCCGTATCGGCAAGCTCGAGCATGCGTCGGGCGGCACGCTGTTTCTCGACGAAATCGAGAGCATGCCGCTCGCGTTGCAGGTCAAGCTGCTGCGCGTGCTGCAGGACGGCGTGCTGGAGCGGCTCGGTTCGAATCAGCCGATTCGCGTGAATTGCCGCGTGGTCGCCGCCGCCAAGGGCGACATGGCCGAGCACGTCGCGGACGGCTCGTTCCGGCGCGATCTGCTGTACCGGCTGAATGTCGTCACGATCGCGCTACCGCCGCTGGGCGAGCGTCGCGAGGATATCGTGCCGCTCTTCGAACACTTTCTGCTGGACGCGGCGGTGCGTTATCAGCGCCCCGCGCCGATTCTCACCGATCGTCAGCGCGCGAGCCTGATGCAGCGCGACTGGCCGGGCAATGTGCGGGAACTGCGCAATGCCGCCGATCGCTTCGTGCTCGGCGTCGCCGACGACCCCGTCATGTCTTTCGGCGACGACGGCGCGGCCACGCAGCCTCTGAAGGAGCGCGTCGAACAATTCGAGCGGGCGGTGATCGCGGAGGCGTTGGAGCAGACCGGCGGTGTGGTCGCGATTGCGGCAGACAAGCTGCAGCTCGGCAAAGCCACGCTCTACGAGAAGATCAAGCGGTATGGCCTCGCGGCCAAAGGGGAAGGGGAGCGCTGACGAAATGAAAACGCCGGCGTCGAAATGCGACGCCGGCGTGTTTGAATCAGTGTGAATCGGATCAGGCGAGGCTGCGCGCTCAGGCCGGTTTCAGCGCCTTTTCCAGCAATTGGTCGAGTTCCGCGAATTGCGGCTCGCCCACATAGCGCTTGAGAATCCTGCCGTCCTTGTCGACCAGGAAAGTGGTCGGCGTGAGCTGGACATTGCCGAACTGCTTGGCGGCCGAGCCGTCGTCCATCGCAACCTTGAACGGCAACTGGCGCGTTTGCGTGTAGTTGGCCACGTACATGGGCGCGTCGTAGTTCATTGCCACGGCGACGAATTCGAGGCCCTGGTCCTTGAAGCGGTTATAGGTCTGGACCATCTGCGGCATTTCCTTCATGCAGGTATCGCAGCTCGTCGCCCAGAAGTTGACGAGGTAGACCTTGCCTTTCAGGTCGGCGGTCGAGACTTTCTGGCCGGACAGCAACGTGAAGGTCGCATCGGGCACGCGCTGCTGACCGGCAAACGCGAAATAACCGGCGATGGCGATCGCTATGGCCACGGCGGCAATGCTGATGTAGCGAATCGGATTCGCGCGCCGGCTGGCAGTGGACGGAGTGGAACTCATGAACGGAACCTCGAGAGTCGCGCGAAACGCGCGGGACAGTGCGTCGCTTCCGGCTTCGGCGCGGCGCTTTACAGCCTCGCTATTGTAGCCCCATTCCTGCGACGCGGCAGGACGCGAGCCCGCGGCGGATAATAGGGTTTTACGTCCTCGTCAGTTCGATCTTCTGTCCCCATGTTCCGATCCGTTTCCTGTTTTGATCGCTTCAGTTGCGTAAGCCGTTTCCTCGCCCGAATCCTGTTCCGCCTGTCCCTCGCCAACCGCTCCCTGAGCTGGTTTTCGGGCCAATCCGCGGCCGGCGCCGCTTCCCGGCGGGCGAAGGCGCGCGCCGTGTCGGGCACACTGGTTTGCGCCCTCGCGTTGGCCAGCGCACTGAGCGCATGTTCGCCGACCTTCGACTGGCGCACCATCACGAACAACGACAACGGCTATACGGTCGACCTGCCGGCGAAGCCGGGCAACGATCAGCGTGCGGTTCAGATTGACGGCACGCCGATGCAGATGGCGATGCAGACGGCCGAAGCCGGCGACGCCGTGTTCGCGGTCGGCACGGTGATGTTGCCGAACGACAGCGAGGCGACGCAGCGCGCCGCTCTGGCGTTCCTGCGCAACGGTCTTGCCCGCAACGTAGGCGCCGCGCCGGCAGCTCGCGCGGTGCAGATTCCGCTCGCTGCCGGCGGCCAGGTGCTCGGTCTGGAAATGAAGCTGAGCGGCGAAGCCGGCTCGCAACATGAGGAACGCACCGTTTACGCGCGGCTCGTAGCGCGCGGGCGGCACGTCTATCAGGCGGCCATCATTTCACCGAAGCCAATGCAGCAGGAGCAGGTCGACCAATTTTTTTCGTCTTTCAAACTCTATTGAGTGCGGTATTTTTGGCCGAATCGGCGCGTAAAGGACCGCTGTGCGCAGGCCGCGCACAGTGAAAGTTCCTTCGCAGCATCGCGTGCTAATTCCCGGTTTACGTTGAATTTTTTCCGTTCCTCACAGAGGCTGTGGATAACTCTGTTGAGAACTCGCCGAAATTGCCCGGAGATGCCCATTCTATGGGCACTCTGTCAGATTCGATCCGCTCGGCATGATGAAAAAAAGCCAGTCAAATCAATGATTTTCAGATGAGGCGCATGGCACACCTTTCAGATGTTTCAAAATCTGTCTGGAACGTGCGCGTGTGCATAAGTCAAGTCTTGACAGCATGTTTTTCGCCTCATACGGAGCCAAAAGCCCGGCGATATTGGATCGCTTCACCGATCTGCGCGGCGCTCGGCATGGCTGCACCAGCGAGGTCGGCAATGGTGCGCGCCACCTTCAACACCCGGTAGTACGCGCGCGCCGACCATCCGAAACGCTCTCCGGCTTCGCGCAGCAGTATTTCGCCCGCAGTATCGGGGCGGCACACTTCGTCCACTTCGCGTCCCCCCAATTCCCGATTGGTTTTGCCCTGGCGGCTCAACTGACGCTCGCGCGCGCGATTCACACGCGCGGCGATGGCGGCGCTCGTTTCTCCGGCGGCGAGCGAACGGGCGGACAACTCCGCCGGCGTGAGCGCGGGGATCTCGAGTTGGATGTCGATCCGGTCGAGCAAGGGCCCGGAGAGCTTGCGCAGGTAGCGCGCGGCGATTTCGGGCGTACAGCGGCAGCGGCCTTGAGGATCGCCGCGCCAGCCGCAGGGGCACGGGTTCATGGCGGCGATCAACTGGCACGCAGCCGGGAAATCCACCTGCAAGGCGGCGCGTGAAATGGTGATGCGGCCGGCTTCGAGCGGCTCACGCAGCGTCTCGAGCACATCTCGATCGAACTCGGGTAGCTCGTCGAGAAAGAGCACCCCCAGATGCGCCAAGGTGATTTCGCCCGGCTGTGGCGGATTGCGCCCGCCCACCAGCGCCGCGGCGCTAGACGAATGATGCGGGGCGCGAAACGGCCGCCGGCGCCATTGTGCGGGCGTAAAACCGGCCCGGCTGGCGGACAGCAGGGCGGCGGAGGCGAGCGCTTCGTCGTCGGTCATGGGCGGCAAGAGGCCCGGCAGGCGCGCGGCGAGCATCGATTTGCCGGCGCCGGGCGGCCCGACCAGCAGCACATGGTGTCCGCCGGCCGCGGCGACTTCAAGTGCCCGGCGCGCGCCGCGCTGACCGATGACGTCGCCCATATCCGGAACGACGGCGGTGGCGCTCTCGGCGAGGTCTGGCGCGGCAAGCGGATGGAGCCGCGCCTCGGGCGCACCTGCCAGGTGAGCGCACAGCGAAGGCAGATCGGCGGCGCCGTAGACATCGACGCCGGGCACGAGCGCCGCTTCCGCGGCGCTCGCGGCGGGCAGGTAGAGCTGCGGCGTGGAGTGGGCGGGCGGCTCGCACGCCGCCAGCTCGACGTCAGTTCCTGACGTCGACGCGCCGCCGTGAGCCACGCCGCTGCGCGCCGTTCCGCAAGCCATGGCGAAGGCGCCGCGCATCGGACGGAGCGCGCCGGTCAACGACAGCTCGCCCGCGAATTCGCGATGCAGCAAACATTCGGCGGGAATCTGGCCGCTCGCCGCGAGAATGCCCAAGGCGATGGGCAGATCGAAGCGGCCCGATTCCTTGGGCAAATCGGCTGGGGCGAGATTGACGGTGATGCGCCGGACGGGGAAATCGAAATTGCAGTTCTGCAGCGCCGCGCGCACGCGCTCGCGGCTCTCCCGCACTTCCAGATCAGGCAGACCGACAATCGAAAAAGAGGGTAATCCGTTCGCGAGGTGAACCTCGACGGTTACTTCGGGCGCGCGGCCAGCGGCCGGCGCGCGACTGCGCACCACGGCAAGCGACATGTTTTCTCCCGTCGGACGGCGCGCCTGACGCGCGCACGAGTCCCCTAAAACGCTGATGACGTCACGGCTCGCTTGCCTGTGATGTGCAGCACTGCGCGGCGGAAACGCCGCGAGCAGCAGTATTACGGCGTTTGCGTGACCGGAAGCTTCTGTTCGAGTTCGGCGACGCGGCGCTCCAGCTCTTCCAGACGCGCGCGCGTGCGCACCAGCACTTGCGTCTGCGTATCGAATTCCTCACGCGTAACCAGATCGAGCTTCGAAAAGCCCTGCGACAGCATCGCTTTCACGTTGCGTTCGACATCTTTGGCCGGCGAGTTCTTGAACAGCTCGCTCATGCGGGCTTGAAAGTCGTTAAAAACATCATTGGGTTGTTTCATGGTGTTCCCTTTGTTGCACAAAAATTGTGCATGTTTCGTTGCGCCTGTGCTTTGTCGCGGCGAATGGGCATTGTTGGTGCATGACCCGTTGCGCGCCGCGGCCGCATGGGCCCCTTTGGTGCGCGCCCGTGCGTTCAAAACCTTCGAACACTCTAGCAACGATCCATAAGCCGCGCCAGCGTGCCCCGCCAGCGTTGGCCTTCCGGCCAGGGGCGCTTGCGCCCCTTTTGCGACGCCTGCGGGGCGCAGTCTGACACAACTTGGCATGCGAGTTGCTGTTACTGCCCCGCGCGCTCTGCCGGCACCGATTTGCCGGCAGCGGAACGAGACCAGGCGAACGATTTACGGGTACGCAACAGGTTACGCAAACGGGTTACGCAAACGGGTTACGCAACTAAGCGAGGGATTTCATGAAACTCATTACCGCAATCATCAAGCCGTTCAAGCTCGATGAGGCGCGCGAAGCCTTGTCGGCCATCGGCGTCTCGGGCATCACGGTGACCGAAGTCAAGGGCTTCGGTCGCCAGAAGGGCCACACGGAACTGTATCGCGGCGCCGAATACGTCGTCGATTTCCTGCCGAAGGTGAAGATCGAGGCGGCTGTCTCGGACGATATCGTCGACCAGGCGATCGAGGCGCTCGAGCGCGCGGCACGCACCGGCAAGATCGGTGACGGCAAGATCTTCGTCACGCCGATCGAGCAAGTGATTCGGATTCGCACCGGGGAGACCGGCGCGGACGCTCTGTAACACCAAAAGATAGCGACACAGATAGCGATAAGAGGAAACGAAAGATGCGCAAATTATTGATGTCCTTGCTGATGGCCGGTTCGCTGCTCGCGGGCGGTATCGGCGCTGCTCTCGCGGACGACGCGTCCGCTCCCGCAGCCGCCTCGGCTCCCGATGCGACGGCGAGCGCCCCGGCACCGGACGCTTCGGCAGCACCTGCTGCCGCCGCGGCTTCGGCACCGGCCGCTGACGCGTCCGCCGCGCCGGCTGCCAGCGCGGCCGTCGCCGCACCTGCGGCATCGGACGCCGCGCCGGCTGCTCCGACTGCGCCGTTCTCCGTCGATTCGTCGAAGATCAATTCCGGCGACACCGCCTGGATGCTGACCTCCACCGCGCTCGTGCTGTTCATGACGATCCCGGGTCTGGCGCTGTTCTACGGCGGCATGGTCCGCAAGAAGAACGTGCTCGCGATCCTGATGCAAAGCTTCGCGATCACCTGCGTGGTGACGATCGTCTGGATCGTGGTGGGCTACAGCCTGGCCTTCACGCCGGGTGGTTCGTTCATCGGCGGCTTCTCGCGCGTCTTCATGGCGGGCATGAACTACATCAAGGGCGACAAGGCCACGACGCTGACCGTCAGCCACCTTGCCCCGACCATCCCGGAAACGGTCTACTGCGTCTATCAGATGACGTTCGCGATCATCACCCCGGCGCTGATCACGGGCGCGTTTGCCGACCGTATGAAGTTCTCGGCGATGCTGGTGTTCATGACGCTGTGGTCGATCATCGTCTACTCGCCGATCGCGCACATGGTGTGGGAACCGACCGGCTGGCTGGCTAGCGCGGGCATCCTCGACTTCGCGGGCGGCACGGTGGTGCACATCAACGCCGGTATCGCGGCGCTGGTCTGCGCGCTGGTCCTCGGCAAGCGTATCGGTTACGGCAAGGAAGCGATGGCGCCGCACAACCTGACGCTCACGCTGATCGGTGGCGCGATGCTGTGGGTGGGCTGGTTCGGCTTCAACGCGGGTTCGGCAGTGGCGGCTGACGGCCGTGCCGGTTTTGCGATGTTTGCAACCCAAGTGGCGACCGCTGCGGCAGCACTCGGCTGGATGTTTGCTGAATGGGCCGCCAAGGGTAAGCCGTCGGTGCTCGGTATCGTGTCGGGCGCGGTGGCAGGTCTGGTTGCGATCACCCCGGCTTCGGGCTTCGTCGGTACGCTCGGCTCGCTGGTGATCGGTGTCGTGGCAGGCGTGGTTTGCTTCTGGTCGGCAACGTGGCTCAAGCACAAGCTCGGTTACGACGACTCGCTCGACGCGTTCGGCGTGCACTGCATCGGCGGTATCGTGGGTGCGCTCCTGACCGGCGTGTTCGCGGTCAAGGACATCGGCGGCGCGGACGGCAGCGTCATCCTGCAAGCCAAGGGCGTGCTGACGACGCTGATCTACAGCGGCGTGGTGAGCTTCATCCTGCTGAAGATCATCGACATGGTGATGGGCATCCGCGTGACGGAAGAACAGGAACGCGAAGGTCTGGACGTGAGCCTGCACGGCGAACACGTCGAGTAAGCAACGCGCCGCGAGCCCGCGCTCCCGGGCTCGCAGGGTAACAAATAAGCGCAGCGACTTTGGCCCGCCTTCATGGCGGGCTTTTTTCTTGCGCGCTATCTTGTAAACGGTAGTTTTCCCTGCCTATCATGGCGATAGCGAGAATGCATTCGCGTCCGCTTGCGAATGGAGAAACCGTCCCCAAATGGACAAAGCATTTGCTCTACAATCTTTTTTCTCCAGTCTGCGAGTGATCAATGGTTCCGCACCTAGTTACGGCGTTAAACGGCCCGCTGCTCGATCTTGAGCGGAAGATCCTCGACGCCACCCCCGCCATCGAACGCTGGTTCCGGCTCGAATGGCAGGAGCACACGCCGCCGTTCTACTGTTCCGTCGACTTGCGCAACGCGGGTTTCAAGCTCGCGCCGGTCGACACCAATCTGTTTCCCGGCGCATTCAACAATCTGCCGCAGGAAGTGTTGCCGCTCGCCGTGCAGGCCGCGATGGCCTCGATCGAGAAGATCTGCCCGGACGCCAAGAACCTGCTGGTGATCCCCGAGCGCCACACGCGCAACGCGTTTTATCTGGAGAATGTCGCCCGTCTCGCCGCGATCATGCGCCAGGCCGGCTTGAACGTGCGGTTCGGCACGCTCGACGAAAACATCAACGGGCCGGTCACGATCGCGCTTTCCGACGGGCAGAAGCTCGTGCTGGAGCCGCTCGAGCGCTCGCAGCGGCGCCTTGGCCTGAAGAATTTCGACCCGTGCTCGATCCTGCTGAACAACGATCTGTCAGGTGGTATCCCGCCTGTGCTGGAAAATCTGCACGAACAATATCTGTTGCCGCCGCTGCACGCCGGCTGGGCCGTTCGCCGCAAATCGACGCATTTTTCCTGTTATGACGACGTCGCGAAGAAGTTCGCGAAGATGGTCGAGATCGATCCGTGGATGATCAATCCGTACTTCGCGCACGTCGAAGGCGTCGATTTCCAGGAACGCACCGGCGAAGAAGCACTAGCGGATGCAATCGACGGCGTGCTGAAGAAGATTGCCAAGAAGTATCGCGAGTACGGCATTTCCGAAAAACCGTATGTCGTCATCAAGTCGGATGCGGGCACTTATGGCATGGGCGTGATGACCGTGCACGACGCGTCGGAAGTCGCCGCGCTCACCAAGCGCGAACGCGCCAAGATGGCCGCGACCAAAGACGGCCTGGAAGTGCACGACGTGATCGTGCAGGAAGGCGTGTACACCTTCGAGCGCATCGGCGAAGAAGTGGCCGAGCCGGTCGTGTACATGATCGACCGTTACGTGGTGGGCGGCTTCTACCGCGTGCACGGCAGCCGTGAGCGCGATCAGAATCTGAACGCGCCGGGCATGCACTTCGTGCCGCTCGGCTTCGAGCATACGGCACTGCCCGACGCCCACGCCAAGCCCGGCGCGGCGCCGCCGAACCGCTTCTACATGTACGGCGTGGTGGCGCGGCTCGGGCTGCTGGCCGCATCGGTCGAGCTGGAAAAGACCGATCCGGAAGCGATTCAGGTCTAAGCCAGCCTGCGTGGTCGATGGCGGCATGCGTGCCGCCATCGCCATTTTCAACGACTATATTTACGATCAACGCCAAGCCCGTCAGGGCGCACCGGGACCTTCATGGACATTCTTTTCATCGCCGACCCGCTCACGCAATTCAAGATCTACAAGGACTCGACCTACGCGATGATGGCCGAAGCGGCGCGCCGCGGCCATGTGGTGTACACGTGCGAGCCGAAGCATCTGGCGTGGACAGGCGGCGACGTCGAGGCGAACGTGCAGCGCGTTGAGATCGTCGGCGACGGCGCCGATCTGCATCGCGACGTCTGGTATAACGCCGAAGCGGCCACGCCGCGCGCGCTCAAGGGCTTCAGCGCGGTGGTGATGCGCAAGGACCCGCCGTTCGACATGGAATATGTCACGTCGACCTGGCTGCTGGAAATGGCCGAACGCGCCGGCGCACGCATTTTCAACAAGCCGCAGGCGATTCGCGATCACTCGGAAAAGCTCGCCATCGGCGAGTTCGCGCAGTTCGTCACGCCCACGCTGGTCACGCGCGACGCGACCCGCTTGCGTGCTTTCCACGAAGAACACGGCGACGTGATCCTGAAGCCGCTCGACGGCATGGGCGGCATGGGCGTGTTCCGCGTGAAGGCCGACGGCATGAATCTCGGCTCGATCATCGAAATGCTGAGCCACGACGGCGCGCGTTCGGTGATGGCGCAAAAATTCATCCCCGAGATCAAGGAGGGCGACAAGCGTATTTTGCTGATCGGCGGCGAAGCCGTGCCGTATTCGCTTGCCCGTATTCCTCAGGGTAATGAAGTGCGCGGCAATCTCGCGGCCGGTGGCCTCGGCATGGCGCGGCCGCTAACCGCGCATGACCGCAAAATCGCCGATACGCTGGCGCCCGTGCTCGCCGCGCGCGGTTTGCTGCTGGTCGGGCTGGACGCGATTGGCGACTGGTTGACCGAAGTGAACGTGACGAGCCCGACGTGCTTCCGCGAGATCATGGATCAAACCGGTTTCGACGTCGCCGCCATGTTCATCGACGCGCTGGAGCGCGCGGCGGGTTGATGATGCGGGCCGATTTGCGCTCTTGAATGGCCGCCATGATCCCCAAACTGTGTATTAAATCCGCATCATGCAGCATGCCCGCTTTGGCGTGAAAATGAGCCTGATACAATGCCCGCTCTCGCGCGCCGAGCCGGATCGATGGCCTCCTGAACGGTGTCGTGGAGATGGATCGCGGGCTGTGAGCGAGCGGGCTTTCGCGGGCACGGGCATGGCGTCATGCGCCGCGGGCCGCCCGCCGGATTCATGCGTTCCGGCCCTCATGGCCCACGGCCGGTCGAGGGCGCTGACGAACCGGGCTGCGTCCCGGTCCACGGTTGGGGCCGTTCTTTTGCAGTAAGGCTGACATGGCAGGTATTCTGATCATTGCGCACGCTCCGTTCGCCACCGCGTTGCGCGATTGCATTTCGCACATCTACGGTGGCTTGCCGGCTCGCATCGGCGTGATCGACGTATCGCCGGATTGCGATCCCGCGCAGCAGGTCGCGTTCGCGCACGCGGAGATCGAGCGTCTCAAGGAAGAAAACGGCGCGCTCGTGCTCACGGATATGTTCGGCGCCACGCCGGCGAATATCGCCGGCCGGCTCGCTTCCGTGCCGAACGTACGCGTGCTGTGCGGCGTCAATCTGCCGATGCTGGTGCGCGCGGTCTGTTATCGCGCCACACCGCTCGACACGCTGGTCGACAAGGCGCTTGCCGGCGCGACCAAGGGCGTGCATGCCATCGGACCGGCCACGCCGGCACCCGTTGCGCCCACCGCGGAGTCCGGCGACTGTTTGCCCGCCCTGCCGCCCGATGCGGCGTCCGGCGGCGCGTGTATGCCGGCCTTGCCGGCCGACGCCGATCTCACGCAGAAAGCCGACTCGGCCGGCCTGTAGGCAGACTGGCCGGCTGCCTGGCTTTCAACCGCATTGCCAACGCTGTGCAGATTCACCTTTCACAACCACACTTACCCGCGCTTCGGACCATCACATGCTGCAACAGGAAACGACTATCGTGAACAAGCTGGGGCTGCACGCGCGCGCGTCGGCCAAGTTGACGCAACTCGCAGGCAACTACCAGGCGGAAATCTGGATGAGCCGCAATGGCCGCCGCATCAATGCCAAGAGCATCATGGGCGTGATGATGCTGGCGGCGGGTATTGGCAGCACGGTGCTGATCGAAACAGAAGGCGCGGACGAAAAAGACGCGATGGACGCATTGTTGAAACTGATTGCCGATAAATTCGGCGAGGGTCAGTGAGCTAGCGCGTCCACGTTGCGATGAGCGAAAACGCCGCGGCTGCCCGCGGCGTTTTTTTTAACGCGCGAAAATGGCCGGACGAAAGCGCGTCAGGGCGCGCATCGACATTCGCATGCAGGGTTCGCGTTGCCGGAATGCAAGTCGAATGAAGCTGCGTTGCCAGCCCGCTTACGGCAATTCGTGCTGCGCTGCACACAGACCCGACGTACCGGCAAGGGGCGCGGAATTTATAATGGCGCAGAATGTCTGAGAGCATTGCAGCGGTTTGCCGCGGCATCACACAACTAGAGGAGGTGCGCGTGTCCTTCACGCTGCATGGAATTCCCGTGTCACGCGGTATCGCCATCGGGCGGGCTTATCTGATCGCCCCGGCCGCACTCGACGTCGACCACTATCTGATCGAGCCCGCCCAGATCGAAGGCGAGGTCGAACGCTTTCGCGCGGCCCAGCAACACGTGCATCACGAGCTCGACGCGTTGCGCGCCGATCTCGCCGCCGACGCGCCCAGCGAGATGGGCGCGTTCATCAACGTTCATTCAATGATCCTGAACGATGCGATGCTCGTGCAGGAAACCATCGACCTGATCCGCACGCGCCGCTACAACGTGGAGTGGGCGCTGACCGAGCAACTCGAGCGCCTGTCGCGCCATTTCGACGATATCGAAGACGAATATCTGCGCGAGCGCAAAGCCGACATCGAGCAGGTGGTGGAGCGCGTGCTGAAGGCGCTCGCGGGCGCGTCCGTCGCGCTCGCCGATGGCGTACACGGCGCCTGCGACGAGATGATCGTGGTCGCGCACGACATTGCGCCGGCCGACATGATGCAGTTCAAAACGCAAACGTTTCAGGGTTTCGTCACGGACCTCGGTGGTCGCACCTCGCATACGGCGATCGTCGCGCGCAGTCTCGGCATTCCCGCCGCGGTCGGCGTGCAGCATGCGAGCGCGTTGATTCGCCAGGACGATCTGATCATCGTCGACGGCGATCACGGCATTGTAATCGTCGATCCCGCGCCGATCGTGCTGGAGGAGTATTCGTACCGGCAAAGCGAAAAAGCGCTCGAGCAGCGCAAGCTGCAACGGCTGAAGTTTTCGCCCACTCAAACGCTGTGCGGCACGCGCATCGAGTTGTGCGCGAACATCGAGTTGCCGGACGACGCGAGCGCGGCGCTCGACGCGGGGGCGATGGGGGTTGGCCTGTTTCGCTCCGAGTTCCTGTTCATGAATCACAAGAACCGCTTGCCGGAAGAGGAGGAGCAGTTCGCCGCGTACCGTCGCGCGGTCGAATTGATGAACGGCCTGCCGGTCACGATCCGCACGATCGACGTGGGCGCCGACAAGCCGCTCGATTCGATGGGCGGGGGCGACGGTTACGAAACCGCCGCGAACCCGGCCCTGGGTCTGAGAGCGATTCGCTGGAGCCTCTCCGAGCCGCAGATGTTCCTCACGCAGTTGCGCGCCATACTGCGCGCGTCGGCGTTCGGCACGGTGAAGATTCTGATTCCGATGCTTGCCCATGCGCAGGAAATTGACCAGACGCTCGACCTGATTCGCGAAGCGAAGCGTCAGCTCGACGATGCGGGCATCGCCTACGATCCGAACGTGCAGGTGGGAGCAATGATCGAGATCCCGGCTGCCGCCATCGCCTTGCCGCTGTTCCTGAAGCGGCTCGATTTTCTGTCGATCGGCACCAACGATCTGATCCAGTACACGCTTGCGATCGATCGCGCGGACAACTCGGTCGCGCATCTGTACGACCCGCTGCATCCCGCCGTGCTGCATCTGATCGCGTTCACGCTGCGCGAGGCGAAGCGGGCGGGCGTGCCGGTGTCGGTGTGCGGCGAGATGGCGGGAGACCCGGCGTTGACGCGTCTATTGCTCGGCATGGGTCTCACCGAGTTCTCGATGCACCCGAGCCAGTTGCTGGTGGTCAAGCAGGAAGTGCTGCGCGCGCATCTGAAGACGCTGGAAAAGCCGGTGGCCGACGTGCTGGCCTCGTTCGAACCGGAAGAGGTGCAGGCTGCGCTCAAGCGCGTGGCGCTGGCTTGAGCCGCCGGAGTCACGTCTTCGAATGAGAAACGCCGCCTCATGGGCGGCGTTTCCTTTTCAGTCGTCAGTCAGCCGATCAGGCGGGATGCATTTGCCCACACACGGGGCAATCCGGCTGACGCGCGATGCGCATGGTGTTCCACTCCATGCGCAGCGAATCGAGCATCATCAGTCGGCCGAGCAACGGCGTGCCGATTCCGCCGATCACCTTGAGCGCTTCGGCGGCCTGCATCGAGCCGACAATGCCGACGGTCGGCGCGAAGACGCCCATGGTCGAACACGCGACTTCCTCGAACGGCTGGTCTTCGGGGAACACGCAGGCATAGCAGGGAGACGTTTGGTCGCGGAAATCGAAGGTGCTGATCTGCCCGTCGAAGCGCAGCGCCGCACCCGACACGAGCGGCACGCCATGCTTCACGCACGCGCGATTGATCGCATGGCGCGTCGCGAAGTTATCCGTGCAGTCGAGTACGACAGTGGCATGCGGCACGTGCGCGTCGAGCCACGCGTCGTCGACGCGTTCGGCCACCGCATTCACCAGCACCTCGGGATTGATCCGCGCGATCGCGTCGCGCCCGGACTCCACCTTCTTGCGTCCGACGGATGCGGTCACATGCAGGATCTGCCGCTGCAGATTGGTCAGGTCGACCGTGTCGGCGTCGACCAGTGTCAAGCGGCCCACACCTGCCGCCGCCAGGTACATGGCGGCGGGCGAACCCAGGCCGCCCGCGCCGACGATGATCGTGTGAGCGTCGATAAAGCGCTGCTGCGCCTCGATGCCGATTTCGTCGACGAGGATGTGGCGGGAATAGCGAAGGAGTTGATCGTCGTTCATGGCGGGGCGCGTGAGTGTGTCGCGCGACGAGAGGCAGGGCCCGATGGGCGTGCCGTGCGCGGTTTCGTTATTTTAATCGCGCGGGGAGCGGGTGGTCTGGCTGGTGCTCAGGATCACACGGCGTGTCTTCGCAGCATGGTTCGCTGCGAAGACACGTGGGCTCGATGCTTATTTGCTTTGCGTAGCAGGCGTCGAGGCCGGAGCCGGGCCCGATGCACCCGGCACCGGTTGCGTCGGCTTGACCGCGACCGGCGCGGACGCCGAAGCGGCCGGCTTGTTCTGCGCGAGACGGCGCTCGGTCAGCGACTTCGATTCCTGCACCGGCTTGCCTTCCAGCTTGTTCAGCGCCTGTTGCAGCATGAAGTCGTCGGCCGAACCGAATTCCACCGGCTTGCGCTCACGATCCTTCTGACGCTGTTCCGGCGTCTTCTTGTCGTTCTGCTCTTCAAGCATACGCAACTGGTCCATGCGTTCCTGTTCGCGCTGTTCCGCTTCCTTCTTCTCGTTCGGATCCTGCGTGTTCGCAAGGTGATTCGAGTAGTCGACTTCGCGGGTGACGAGCGCGTCGTCCGGATCGCCTTCCGCGTATTGATCGACCGCGATGTCAGGACGGATGCCCTTGTTCTGGATCGACCGGCCGCTCGGCGTGTAGTAGTACGCCGTGGTCAGACGCAGCGCGGTCTCGGCCGTCATGGGGCGCACGGTCTGCACCGAACCCTTGCCGAAGGTGGTCTTGCCGACGATCAGCGCACGATGCTGGTCCTGCAGCGCGCCCGCGACGATTTCCGACGCCGACGCGGAGTACGCGTTGGTCAGCACGATCATCGGCACGGTCTTGAAGATCGGCGCTTCGTCCTTCAGCGGATCGCTGTCGAAAGATTGCAGGCGGTAGTTGTCGTAAGTGTCGCGATAGACCTGCTTCGAATCCGGAATCTGGCCGTTGGTGGACACCACAACCGAATTCGGTGGCAGGAACGCGCCAGCCACGCCGACCGCGCTTTGCAGCAGACCGCCGCCGTTATTGCGCAGGTCGAGCACGAGACCCTTCAGGTTCGGCTGCTGACGCGCGATGTCTTGCAGCTTCGCGGCGAGATCAGGCGTGGTGCGTTCCTGGAAGCTGGTGATCCGCACATACGCGTAGCCCGGCGCGAGGATCTTCATCTTGACCGACTGGACCTTGATGACCGCGCGGGTCACCGTGAGCGGGAACGTGCGGTCGTCGGTCTTGCGGAAGATCGTGAGGGTGACCTTGGTGCCCGGCTCGCCGCGCATCTGCTTGACCGCCTGGTCGAGCGTCATGCCGCGCACGGGCTTGTCGTTGATTCGCGTGATCAGGTCGCCCGGACGGATGCCGGCGCGGAACGCGGGTGTGTCTTCGATCGGCGAAATCACTTTGATCAGCCCGTCTTCCGACGAAATCTCGATGCCGAGACCGGCGAAGCGACCCTTGGTCTGCTCCTGCAGTTCCTCGTAATCGGTCTTGTCGAGATACGACGAGTGCGGGTCGAGGCTCGACACCATGCCCTTGATGGCGGCGGTGAGAAGCTTTTTGTCGTCGACGGGTTCGACGTACTCGTGCTTGATTTGCCCGAACACTTCGGCAAAGAGCCTGAGCTGGTCCAGCGGCAGCGGTGCAACGGCGCTGGAGGCGGCGCTAGCGGGTTGCTGCGCCGAAGCGGAAAGTTGCAGGGTGGCAAATGCACCGGTAGCAAGGCCCGCGGCAATCAGGCCGATATTTTTCAGGTTCTTTCGCATAGAGTCTGTTGCGGTCGGAAGCGCGTGGCAGCGTCGATAGAGATGGGGACGGACAAGTATAACTGCACACGCCAAGTCAGGGCGTAGCGCGGGCAATCGTGATTCGACAGCGCAGGCGGGGTCTGGTTCGTGAGATTACGCCCGCAACGCGTAAGTCATGTGCGGTAACGGCGTGAGGGCGGCCAGAAAGGCGCGCGCGAATGAGGTGAGCCGCGCGGACCGGTACGTCTTGCCGGTCCGCGCGGCCATTCGCCGCCGTCGCGCGACATTTCTGACGGCAACATGGCGGCGAGATGGCAGGATCAGCCCGCTTTGCCTTGCTTGGCGACTGCGGCTTGCGCCTTGGCGATCGCGTCCTGGTCGCCCAGATAGTAGTGCGTAAGCGGCTTCAGGTTCTCGTCCAGTTCGTAGACGAGCGGCACGCCGTTCGGAATATTCAGACCGACGATGTCGTTGTCCGAAATATTGTCGAGGTATTTCACGAGGGCGCGGATCGAGTTGCCGTGGGCGGCGATCAACACCTTGCGGCCCGACTTGATCGCCGGCGCAATCGACTCGTTCCACAGGGGCAGAACGCGCGCGACCGTGTCCTTCAGACATTCGGTGAGCGGCAGCTGTTCGCGCGGCACCTTGGCATAGCGCGGATCGCTGTAGGGCGCGCGCTCGTCCGTCGGCTCGAGTGCGGGCGGCGGCGTGTCGTAGCTGCGGCGCCAGACCAGCACCTGTTCGTCGCCGAATCTGGCGGCGGTCTCAGCCTTGTTCAAACCCGACAGCGCGCCGTAGTGACGCTCGTTCAGGCGCCACGAATGCACCACCGGCAGGTACATCAGATCCATCTTGTCCTGCACGTGCCACAAGGTGCGGATCGCGCGCTTGAGCACCGACGTGTAGGCGATGTCGAACGTGTAGTCCGAATCCTTCAGCAGCACGCCCGCTTGCTGCGCTTCGCTGTTGCCCTGCTCGGTGAGGTCGACGTCGACCCAGCCCGTGAAGCGGTTTTCCTTGTTCCACGTCGATTCGCCGTGGCGGATGAGAACGAGTTTGTACATGAGATTGCCGGTCGGTAGTGAGGAAGCGGTAAAGCGCTGCGGGGGTCCTCCGGAGGAGCGCCGCCATCGCGTCAGACGGTTATTTTATAATGCCTGGATTGCCCTTTTCGATTTCTCTCTTTTTCGGCGGATTTTCCGTGAAGTTTTTCACTGATTACACAAACCTTGTACTGATCGCGATCGTCCTCATCTCCGGTGGGTTGCTGCTGTGGCCGACGATCAGCCGGCGCGGCCGCGGCGGCCTGTCGGCCGCTGAAGCCACGCAACTGATCAACCGGCGCAATGCGGCGGTCATCGACCTGCGTCCGTCCGCCGACTTCGCCAACGGGCATCTGCCAGCGGCGCGGCACCTTGAATTTGCAGAGTTGCAGGCGAAGGTCGCGCAACTCGTGAAGAACAAGAGCAACCCGGTGCTGCTGGTATGCCAGACCGGCCAGCAGTCGAACAAGGCAGCGCGTATCGTGCAGGATGCAGGGTATGCGGAAGTCCATGTTCTCGAAGGCGGTGTCGACGCCTGGCAGAAAGCCGGCATGCCGGTTGTGAAACAAGGAGCAGCCAAGTGAACAAAGTGATCATGTACAGCACCCAGGTGTGCCCGTATTGCCAGATGGCCGAACGTCTTTTAAAGTCGCGCGGCGTCGAGCACGTTGAAAAGGTACTGATCGACAAAGACCCGGCCCGCCGTGAGGAAATGATGACCCGGACCGGTCGCCGCACGGTGCCGCAAGTGTTCATCGGCGAGACGCATGTCGGCGGGTACGATGACCTTTCCGCGCTCGATCGCGCGGGCGGTTTGATGCCGCTGCTCGAAGCAACCGCCTGAATTCGCGCGCTCGCGGGCGCGCGACAAGGGCGGGTGAACACCAAGCCGGCGCTTTCCCGCTCCATCAGGGCGGGCGGCGCGCCGCAACGATCTGGCGGCCCATGCGACCATGGGCCGCCGCCATGCATACCTATCAGGGAATCACTCCATCATGTCCGACGAGAATAACCAGCCGTTCTTCAACATCCAGCGCATCTACCTGAAGGACATGTCGCTCGAGCAGCCGAATTCGCCGGGCATCTTCCTAGAGCAGGAAATGCCGTCGGTCGAAGTCGAAGTCGACGTGAAGGCCGAGCGCCTCGCCGACACCGTGTTCGAGATCCTCGTCACCGGCACGGTCACGGCCAAGGTGTCGGACAAGGTCGCGTTCCTGATCGAAGCCAAGCAAGCCGGCATTTTCGACATCCGCAATATTCCGGCTGAGCAGATCGACCCGCTCGTCGGCATTGCCTGCCCGACCATTCTGTTCCCGTACCTGCGCTCGAACATCGCCGACGCGATCACCCGCGCCGGTTTCCCGCCGATCCACCTCGCCGAAATCAACTTCCAGGCGCTCTACGAGCAACGCCTCGCGCAGATGGGCGGCCCGGACGGCGCGGCGCAAAGCGGCGTCACGCACTAACGTGCCGCAAGCGGTGCCGGCTATGAAGGTTGCCGTCCTTGGCGCCGGCGCATGGGGCACAGCCCTCGCCGGCCATCTGGCCATGCGGCACGACACGATGTTGTGGGCGCGCGACCCCGCGCTCATTGCCGATCTCCGCGCTTCGCATGAAAACGCCCGCTATCTGGCGGGCGTTGCTTTGCCGCCGGCGCTTCGTTACGAAGCGGATTTCGACGCGGCGCTCGGGCACGCGCTCGCCGACGACGCGTTATGCGTCGTGGCCACGCCCGTGGCCGGACTGCGCGGTCTGTTTCGGGCCATGCGCGACGCGGGCAAAGTGCCGGCGCATGTGGTGTGGCTGTGCAAAGGTTTTGAAGCCGATTCGCAGTTGATGCCGCATCAGGTGGTCGCGGCCGAACTGCCGGAGCACGGCAGCAACGGCGTGCTGTCCGGGCCGAGTTTCGCGCGCGAGGTCGGGCAGGGCTTGCCGGTCGCGTTGACTATCGCGAGCGCTTCGGCGGCCTGCCGCGAGCGCACGGTCGCGGCGTTTCACCACGGCGCCATGCGCATCTATACCGGCGACGACGTCGTCGGCGTGGAAGTGGGTGGCGCGGTGAAAAACGTGCTGGCTATTGCCACGGGCATTGCCGACGGCCTCGGGCTCGGTCTGAACGCGCGTGCGGCATTGATTACACGCGGCCTCGCTGAAATGTCGCGTCTCGGCGTGACGCTCGGCGGGCGCGCGGAAACGTTCACCGGCTTGACGGGCCTGGGCGATCTGATCCTGACCGCCACCGGCGATCTGTCGCGCAATCGCACGGTCGGCCTGCAACTCGCCGCGGGTCGGACGCTCGACGATATTCTGGGCGGCCTCGGTCACGTGGCCGAAGGCGTGCGTTGCGCGCAAGCGGTCCTCGCGATCGCCCGCGCACATGCCATCGAGATGCCGATCACGCAGGCGGTTTGTGCCGTGCTGTTCGACGGCGTGGCTCCTCGCGACGCCGTCAGCGCCCTGCTGCGGCGCGACTCCAAAGCTGAATAAGCCTTGTCTGTCAGCCGTTTAGCGCGCAAAAGCGCTGAACGGCTGCCCGCTCCCGCTGTCCACGTTTTTATCGACGCTTCGGATCAGCGAGGTTCCCATGCTCCGTTTCAACCGTTGCACGCTGGAAGCGCGTGTGGTCGACATCACCGGCCTCGCCGTGGATGCGATCGTTAACGCCGCGAATACGTCGTTATTGGGCGGAGGCGGCGTGGACGGCGCAATTCATCGCGCGGCCGGTACCGAGCTGGTGCGGGAGTGCGCGACGCTCGGCGGCTGCGCGACCGGCGACGCGAAGCTGACAGGCGGCTACCGCTTGCCGGCCAGACATGTGATTCACGCGGTCGGTCCGCGCTGGCGGGGCGGTGCGCATGGCGAGGCCGACTTACTGGCGTCCTGCTACCAGCGTTCGCTCGAGGTAGCGCGCGAGGCGCGGTGCCGCAGCATCGCGTTCCCCGCGATTAGTTGCGGCATCTACCATTTTCCCGCTGACGAGGCCGTGCGGATTGCGCTCGGCACGGTGCTCGCCACCTTGCCGCGCACGCCGCGGATCGAACAGGTGGTGTTCGCCTGTTTCGACGGCGCGATGCTCGCGCGCTACGAGGCCGAAATGCGGCGCCGTCAGGCGCCGCCGTCGAAGCCGGTCTGACGCCAGGCTTCGAATACCACGATCGCGACGGTGTTCGACAGGTTCAGGCTGCGGTTGCCCGGCCGCATGGGCAGGCGCACGCGCTGATCGTTGGCGAACTGGTCGAGTACCGAGTCGGGCAGGCCGCGCGTTTCGGCGCCGAATACGAACCAGTCGCCGGATTGGAACGCGTGCTCGTGAAAGCGGCCCGAGCCGCGCGTGGTGAAGGCGAACATGCGCGCCGGGTCCGGCGACTCTTTGGCGATGAACGCCGCCCAGTCGGCGTGCACGTTCATTTGCGCGTACTCGTGATAGTCGAGTCCGGCGCGGCGCAGCTTGGCATCGTCGAGCGGAAAGCCGAGCGGTTCGATCAGATGGAGCCGCGCGCCGGTGTTGGCGCACAGGCGGATCACGTTGCCGGTGTTCGGCGGGATTTCCGGTTCTACGAGAACGACATTGAACATGGTGAGCTCAGGTTGAGACTAGTTTTTCGGCGTGCGCAGCGCGACGAAGTTGGTGACCCGCCGCGCACCGGCGGCCTTGAGCGTGCGAGCCAGCGCCTCGAGTGTCGCGCCGGTCGTCATCACGTCGTCGACGATGCCGACATGCAGGCCTTGCACGGCCCCTGCGACCTTGAAGGCACGGCCTACGTTCAGACGGCGGGCGTCGAGATCGAGCCGCGACTGCGGCGCGGTGTGAATCACCCGATGCAGCAGGGTCGCGTCGCTGCGCACATTGAGCGCGCCAGCCAGCGGCTTCGCGATTTGCCACGCCTGGTTATAGCCACGCTCGATGAGGCGTTTTGGGGCAAGCGGCACGGGCGCGATCACGTCGGGCCATTCAGCGAGGTCTTGCCAGGAATCACGGGCGAGACGCGCGAGGCGTTGCCCGAACTCGCGCGCCAGCATAAGCCGGGCGCGGAATTTCAGACCGACCGCCAGCGTGTCGAGCGGGGCGCGATAGTCGGCAAGGGCCAGCGTGGCGTCGAACGGTGGCGGCTCGCCGAGGCAATCCGCGCACCGATACTGGGTGCGGGCCGCCCATCGCGCGGCGGATAACGGTACCGCGCAGACAGTGCAGCGCAACCGGCCTTCGTTCCAGTAGGCCGCGTCGCAACCGGCACACATCGTCGCATGCGACAAATTGCCGCATAAGGCGCACAGATTCGGCAGCGCAGCCTGCGTCACACGTGGCCATGCCGAATTGACGGCACGCACGAAACGCGCGAATCGGCGGCCGGAAAAAGACGAAATGGGTCGGAGTGGCATAGCTGGACCGCCCGCGAAGGCCTTTCACGCTCAATGGAGGGAAGCGAGCGAGTATACTTCGGGCTCTACGCCAGTACGACACCCATGTCCCCAGCTCCCGCTCAATCAGGCCGTCCGGCCTATGACTCCCAACGCCTGCGGCGGATCTTTGACCGCCGCGCGGCGACTTTCGCCGACGTCGCGTTCCTGCCTCGCGAAATCGCGCAGCGCATGCGCGAGCGTCTCGATTACATCAAGGTCACGCCGGCAAGCGTGCTCGATGCCGGCTGCGGGATGGGTGAAGACATTCCCGCTTTGCGCGAACGCTTTCCCGAGGCGCCGGTGTTCGGCTCCGACCTGTCGCACGGCATGCTCACGCGCGCGCTGCAGCACGATGCGGGTGACACGAGCTGGCGGCGCTTTTTGCCCGCCACGCTCGGCAAGGCACTCGGCGCGCGTGGGCCACGCTTCGCGCAAGCGGACTTCTCGGCGCTGCCGTTCGCGGCCGGCGCCTTCGAATTCATCTGGTCCAATCTGGCGTTGCACTGGCATTCGCGGCCCGATCTCGTGTTTCCCGAGTGGCAGCGCGTGTTGAAAGTCAACGGCCTGCTGATGTTCAGCACGCTCGGTCCCGACTCCCTCAAGGAGTTGCGTGGCGCCTACGCCGAAGTCGAGGCCGCGCACGGCGTCGCCTCGCGCAAGCATGTGATCGACTTCGTCGACATGCACGACCTGGGCGATATGCTGGTGGAAAGCGGTTTCGAGATTCCGGTGATGGACCAGGAAGTTCTCACCATCACCTACAAATCCCCTGAGTCGCTGCTCGCCGACGTGCGCCGTTGGGGCGCCTATCCGTTCGAGCGCGAAGCCTCGTCGAGCGCTGCCGCGCGCAGACTGCACAAGGCTTTGCTGGCTGCGCTCGAAGCCCGCCGGCGCGCCGACGGCACGATCGCGCTGACCTTCGAGGTGATCTACGGACACGCATGGAAAGCGGTGCCGCGCACTACCGCCGAAGGTCATGGGATCGTGCGGATCGAGGACATCGGGCGAGGTTCGGCACGGAATCGTTGAGGAATCGACGAGGTGGTAAAGAGCACATCTGTTATGTCTGAAATTAGCGCTTCAAAAGACCCGCAAAAGGTGCGTCAAAACGGCGCGGAGGCTTGTCGCGCCTGGCTTGTGAGCCAATTGAGGCTTGCTTGTGGATGCTATGGATCGCGCCTATAATGCGTCAGTTTGTCGCCTGGAGTTCCCACATTTGGGGCGGCAAGCCCGAGGCATAGGGCAGCAAGATAAGATGACGCGGCGGTGATCGGCTGGCCGCGATAGCGGTCGCAAGGTATGGCCGCAGGCGGCGACTGGAGGCAATCGGTGGGAGGCAGCGATGCAAGCATCAGATCTGCTGGCGGATTCAGAACCGGTCCTGAAAGACTGGACGATGAAACGCAACTGTTCGATATCGCCGCGGCAGTTCATCTGTTTCTACGTGTCGCTTGCGTTGTTCTCGCTGGTAATTGCTTTCATGCTGGTTCTGGTCGGCGCCTGGCTGGTGTTGCCGTTCACCGGTATCGAATTGCTGACGGTGGGCATCGCGTTTGCCATATATGCGCGTCATGCTGTGGACTACGAGCGCATCCGGTTGTTTCAGAACCGGCTCGTCGTCGAGCAGGTCAGCGCCGAGCAGCTTACGCAGTTCGAGTTCAATCCGCGCTGGGTGCGGATCGAAGCGGGCGCCACGCCGCGTGACCGGATCAAACTGGTCTCGCGCGGCCAGACGATCATGATCGGGCAACATCTCGCGCAATATCGGCGCGCGCAGTTCGCAGGCGAATTGCGTATGTGGCTCACGCGTTGTTAGACGTGTTGAGAAGCGCGGCGTTCACGGGGAGCGCGAGGCAGCCTGCCAGCGGGGTCGAGGGTTTGAATGGAAATTTTGGGTAAGGAAGCTATGAAAACAATCAAGCGAGCCCTCATGGGCGTGCTGGCGATGAGCGGACTGCTTTTCGCCGGTGCCGCCCTGGCAGTGGGCGATGTTCCGGGCGGCCCCGCCGTCAACGAGATCAATCTCCAGCCGCCTGCGACAAAAATCGCTGAGGAGCTCTTCAGCCTCCACATGTTCATGCTGGTGCTTTGCACGGTGATTTTCGTCGGCGTGTTCGCCGTGATGTTCTATTCGATCTTCGCCCACCGCAAATCGAAAGGCCACAAGGCTTCGAATTTCCACGAAAGCACCACCGTCGAAATCATCTGGACGATCGTGCCGTTCATCATCGTCGTGTTGATGGCGCTGCCCGCCACCAAGACCGTCGTGGCGATGAAAGACACCACCAACGCCGACGTCACTATCAAGGTCACCGGCTACCAGTGGAAATGGGGCTACGACTATGTGAAGGGCCCGGGCGAGGGCATCAGCTTCCTGTCCACGCTGTCCACGCCGCGTGCGGAAACCGACGGCCGCCAGCCGATTTCCACCACGTATTTGCAGGAAGTCGACAATCCGCTCGTCGTGCCGGTCGATAAGAAAATCCGCATCATCACCACCGCGAACGACGTGGTCCACTCCTGGTACGTGCCGGCGTTCGGCGTGAAGCAGGACGCGATCCCGGGTTTCGTGCGCGACACGTGGTTCAAGGCTGACAAGGTCGGCACGTTCCGCGGCTTCTGTACCGAGCTGTGCGGCAAGGAACATGCGTTCATGCCGGTGGTGGTGGAAGTGCTGTCCGCCGACGACTACGCGAAGTGGGTCGACGCGCAGAAGAAGAAAATGGCCGCAGGCCAGGACGATCCGAACAAGACCTACACGATGGCCGAGCTGATGGAACGCGGCGGCAAGGTGTACGCGGCGAACTGCGCGGTCTGCCACCAGCCGAACGGCAAGGGCGCGGGCGCATTCCCTGCGCTCGACGGCAGCAAGATCGCCAACGGCGCGATTGCCGAGCACGTCAGCCTCGTGCTGAAGGGCAAGAACGCGATGCCCTCGTGGGCGCCTACGCTGAACGACGTCGAAATCGCCTCGGTCGTCACGTACGAACGCAATTCATGGGGCAACCACACTGGCGACATTCTCCAGCCGAAGCAGGTTGCGGACGCGCGTAATGGCAAGCTGCCGGAAGGCGGCAACCATCTGGCCGACGCCGGCGCGGCAGCGAGCGGCGCAGAGGCGGCTTCGGGCACCTCGGGCGCGCAAGCGGCAGCGGCCGGCTCGGACAGCGCGGCATCGCAGGCAACACTCCCGGCCAGCATCTACTTCGACACCGGCAAGAGCACGCTGCCGGCCGACGCGAAAGCGGCAGTCGACGCAGCCGCGGCCTACGCGAAGGCGCACCCGGACGCGAAATTCACGCTGTCGGGCTTTACCGACGCGACCGGCTCCGCCGATCTCAACGCGAAACTCGCGAAGAGCCGCGCCGAAGCCGTGCGCGACGCGTTGAAAGCAGCCGGCATTGCCGAAGACCATATTATTTTGAAAAAGCCGGAAACGATCACGGGCGGCAGCGACGCGAAAGAAGCCCGGCGTGTTCAGATCAGCCCGGCTGCCTGACGTGTTCATGGTCAGCACCGCAGTATTCGCTTTAGGAGATTGTCATGTCTAGCATCGGACACGATGTAGTCGCGGGCCACGAGCACGTGCACGGCGACCATGCCCACGAAACGCCGCATGGTTGGCGCCGTTGGCTGTTCGCAACCAATCACAAGGACATCGGTACGCTGTACCTGATCTTCTCGTTCACCATGTTCCTCTCCGGGGGCGTGATGGCGCTGATGATCCGTGCCGAACTGTTCGAACCGGGCCTGCAGATCATGCGTCCCGAGTTCTTCAACCAGTTGACCACCATGCACGGCCTGATCATGGTGTTCGGCGCGATCATGCCGGCCTTCGTCGGCTTCGCGAACTGGATGGTGCCGCTGCAGATCGGCGCATCGGACATGGCTTTCGCCCGCATGAACAACTTCAGCTTCTGGCTCCTGCCGGTGGCGGCTGTTCTGCTGGTCGGTTCGTTCTTCTCGCCGGGCGGCGCGACCGCCGCAGGCTGGACGCTCTACGCGCCGCTGTCCACGCAGATGGGCCCGGGCATGGACTTCGCGATTTTCGCGGTCCACTTGATGGGCGCCTCGTCGATCATGGGCGGGATCAACATCGTCGTGACGATCCTGAACATGCGCGCGCCCGGCCTCACGCTGATGAAGATGCCGATGTTCGTCTGGACGTGGCTGATCACCGCGTACCTGCTGATCGCCGTGATGCCGGTTCTGGCAGGCGCGATCACCATGGTGCTGTTCGATCGTCACTTCGGCACGTCGTTCTTCAACGCGGCAGGCGGCGGCGACCCGGTCATGTACCAGCATATCTTCTGGTTCTTCGGGCATCCCGAGGTGTACATCATGATCTTGCCGGCGTTCGGGATCGTCTCGCAGGTGATTCCGGCGTTCTCGCGCAAGCCGTTGTTCGGTTATAGCTCGATGGTGTACGCAACCTCGTCGATCGCGATTCTGTCGTTCATGGTCTGGGCGCACCACATGTTCGCCACCGGCATGCCGGTGACGGGCCAGCTGTTCTTCATGTACGCCACCATGCTGATCGCCGTGCCCACGGGCGTGAAGGTGTTCAACTGGGTCGCGACGATGTGGCGCGGTTCGCTGAGCTTCGAAACGCCTATGCTGTTCGCAGTCGGCTTCCTGCTGGTGTTCACGTTCGGCGGCCTGTCGGGTCTGATGCTGGCCATGGCGCCGCTCGACATTCAGTATCACGGTACTTATTTCGTGGTCGCGCACTTCCACTACGTGCTGGTGGCGGGCTCGCTCTTCGCGCTGTTCTCCGGCTGGTACTACTGGGCGCCGAAGTGGACCGGCTGGATGTACAACGAAACGCGCGGCAAGATTCACTTCTGGGCGTCGATGTTCTTCTTCAACCTCGCGTTCCTGCCGATGCACTTCGTCGGCCTCGCAGGTATGCCGCGTCGTTATGCTGACTACCCGGCACAGTTCACCGACTGGAACCAGGTCATCTCGATCGGCGCGTTCGGCTTCGGTCTGGCGCAGGTCTACTTCCTGTTCGCGGTTGCACTGCCGGCCTACCGTGGCGGCGGCGAACTCGAAAAGGCTGGCGACAAGCCGTGGGACGGCGCAACGGGCCTCGAGTGGACCGTGCCGAGCCCGGCTCCGTTCCACACGTTCGAAAACCCGCCGACGGTCGAGTAACTGACAGCTGGTGAGGTTGCCGGCTCGGGCAGCGCAGCAGTGCGCTGGCCGAGCCGGCAGGCACGAAAGCAGTGGCGGCATCTGTAGTCACGAAAAGTATTCTGAAAGTCGAGCATGACGCGCAATCCTCAAGAAAGACGTACGCCCGAGCAGATTCGCGCGGGCAACCGGCGGATCGGTTTCGTGATGTTCGTGATCGCCGCGGTCTTTTTCGCGAGCGTGATCATTCATCAGAAGTGGTTCTCCTGACAAAGTGGTTCGAGTCAGTTTGCAGGTTTGTTGAGGATTGAGATGTCGACGCAACCTCCGGCTCAGGCCGACCGTTCTTTTAACCGTTCGATGTTGATCAAGCTGTTCATCGTCGCCTTGATGATGTTCGGTTTCGGCTTCGCACTGGTGCCGATGTACCGCGCGATCTGTCAGATCACCGGCATCAACAACCTCGTGCAGCGTGATGCCACGGCGCGCGAGGCGAAGAATACGCAGGTCGACATGAGCCGCACGATTTCGATCGAATTCGATGCAAACGCGCGCGGCCCGCTGGGTTTCAAGCCGGAGCAACGTAGTCTCGACGTGCATCCGGGCGAAGTGACGACGGTGATGTACGAGGTCAGCAACGAACAGGCGCGCACGATTCAGGCGCAGGCCATTCCGAGCTACGCGCCGAAGCAGGCAACCGAGTACTTCAAGAAGATCGAATGTTTTTGCTTTACGCAGCAGACCTTGACGGCGAATCAGACCAAGCGGATGCCGGTGGTGTTCGTGGTCGATCCGAAGTTGCCGAAGGACGTGAAAACGATCACGTTGTCGTACACGTTCTTTGAATTGAATACGCCGGCGGCGGCGACGGCCGGAAGCGCGGCGCCCACGGCCAACACGGCGGCCACGACGGCCAATCCCGCCTGATGGCTCACGCCGCGAGCGAAGGAAGACGAAACAAGATGAGCGACAACGGCAGCAGCCCGCGCAAAAGCAGTTTTGGCCAGTCGATGCGTGCGGTCTTCTGGTCGTTTATCGGTGTACGCAAGCGCCGCGATCTGGAGGCTGACGCCACGCAGCTGAACCCGCTGCACGTGATCGCGGCAGCGTTGATCTGCGCGGCAATTTTTATCGTGGCGTTGATTCTGATCGTGCGCGCCGTGGTAGGTTGAAGCGGCGGGCGCACACGTAGGACCGGGCGAAGCAGCGCCCAGAAATTGGAGCGAAGCGGTGCGGTATCGACGCGCCGCCGAAGATACAGCCGGAGATTCCGGAACAACTGGACTGAAGTGGAGAATCAAGAATGAGCGGTCAAAACGAGAGCCCGTACTATTTCGTACCGCATCCGTCGCGGCATCCGATCAGCGCCGCTGCTGGGTTGCTGGTCATGCTCGGATCGCTTGCGGCCTGGATCAACGAACATGACTGGGCGCCGATCGGCGTCGTCGCCGGTTTGTTGTGGCTGCTCTTTACGTTGTGGCACTGGTTCGGCGACGCGATTGCAGAGTCGGAAGGCGGCATGTACGGCAAGAATGTCGACAAGTCGTACCGCTGGAGCATGAGCTGGTTCATTTTCTCCGAAGTGATGTTCTTCGGTGCGTTCTTCGGCGCGCTGTTCTATGCGCGTGAAATCGCGCTGCATCAATTGGGCAGCCTGGATTACAAGCTGATCTGGCCGGACTTCTCGGCAGTGTGGCCGAACAACGGCCCGGCGGCGCTGGTCTCGACGTTCAAGTCGATGCAACCGTGGCCGGTCCCGACCATCAACACGGCGCTGCTGCTTTCCTCGGGTGCGACGCTGACGGTATCGCACCACGCGTTGCGTGAGAACCATCGCAAGAAGGCGATCATCTGGCTGGCCGCAACGCTCGTGCTCGGTGTCTGCTTCCTGTTCCTGCAAGGCTTCGAGTATTTCCACGCATATAACGAACTGAACCTGACGCTGTCCTCGGGCGTGTATGGTTCGACGTTCTTCCTGTTGACCGGCTTCCACGGCTTCCACGTGTTCCTCGGCGGCACGATGCTGGCAGTCGTGCTGGTGCGTATGATCCGCGGCCACTTCACGGCGGACCATCACTTCGCGTTCGAAGGCGCGGCCTGGTATTGGCACTTCGTGGACGTCGTGTGGCTCGGGCTGTACGTCGTGGTGTACTGGCTGTAACGCAGTCTGGCCTGCGCCGACCGGCAACCCGGAGCGTGCAGGCCGTTCGCGCAACGTCTTTGGACGTCGCGCACGAGCAGTATGCAACGCTTATGCAGCGCCGCCCTCGACCCTGTCAGGGCGGCGTTTTGTTTGGCGGCATGCAGTTTTTGCCGCCGGGCTCAGCGTCCGTAAGGAATGCCGGTCGACTGAATCCAACCCATCCAGTGAGCGAACAGGATGAACAGGAACAACGAGATCGACAGGCCCACCCGCGTGGCGAGCGACCAGACCATCCGCTTGGTTTTGCCCTTGTCGTGCATCATGAAGTACAGCGCCGACACCATGCTGGCGATGATCAGGACGAAGGCGATGGGAACGAGAATGTGCATGGAACCAGCTGAAATCAGGAAGCGCAGAGGCGAGACATTTATTATCGCACCGCGCGTCGGCGTTTGCCGCACGTTCCCCATCTCACCGCGAGAGGCATTGGAGCGTGCCCGATGAAGATCCGCCTCGTTCCCGCGCTGTTGATACTGCTGGTGATCGTGGTGACGGTGCGGCTGGGTTTCTGGCAGCGCGACCGCGCGCATCAGAAGGAAGCGCTCGAAGCGCGCATCACGCAGTTCGAGAACGCCCCCGCGCGGCCCGTGAGCGCCGCGCCGGTCGAGCTGAAGGACATCGAGTTTCATCGCGTGAAGGCGCACGGCAGTTTCGTCGCGGACAAGGTCGTCTACCTCGATAATCGTCCGTATAACGACCAGCCGGGCTTTTACGTCGTGATGCCTTTTAAACTGGCCGACGGCGGCTACGTGCTGGTCAATCGCGGCTGGCTGCCGCGCAATATGAACAATCGCGAAACCATTGCGCCGTACACGACGCCGCAAGGCGAAATCGAGATCGAAGGCATTGCGCGGGCCGACGCGTCACGCGCTTTCGAGTTGGGGCAGGGTGGTTCGGCCGGGCATCAACTGATCCGCCAGAACCTGGACACCGCCGCGTACGCCGCGGAAACCGGCTTGCCGTTGCAATCGTTCGTGCTTCAGCAATTGAGCGACGACGGCGACAAACTGGTGCGCGATTGGCCCGCGCCCACCAACGGTGTCGAGCGCAACTATGGCTATATGTTCCAGTGGTGGGGCATGGCGGCCGCGGCGCTGGTCTTCGGCCTCTACGCCGCGCGCCGTGCCGCCAGGAAAGAGCACGCACCGGGCGTGTAACGCAGCACGGGCGGCTTCGCGGCTTGAGCAAGGCCGAGTCGCCGCGCAAACATTGAAAGAGGTCCTGTAGTGTCGACGCAATCTCCCCGTTCGCCGCAAGCCGGCAAACCCGCAGCGCCCAAACCCATGCCCGGCCAACCCAACGGCAAAGGCTCGTGGGAGCGCGGCCGCTGGATTCTGCTGCTGCTCGCGATCATCTGCGCCGCGCCGATCGCCGTGTCGTATTTCACGTACTACGTGATCAAGCCGACCGGCGGCAGCACCAGCTACGGCACGCTGGTCGAACCGCAACGCCCGATTCCCGATTCGCTCGTGGTCACGGGTGAAGACGGCAAGCCCGTCAAGCTCGCTTCGCTGCGCGGCCGCTGGTTGCTGATCTCGGTCGACAACAGCGCGTGCGACAAAGCGTGCGTCACCAAGCTCTACTTCATGCGACAAATCCGCGCAGCTCAGGGCCCGGAACGCGAGCGCGTCGTGGAAGTGTGGTTGCGCACCGATGCAGGCAACGTGGCTGACGTGATACAACAGGCCTACCCCGACACCAACATGATGATCGCCGACCCGGCGCAGGTGGCCGCATGGCTGCCCACGGAGAACGGCACGAAGACCACCGACCACATCTACATGGTCGATCCGAACGGCAATCTGATGATGCGTTTCCCGAAAGATCCGAACCCCAGCAAAATCAAGGGTGACGTGACCAAGCTGCTCAAATGGTCGAGTATCGGCTGATGCCGCAACATAGGTAAGAGAGATGTTCGTACTGCAACTGGCCCTGATCGGCTTGTGTATCGCGTTGTTGCCGCTGTCCTACGTGTGGGTGAAGGCCGACGACAACAAATTCCGCAAGCTGGTCTGGCTCACCACCTTCCTCACGCTCGATCTGGTGATGTTCGGCGGCTTCACGCGGCTCACCGACTCCGGGCTCGGCTGCCCCGACTGGCCGGGCTGCTACGGCACGTCGTCGCCGTTCATCGCGCACGCGGCCATCACGGCCGCGCATCAGGCGATGCCCACCGGACCGGTCAGCATGACCAAGGCGTGGATCGAAATGATCCACCGTTACTTTGCGATGGCGATCGGCGTGCTGATCATCGCGCAGACCGTCATCGCCTGGACGGCGCGCGTCAAACGGCGACCGTTGCATGTGTCGCCGTGGTGGCCTACCTCGCTGTTGCTGCTGATTCTGGTGCAAGGCGCGTTTGGCGCCTGGACCGTGACGATGAAGCTGCAGCCGATCATCGTGACGACGCACTTGCTGCTCGGCCTCGCACTGCTGGGCACGCTCGGCTGGCTGGCCGCGCGGCAGACGCCGTTGCCGGCGTATGAGCCCGAAGCCGCGCGCTGGCGCACGGCCGCGATCGCGGGGCTGGTGGTGCTGATCGCGCAAATTGCGCTGGGCGGCTGGGTCAGCACGAACTACGCGGTGCTCGCATGTACCGATTTCCCGACCTGCAACGGCCAATGGGTCCCGCCGATGGACTTCGCGCACGGCTTCCATCTGTGGCGCGCACTCGGCATGACCGGCGACGGCGACATGATCACCCAGGACGCGCTGGTGGCGATTCACTGGACGCACCGCACGTTCGCCGTCGTCGTGGTCGCTTATCTGGTCTGGCTGGCGCTGAAACTGCGCCGCTTCGAGTCGCTGCGGCGACCGGCGAATGGGGTGCTGCTGGTGGTGCTGATCCAGTTCATCACGGGGCTGTCGAACATCGTTCTGCAATGGCCGTTGCCCATTGCGGTGGCGCATAACGGTGGGGCCGCGATCCTGCTGCTTCTGCTCGTTATGTTAAACTTTCGAATCGCTTATAGCCGTCCCGGCCGCGCGGTGTTCCCTGCGCGCGATGCCGCGCCAGCGTGACTCCACATGGACAGCACAACACTTTCCCAAACGCCCGGTAGCCGGGTCTCCCAGTACATCGCCCTGACGAAGCCGCGCGTCACGCAACTCGCCGTGTTCTGCGCCGTCATCGGCATGTTCCTGTCGACGCCAGGCATGGTGCGGTGGACCGTGCTGATCGGCGGCACGGTCGGCATCTGGTTGCTGGCCGGCGCGGCGTTCGCCATCAATTGCCTCGTCGAACAGAAAATCGACGCGAAGATGCGGCGCACCTCGTGGCGGCCGTCCGCGCGCGGTGAAATTACCACCGCGCAGATCCTGCTGTTTTCGGCCGTGCTCGGCGGCCTCGGCATGTGGACGCTGTACACGTTCGCCAATCCGCTCACCATGTGGCTCACGCTGGCCACGTTCGTCGGCTATGCCGTTATCTATACGCTGCTGCTCAAGCCTGCCACGCCGCAGAACATCGTGATCGGCGGCGCTTCGGGCGCCATGCCGCCGGCGCTCGGCTGGGCGGCGGTCACCGGCCACGTGCCGGGCGACGCGTGGATTCTGGTGCTGATCATCTTCGTGTGGACGCCGCCGCATTTCTGGGCGCTCGCACTGTATCGCCGCAAAGACTACGAAAACGCCGGCCTGCCGATGCTGCCGAACACGCACGGCGAGAAGTACACGCGCCTGCATATTCTGCTGTACACGGTGATCCTGTTCGCGGTCACCATGATGCCGTTCATCTCCGGCATGAGCGGCGTGGTGTATCTCGCTGCGGCCGTGCTGCTGGGCGCCGTGTTTCTTGCCTATGCGTGGAAGATCTATCGCGAGTACTCGGACGATCTGGCGCGCAAAACCTTCCGTTATTCGATCGTCTATCTGTCGCTGCTGTTTGCCGCGCTGCTGATCGACCACTATGCGCGCGTCCTGATCGGCGCGTAATACCATGCTCAATAACCGCTTCGCGCGTACGGCGCGCGCTGCCGTGATAGCTTGCGCGCTTGGTGGCGCCTTGCTGGTGACGGGCTGCGGCAAGCAGGCGCCGGCGTTTCAGAATCTCGACATCACCGGCAATACGCAATTCGGGAGCAACTTCTCGTTGCCCGACACGTCCGGCCAGATCCGCACCATGGCGGACTACAAGGGCAAGGTGGTGGTGCTGTTCTTCGGCTATACGCATTGTCCGGACGTTTGCCCGACCACCATGGCCGAACTGTCGCAGGCATTGCAGCAACTCGGCCCCGAAGACGCGAAGCGCGTGCAGGTGCTGTTCGTCACCGTCGACCCCGAGCGTGATACGCCGGCTCTGCTCGCGCAATATGTGCCGGCGTTCAACCCGACGTTCGTCGGCTTGCGTCCGGCCGATCAGGCGCAACTCACCAGGATCACGAAAGACTTCCGCGTCTACTACGCGAAGGTGCCGGGCAAAACGCCCGACAGCTACACGATGGATCACACGGCAGCGAGCTATGTGTTCGACACGGACGGCAAGCTGCGTCTGTTCGCGCGTGACGGTCAGGGCGCAACGCCGTGGGTGCACGATATCAAGCTGCTGCTGGACTGACGCTCCGATCCAGGCGGGCGCATCTCACATCGCGCCCGTTTTCAACGCTCCTCGCCGTACCGCTCTCAAGCCGGAATCGGCAGGTTCAACCCCGGCGCAAGCCGCGTCGTCTTGAACTCCGTCACCTCGTAACGCGCTAGGTTCTGTTGCGCGAACGGGTCGCTGGCGAGAATCGCATCCAGCTTATCGCGCTCGATCCGCACCGCCAGGATGATGCCGCCGTTGCGCGGCACTTTCGGTCCGGCGGCGACGAACACGCCTGCTTCAAACTGTCGCGCCAGAAACGCGCGATGTGCTTCCAGCGCGTCGTCGATGCGTTCGAGCAATGCGGTGTAGATGAGGTCGATGACGTACATGGTTGTTCTCTCGAGCAAGGGAATGATCCGCCGAAACGGGTGGCCGCAGCCCCGGATTATCGGCCAGAGCGCGATTCATTGCGCGCGATCAACCAGCGTGCATAGCGCCGGGCCACACCGGCGCTTCCCCTTCAGAGTCTCTCAAGTTGTCGGTAAATCATGCCGTTATCTCGCTAGCAATCGTTTGCGCACGCTGCCGAACCTAGTCCCTGCGATTGCGAACGAAACACGAATTACACGAAGAGAGACCACAACAATGTGCAGGATGAGTTTGAATCGCAAACTATGGCTGTCGCTCGCGCTCGTCTGGCTAGGACTGCTGGGTGTCGGGCTGTGGAGCGCGGTGGAAACGCGCGGCACCATGCTGGCCGAGCGCAAGGCCGGCATGGTGAATCTGGTCGATGCGGCGCAAGGCATCGTCAACGGCTATTACGCGCTCTCGCAAAGCGGCAGGATGAGCGCGGCGGATGCGCAGCGCGAAGCGCTCGCCCGTCTCGCGGCCATGCGCTACGGCGAGTCCGGCTATCTGTTCGTGATGGATTCGAAGCCGGTCGTGCTGATGCATCCCACGCTGCCGCAAATGACCGGCAAGGCCGTCGGCGACTTCAAGGATCCGGACGGCAAGCTGCTGTACGTGGCGATCGTCGACGCGGCCAAGGCAAGCGGACGCGGCTTCGCGCAGTATCGCGGGCGTCTGCCGCACAGCGAAACCGCCGTGCCGAAACTCAGCTACGTGGTGCGTTTCGCGCCTTGGGACTGGAACATCACGAGCGGCGTGTTCATCAAGGACATCGACACGGTGTACTACGAAACGTTGCTCGGCCACCTTGCCGTCGTGCTGGTGATCGGCGCGATCATCTCGCTGGCGATGGTGCTCATCATCCGCAACGTGCGCGCGAGTCTCGGCGGCGAACCGGATCAAGCGGCACGGCTCGCGGCAAGTATCGCGCAGGGCGATCTGACGCAAGCGGTCAGCGTTCGTCCGCACGACAAGACCAGCATGATGGCGGCCATGCATGAGATGCAGAACCGTTTGCAGCGAACCATCGGCGAGATTCGTCGCTCGGCGGAATCCATCGCGTCGGCTACGCAGCAGATTGCGGCGGGTAACGGCGATCTGTCGCAGCGCACCGAGCAGCAGGCCGCTTCGCTGCAAGAGACGGCGGCGAGCATGGAAGAGCTCACCGCGACGGTCAAGCAGAACGCCGACAACGCGCGGCAGGCGAGCGGACTCGCGCATAACGCGTCTGAAATCGCGACGCGCGGCAACGACGTGGTGAGCCGCGTGATCGGTACGATGGGCGAGATCAACGACAGTTCGCGGCAGATTGCCGACATCATCGGCGTGATCGAAGGCATCGCTTTCCAGACCAACATTCTTGCATTGAACGCAGCCGTGGAAGCGGCGCGCGCCGGTGAAGAGGGCCGCGGTTTCGCGGTCGTCGCGGGCGAGGTGCGCAGCCTCGCGCAGCGCTCGGGAACGGCGGCCAAGGAGATCAAGCAGTTGATCAGCGCGTCCGTCGAGCGCGTGCACAATGGCTCGGCTCTGGTGCAGCAGGCCGGCACGACGATGGGCGAGATTCTGCAAGCCGTGCAGCGTGTGACCGACATCATGGGCGAGATCGCGGCGGCATCCGAAGAGCAGAGCAGCGGCATTTCCCAGGTCGGGCGCGCCGTCACGCAGATGGACGAAGTGACGCAGCAAAACGCGGCGCTGGTCGAGCAGGCGGCGGCTGCGGCGGCTTCGTTGCAGGATCAGGCGGCGCGTTTGCGTGACTCGGTGAGCGCGTTTCGCGTGAACGGCGCGGAAGGTGCTTCGCCAAGTTCGGCTGCAGTGGCGGCGCGCAGAGTGACGGCTGCCGCGCAAGCCGCGGCCGTGCGCGAAGTCGGCGCGGTTGCGCAAGCGGCACCGGCATCGCCGCGAGCGCAACCGAAGCTGCCCGCACTCGCCGACGGGGCCGCGGCGCCGGTCGGCGCAACGCACGCGGCCGGCGCGAGCGCAAAGCCGGTTGCTGCGCCGCGTGCCGCGGCCGAAACAGTCAAGGCCACCCGGCCCGACGACGACTGGACCACCTTCTGATCGACCTGCGCGGGCCGCGCGCCGTTTTGACGCGCGCGCGGTCCTACGCCGCTCAACGCGCATAACCATATGCGATCGTGGTATTTCCCATCCCGCGAGGCATATGAGACCATTTGCGGTCCAGTTGGCGGCGCCTTGCCAAAAGCACCGTTTGCCGCCGGCTTCCACCCGAATCTGACATCGATCAGAAATCGATCAGTCGTCGACACCCGTCATCGACACCGTCATCGATTAGAAACAGCGAGAATCACATGCAGCGCAGAAACATCCTCAAAGCCCTCTCGGCAGTGGTCGCCAGCGCGGCGATCGTCACCAGCTTCGGCGCGCACGCCGACGACAAAGCAATCAAGGTCGGCACGATCAGCGGCCCGGACGCGCAGATCTGGGAAGTCGTCACGAAAGTGGCGAAGCGCGAAGGCCTGAACGTGAAGGTCGTCGAATTCAACGACTACGTGCAGCCGAATGCCGCACTCGACGCGGGCGATCTCGACGCGAACAGTTTCCAGCACCAGCCGTATCTGGATAGCCAGATCAAGCAGCGCGGCTACAAGATCGTCAGCGCCGGCCTCACGTACATTTCGCCGCTCGGCATCTACTCGAAGAAGCTGAAGTCGCTGAAGGACCTGCCGCAAGGCGCGAAGGTCGCAGTGCCGAACGACCCGTCGAACGAAAACCGCGCGCTGCTGTTGCTGCAAACGCAAGGCGTGCTCAAGCTGAAGGCCGGCGCGGGTACGAACGGCAACAATGCGACGCCGCTCGACGTGGCCGAGAATCCGAAGAAGATCAAGCTGGTCGAACTCGACGCCGCGCAACTGCCGCGCTCGCTGTCGGACGTCGAGGCCGCCGCGATCAACACGAACTTCGCGTTGGCCGCCGGCCTGCAGCCGACCAAAGATGCGATCGCGCTCGAAGACGTGCATAGCCCGTACGCGAATCTGATTGCCGTGCGCACGCAGGACAAGGACAAGCCGTGGGTCAAGAAGCTGGTTGCCGCGTATCAGTCGGAAGACGTGCGCCAGTTCATCAAGACGCAGTTCAAGGGTTCGGTGGTGCCGTCGTTCTAAGCAGCGACGCGTTTTACAGATCCAGCTCCCATCGCTCGATCGTCAGGTCCTTGCCAAAACGGAGCTCAGGCGCCGCGCTGGCAAGCCTGAAACCGGCGCGCTCGCACAGGCGCCGCGGTTGTTCCAGCGAGCTCGCCGTTGTCAGCGTGAGCTTCGTGTAGCCCGCGCGCCTCGCAAAGCGCATGCATTCGCTCAGCAACTGGGTGCCGATACCCAGCCGCTGCACATCCGGCTCGACCCACAGGAGCCGCACCCCCGCCACCGTCGTCGACACCGCGACGACGCAGACCGAGCCGACCACCATGCCTTCCTGATCGGCGACCCAGCACATCTCCCGCACCGGATCGCTGCGTTGCGTGTAATCGGCGACGACCCGCGCGAGCAGTCCTTCGAACGACTGATTCCAGCCGTATTGCGCGGCAAACCACTGCGCCTGCCGATGCACGAGCCAGCCGCAATCACCCGCGCGCGGTGGGCGGAGCATCACGAGTTCATGCTTCGGCTCGTTCCCGAGCAGCCGTTCGATGATTTTCATCGCGGCGATCAGCTGATCCTGGGAGAGGTCCGAGAGGCCGGCGAGCAATATCGACACTTCTTCGATCGCCGCGGTGTCGAGTGGCGCGTACGCCGCGTGGCCGGTGTCCGTGAGGGCGATCAGCGACTGGCGCGCGTCCGTGTCGGACGGGCGGCGCGTGATCAGATTGCGTCGTTCGAAACTGGTTAGCAGGCGGCTGAGATAACCGCTGTCGAGACCGAGGGCGCGCCCGAGCACCGAGGCCGTTTGCGCACGTCCGCGATGGAGCTCGTGCAGCACGCGTACCTCGGTCAGAGAGAACGCGCTTTTTGCCAAATGCTCGTGGAGTGCGCCAATGTGCTGGGTGTAGAAGCGGTTGAAATGGCGGACGGCCTGAGCGCGCCGCAGCGCCTCGGAATCTGTCAAATGCTGCTCCCCGGGGGAATTTTATGGCTTGCCATCCAGCACTATATTGGAACGCCCCTCTTTACAAAAGCCGTCCCGGCAAAGGGTTGCGCGAACTGGTATTTAAAAGGTATCGATCCTGCCGTATTTCCGCTGCGGTTAGAACCGCGGTTCGACCACCTGGCAGCCTTTCAGAGGGCGAATACGGGTAAGTCCTGGTTCCCTGAAACGGCGCTCCAGATGCTTCCGCGACCCCTTCCAGCCTTACCCGGCAAGGCTTTGCGCCCCATCGTACCAGCATGGAACCAGTTGATTGACTGGTATTATGTTGGTTATATAATGGGCTCTTATTTTTCGTAGGCCTACCTTTTCGCGACGGCCGCCGGAGTCCCATGGAAACTCGCTGGTCCGCACTGATGCCTGACGCCCGCAACGTCACGCCGCTCTATTTGCAGCTCGCGCGCAATCTCGCGACGGCGATCCACTGCGGCGTATGGTCCGCGGGTGAGGCGCTGCCCTCGGAGCGCACGCTCTCGGACGCCATTGGGGTGTCGCGCATCACGGCGCGCAAGGCAATCGAGCTGCTGGTCGAGCAAGGCCTGATCCGGCGTGCTCGCGGCGCGGGCAGTTTCATCACGCCGCGCGTCGAAGACCCGCTCTCGCGCCTCACCGGTTTTACGAAGAAGATGCAGCAGCGCGGGTTCCGGCCGGACTCGGTGTGGCTCGAGCGCGATATCCGCGCCGCCAACCGTGAAGAGCTGGTGCATCTCGGCCTGTCGCCCGGCGCGGCGGTGACGAGTCTGCGGCGCTTGCGGCGCGCGGACGGCATCGTCATGGCGGTCGAGCATTCGGCGCTGCCGGCCGCGATCGTGCCCGACCCGCAAGCCATCGGCGACTCGCTGTACAGCTATCTCGAACACCGCGGCGCGGCGGTCGTGCGTGCCTTGCAACACTTTCGCGCGGTCAACGCGTCGAGCGAGATCGCTGCGTTGATGGACATCGAACCACGCTCGGCACTGCTGGTCATTACCCGCATCGGCTATAGCGCCGACCAGCGCGCCATCGAGCTGACCGACACGTATTGCCGCGACGATTACTACGACTTCGTCGCCGAATTGCGCACCTGAGGGGCCCGGCCGGGCGGCGCACAGCCTGCACATTCAGGCGCGCGGCCGCCGTCAGGCGCCATTCAGTCACGCCCCGAATCACGCCTCACCAGAGAGACTCATGCTGACCGGAAACATACTCACCACCGATGGGTGGATTCACGGCACGCTCGAATACGAAAACGGCCGCATCACGGCGCTCACCGGCGAACGCGTCGATCCGTCGACCAATCACGCGCCGTACATCCTGCCCGGCTTCATCGATCTGCACGTGCATGGCGGCGGCGGCTCCGACGTGATGGAAGGCGGCAATGCAATCGAAACCATCACCCGCACGCATGCGCGTTACGGCACGACGAGCCTGCTCGCCACCACCATGACCGCGCCGCGCGACGAACTGATGAGCGTCGTCGCGGACCTCGGCCACAACGCGCGGATTCGCACGCCCGGCGGCGCACGCGTGCTCGGCGTGCATCTGGAGGGGCCGTATATCAATCCCGGCAAGCTCGGCGCGCAACCGGACGCGGCGGTCTCGGCGGTGATGGACGAAGTGCTGAAGTATCTGTCCATCGCGCCGATTCGCGTGGTCACGCTGGCGCCGGAAATTGCCGGCCACATGGAGATCATCTCCGAGATGGCGGCGCGCGGTGTGCGCGTGCAACTGGGCCATTCGCTCGGCACCTACGACGATGCCGTCGCCGCGCTCAAGCACGGCGCCTGCGGCTTCACGCATCTATTCAACGCGATGTCGCCGCTGCACCATCGCAATCCCGGCCTCGTCGGCGCGGCGCTCGCGCACGCCGAGTTCGCCGAAATCATTCCCGATCTGCTGCACGTGCATCCCGGCGCGATCCGCGCGGCCCTGCGCGCGATTCCGCGTCTCTACGTGGTCACGGACAGCACCTCGGCCACCGGCATGCCCGACGGCGAATACCGCCTCGGCAGCCAGCATGTGACGAAGTGCCTCGGCGGCGTGCGTCTTGCCGACGGCACGCTCGCCGGCAGCACCCTGACGATGGATCAGGCGCTGCGCAATCTTGTGTCGATCGGCTTGCCGATCGCCGATGTGTCGAACCGTTTGTCGCGCTACGCCGCCGACTACCTGGGCATTGAAGACCGCGGCCGTATCGCGCGCGGTGCATGGGCCGACGTGGTCGTGTTCGATCGTGAACTGGCGTTGAGCGCGACTTACGTCGAAGGAGAAGCAATTGTCGAATATGCTTAAAGAGGCGCTGGCGTCCGCTGAAACGGTCGCCGCGCAACTCACGGATACCTCGTGCGTCGAGGCGTTGGCGGCGAAGCTTGCGGAGCAACCGCGCCATGTCGCGCTGACGGTCGCGCGCGGCAGCTCCGACCATGCGGCGAGTTACTTCGCGAGCCTGACGATGAGCCGCCTCGGCGTGCCGGTCGCCTCGCTGCCCATGTCGGTCGCGACGCTCCAGCAAGCGCCGCTGCAGGTGCGCGATCAGCTCGCGCTGGCGTTCTCGCAATCGGGCAAGAGCCCGGATCTGGTCGGCACCATGGAAGCGCTGCGCAGAGCGGGCGCATTGACAGTGGCCGCCGTGAATGTGTCGGGCTCACCCCTGGCCGACGCGTGCGAATTCGAGTTGCCGCTCGTTGCCGGCCCGGAATTGAGCGTCGCGGCCACCAAGAGCTACGTCGCGATGCTGTCGATTTCCGCGCAGCTCGTCGCGCATTGGCAGAAAGACGCCGACCTGCTCGCGGCGTTGAAGACGTTGCCCGAAGCACTGCGAGCCGCGGGCAAGCTCGACTGGTCGAATGCCGTGGCGGAATTGCGCGGCGTGGAGCGCATGATCGTGATCGGCCGCGGTCTGGGTCTTGCCATCGCGCAGGAAGCCGCGCTGAAACTGAAGGAAACCTCCGGCATTCAGGCCGAAGCGTTTTCGAGCGCGGAAGTGCGCCACGGTCCGATGGAACTGATCGACCGCGACTACCCGCTGCTGGTCTTCGCACCGCGCGGCCCGGAACAGGCCGGCTTGCTGCAACTTGCGCGCGACATGCGGGCGCGCGGCGCCCGCGTGCTGCTCGCGGCGCCGGCCGACGTGTCCGAAGCGACGCTGCCGCTCGCCACCACCGCTCATGCGGCGCTCGACCCGATCGCCGCCATCCTGTCCTTTTACGTGATGGCCGCCGGCCTTGCCGCCGCGCGCGGGCGCAATCCCGATGCGCCGCGCCATCTCAACAAAGTCACCGAAACTCACTGACGAGAAATCAGATGCGACGTGTCGAGGAGTCCCGCTTGATGAGCCATTCTGAAGGCCATATTGTTTTACTCGCGCCCATGACCGGTCCGGTCGTGCCGCTCGCGAACGTGCCCGACCCTGTGTTTTCGGGCGGCATGTTCGGCGACGGCATCGGCATCGATCCGCTCGAGGGCCGCCTCGTCGCGCCGTGCGACGGCACCGTGACGCATCTCGCGCGCACCGGTCACGCGGTGACGCTGGCCACCGCCGAGGGCGTCGAGATTCTGCTGCACATCGGTATCGATACGGTCGCGCTGAATGGCAAGGGCTTTGCGCCGATGGTCGCGCAAGGCGCCCATGTGCGCGCCGGCCAGGTGCTGATCGAGTTCGATCAGGATCAGGTCGCGCTGAAGGCGCCGAGCCTCGTGTCGGTGGTCGCGATTGCCAATTCCGACGCGTTCGAGATCGTCGAGCGTGTGCAAGGCGGCCTGCTGAAGGCGGGCGAAACGCCGCTGCTGGTGCTGCGCGCGCGCAGCGGCGCGGCGGCCGAGGCGTCGCGCCAGGCCGGGGCGACGAACGTGACGGAAGAAGCCCGTCAGCAGGTCACGCTGGTCCACGCGGGTGGCCTGCATGCGCGTCCGGCGGCGCGTGCCCGTGAAGCCGCGCGCGGTTTCGATGCGCGCGTCGAAGTGCGCTACGAAGGGCGCAAGGCGGCGATCGAAAGCGTGGTCGGTTTGCTCGGACTCGGCGCGGGTGAAGGCGCGACTGTGGAATTGCTCGGCGTCGGTGCGCAAGCCAAGGCCGCGATCGAAGCCATCGCTCACGAACTGACGCGCGAAGCACATGGCGAAGCCGAAGAAAAACCCGCGCGCGAAAGCTCGCCTGCGCCGCAAGCCGTGGCGCGTCCGGCAGGCGAAGCGCTCGACCCGAATACGCTCGCCGGTGTCTGCGCCGCGCCGGGCATCGCGGTCGGCAAGCTGGTGCGCTGGGACGACGCGGACATCGATCCGCCGGAGAAGGCGAGCGGCACCTCCGCTGCGGAGAGCCGCCTGCTCGACAAGGCGATTGCGACTGTCGACGCGGACCTCGGCACGACCGTGCGCGACGCATCGCAGCGCGGCGCGGTCGGCGAAGCGGGCATTTTCGCGGTGCACCGCGTGTTGCTCGAAGATCCCACGCTGCTCGACGCCGCGCGCGATCTCATCAGCCTCGGCAAGAGCGCCGGTTTTGCATGGCGCGAAGCGATCCGTGCGCAGATCGCCATCCTGACGAATATCGAAGACGCGTTGCTCGCGGAACGTGCCGCCGATCTGCGCGACATCGAAAAGCGCGTGCTGCGCGCGCTGGGTTACACGAATGCCGCGGCGCGCACGTTGCCGGAAGAAGCCGTGCTCGCGGCGGAAGAATTCACGCCGTCCGATCTGTCGACGCTGGATCGCTCGCGCGTTACCGCACTCGTGATGGCGCGCGGCGGCGCGACCTCGCACGCGGCGATTCTCGCGCGTCAGGCGGGCATTCCCGCGCTGGTGGCAGTCGGCGACGCGTTGCACGCGATTCCCGAGGGCACGCAAGTGGTGCTGAACGCCACGACCGGTCGCCTCGAATTCGCACCGACCGCACTCGACGTCGAACGCGCGCGGCTGGAGCGCTCGCGTCTTGCCGGTGTGCGCGAAGCCAATCGCCGCACCTCGCAGCAAGCCGCGGTCACGTCCGACGGCCGCGCGATCGAAGTGGCCGCGAACATCGCCACGCTCGATGACGCGAAGACCGCCGTCGAAAACGGCGCCGATTCCGTCGGCCTGTTGCGCACCGAGCTGCTGTTCATCCACCGCGCCGCGGCGCCGACCACGGACGAACATCGTCAGAGCTACCAGGCAATCGTCGACGCGTTGAGCGGCCGGACCGCGATCATCCGCACGCTGGATGTCGGCGCGGACAAGGAGGTCGATTACCTGACGCTGCCGCCCGAGCCGAATCCCGCGCTCGGCCTGCGCGGCATCCGCCTCGCGCAAGTCCGCCCGGATCTGCTCGACGATCAGCTGCGCGGCCTGCTCGCGGTGCAACCGTTCGGCGCCGTGCGCATTCTGCTGCCGATGGTGACCGACGTCGGCGAATTGATCCGCATCCGCAAGCGTATCGACGAATTCTCCCGCGAGTCGGGCCGCACGGAGCCGATCGAAGTCGGCGTGATGATCGAAGTGCCGTCGGCGGCGCTGCTTGCCGATCAACTGGCGCAACACGCGGACTTCCTCTCGATCGGCACCAACGATCTGACGCAGTACACGCTCGCCATGGACCGCTGCCAGGCCGACCTCGCGGCCCAGGCGGACGGCTTGCACCCGGCTGTGCTGCGCTTGATCGCCGCCACCGTGCAGGGCGCCGGCAAGCACGGCAAATGGGTCGGCGTATGCGGCGCGCTGGCGGGCGATCCGCTCGCGATGCCGCTGCTCGTCGGTCTCGGCGTGACCGAGCTTTCGGTGGACCCGGTGTCGGTGCCGGGCATCAAGGCGCGGGTGCGCCGCCTCGATTATCAGCTGTGCCGTCAACGCGCCCAGGATGCCCTGGCGCTCGAATCGGCGCAGGCGGTAAGAGCAGCAAGCCGCGAAACCTGGCCTTTGGACTGAACCCCACACGGTCCGCAGCCGGCTTCGCTCAGTTATCAACCCGAGCTACAAGACGCGACGACGACGTTCGATAGCGACGTTCGACAAAGACGGTCAACAAAGACGTTCAACAAAGAGACAAAGGATTGGAGGTATCAATGGATGGGAATCCGTTTCTGAAGATTCAGCGGCTGGGACGCGCGCTGATGCTGCCGATCGCGGTGCTGCCGGTTGCCGGCCTGCTGCTGCGACTCGGCCAGCCCGATGTGTTCAACATCAAGATGATCGCCGACGCCGGCGGCGCGATCTTCGACAACCTGCCGCTGCTGTTCGCGATCGGCGTGGCGGTCGGTTTCGCGAAAGACAACAACGGCGTGGCGGGTCTGGCTGGCGCGATCGGTTATCTGATCGAAGTCGCCGTGATGAAGGACATCAACGACAAGCTCAACATGGGCGTGTTGTCCGGGATCGTGGCGGGTATCGTCGCGGGCTTGCTGTACAACAGGTACAAGGACATCAAGCTGCCCGACTACCTCGCGTTCTTCGGAGGGAAACGCTTCGTGCCGATTGTGACGGGGGTGGTCTGTCTCGCGCTCGGTATCGTGTTCGGTTATGTGTGGCAACCGGTGCAGGCCGTGATCGATACGGCAGGCCACTGGCTCACCACCGCGGGCGCGCTTGGCGCGTTCGTGTTCGGCGTGCTGAACCGTTTGCTGCTGGTCACGGGTTTGCATCACATCCTCAATTCGCTGACGTGGTTCGTGTTCGGCACGTTCACGCCGCCGGGCGGCGCCGCGGTGACGGGCGACCTGCATCGCTTCTTCGCGGGCGACCCGACCGCGGGCACCTTCATGACGGGCTTCTTCCCGGTCATGATGTTCGGCCTGCCGGCGGCCTGTCTGGCGATGTTCCATGAAGCCCCGAAGGAGCGCCGCGCGGTGGTCGGCGGCCTGCTGTTCTCGATGGCGCTCACGTCGTTCCTCACGGGCGTGACCGAGCCGATCGAGTTCAGCTTCATGTTCCTCGCGCCGGTGCTGTACGTGATCCACGCGCTGTTGACGGGCCTCTCGCTCGCCATCTGCTCGGCGCTCGGCATTCACCTCGGTTTCACGTTCTCCGCTGGTGCAATCGACTACGTGCTGAACTACGGCCTGTCGACGAGAGGCTGGTGGGCGATTCCGATCGGCCTCGTGTATATGGTGGTGTACTACGGCCTGTTCCGCTTCTTCATCCGCCGATTCAACATGGCGACGCCGGGCCGCGAACCGGCTGCAGCGGACGAACAAGTCGACTCGTTTGCCGCCGGTGGTTTCGTTTCGCCGGTCGCCGGTGCGGCTGTGCCGCGCGCGCAGCGTTATATCGCCGCGCTGGGTGGTGCGTCGAATCTGTCGGTGGTGGATGCCTGCACGACGCGTCTGCGTCTGTCGGTGGTCGATTCGAACAAGGTCTCCGAAAACGAGCTGAAGACGATCGGCGCGCGCGGCGTGCTCAAGCGCGGCTCGACCAACGTGCAGGTGATCATCGGACCGGAAGCGGATATCATCGCGGACGAAATCCGCACGGTGATCGCGCAAGGTGGCGGCGCGGTGAAGCCGGTGGTGGCTGCTGCGGCTCCGGCCGCGGCTCCCGCTGCGGCGGCCGCGCCGGTTGCGGCATCGGGCGCGCAAGGCGGCCCGCTCGATCCCGATCCGCTGCGCTGGCTCGCCGTGTTCGGCGGCGCGGGCAACGTGGTGTCGCTGGATGCGGTGGCGGCAACGCGTTTGCGTATCGTCGTGCGCGATCCTTCGTCGGTCGATCGTCAACGTCTGGCGACGCTCGATACGGCATGGGTCGCTGCGGACACGTTCCATATCGTCGTCGGCGATGCAGCGCAGCGCTACGCTGAAAAGCTGGCGGCGCGTCTGTCGCCGGGTTCGGACGCTGGCGTGGCGCCGCAGCCCGCGTAATTTTATCGTCGCTCAGAACCGCGCTGACTTCGGTCCGCCGCACGGTTCGCGAGCCACGATAGTCGAGAAGCCTCCGGAAATCCCGGAGGCTTTTTTTATGTCTGTCTTTGGCAGCTGGATGGCGGTGCGGCGCAGTAGCGCAGCGGCGGTCTATTCTGAAAATAATTGGGTAAGCTAACTAATGACATTCGAACGCCTTGTCATGCTGGCAACGCGTTTTCGTTCACGCTCAGGAGTTACCCATGTCAATGCGATCAGCAGTCTGCCTCATGTTGTTCCTGCCGGCTGGCGTTGCCTACGCCGGTGGCCAGTTCAATGTTCAATGCGCGTATTCGCATACGTTGCCGGACGATGCGATCGTCTTTCCCGGGCAACCCGGCCGAGCCATGGTGCACGATTTTTTCGGCAATACAGGCGCCGATGCGTACAGCACGTACTACTCGCTGAACGACAACAAGGTCACCACCTGCAATGCCGCGGCGGATCCTTCGTCGTACTGGGTTCCGCAGTTAAGACGCGCGTCGGGGATTGTCGTGCCGAGCTATCAGAAGACCTACTACAAGAACGACCAGCCGGTGATTCCGCTGCACACGATTCCCGCAGGGCTGGAAATGCTGGCGGGCGATCACCGTTCATCCGTGCCCAAGCCGCAGATCAACTATCTGTGCCGCGGCGGTTCATACACGCAAATCGCGCCGACTAGCTGCCCTGTCGTAACGGACAGCAGCGGCACTTACGCGCAGCTCGATATCTCGGTCCACTTTCCGGATTGTTGGGACGGCCGCACTCTGGTGCCGAACATGGCCAGCCACATCATGAATATGGCCTACCGGCAGGCCGACGGGAAATGTCCGGCTGCTTATCCGGTCAAGATTCCGGAATTGCAACTCAACGTTGCGTACGACCTCGGGCAGGATCCCGATCTCTCGACCGCGCAATTGTCGATGGATCCGATATTCGTGAATGGCACGTGGGTGCCGCAATGGGGAAGCCTATATACCGCGCACGCCGATTTCATCAACACGTGGAAGACCGATTCGCTGCAGTACGCGGTCGACAACTGCTCCAATGCGAATATCGCGTGTAGCAACAGCATCCCGACCTACTACTCGAAGGCCAGTGCCGACGTGTGGGTGGATGGCGGTGGCGTCACGCATGCGAGCGATAGCACGATGACTTCGGACGCCGGAAGCGTCGTGTTGATTAAATTCCCGACGCCTGCCAATCTGAAGGATTATCCGTACACCAACTCGTATCTGCAGACGCTGGCGCAGAACGTCACGGACACGAGTGCGGTGACGCTGGATATCTACGCGGCTTCCACGAACTGGGATGACACCACCCACCTGCCAACGGCTGCAGTCTGCAACACGAACCAGCGAATCGGCGGCATCTACCTGGATAATGCGTTGCAGCCGCGCATCAACGACATCACACGCTATGTCGCATCGCAAGTCGCGGCGGGATCGTCGCAAATGGGCGTGTGCATTCGCAATGCAACCGGCCGCACCATTCAGATCTCTTCACGCGACGGCGCACGAACACCTGCGCTATTCATGAAGTAATGCGGCCGGCGTGAAAAGCGGGCGCGCGCAGTATGCCGTCGAGTTGCGCAAACAAAAACGGCACCTCGAATTCTAGGTGCCGTTTCTCAGGTTGACCGGCGCACGACCGGTTGAGGATGCATCAATGCGTCTTATGCTTGCCTGCTTCCAGTGGCCGGCGCGATTCGAGCCACATCACATTGATGATGCCGAAGGCCAGCGCCACGCCGATCCCGAGAATCCAACTGAAATACCACATCACAAACTCCTGTTAAGCGTATGGTCGATCAATACATCGAATGGTGATTTTCTTCGAGCGCGGCGGCGGTCACCTTGCCGCGCATCACGCGATACACCCAGCTCGTGTAGATCAGGATGATCGGCAGGAACACGATCACGGCGATCAGCATG
>Ga0255336_100241_pt1 | contig 110831 bp, 106 predicted proteins | sample MeOH1_35cm_T3_17_FD_189102 | JGI IMG/M metagenome (GOLD analysis project Ga0255336, IMG submission 189102) | Sandy soil microbial communities from University of British Columbia, Vancouver, Canada - MeOH1_35cm_T3_179 | ecosystem: Engineered > Artificial ecosystem > Sand microcosm > Unclassified...
CATAAAATCAGTCGAAACGCCCAGTGCGCGCCATTTCCATGAGCCGGGCCACGCGTTCTTCGGTCGCAGGATGGGTGCTGAACAGGCTGGCTATGCCGCCGCCGCTGAGCGGGTTCATGATCATCATCTGCGCAGTGGCCGGATGCTGCTCGGCCGTGGCAAACGGAATGCCGCTCGCGTAACGATGGATCTTGTCGAGCGCCGAAGCGAGCGCCTGCGGGTCGCCGGAAATCTGCGCGCCGCCGCGGTCGGCTTCGAACTCGCGCGCGCGCGAAATCGCCATCTGAATCAGCGCGCCGGCGATCGGCGCGAGCAGCGCGACGGCAATGCCCGCGATCGGGTTCGTGGGACGGCCGTTCTCGTCGCGGCTGCCGAAGAACATCGCGAAGTTCGCCAGCGCGGAGATGGCACCGGCCATGGTGGCCGAGATGGTCGAAATCAGAATGTCGCGATGCTTCACGTGCGCGAGTTCGTGCGCCATGACGCCGCGCATTTCGCGCTCGGACAGCACGCGCAAAATGCCGGTGGTGGCGGCAACCGCCGCATGCTCCGGATTGCGGCCGGTGGCGAATGCGTTCGGTGCGTCTTCATTGATCAGGTAGACGCGCGGCATGGGCAGGCCGGCGCGCGTGGAAAGCTCGCGCACCATCCGGTAGAACTGCGGCGCGCTGGTTTCGTCGACTTCCTGCGCGTTGTACATGCGCAGCACCATCTTGTCCGAGAACCAGTACGAAAAGAAATTCATCCCAAGGGCGATCACGAGCGCGATCGTCATGCCGCGCGACCCGCCGATCATCCCGCCGATCACGATGAAAAGGGCCGTGATCGCGGCCATCAACATCGCGGTTTTGACCCAATTGAACATGTCTGCAACTCCTTGCCCTAACGCGGGGTTCATATCTGCGCCGCTTGATCGCGACGCGTGATTGTAAGCGAATTGTTAGATATGGGCGTGCGAGGAAAATTCAATCATCTTGATGCGGTGGCGAGTTTGATACCCAGGCCGACAAAAGCGCTGCCGACGCCGCGATCCAGCCATTGCTTCACCAGCGGCTGCCCGGAGAAACGCCGGGTCACGCTGCCCGCAATCCACGCGACGAAGCTGTTCCAGACCATGCTCATCACGACGAACACCGCGCCCAGCGTAAGGAAAGCAGGCGCCTGGTGGCCGCTGCCGGCCGTCACGAATTGCGGGAAGAACGACACGAAGAACAGCACCACCTTGGGGTTCAGTACGTTGGTCCAGAACCCTTGCAGGAAAACCTGCCGCAACGACTTGGGCGCCCCGGCCGCGCGCGCTCCGCCCGCCGTCTGGTTGGCTGCTGCTTTGGCGAAAATGAGGCGTGCGCCAAGATAGATCAAATAAATAGCGCCGACGAACTTGATGACGGTAAACGCGGTGGCCGACGCGGCCAGCAGTGCGGTCAAGCCGAATGCGCAAGCCAGCGAATGAACGCAGCAGCCCGCGGAGATGCCGAGCGCCGACATGAGCCCCGCGCTGCGGCCTTGAGCGACGCTGCGCCCGACGATATAAGCCGTGTCGGGACCGGGCGTCACATTCAGAAGAAAGACCGCGGCGACGAAAAACTCGAAATGGGTGATGCCGAACATGGAAATCCTTGAAATGCGGGCAGTCGCATAAAGGATTCTAACGCGCGGCCGGCGTGTCCAGCGGGCTTTGAACATTGGCCGGATGGGCGATGTTCAGGTCATGCGCAACGCGTTAATGTGCGGCGGGAAGTTGGAAGCGCTGTCCCACGGCCAGCGTCGAGCCGGCCAGGAAATCCCGCACCGGCAGGCGTTTGCCGCCGGGCTTCTGCAGTTGCGTGAGACGCAGCGCGCCTTCGCCACAGGCCACGACCACGCCTTCGGCGGAGATGCCGGCGATGGTGCCGGGTGCGCCGTCGGTCTTGGCATCCGTGGGAATCGCGGCCCAGATCTTGATCGACGTGCCGTCTTCCAGCGTGGCAACGCCGCCGGGGAACGGGTCGAACGCCCGCACCTGGCGTGCGAGCACGGCCGCCGGGCGGCGCCAGTCGAGCACGGCTTCATGTTTGCCGATCTTTTCCGCGTAGGTGACGCCGTCCGCGGGTTGCGGCGTCGCCGCCAGCTTGCCGGCGCGCTCCAGTTCGAGCAGCGCCTCGACGATCAGCTTCGCGCCGTCTTGCGCGAGCCGGTCATGCAACGTGGCCGTCGTGTCGTCGGCGGAAATTGCCGTGCGCGATTCGGAGATCATCGCCCCGGTGTCGAGGCCGACGTCCATCTGCATCAGCGTGACGCCGGTTTCGGCGTCGCCCGCTTCGATTGCGCGATGAATCGGCGCCGCGCCGCGCCAGCGCGGCAACAGTGAAGCGTGAATGTTGATGCAGCCGAGCCGCGGAATATCGAGCACTTCCTGCGGCAGGATCAGGCCGTAAGCGGCCACCACCATGACGTCGTGCGGCGTGGCGCGCAGTTGCTCGATCGCGGCGGCGGCTTCGGCCGGATATTTGCCGGCGCGGCGCAGCGAAGGAGGCTGGGCGACGGCGAGCCCATGCTCCTGCGCGTAGCGCTTGACCGGGCTCGCCTGCAACTTCATACCGCGCCCGGCGGGCCGGTCCGGCTGGGTCAGCACGAGCGGCACCGGAAAGCCGGCGCTGTGGATCGCGGCCAGCGCGGCCGCGGCGAACTCCGGCGTACCGGCAAAGATGACGCGCAACGAATGACTCATGAATGGGGGCGGTGGGCGAGGTGAACGCGCATTACATGGCGTGGGCGAGCTTCTTCATCTTGCTCTTGATGCGCGTCTGCTTCAGCGACGACAGATACTCGACGAACACGCGGCCCATCAGGTGATCCATTTCGTGCTGGATACACACCGCGAGCAAGCCTTCGCAGTCCATCTCAAAAGTTTCGCCCTTCTCGTTGAGCGCCCGCACGCGCACTTTCTCCGCGCGCTCGACATTGTCGTAAATGCCCGGCACCGAGAGACAGCCCTCTTCCGACAGCTTCCTCTCGTCACTCGACCAGATGATTTCCGGATTGATGAAAGCGAGCAGTTCGTTGTGGTCGTCCGAGACGTCGATCACGATCACGCGCTCATGCACGTCCACCTGGGTCGCGGCGAGGCCGACGCCTGGCGCGGCGTACATGGTTTCGGCCATGTCCTTGACGAGGCGGCGGATACGGTCGTTGACCGCTTCGACCGGCTTCGCAATCTTATGCAGCCGCTTGTCCGGGTAGTTGAGGATGTTCAGTAAAGCCATGATTTCGAGTGTGATTTTCAGGCGCCGCTGACCGGTGGAAGGCTCGCGTTGGCCATTCGGCCAGGTTGTGGGCTCATCGCGTTACGCACAGGATAGATGGTGTCGAACCGGTTCGATTCAACGCGCCAGATGCGCTAGACGACGAGCCCGCGCGGGTGGGCGCGGCGCTGCGGTTATTTCGGATGATGAAAATTTTAGCATGGCGCCCGCCTGCCCGCTGGCCCAGCAAGAGGATCGACACGCAATGCACACCTTGCCCGCAACGGAAATTGAACTCGCCGCGTGGCTGCGGCTTTCGCTCGCGCCGGGGCTGAAACCCGCGGCGTTGCGCCTGCTGCTACAGGCTTTTGGGCTGCCTGAAGCGATTTTCGAACAAACGCCCGAGGCGCTCGCCGCGATTGCCGGTGAAGCGGCCGCGCGCGCAGCGCTGGCGCCGACCGGCGCCGATTTCGACACCCAGCTCGACGCGGTGATGGCGTGGCGGGAGCAATCCGGCAATCAGATCGTGACGCTCGACGACCCCGCTTACCCGCCTGCCCTGCTGACCATGCCCGATCCGCCGCCCCTGCTATATATAAAGGGCCGGTTGAATCTGCTGCATACGCGAGCGGTCGCCCTCGTGGGCAGCCGAAGCGCTACCCCGCAGGGCGTCGAAGACGCGGAGCGTTTCGCGCGGGAGTTGTCGGCAGCCGGTGTGACCGTCGTGTCGGGGCTCGCGCTGGGCATCGACGGCGCGGCGCACCGCGGCAGCCTGGCGGGCATCGGCGGCACCGTCGCCGTGATCGGCACCGGCGCGGACCTCGTGTATCCGTCGGCGCACCACGCGCTGGCGCGGCAGATCGCGGTGCAAGGTGCAATTGTCTCCGAATGGCCGCTCGGCACGCCCGCGCGCGCCGCCAATTTTCCGCAACGCAATCGGTTGATCGCCGGGCTCGTCAGCGGCGTGGTGATCGTCGAAGCGGCAATGCGCTCGGGTTCGCTGATCACGGCGCGGCTCGCCAATGAGATGGGACGCGATATTTTCGCGCTGCCCGGCTCGATTCACGCGCCGCTGTCGCGCGGGTGTCATCGGATCATCAAACAAGGCGCGAAGCTGGTCGAAACGCCGGATGAGGTGCTGGAGGAACTGGGCTTTGCGCGCCGGGGCGCCGCGCGGACGGTTCCGAGTTCGGCGCATGCCGTTCTCTGGGGCGACGCCGACCCAACGATTGCACCGGAGGTCAGAGGCGCGACAGCGGAGCGGCCAAAGTCCGCCGCGGCGCAGGCGGCGAGCGCATCTCGGGCCGACTCAGCCATAGCAGACGCCCCCGCGCCGCCGCGCCCACCAGTCGATCCCGAAGCCGAACGCCTCCTCTCCGCCCTCGGCCACTCGCCCACTACGCTTGAAATTCTCGCCACCCGCACCGAGATGGAGGACGCGGCCCTGCAAAGCACGTTGCTGCAGCTCGAGCTTGCCGGCCAGATCACCGCGCTGCCCGGCGGCCGCTTCATGCGGGCGAGCCACGGCTGACCCCGCATTGATCGGGTTCAACGACCGTTTGGGATCGGCCATGCTACATTCGCGCCAAAGCACCTGACAAAAGCACGTAAGGAACCACCATGCCCGCGCTGAACCTCGACACCGACCAAGACCGGATCGCCGAGCGCGTCAACGAACCCGAGACGCTGTTCGTTGCCTGCCTGTGCGCGGAATGGTGCGGAACCTGCCGCGAGTATCGGGACGCTTTCGACAAACTGGCCGACCGGCACCCGGAAATCTGCTTCGCATGGATCGACATCGAAACCCATGCGGATCGCTTCGAGGATCTGGATGTGGAGAATTTTCCGACCATACTGATCGAAGATTCGCATACGACGCGGTTTTTCGGCACCGTTCTGCCGCAGGCGGCGATTGTGGAACGGATGTTGTCTGATCTGACGGCGGTGCCCGGCGTCAGCGGCGCGCCCAAGCTGCGGCCCGCACTGGCTGCCACCTGATCCGGGCGATCGGCGTGCGAGCCCGGCGGCCCGGGCGTTGCGAGCGGCGCACATGGCGTTCGCCGCAACTTGCCCAATGCCTGAGCGCGCAATTATGATGGCGCGCTTTATGGCACTTGACACGCCGCTTTCGCGCCGTGTGCTATAAAGCGGTCGTTAATGGGTCGCAAAGGTCGCAAACGAGGGTCGCGCTCATTGAAGCGCACTCACGGCCATCAACCCTGATCTACCAACCTCACATCGAGTCATGTCCAAAGCACTGATCATCGCCGAAAAGCCTTCCGTCGCGAACGACATCGCGCGCGCTTTGGGCGGCTTTACCAAGCATGACGAATACTACGAAAGCGACGAGTACGTCCTTTCCTCGGCAGTCGGCCACCTGCTGGAAATTGCCGCGCCCGAAGACTATGAGGTCAAGCGCGGCAAGTGGAGTTTCGCCAACCTGCCCGTCATCCCGCCGCACTTCGATCTCAACCCGATCGCCAAGAGTGAGTCGCGCCTGAAGGTGCTGACCAAGCTGCTCAAGCGCAAAGACGTCGACCGTCTGATCAACGCATGCGACGCGGGGCGCGAGGGCGAGCTGATTTTCCGCCTGATCGCGCAGCACGCGAAAGCCAAGCAGCCGGTGCAGCGCCTGTGGCTGCAATCCATGACGGCCGGCGCGATCCGCGACGGCTTCGCCCGTCTGCGCAGCGACGAAGAAATGCAGCCGCTCGCCGATGCGGCGCGCTGCCGCTCGGAGGCGGACTGGCTGGTCGGCATCAACGGCACGCGGGCCATGACCGCGTTCAACAGCAAGGGCGGCGGCTTCTTCCTGACCACGGTCGGGCGGGTGCAAACGCCCACGCTCTCGATCGTGGTCGAGCGCGAAGAGAAGATTCGCCGCTTCGTCCCACGCGACTATTGGGAAGTGAAGGCGGAGTTCGTCTGCTCGGCCGGCTTCTACGAAGGCCGCTGGTTCGATCCGAAATTCAAGCGCGACGAGTTCGATCCGGAAAAACGCGATTCGCGTCTATGGGCGCTGCCCGCGGCCGAAACGATCGTCGCTGCCTGCCGCGGCCAGATCGGCACCGTGACCGAGGAATCGAAGCCGTCCACGCAACTGTCGCCGGCGCTCTTCGACCTGACCAGCTTGCAGCGGGAGGCCAACGGCCGCTTCGGCTTCTCGGCGAAGAACACCTTGGGCCTCGCCCAGGCGCTCTACGAAAAGCACAAGGTGCTGACCTATCCCCGTACCGACGCGCGCGCGCTGCCGGAAGACTATATGGATACGGTCAAAGAGACGCTCGGCATGCTCAAGGAGAGCAACAACTATCTGCCGTTCGCCAAGCAGGTGCTCGACAAGGGCTGGGTGAAGCCGAACAAGCGCATCTTCGACAACTCGAAGATCAGCGACCACTTCGCCATTATCCCGACACTGCAAGCACCGAAGAATCTGTCCGAACCGGAACAGAAGCTCTACGACCTCGTCGTGAAGCGATTCCTGTCGGTGTTCTTCCCGGCCGCCGAATACAAGGTGACGACGCGGATCACAGAGGTGGTCGGCCATCACTTCAAGACCGAAGGCAAGGTGCTGGTCGAACCGGGCTGGCTGCAGGTGTACGGCCGCGAGATCAGCGGCGAAGACGCGAACCTCGTGCCGGTGCAGAAGGACGAGAAGGTCAAGACGGACAAGATCGCCGCGCAACAACTGGTGACGAAACCGCCCGCACGCTACAACGAAGCCACCTTGCTCTCGGCCATGGAAGGCGCCGGCAAGCTCGTCGAAGACGACGAGTTGCGCGAGGCCATGGCGGCCAAAGGGCTCGGCACGCCGGCCACGCGTGCGGCGATCATCGAAGGTTTGCTGGGTGAAAAGTATCTGATTCGCGAAGGCCGCGATCTGATTCCTACCGCCAAGGCTTTCCAGCTCATGACGCTGTTGCGCGGTCTCGGCGTGAAGGAACTGACCGCGCCGGAATTGACCGGCGAGTGGGAGTACAAGCTTTCGCAAATGGAACGCGGCAACCTGCCGCGCGACGCGTTCATGCAGGAAATCGCCCGCATGACACAGACCATCGTGAAGCGCGCGAAAGAGTACGATTCCGACACGATCCCGGGCGATTACGCAACGTTGGAAACGCCGTGTCCGAATTGCAGCGGTCAGGTGAAGGAGAACTACCGGCGCTTCGCCTGCTCGAAGTGCGAGTTCTCGATTTCGAAGATTCCGGGCGGACGTCAGTTCGAAATTCCGGAAGTCGAAGAATTGCTGCAGAACAAGACGATCGGGCCGCTGTCGGGTTTCCGCAGCAAGATGGGCCGGCCGTTCTCGGCGATCCTGAAGCTCTCGTTCGACGACGAGATCAAGAACTACAAGCTCGAATTCGACTTCGGCCAGGATGCCGGCGGCGAAGACGGCGAACCGCCTGACTTCTCCGATCAGCAGCCGGTCGGCGCGTGCCCGAAATGCAAGGGCCGCGTGTTCGAGCACGGTATGAGCTACGTCTGCGAGAACTCGGTCGCCAATCCGAAGACTTGCGACTTCCGCTCGGGCAAGGTCATCCTGCAGCAGGAAATCGCCCGTGAACAGATGGCCAAGCTGCTCGAAGAAGGCCGCACGGACCTGCTGACGAACTTCAAGTCGTCGCGTACCGGCCGGAACTTCAAGGCGTTCCTCGTCAAGCAGAACGACGGCAAGATCGGTTTCGAGTTCGAGAAGAAGGAGCCGTCGGCGAAGACTGCCGCGAAGACCGCGGCGGCCAAGTCGGCTGCCAAGGCAGCGGCGGCGGAATCGGAGACCGACGAGGACGGCGCGGCGGTCGCGGTGAAGGCCGCGCCGGCAGCCAAAAAGGTGGCGGCGAAAAAAGCGCCCGCTACCAAGACCGCGGCGGCCAAGAAAGCGCCCGCCAAGAAAGCGGCGGCACGCAAAACCGGCTCGTAATCGAACCACGGCTGGAAGGTGAATCGCTTCCGGCCGGGTTCATTTGCGACTTGCCACGAAAAAAGGCGCGATCACTCGGTGTGATCGCGCCTTTTTATTTGTTCGCCAGAAAGCGCCCCTTGCGGCGTTGCCGGCTTTCTCAATCCGGCATTTAAAGCGGCGACAAAGCCGTGGGCCGGTTGCGGGGCGTCGTCTTTGCCAGCGCCTTCGGCAGCGGCGATAACTCGCTGTCCAGCAGGCGAGAGAGCGGCTCAGCACCGTCGAACGCCTCCGGGGGCATGGGATCCGCCGAATCCGGCGCCGTCGTCATGACGGTCCGGCCAAGGCCGTCCTCCTTGATCCACTGTTCGCCCAGCAGGCTGTTAGGCGTCTGGCTGAAATGCTCAACCAGATGGTCGATGAACGTGCGCACCTTGGCCGGCAAGTGGCGGCGGCTCGGATAGGCAATGTTGATCTCGACCTGCGGCAGCCGATAGTCGCCGAGCAGACGCACGAGCCTGCCGCGCGTCATGTCGCGGCCGATCAGATAGCTCGGCAGGATCGCGATGCCCATGCCGAGCAACGCAAACTGACGCAGCATCTCCGTGTTGTTCGCGACGATCACGTTCGACGGACGCACGCGGACCTCGCCTTCCGGACCGGTGAACACACGCTCGTCGCCCCAGTATTCGGAAGGCAGGCTCAGGCACGGATGCTCGAGCAGATGCTCCGGACGCGTGGGCATGCCGTGCTTCTCCAGATAAGCCGGCGTGGCGCACACCGTCATGCAACCCGTGGTGAGACGCCGCGTGACGATGCTCGCGCTGCGCATTTGCCGCGCGATCACAATGCCCACGTCGAAACCTTCTTCCACGAGATCGACCTGGCGGTCAACGAGCGTGACGTCGGGAATGACTTTCGGATAGCGCTCCGCGTACGTCTGGAGCACGGGCGCGAGATTGTGCAAGCCGAACACGACCGGTGCGACGATTCGCAACGTGCCGACGGGTTCGTGATTGCGCGCGACCACCATCTGCTCGACGTCTTCCAGTTCGTCGAGAATCTGACGCGCGCGCTCGAGATAAACCTGGCCGGATTCGGTCAGAGACAAGCTGCGGGTGGTGCGATTAAGCAGTCGCGTCCCGAGACGGCCTTCGAGGTCGGCAACGTGACGGGTGGCAACTGCATTGGAAATATCCATCGCGCTCGCAGCGCGGGCAAAACTGCCGAGATCCGCCACTTTGACGAAAACTCGCATCGACTGCAAATGATCCATGGGACAACTCCTGCCGTGTTACTGCTTCCTGACAATTGGTGAAAACCAGTGAAGCGAACTTGGAATTCTCCTACGACTCGCGCAATCGTGTGGAAGTTGCCCGCAAAAGCGGAAATATTGTCGATATTTGCGCGACTGTGCGCCTTAACATGGTGCACGATCATCGATTGTTCCGCCAAAAGAAACAATCTGCTGCAATGCACCTTGTAGCGCCATTTTTGCGCGAACAGACGTCAAAGGGTGTGCCGACGTTGCGGAATCAGAAAATATCGCCACGCGATCGAACCAAAAGAAAAACCGCCCGAAGGCGGCTTTCATGCGAAGTGAATACTCACGTGATCAGGCGGCAAGCTTGCCTTCAAGCGCACGTTTGGCTTGCGTCAGCGCAGGCGGCAAGCCTTGCTGCAATGTGTCAAACAGCTCGGCGTGCAGGGCCAGTTCGTCGCGCCAGGCCGCGTCGTCTACCGAAATCACCTGCTCAAACTGCTCGCGACTGAAATTCAGCCCGCTCCAGTCGATGTCTTCGTAGCGCGGCGACATGCCGAAAGCATGCTCCTCACCCTGAGCCGCCCCCTCGATCCGGCCAACCATCCAGCCGAGCACCCGCATGTTCTCGCCGAAACCCGGCCAGACGAACTTGCCGTCCGCGCCCTTGCGGAACCAGTTGACGCAGAAGATTTTCGGCAGCTTTGCGCCCAGTTGTTTCAGTCGCTCGCCGGTCTTCAGCCAGTGACCGAAGTAGTCGCTCATGTTGTAGCCGCAAAACGGCAGCATCGCGAATGGATCACGGCGCACCACGCCCTGCTGGCCGGCCGCGGCGGCGGTGGTCTCCGAGCCCATGGTCGCCGCCATGTAGACGCCTTCCACCCAGTTGCGCGCTTCGGTGACGAGCGGCACGGTGGTGGAGCGGCGTCCGCCGAAGATGAACGCGTCGATCGCGACGCCCGTCGGGTTTTCCCAGTCGGCGTCGATGGACGGGCATTGCGAAGCCGGCGCCGTGAAGCGCGCGTTCGGGTGCGCCGCCTTGCGACCGCTTTCCTTCGCGCTGGCCGGCGTCCAGTCCTTGCCCTGCCAGTCGAGCAGATGCGCAGGCGCTTCGTCCGTCATGCCTTCCCACCAGACGTCGCCGTCGTCGGTCAGGGCGACGTTCGTGAAGATCACGTTTTCCTTCAACGTCGCCATTGCGTTGAAGTTGGTCTTTTCGCTCGTGCCCGGCGCGACGCCGAAGTAGCCGGCTTCCGGATTGATCGCGTACAGGCGGCCGTCCTTGCCCGGTTTGATCCACGCAATGTCGTCGCCGATCGTGGAGATTTTCCAGCCGTTCAGACCTTCCGGCGGGATCAGCATCGCGAAATTGGTCTTGCCGCACGCCGACGGAAACGCCGCCGCGACATGATGTTTGCGCCCTTCCGGCGAGGTCACGCCGAGAATCAGCATATGCTCGGCCAGCCAGCCCTCGTCGCGGCCCATGGTCGAGGCGATGCGCAGCGCGAAACACTTCTTGCCGAGCAGCGCATTGCCGCCGTAGCCCGAGCCGTAGCTCCAGATTTCGCGCGTTTCGGGAAAGTGGACGATGTATTTGGTGGCGTTGCACGGCCACGGCACGTCTTTCGCGGCCGCCGCGAGCGGCGCGCCCACCGAGTGCACGCACGGCACGAACTCGCCGTCTTCGCCCAACACGTCGTACACCTTGCGGCCCATGCGCGTCATGATTCGCATGTTGGTGACCACGTACGGACTGTCGCTCAGTTCCACACCAATGTGCGCGATCGGCGAACCGAGCGGCCCCATCGAAAACGGCACCACGTACATGGTGCGGCCGCGCATGGCGCCTTCGAACAGGCCGTTGAGCGTCGAGCGCATCTCGGCCGGAGCGACCCAGTTATTGGTGGGCCCCGCGTCTTCGCGTTGCTGTGAGCAGATGAAGGTGCGATCCTCGACGCGCGCCACGTCGGATGGATCGGACCATGCGAGATAGGAATTCGGGCGCTTCGCGGGATTGAGTTTCTTGAGGGTGCCCGCTTCGACCATCTGCGCGCAAAGCCGGTCGTATTCTTCCTGCGAGCCGTCGCACCAGACGATCCTGTCCGGCTTGGTCATGGTGGCGACCCGCTGCACCCAGTCGACTAGCTTCCGGTTTTTGACCCACGCGGGCGCCTCGATAGTGGGCTGTCCTTCGAATGAGGGATGGTTCATCGACTTGTCTCCGTTTTGAAAGCAATAGAAAAACGGTACAAGCCCAGCGACGCTGCATGCGAGAGGCATTCAATTCTTCACGCCGGGGATGCTGCCACCCGACGTGCGATCGTGCAGGTCATTCCGGGCCACACAGCCCGTTGAGCGGAGGCGCCAGCCGACGGGGCTTCTGCAACCGTCTGTAAAGCGGCTTGCCTCAACACGCAACAAACTGTTAAAAACGATGTCAATCGGCCTTGCCGTGCGCTGCCGTTCATTCTGTGCGGTAGCTGCTACGGTAAGGCATCCAGCCAGACCGGCATGTGACCTAGGTCACATGCTGGGACAGTCAGCATAACACTCCGTTCCGCACCACCAAGGTGCGTCGCAAGACACATACCATGAAGATTGCCATCCTCGACGATTACCAGGACGCCGTTCGCAAGCTCGACTGCTTTCAATTGCTGGCCGACCATGAGGTCAAGGTTTTCAACAACACCGTCCGCGGTCTCGGCCAGTTGGCAAGCCGCCTTTCCGAAGTCGACGCACTCGTCCTGATTCGCGAACGCACGCGCATCAGCTCACAACTGCTCGACAAATTGCCGCGTTTGCGCATGATCAGCCAAACGGGCAAGGTTTCGAGCCACATCGATCTGGCGGCTTGTACCGAGCGCGGCATTGCCGTGCTGGAAGGCACCGGTTCGCCGTTCGCGCCTGCCGAGTTGACGTGGGCTCTCATCATGGCGGCCCAGCGGCGGATTCCGCAATACGTAGCAAACCTTAAGCAAGGAGCCTGGCAGCAGTCTGGCTTGAAGACGTCGGCATTGCCGCCGAACTTCGGGCTGGGCCAGGTGCTGCGCGGCCAGACGCTGGGGATCTGGGGTTACGGCAAGATCGGCCAGTTGCTTGCCGGATACGGCAAGGCATTCGGCATGAACGTGCTGATCTGGGGCCGCGAGCATTCGCGCGAAGCCGCTCGTGCCGACGGCTATGGCGTGGCGGAAAGCCGCGAGGCATTGTTCGAGCAAAGCGACGTGCTGTCGCTACATTTGCGCCTGCACGACGACACCCGCGGCATCGTCAAACAGGAAGACCTGATGCGGATGAAGCCCACCGCGCTGCTCGTGAACACGAGCCGGGCCGAACTGCTCGACGAAAACGCGCTGGTCAACGCGCTGTCGCACAATCGTCCGGGAATGGTCGCCATCGACGTCTATGAAAGCGAGCCGATTTTGCAGGGCTACAGCCTGCTGCGCATGGAAAACGTGATCTGCACGCCGCACATCGGCTATGTGGAACGGGAAAGCTACGAGCAGTATTTCACCGCGGCGTTCAACAACATTCTGGCTTTCGACGCCGGCAATACCGCCAGCGTGGCCAATCCGGAAGCCTTGCAGGGCGGCCGCCGGCGTTAAACGCCTCCCGCTGGCGGACAGATCATCGCGGCGCGTGCAGCGCCGAGCGTTTTCACGCCGCCGGCGCTCACCTCATCGCGCCGCTTCGTGCGCGGCGGCTTCCAGCAGATCGGGCATGCGTTCCAGGAAGGTCTCGCCATCGGCGCGGCCCAGGTTATACGCGTGCACCATCTGCGAGGGGCTCGTGTAATCCCAACTGGAAATCGGCACTTTGCGCGACGGCTGTACATAAAGCCGTTGCTGCACGCCGTGCGGCACGACGAACATCTGCGGTCGCGGATAGAGGCGGGTGACCATCACCAGCACGTTGCCGGGCGCCTCGGCGTCGAGTGCGCCGACCGGCACGTTGTCGACCATCCCGCCGTCCAGCACCGGCCGGCCGTTGCGCCGCAAAACCGGCGTGAACGGCGGCGTACTCGACGATTGCAGGATCAGGTCCGCCAGATCCTCGACGCTTGCGCAGTCCTGCGCGCGCACGAACTCCGGATGAAAGCCAAGCGTCTGGCCGAGCGTGGGATGCAGCGTCTTGCGCACGTACTTTTCGATGTTGTATGCGATCAGGCCGGCTGCCACCGCGCTGCGCGCACCGAGCCAGCGCGGCAGATGCGACACGCCGATGCGGATTTCCGGCGCGTCGGCGAGCGTCGAAAACTTCTCGCCGTAGATGTCGAGCAGCGCCTGGCGGTAGATGCGGTAATGCGGAAACACCGACTCGCTGCGCAGCAGGTTGCCCCAGTAAGCGTTGCGGGTGTTGTGGCGCAGCGCGTCCTCGTAATAGCGCATTACCCAGTCGGAATCGCGCGTGTAGAGCATGCACGCCGTGGCGGCGCCGGCCGAAATGCCGGTGATGACGCGCGGCCGGATCCGCAACTCCGGCTGCACCACGTCCCAGAAACCCGCCTGCCACCAGCAGCGATTGCCGCCGCCGGCGAATACGACCTGATCGAACATCCTGATTCTTCCTCTTATGCGGCTCTCTGACCCGTACTAGTCGAGCAGTGCGTAGGTCGTGGTGGCGTGGACGGCCATGTTGCCGGATTCGTCGAACAGTTCGACTTCACCGAACACCAGGTTGCGGCCCATGCGCAGCACGCGGGCGGTGATCAGCACGTCGCCCTTGCGCACCGCGCGCATGAAATTGATGTTGAGCGAGACCGTGCTCATCGGCTTGAAACCGCCGAGCGCGGCCGAAATGGCGACGATCATGGCTGTGTCGGCCGCGGCCATGAAGACCTGACCGCAGATCACGCCGCCCGCATGACGCAGCCCGCCCGAAAACGGCAGGCGCAGCGTGGCGCTTTCTTCATCGACCTTGACCGGTGTCAGCGTGAGCGCGCGGACCCACGGCGCGAGGATGCGGTCGAGCAATTCGATAATCTCTTTGTCATCCATGGCGATCCCCGGTCGAAAGCCGCACGATGTGTCGCGCGGCAAAGTGTCCGCGACATGATACCGGGACGATATCGCCAGCGTGTTTTTGACGACAGCGCGTCCGTCGAGGAATGCCTCGGGGCCGACAATGCAAATTTTTTTTAAGAAATCTGCTAAAGGGGCTTGGCAAGCTCGAAAAATTTCTGCATAATTTCGCTTCTGTTGGGGGCGTTAGCTCAGTTGGTAGAGCAGCGGACTCTTAATCCGTAGGTCGAGTGTTCGAGTCACTCACGCCCCACCACCCAACATCGCAAAAAGGCCCGGTTCTCCGGGCCTTTTTCATTTCCGCCAAAGCCTTTCCTAGTAAGGCTTTGCGCCCGACGGCCTCGCCGAACCTCCCGCCTTTTTCAACGCTTCAGCCGTGGCTCCCGGCTTGGCTCCCGGCCAGCGGTTTTGGTTTTGGCTCCCTCTTGGCTCCCTGCTGAACCCGGCTTTTCCCCGTCGTTCCCCGCCCTGGCTCCTTTGGCTCCCGGGTGCGGTACCATTTCGGGCACGCAACAACAGGACGCACTGGACACGACCGTGGCAAAAAAGAACGACGAACTCACCAAGGTGGACTTGCTTTTGATCGCGAGCCTCGAGGACCGTAAAACGGTGTCGGACGAGATGTGGATCACGCCGCAGCAGGTCGCGATGCTGACGAGCCGGTCGTACGAGCAGGTCGAGGACGACCGCAAGGCTGGGACCGGCCCGAAGTGGCAGAAGCCGTACGGTGAGCGCGGTGCGGTGCGTTACCGCATGGGGGCGGTGCGCGACTTCATGTTCGGTCAACGGGAGTTTTCCACCCTGCTGGAACAACAGGCCGTGCTCGGCTCGCTGTCGTTCGGCGAGTTCCTGGACACCGCCGGGCTCGACGACACGTGGCCGTTCTTGATCCACCAGGGCGTGCCCGTGGACTTTTTCAAGTCGCTGACGCTGGGCGAGGCGCTGTCGGACGACGACCGCGCCGTGGTACTGTCGCTCGACGAGTACCTGACGCAACGTAAGGCGGCGGCGATCGAGCGCAAGGTGGGCGAGGACCGTACGGCCTTGGGCGCGGCGGCCGATGAGGCCACCGCCGAACCGCTGCCGGCGCACCAGCGTAAGCGCAGCACGCCTTGACCACACAAAAAACGAGGAAACCATGAGCAACGCATTGAACGACGCCACCGTGCTGGCTGAACTGCTGAAGAGCGGGGCCGACGACCTGATGTTGACCACCGACCAGGCGGCGAAACTGCTGGGCCGCTCGGTCGCTGAACTGTCTGCCGATCGCAAGGAAGTCCGCGGCCCGGCATGGGTGCAGCCGTTCGGCCCGGACGGCGCGGTGCATTACAGGCTCGGCGATCTGCGGGCGTTCCTGAACGTTCCGGCGGCGTAAGAGAAACGGGGCCTCACGGCCCCGTTGTCGTTTTAGAGGCGTTGACGGCGGCTCACGACTCCAGCCTTCTAACACTCGGTCGGGTCAGGCGTAGAATGAATCAGCATTACTACGGCGGCGTCAGAGCCGCATCACCGTACATGCTTTTCGTCCTGCTCAAACATTAAGCACACGTCGAAGGGAGCCTCGCTATGAGCAAGAAACTGGACAAAGTGGCCGACAAAGCCGCAGACATGTGGGGCACGCTGACCCACGATCAAATCGATCGTACAGGGCACTCGGCTGCTCGCGTCGTGGCCGCTCGTCGAAAGCGAGTTGCAGACTCGGCCATTGCCGTGCAAATGACTGAGAACTCCCAGAACAACAATCCGGACGATCCCGAGACCTTCACGGTCGATGACGTTAAATCTATCGCGAAGTTCTTCAAAGCAAACAGAACACGCCCCGCGCTCACCAAGTCGCAGACGAGTGGCCTGATTGAACTCGCGGGCGACTCAACACCGCCCGGGGCTGCAACCGACGCAGACGGCTTCGTCCCCTCGACGTGATTGAAACGGGGCCTCACGGCCCCGTTGTCGTTTTAGGTCCGACCGCCGCGCTGCTGGCCGTTCCGCTCGACCTCCCGCACCCGGCCCCGTTGCTGCTGCCGCTGCTGCTCCTGCTGCTGCCGTTCGAGGGTTTGGCGCTTCTCCGCGACGGCCTCGGCCACGGCTTTCAGGTCGGGGTCGCGCCGGGCCTGCGCCTGGGCTTCGGCCAATGCCTTCTGCGCCTGCTCAGCGGCTTGGGCCTGCTCGACCGCCTGCTGCTTCTGCTGCTCGACCTGCCGGAGCGCGTGGTCGCGATCCTGGCCGACACGGCCCTGCATCGACGCGGCCCGGTCAAGCGCCTCGGCGGCCACGCGCTGCGCGCCGTCGATCCTCCCGGTCAGGCCCTGCACGTCGCGCGTGCTGCCGTACACCGTGCCGTGCGCCGGGCTCGACAGAACGTTGGTCACGGCCTGCGGCTTGTCCTTGTCCGTGACGAACGTCAGCACCTCAGCCCGGTTCAGGGCTGCAGCCTTTTCATGCGTCGCGGCGTAGGCGTGGGTCATGTACGCCAGCGCCCGGTCGTTGACCGTGAACGTCCGGCCGTCGTCCGTCGGGTTCGGACTCTCGACCTGCAACACCGCCGACACGCCCTGGTCGCGGGCCGGCGCGATCCCGCGCACACGGTACGTGGCTTGGGCCGGTGCTACCAGCCGCTCGGCGAGGTTGAACGCTGACGCGCCTTTCTCGCTGCGCAGCACCAGGCGCTCGCCGTCGGCGAGGGCCAGCGGGTTCTTGGTGCGCGCGTTCGCCACCACGTCCTGCTCGCCCAGCAGTTTGGCCTCGCGCAGCGCTTCGCGCACGGCCTGGTTGACCAGGCGCACACCGCCGACGTTGCCCGCGGTGGCGATCTTGTCGCGGTCATGCACGGCGCTCTCGACGTACGCCCGGCCCAGCGCTTTCAACGCCTCGGGCTTGCGCTCGTCGTGCACCACCTGAACCGGGGCGCGGGCGCCACGATCGGTGAGGGAATACAGGGCCGCTTGCGCGCGCTCGGTCGTGTCGGTGCGGTCGTGCAAGGTCGTGCCGATCGTCGTGGCCGTGGCGCTGAACGCCTGGCCGGTGCCGCGTACCGTCACGGCGTCGGCCCCGGCCTGCACCTTGCGCAACGCGTCCAGGTCAACCCGGCCGTCCTCGGCGGCCATGACCTGCACCGTCTTGCCGGCGGCCAGTTTCTCGGCCCGGAAGAGCGGCACGGCGTGCGCGTGTTCGACGCCCGCGCCGTGGGTCAAGGTCAGTTCCCGTCCGTGGTCCGGGTGCTGCTCGGTCGCACCGATCACGCGGGCGCGGATTTCCGGCTGCTCGCCGCCTTTGACGTTCAGGACGGCCAGGCGAACGTTCGCCGGATCGGTCAGGCCGTGCGTCACGGCCGCGGCCTTCGGGCTGTTGAACGCGAGCACGTCGCCCTCGGCCACGGCCAGGGATAGGGTCTTGACCTCGGCGCCCTTCGTGGCCTCGGCCACGGCGTTGCGCGTGACGGTCAGGGCCACCTCGTCGCCGCGCACGCGCCCGTCCTGCTTCAGGCGCTCACGGATCGCCGCGTTGACCGCCTGGGCGTCGCCCGGGTTCGCCACGGCGGTGAGCGCGTTGGGTTCGCCGGCCCGCTTGGCGTGCTCGTCGGCCATCGCCGCGATCACGTCGCGGCGAGCGTCGTGCACGGTGGCCCGCACCGGCAGGTTGAACGTCGCCAGCGTCGCCTCGGCGTGCGCGGCCACGGTGTCGCGCTGCGCCTGGTCGGCGGCCTGCTGGTCGGCGAGCCGTTGCTGGGTGCCCGCGTTCAGCACGATCTTGTCGCGCAACACGTCTTCCGACAGTTTCTTGAGGCTGTCCGTTTCGATCGCCTTCACCAGGCCCTCGATCGCTCGCTCGTCGCCCACGATGGTCATGCGGTCCTTGTGGCGGGTGAGCGCCGGTACGAGTTTCTGATGGTCGGCCATGCCGGCGGCGTAGACGAACGCGGCCTCCTTCGATTGACCCTGCGCGGAAAAGTTGGTGCCTGCGTAGCCCAGTTGGAACCGGTTGTAATCGCGGGTGGCGACCTCGACCGTGCGTCGCTCGCCGCGGGCGTTGATGTCGTCGGGCAGGTCGGACAGGATTTCGAGCGTCAGGATTTTGTCGCCCGCGTGCTTCGGGTCGTCGCGCTCGGCGCGGATCACGGCCTTGGTGCCGTTCTGCACGCCCAGTTCGCTCAACCGGAACTTCAACGCGTCGTCGTCGCGCTGCTTGGTCAGTTTCGCCACCTCGGCAGGGTTGCCGGCCGCGTCGCGGATCTTCCGGTTGAAGTACTGTTGCAACCGCTGGTGCTTCGCGTGCTCGTCCGGCGTGTGCTGGAACTGCTGCGCCTGGAGTCGCACGTCGCGCTCCTGGAACGCCTTCTCGGCAGCCAGGCGCTTGGCGTCGAGCGCCGCGGCCTTCTCGTGCTGGCCCGCCTTCTCGGCGGCCTTGATCTGGCGCTTGGCGGCCAGGTTGGCGGCCTCGTAAGCGACCCGGTCCGCCGCGCGCTGGTCCTTGATCGCCTTGCGGGTCGGGTCGTTCAGGTCGTACACCGCCGTCACCTTGCCCAGCCGCAGCAGGTCGCCCACGCCCATCGTGATCTGCTGCTGGTCCTTCTTGTTGTTGTTCTTGTAGGCGAACACCGTGAAGTCGGCGCCCACCTCGCCGCGTTGCTGCCGCAGGCCGCGCACGGCCTGGTTCAGCGCGTCGGCGTCGGCGTTCTCGCCGGCCAGCATGACCTTGCCGTGCAACGGCAACGGCACCGCCTTGCCCTGCGCGTCGGTCACGGTCTGCCCGGTCTTCCAGTCGATTTTTTTCGCGTCCACGTACCGCTGGGCGAGCGTGGCGATTTCGGCCTGGTAGCCCTTATCGACCACCTCGATCATGCCCTCGTCCCTCAACGCTTCCAGCGCGGCCTTGCCCTTTTTTGCGTACAGCAGGTTCGAAATGCTTTTGTGGCTGCGGACCTCGCGGCCGGCGGCGTCGGTGCCGACGACGCGGCCGGCGCGCTGCCGGTTGATGTTCGTCATCTCGGCCATCGGGGCGCCGGAGCGGACCGCGGCGTTCTGGGCACCGCCCACGCCGATCGCCTGCTGCTGGTGCTCGTCGTCGCCCATCAGCACGAACTTGCCGCCCACGGCATCGACCGCCGCCTGAAGTTTGCGGCCGGTGATCACGTCGAGCGTGCCGCCCTCGTCCACGAGCACGACGGCGCCCGGCTTCAGCTCGACCTTGCCCTGTTCGAGTTTCGCCAGAAACAAGGCGACCGACATGCCTTTGACGCCGGACTCGCTTTCGAGCATCGTGGCGGCGGTCCACGCCTGGCCCAGGCCGTACACCTCGCGTCCTTCGGACTTCCAGGCATCGGTCATCGCGCCGATGGAAAAGCTCTTGCCGGTGCCCGCCCAGCCGCGCAGCACCACCGTGCCGCCGGGGCCGGCGAGCATACGGGCGGCGGCCTTCTGCTCGTCCGTCATCGTGATCGGGTCGATGTCGCGGCCTTCCTTGCGGCTGATTTCGGCGGTTTTCTTGGCCTCGTAGGCCGCCATGTAGGCGTCGATGTCGCCGGTGAGCGCGGTGCTTCGATCGCCCGCGCGCTCGCGCACGCTCTGCATGTACGCCTGTTCCTGGTTGACGTACCAGCCCGACGAGTACGTGAGCAGGCCGGCGCGCTCGACGGCGGTGTAGCGGGCCAGGTCGTTGCGCTCGATGAAGCGATCGACCAGTGCCTCCTGCTCGCGGGCGGTGGCCGGGAACAGCGGGCCGTGCTCCTTGGCGAGTTCGCCCATCATGTCCACGCGCGAGAAGTTGATGCCGAACCTGCCGTGCAGATTTTTGATGATCGTCTCGTCGTCCCGCGGCCCCAGGCCAATGTGCTCACGCTGGCGCAGCAGGTCGGCGGGGCTGACCATGTGGCCGCCGGCCACCAGCCCGCCGATCTGGCGCTCCCACAAGCCGCCGGGCGCCGTCAGTTCCGCATACGTCGGCTCGTTGTCCTTGCCCGCGCGGGTCTGGTAGAACGCATCGCTGAGTTTCATGCCTTTCTCGGCCGCGCGCTTCAACGCCTCGGCCTGGCGGTCGGACGAGAGGTCGAGCGCCATCTGCGAAAAGCCGACGATGCGGTAGTCGATCTGGCCCGTCTCGTTGCCGTCCACGTCGCGCTCGATGACCTTCTCGTAACGAAACAGGTCCATCAGTTCGCGCGCCGTGGTCGCTTTGTAGACCATGTCGGCGGCGTATTGCAGGTTCCGGTTGTACAGGTCGCGGTCGTTGAGCGCCGTCACCTTGCCCTCGGGCGTGCCGTCGTCGGTCAGCGCCGCGTTGAGCAGCATGATGTGAACGTGCAGGTTGGCCTGGTGCTCGCCGTAGATTTTCTGAACGCCGGCCGCGATCGGCGTCAGCGCCGGGTCTTGCCCGTCCTTGGCTTCCTTGCCCAGCACCGGGCGCGCGGTCCAGTGCTGGTGCGTCGTGTAGAGCAGGCCGCGCGTCTCGGCGGGCTTGTTGCCGATGCGGCTCTCGGTGTACCGGCGGATCAGGTCCATCGCGTCGTGCACGCCCTTGTCGCTGGCGTCGAGCATCCGGGCGCGGACATGCTCGGGCGAGGCGGCGTAAGCCAGGCTGAAGTCCTTGCCGTTCGACAGCACCATCGCGTGCCCGACCTTGTGCGCGGGCGTCGTCACCTTGCCGTTCGCGTCGGTCACGTCGTCGAGCACGCCCGCGTTCGGTACGTCGTTCAGGCCGTTGCCCATGAAGCCTTGCGCGTGCTTCCACAAGGTTTCGCGATCGACCGGCTGGCCCTCGATGCCCAGCGCCTTGGCGAGGTCGCCGCGCCAGGCGCTCGTGTCGTGCTCGGTGCCGTCGAGCAGGTAGCCGGGCTGGTGCTCGTGCTCCTCGAAAATGTAGTCGAGCATGTTGACGCCGGGCTTGCCGCGCTTGCCCTTGGTGGCGCCACGGCTGTCGAGCGGTTCGCTGACGAACATGGGTGTCCTCGTAAACGAAAAAAAGCCCGTGGGGTCACGGGCTCGAACGGTTGGCGTTAGCACTAACGCCAGTCCATCGTCGCTCCAGAACGGTGCGATGTCCAGCCAACGCCCCTTCTATATAGAAGGGGCGTTGCCGATCACCGGCCGCGGATGGTGGTGACGGTCTGCTTGGTCGTCGGGCCGGTCGGCGTCTTGCTCTCGTGGTACATGTCCACGAGTTTCGCCACGTCGAGCAGGCCGCCCAGCCCGGGCACGTGGAGCGCTTCGCCGACCGCATCGGCCGCGTAGTCCTGCGCGACCTCGCCGGCCACCTCGCCCAGGTCGGCGCACAAGGTCTCCTTCGGTTCCTGACGGGCGAGTTTCGCGGCGGCCACGGGATCGGGCACGTCGTGGGTGATGACGCTGACGACCTGCTGCCGGTCGGCGGACCCGTCGTCGAGCGGTTCGCCCAGCTCGATCGCGGCCGTCGCCTCGGCGACCGGCTCGGCCGGCGCCTGGGGCTCGGTCGGTTCGATCGCCTGCACCAGGCCGCCGCCCTCGTCGGCGTCGTCGTCCATCGGATCGGCCACGTCGTCGAGCAGGCCCATCAGGTCGTCGGGGTCGCCGTCGTCGGGACCGCCTTCGCTGGTGCTTGCGGTCTCGGGGCCGGCCTCGTCGGCCGGGGTGTTGTCGTCGGCGGTGGCGCTCGCCGTGGCCTCGTCCTGACCGCCTTCGCCGCTGGTCGCGGTGGCCGTGTCCTCGGGTTCCGGCGAGCCGGCGGGCGGCGGGGGCTCGTCCGTTTCCGTCGTCGGCAACGGCGACAGCGGGCCGGTGATCGGCAGCGCCCATTCCGCCTCGTCATCGACCGGGCGCTTGATGCGTGCGTCCGTGTCGTGGCCGGGCCACGTGAGGCGCAACGCGTCCTTGCCCATCGACAGTATCGCGCGCACGACGAACCCGGCCGGCGCGTCCTCGCTCTTCGGGACTTTGCGCGGCCCCATCACGTCGGCGTCGGTGAGTTCGTGCGGCGGCACGGTGGTACGCGTTTCCTCGTGCTGGCTGCTCGTGACGCTCGCCTTGCCCTGCCCGGGCGTCTCGCTGCTGCTCTTGTTCGTGATCAGCACCCGCTGCTTGCCGAGCGCGTCCGACAGTTTGTCGGCCGTCTCGCCGGCCGAGACCTGGCAAATGATCTTCGAGCCGATGGTCGAGAGGATGGTTTTCTGCGTCTCCGCGCCGTACTTCTCGGTGATCTGGCTCGCGTCCTGGAACCCCAGGATCACGCAGCAGCCTTTGGAACGGCCCTTGTCGATCAGCGGCATGATTTCGAGTTTGCCGGGCGCGGTGAACTCGTCGCACACCATGAACAGGTTGCGGCCCTTGCTGTCGGGCAGGTCCATGATCCGCGGCGTGAGCATGTTGAACAGCGCCGCGATGAACGCCTCGGTCAACGGGTTGCCGCTCTTGCCCCGCAGAATGATGTGGCGCGGTCCTTTCCAGTCGTCGCGCGCCCAGCCCCGGCACGAGAAACGCGGGCGCTCGTCGTTCGGCACGGTGGTCGGCCAGGCCATCGCCAGGTCGGTGAGCATGGCCGCGCCGTTCGACAGCGTGGACAGCACGCTGTCCACGGCCTGCCCCGGGTTCTTCACGTCGTTGTACGCCATCTCGATGTACGGATCGACCTTGGCGAACGGTTCGAACAACTCGGCCAGGCCCTTCTGGCCCAGCCGGTGGCGTGCGGCCAGTTCGGTGAACCCGTAGTTGTTGCCGTGGGTGTGGTGCAGCGTTCGGACGATCGCCACCATCACCTTCTGCGCAGCCTCGTCGAAGAACTTCCCGCTGCCGCCGCTGACCGGCAACATGCACGCCGCGAACTTCTTGACCGACGACACGTCGGCCAGGTCGGCGGCGATGTCCCACACGCCCGTTCGTTTGTCCCACGGGTTCAAGATCATCGCGCGCTTGAAGAACGACGTGAAATCGCCCTTGGCGTCGAGGATGATGCTCTTGGCCCGGTTCTTCGCACCGGCCAGGGTCTTGGCGAGAACGATCTGGTCGAGGATGTGCAGCAGGATCATCGTTTTGCCCGACCCGATCTTGCCCACGATGATGAGGTGCTTGGTCCACCACGTCCGGCTGAACATGCCGGTCGAAGGGCACAACGACATGTACGGGTCGTTCTTCGGCGGGTGGATCAGTTGCCGGGCCGCGGCGATGAATCCCTCGCGGGTGAGCGTTTCGGAAACGCTGCGCCCCCGCGCCTCGCGAATGGCCGCTGCCACCGCCTCGTCGCCGTCGAGCAGGCGCGGACCGTCGAGGTACACCACGTTGTTGCGCGGGGTCATCATGTCGAGGTACAGGTACGTCGCCAGCGCGAGCGTCGGGAGTGCGGCCAGCCCCAGGCGGGCCAGCACCGCCGCGCTGTGGTAGGTCCAGAGGCAACTGAAGTCGTACGCCTCGGCGGTGAAGAACCGGCCGTGCGTCGCGGCGTTGAGGAGCGCGCCGAACGCATCCCAAATCGCCACCAACGCGTTCATGCCCGGATCACCGGGGCAGAGCAGCCAGACCACCGGCAGGAAAATAACGTACAGCAGCAGCGAGGGCAGCGCGTCCTTGATGGCAGTGGCCCGCACCGCGTATTTTTGCGATGGCGCAATGTTGGGCGGTGGTGCGAACCAGTACACCATGCCGTCGTTGGCTTTCTTGCTCATGCGATGCTCCAGGCCGTCAGGCGTTAGCGACCAGGCCCGCGCGAGGGCGGGGCGCGTCGGGGCGGGCGGATGCCGTCGATGCGGCGTGGGTGGCTGGGGCCGATGCGGTCGGTTTCTGCCCGGTCAGGCGCTCGGCCACCAACGCCATGACGGCCGCGAGTTCCTGGTGCCGTTGCCTGTCCTGCGCGGCCACGTCGCGCTGAAAATCGCGCAGCGCTTCGGCGAAACCGCGCTGAATGCCGGCGACGGCGGACATGCCGGCGATGCGATCGCGCACGGCCTGGCGGCACCACTCGGTGATGCTCACGCCGTCGTCCTGGGCGAGGTCTTTGACGCGTTGAAGGTCGCCGTCGGGCAGGCGGCAGTTGAAACTGTTCATGGCGAGGGTTCCTGTCGAGCGCCGCGTGCGGCGGATGTTTCAGTACTCGCTCCAGGCCGCCCTAAAGTCAAAGAATCACGAGGTTCACCGCGATATGGCGAACGCATAAAAACGTGAACCTCGCTGCACCCTTTGCTGGTCGGGCGTTTCTCCGGTTTTCGTGGTCGGTCGAGGTTCACCGGGCGCGAAAAACGTGTACTGCGAGGTTCACGCCTGGACGCCTTGCTGCACATACAGCGCCGCAGGCGAACAGCCGCGCCGCAGGCGCGGAATGGGTACCGCGCGGAGCGCTGTATGTGCTGTGGAAGTCGGCGCCTTTGCTTCTGCCGACACCGACACCGCTGCGTTTCATGCTTTCACCCCGCCTTTCCACCACCGACGGGTTTGGGTGTTTCATGCCTTTGACGTTGCCGTTGCCTCTGACGACACGCCTTTGTTTCATGTGTCGTCCCCGCCTTTGCCGTTGCCGTTGCCTCTGGTGTTTCATGCCTTTGCTGTTGCTCTTGCCCTCATCGACGCGCCTTTGTTTCATGCGTCGCCCCCTGGTTTCGTGGTCGCTTCTGGTCCCGTTGTTTCATGCCTTACCTCTGCTCTGTTTCATGCCTTGCTGACGGTGCCGTTCGTGGGTGCCCGGTGGTCTGTTTCATGACCTGCTGCCCCCGCCGTTTCATGCCTTGCCCGCATCCCGTTTCATGCCTTGCGATCCTTCAGACCGTGCCGTTCGTGGTGCCCGTTTCATGATTTGAACGTGAGAACGGTGCGTGCGATGGGGCCGTACATCGCCGCCCGTTTCATGAACAAGGCCAGCGAGCGCAGCAAGCAACAAAACGGGCAAAACGGGCGTTTTTCGACGGGTGAGCGATCGGGCCGCGTTCGCCCGAAAAACAAAACCGGCGACCGGGCGCGCGCCCGGTGAGCGGCAGACCATCGGTCGGACGTGTTGCGGTGGTGCGGCGGGACGTACCGGAGCATGAGGGGTTGACGGCTCGGCAACCCCTGGTAGTACTGAAGTCGTGGTGTTTCATGACTTGCTAACCGGAGGCCCGCCGTGACCGACCCCGTAGTGAAAAGTACCGCCCGCGTGAACGCGAACCGCGCAAGGTGGGCGTCCCGTCGTCGCCTTGTCAGCACGGTGATCGTGCGCGAGGTGTACGACGCGCACCTGAACGACTTCAAGGCGTACGTGGCCGAAGGCCAGGGCGCCAACGGCGCAGCGCCCGCAGGCAAGAAAACCGGCAAGGCCGACGGATCGGCGAAGCCGCGCCGGGTTCGCATGGCGGACTACCTCGGCGCGGCGCTGCTGCTGTTTCGCGAGCAGCCGATCAAGAACCGCGCCCGGGCTGTTCAGCGGTACCAGGAACTCGCCGCGGTTCAGCCGGACGACGCGGTGCCGGTGCCCGCCACCGCGTCGATCGAGGCGCCCGACGAACAGCAGGCGCCCCATGACGCGCACGACGGACCGTCGTTCGACTTCAGCAGCCTGGCGGCCATGAACGACGAGGCTACGTCATGACCAGCCCCGGCACCGTCCGCGCTCGCGCCTCACGCGCTCGCCGGCAGGCGACGCGGCAAGCCGTTGGTACGTCGATCGTCCGCAAGGTCTACGCGGACGTGAAGGCTCTGGTGCCCGCGCACGCGGCCTGGGTCGAGAAAAGCCACGGCTTGACCGGCCCGGAGCAGGCGACCGCCACCGCCCGCGTGAGCGATCACCTGGGCGCGGCGCTGATGGCGTGGGCGGCCTTGCCGGACCGCGAACGCCTGGTATTCCTCAAGACGTACATGCGGCTGGCCCGAGCCCCGGCCTGACCCTTCCCTGTTGTTCAACGTTCGAGCCCGTGACCCCACGGGCTTTTTTATTTTTGGAGACCATCATGGCCCGCCGCAAACCGAAAACCGCCCCTGCCACCCCGGCCGTCCACGTGTCCGCCGAGGAACTGGACACCTTGTACACGCGCGCCGCGCTCTACGCGTTCGCGGCCCTGTCGCCGTCGGGACGCCTGGCGTGCGTCGATGAGTTCAGCCTGCGCCTGCTTGCTGAAAAGGACGTGGACGTGCTGGGCGTCGCGGAAGAACTGCGCGACTACCTCACCGACGAACCCGATCAAGCGATTTGGGAAACGATGCGCGGCGCGGTGTCGAGGTTCGAGCGCGTCCGCGCGCCGGTCGTGCCGGCTTACGTGCGCCGCGCTGAAGACTGGCTGGACCGGCACGCCCTTCAGCGAGCGCGCAATGCGGCGTTCGCTGACCTGTTCGACTCGCTGTGATCTGGACCACGCCATGCTCACGGTACATCAGGCTTTCAACGGTCTGCTGCTCATTGCATTCTGTGTGCTCGCGACGTTCGGCGTGACCCGCCTGGCGGGTGCCTTCGCGGATTGGCTGGTGGCGCGGCAGGGCCGAACGTTTCAACGCCCGGTCGCGGCCCTGGCCGATCAGGACGAACCACCGCGCCATCCGGCGCTGTCGTACGTCGAGCCCGGCGAGGTCGATGTCCTGCCGGACTTCGTGCCGGCACCTCCGGCCGACGGCGAGTGCCGCGGCGCCGATTTGGTCGAGCAGCGGTTGGTGGACGCGCTGTGCGCGGACGGAAACGTGGCGGTCTACAAAGACGCCCTGTATCGCCGGGTCGGCGACGACTGGGCGCGTGTGGCCCTCGCTTCGATCGTCGCGGCGCATAAGAAGTGCTGGGACGTTTACGGGGCATCGCCGCACATCGGCAAGCCGTGGCCGTCCCTGAAAGACCTGCGCGCCCCCTTCTTGCCGTCGCTGCTCGTGGTGTCGAACGCGGTGTTGATCGTCGATGCGCACGCCGTCACGATCCGCGCCTACCCGATCAACTGGTTGTACCGCGCCGATTTCTACGACACGCAAAAAACCAGCACGATCGACTGGGCCGACGTGGGCAAGGACGGCATCTACCGGCCGGCCCTGCGTCGCGACGATCCGCACGATTACGTGCTGGGTCACGTGCGGTTCCTGCTCTTCGGCCTCATCCTTCCGGGCATGCCGATGGACGCGGGCTGGCATGACGCCCTGTACGACCGCTTCCGCGACGCGGCACACGCCGAGTTCATCCGGCGCGAGGCCGCCGACCTGCGCCAGGCCGCCGACGGCGTGCAACCCGAACCGGTCGCCGACCAGCCCGCATCCGCGCCCACGCGCAAGCGCCTTTGATCCTGGAGACCACCGTGAAAGAGACCCGCACCGTCTTTAAAGGCATCCGGTTCAGCGAGCGCGAGGTGGCGACCGTTCAACGGGCCGCCGACGCCGCCGGCCTGAAACTGGCCGAGTACGTCCACGACACCGCCCTGCGCGCGGCCAACGGCCAGGCGGAAACGGAGCGCGTGCTGGAACAGCAGCGCGCCCTGTACGACGACATGGAGGCGTCGATCCGGCGCCAGGTGGCCGCCGCCGCGGCCAAGGTTTTCGACGACGCGCTGGCCGACGTGGCGACGCGGATGGACCGCGCGAACGTGCGGACGGTGGCGCACATGAAAGAGCAAACCGACAGCCAGTTCAACGTGCTGAAGCACGACATCGACCGGCTCACCTCGACGTTGCAGGGCCTGATCGACGCGTTGAAGCCGACGGCCTCGGCCGAACCGGCCACGCCGGCATCGGCCGCGCCGCTCTGCCCGAAGTGCGGCGAGGGGCACATGCTCGCCCGCGCGGGCACCGGCACGAACGCGGGCCGGACGTACTACGCCTGCTCGACATGCAAGCACACGAGTTGGTCGCCGGACGGCAAGTGACCGCCGCAGGCGACACGGCGCGAAGCGATCGGGGGCTGACGGCCTCCTTCTTTTTTTGCGGTCGATGTTTGACTCGAGCCCTCTCTAGAGAGAGGGTGGGTTTATGGCGTTAGTGCTAACGCATCCCCTCTTTGGAGCCCCGCATGTCCCTGTCGAAAAACGCACAACGCCAGCGTTCCTGGCTCGCGCGTCACGCGGCCGACCGGTGGCGCACGACCCTGGCGCTGGTGCGCAGCGTCGGTGCGAACGTCGATCGCGAGCGTGAAGCCGTGGGCGTCACGCGCACCGCGTACATCGGCGCCGCCCTCCTTGCGATGGAAAGCCTCACGCCTGGCGAACGCCAGGCGTTCCTGCGCCGTTACGCAGACCTGCACGGCGAGCCGGCCAAACGCAACCAGTGGAGCCGCTGACATGAGCACGCGTCGCGCCACCGCTATCAGCGATCTGTCCGGGTTCGTTGCACGCAAGGACCGGTTCAAGCGCGAAGGGGTTGAAGCCCGCACCGCGCTGCGCCGTGTCGGCACGGCGTACCGCATCACCGTGTCAGCCAGCGCCGCGTCGCTGGCCGTGACGGTCGGCATCGCCTTGGCGCTGCTGGTCCCGGCCCCTGTCGGATGCCGTCCACTGCCGCTCGCCATGCTCTGCGTCGTCGAAGCGGTACTCGCCGCGGCCTCGATCGCTACGTCGTTTCTTCTTCATCGCCAGGCCGATCGCATCGCGCGACGCCTGGCCCGGTCCACGAAGGGTCTTGCCCGCGCCCGCGCCCGACTGCTCGAGTTGCGGTCAACCACACCGGAGGTCGTATGAATGATCGTAGTGTTCCGGTCACGTCGCTGTGGCCGATCTGGAGCGCGATCACGCTGCAATGCGTGGGCATTGCGTTCCTCTTATGCGACGCGTCGCCGGTCATCGAACTGGTCCTGATGTCGGTGTCGCTCGTGCTCATCACTGCCGGCGTCTGGCCGGTCCTCACCCAGGCGAGCGCCGACGAATGGAGCGAATCATGGACCGGACACTGAACCTCTTGCGCCTGGCGCGCGAGCGCGGCGTGTCGTTGCGCGGCGTCGCGGCCATGGGGCTGCTGGCTCTGGACGCGGTGTCGATCGGGGCCGCCGCGGTTCTGTTCGCCTGGATGGGCCTGCTTCCCACTATGTACGTACTGTCGGGGCTGGTGCTGATGCTGTGCGCCGCGTCGTTGCTGTCGAGCGACCTGTGGCAAACGGACGAGGAACGGCTGGATCGGCATCTTGGGCTGTGGTTCCGCGGCGAGCGACGCGCGATTGCACAAGCGGCCTACATCGACCTTTGGATCAAGGAGGCGGACGCATGAAAGCGCGCCCGACCCACCGTGCCGAACGCCACGCAAGGTAGGAACGGTTGCGGGCCGTGCAAGGGCACGACCAGGCCGGTTAAGCGCCGGCCTTCGTGAGCGAGGCCACCGCGGCGGACGGTTCGGCGCCGCAGGCCCTGCACCAATCGAGGTAGAAAAGCAGGTCGATGTAGCGCTCGCCGCGTTCGAGTTTTGAGACGTACGTTTGATCGACTTGGAGACGTTCGGCGAGTTGAACCTGGGTCAAGCCGGCCCCTTTGCGCACGCGGCGCAAATGATGTCGGACGACGACGTAACGAGGATGATGAATCGAGGGAAGCATGGCGACATGCTCCCTGCAACTTTAGAATAGGCCATACTGGCCTATTTTGGTAACATCCGGCCACGAACAATGGTCGCTTCGGCCGACAACGGAACGCGCAACGGGGGCTTTATGAACTGCACTCTGACAACGCTGGTCGCAACTGCGACCGCTTCCCTGACCCTGGCCGCCTGCGGTGGTGGTGGCGGTTCGTCCGGTTCCAGCACGTCGCCCACCACGCCGAGTGCGAGCAACGGCGCGACACTGCTGGCGCAGTACACCGTCCCAGCGGCGATCGCTGGCGACGTGGTGACGCACTACACCGGTACGTTCAACGTCGGTAACAGCGGGATGCTGTCGAACTGCTCGAACGCCTCGGTCACGTCCACGACGGTCGTGGACGCGCCGGACGTCGTGGTCTTCTCGGCCAACGGCGCGAGCCTCAAGGCCCAGGAGGTCGCGGCCGACCTGTTCGAGCAGGCGGTACCGCAAATCCGTGCGGCGCTGGGCCTGCCCGCGTCGGGCGTGGCGTTCGACGGAACCACCAAAATCAGCCTGTGCGTCGATCAGAGCCTGGGTCAAAGCGAAGGCGAAACCGGTACGAGCGTCACGGGCCAAACCGCGCAAGGGCCGGCCGGCGTGGTCATGCAAGTCATGTCCCCCGACTCGCCGAACTTCGATGCGCGCTACCCGGGCGCCACGTCGTACACCGACGGCACCGTGGGCCTGCGCTATTTCGACCTGTTCCGCCACGAAGGGACGCACGCGGCGCTCTACTCGCTCGCCGAACCGTTCGGCGGCATGGACACCTGGTTCCAGGAAGGTATGGCGACGACCGTTTCGCAACTGCCAATGGGCGGCAAGGCCAGCATCCTGGCCGCCGCGCAGGCGTCCGACCTGCTCACCGCAAACGGCTCGGGCAACGACATGAGCACGTCGTACCCGGTCTACGAAGCGACGATCGGCTACCTTACGTCGTCGGCCCCGGGTGGCCTCGGCTACGGCCTGACGAACATTCCGACGTTCATCGCCGCCTACAAGGCCGCCGCGATGGCCGCGTGTGCGCAACCGATTCCGAATGGCCTCATCCCGTCGGCCGGCGCGACGTACGCGATGCCCTTGGGCGACTACAACGTGTGTGCGCCGTCCGTGCCTGGGATGATCGACACGCGCCTCGTCGCGGCGTTCGACCAGGCGTTCAACGCGACGTTCACGAGCAACGGCGCACCGCTGCTGCTGCACACGGCGGACGGTGCGAACAGCCTGGAAGCCACGTTGTACCAACGGCTGTCGGCCTTCCTGCCCTGACCTGCTGAACACGCTTTTTCAACGGCTCCTTCGGGGGCCGTTACTGCTTCTAAACAACGACACGTGGGGAAACAAAATGAGAGGACAGTTGAAGCGGCTGGGTCGTGCCCAATCGGCCGGGCAGTACACAAAGTTCGATGAGATCGAACTGGGCGAGCATGCCCTGAACAACCTGTACGTACCGCCGAAGTTGGAGCACTACCTGCGCGAAAACCAGTACAGGGAAATCGAGTTGGGCATCTGGACGCTGGTGTGGTTCAAGATTTTGATCGCCTTGGGGACCACCGACGGCAAGGTACGTCGATGGGGCACGTTCCTGCTATCGATGCACACCCTGGCGGCCGTCGTGCTCACGCCGATCGCGTTCATGGCGGCGAACGCTGCCGGCTCATTCGTGTGGCTCGGCGTCGCGTTCATGCTGCTGTACGACGTTCAGGTACTGAACGGGTGGCGTGTCGTGTTCACGGTCGGCCCGATCGACTCCGCCTCGTCGCCCGCTCGTGGCGCGTGACCCAGCGCACCTTGCACCTCTCTGTAGCAACCACAAACCGACCAACAACGTAAGGGGCTCATGTTGAAGACGAAGTACGCATTGATCGTTGCGGCCATCGCCGTTCTCGCCGCGTGCAGCAAGCAGGACAACAGTCAACAAACGAGCACGCCCGCGCCAGCATCCGCGCCCGTCGCTGCACCGGCCCCGACTCCAGCACCGGTCGCACCGGCGGTCGCGGCCACGCCCGCACCGGACAACACGCCGCTCGCCAACTACGAACCCGTAGATGGCACGAACGGTACGTGGTTGACGTACGTGTCCGTGACGCATGCGGGCCAGCAGCCCGCCCAGGACGAACTGCTCAACCTGTTCTCGGCGAAGTATTACAACGAGCAAGACACGTTCAAGAAGCACGACCTGATTGCAACGGAATGGCCGCCGATCGAGGCGAACCTGAAGCACTACACCGCGCAGAACTACTACGCTGTGCCGTTCGGTGGTTCGACCAACCTGAACGCGCCGCAAGCGATTCAAATCACCATCGGAGCCCAGCCTTACGATTTCGGCTCGAAGAGTTTTCCGATCGGTTCCTTTGCCGATGCGGTCTTCCCGAACTCGCAAAACGTTCGCCTTATCGTGAGCGAGGACACCAGCCGGTTTACGCAAATCAAGGTCGAGGACGAAGCGTTGGCTCGGCAGATTGAGCAGTTGCGCACGTCCGGCATGCTCTCGCTGCGCGGTTTGCTGTACCTGCGGGTCGATAACGTTCAGAACGGCAACCAGGTTCATGCGACGCTGCAACACGTACACATCGACGTGTACGACAAGCCGTCTTACCTCAATGGTGGCGGGAAACTAGTCACGTCGTTCGATCTGTAACGACCGCACCGACGACGCCAGGCTTGTCCACGGCCCGAAACGTGTGTGCAACGGGATAGCAGGCCCGCGTCCTGCATGAATCCCGTTTGTACATACGTCGCGCACAGCGCGGGGCGGTGGGCAAGCCGTTGGGCACCATCCCGCTTCCTCATGGATGGCCGTTCCTACTTGGCGGCGTCCTGTTGCAGTCTGATCTCGCGCAGCACTTCTACTCGCGGCTCCATTCTCGTGAGCACGCGCTGTGTCGCTTCCAGGCTCAACCACCTTGGTCCCGCTTCGGAAGCGACGTGCTCCACTTTGAGCATCAACGCTTCACGCTCCTCCGGTGTTGCAGGGCGTCCGTGGATTATCTTCGCGGCTTCATCTACAAGTTGCTCGAAAGGACTTGAGTGACCGCCCATCGAGTAAATGTCCTGCTGCGCGACCGAGGCAACCTCAAGCACGATCTCGCTTTGATCGTTGCCGTAGCGTCCAGCCCCACCGTAATAGCCGGTGATGCTCCCCTTGTGCTGTTCTAGCGCTGCGGTGAAGTCCGGGTCTTGGTACAGTTCATGCAGATTGACAATGACGGAGTCAGCAGGCGGCAACACGCAAAGGATGACGCCCTGATAGCCTTGTCCCTCTGCCGGGACGCCGCGCTTGATCGTCTTTGCCACATCAAGATCCAGCGTCCAAGATGAGATTTTCTCCGGCAACCGATCCTCGCCAATGAGGTTCCACACGCCGCCCTCGGGCAGAGCGATTTGCCGGAAGCAGCACAATGAGCATGTGCGGTACTTCTCGGGAAGGGATACGCAAACCTCTTTCAGCTTCTGGCCGCGCCTCTTGTTCTGCTTGGCGTCACCGCCGCGCTGCCAATCGCTGATGGCTTGGAGTAGTTGAAGGGGAAACTTGTCTGTCATGTTGCATCCTGCGCGCTCTATTGTTGTTGAGTATTTATGATAAGCGCGTGGAAAGTCTCTCAAGAAGTCAAACCTTCTTCGCCGCACGTTTCGCGGCCAGGATCTCCACGTCGCTGCGGTTCACGCGCTTGCGGCCCTGCTCATCGAGCACGACGGGCAACAGACCGCGCTCAACCAGGCGCGTGATGCCCGACCGGTCGGCGTAGCCCAGCAGGCGCCAGGCGTCGGAGAACGACAGCAGCGGCCCGGGCCGCACGGCCTTGGCTCGCGCGCTCTCCAGCGACCGCGGCACCCGCGGCCGACCGGTCGGCGTTGGCATGGTCTGCCACGCCTCCAGGTCGGCCCGGTCGAACGCGCGGGTGCCGTCGATCAGCACGAAAGGCAGGTCGCCCAAGTGCGCGGCGCGGTTCAGGTGCGGCGTGCTGCACCCGACGAACGCAGCGGCCTCGGAGGCGGTCAAGCGGCCGGCGGCGGCGATCGCCGCACGCGGGCGCTGCGACGGCGGCACGAACGCGTCGATCAGGTCCGGGGCGAAAATCAGCCGGTGGCGATCGTCCCGCCAGGTTCCCGACACCCCCAGCGCCCCGGTGCGCCACCATTTCGTTGCGGTGGCGTACGCGACCCCGAGCCGGTCGGCGACCTGCTGCAACGTCAACCAGCCCGCGAAAGGGTCGTTGTCGCGCAACGGCTTGCTCGTCCGGGGGCGCTGCGACGGCGGCACGAACGCCGCGGCCCAGGCCGGGTCGATGCGCCAGTTCTTGTTGTCGTAAGGCTTGCAACACCAGTCGGTGTCGAGGCCGGCGTTTATGGCGGCTCGGACGTCGTCGGCGAACCATTGGTAAGCCGTTGCCCGAGCCGCGCCGATGCGGTCGGCGAACTGCTGAACCGTCAGCCAGTCGTCGAATGGGGCGGGGGCGGTGGTCGTGGTCATGGTTCGGGCTCCCAGGCGTCAAGCGGTGAGGCGCGAGGCCAGGGCGGTGTCGAGGCGCTTCAACAACGCACCGGCGGCTTTCTGCGAGAAGTACAGCAGCGCCACCGCCGCGACGCCGGACAGGACCGCCAGCGCGTCGCCGACGGCGAGGTTCGGGTGCCGCACCGACACGAGCATCGCGGCGAAGATCAGCGCGGTGCCGGCGGCAAAGGCCATGAACAGCGCTCCCACGTGAACGACGGCCTGAAGCGCTCCGTAGGCCGTAGCGAGGCCGGTCGCAACGAGGCCGGCACGGCCCTCGCGGGTTCGGCAAGCATCGATCAGCCAGGCAACGAACAAGAGCATGGCGACGGCGATCGTGGCGGTGAGCAGGCCGCCCAGCACGCGGGCGATAACGTCCAGCACGGGCGGCATGGCGATCGGTTGCCCGTCAAGGGGCGCGAGAAAGATTTGGGCGATGGTGATGGCGGTGGCGGTGTCCATGATGTGCTCCGGTGAACAGGCCGACGTGGCCTGGTACCCCGAAGCCGGCCCTTGCGGACCGGCTGTGAGCGCGTGGGCGCTTTGCTTACGCGAAGCGGTAGCCGCCGACCTTTTCCTTTTTGCCTTCGGCCTGGTGGCGGATGACGTTCGGCGCGATGGCCTCGGCCAGGTCCAGTGCGCTGCGGATCGCGGTGGTTTCGTTCGCGTCGGACGAGCGCGGGTCGTAGCCGATGGCTGCGAACCGATCGAACTGTGCCTCGCTGATTTCGGACACGGTGAGCGGACGCTTGCTGCCCGGGCCATACGTGACCATCACGAGCATCAGGTTGGCCGGGTCGTGGGCAGGGCTCTCGACGTACTGCTGCGAGTAGCCGGACACGTCGATCTGAACGGCCTTAGCGTTCCAGCCGCCGAGCGACGCGGACACGCCGGGGAACGTGGCGACGGCCGATGCTTTTTCGTAGATCGACAGCAGGTCGGGTTGATTGGTGGTGGTGCTCTTTGCCATGATGGGCTCCGTTGGTGGTCAACGCCGGGATGGCGCTGGTACCGCCAAACCCACCGTCAGGTGGGCGCTTTGGAGCGTAGGCGGGGCGGCTTACTTCACGTCGATCCATTCGCTGTTGTCCGGGTCCTGCCGTTGTTCGACCTCGACGATGTAGCCGTTTTCGTCGATGGCCTCTTGCGTGAACATCGTTTCGCCGATGTGACCTTCTGCATCGCGGACGGCTTCGACGAGCGTGAGGCCGCGGCCGTACACGACTTCGTTGTGGCCGGTGAAACGGAACTCGGTGCGGGTGCTGATTTCAGTGGCTTGCATGATGCTCTCCTTGGTTTGAGCGGCGTTGCGATGTGCATTGCCTACACCTTCAGTCTCTCGTACCACCAGCAAAAAGCAATAGTTTTGAGCACGAAAATAGCCTCAGACGACTTATTTATTTTTACCATTAACACCGATTGTTACGAGGCTGCAACGCTGCTTCGAATCGCCCGGCCGTGGCCCGCGGTGACAGACGCCAGCGGGTCGCCCGGCGCGGATACGCGCCCGTTTTGATGGGCTGTTTTTAGCCATTGGTGATGGTTGCGCACGCATCGATAAACAACAAAACGGGGCACTTGCGCGCTCCGTTGATTCGAACCTCGTCCGCGTACATCAAGCCTCGTTTGCCGCGGCGTACACTTCATCGGTGAAGGCATTCCACACGTTGCCACCGGCATCGTAGAGCGCTTTGCAAAGGCGCTCCCAGAATGCGGTCGCGGGGGTGCTTTCGCTCTGCATGTAGTCGGCAATGTCGTCGTCATCCACGCCGTCGGCCTCGCCGAAAAGGGCCAACACGGCCTTTTGGAGTTCGTCCTGATCGTCATGCTTCCCCAGGCCGCTGGTGTAGAAGCCGAGGGTATCGCGATCATCTTCCGCCACACTTTCCAGCAACAGATTGAACACCGTGCCCCCAATCGTCACGGATGCGTTGATCATAAGGGTGAGGTATTGCGTGTCGTCCGCAAGGTCTTCGTTGAACGCATCGCCGCGTTCGGCTTCGATGCTACCGATGATCGTGTCGAGGTCTGCGTAGGTGGGGCGAACGAAGGTGCTCATGATGTGTCTCCTGGTTTCAAGCGGCGTTGCGATGTGCATTGCCTACACCTTCAGTCTCTCGTACCACCAGCAAAAAGCAATGCTTTTGAGCGCAAAAATAGCCTCAAACAACTTATATATTTTTGCCACTAACACCGATTGTTACGGCGATGGTTACGCGGTCGTCGAGAGCCCGGCCGTGGCCCGCGGTGACAGGCGTCAGCGGGTCGCCCGGCGCGGATACGCGCCCGTTTTTAGGGGTTGTTTTTAGGTGCTGGTGATGGTTGTGCGCGCACCCATGAACGACAAAACGGGGCGCGCAAGCGCCCCTTGGTCGATCCACCTGCGGCCTCCGTCGCAAGCGATCAGGCCCGGCCCACGCCTCGCGCGGTGTCAAGCATGGCCCTCGTCGCGTCGGCGACTTCAGCAAGTCCGCGAGCCTCGTCCAGCAGGCGGCGTGCGTCAAGGTCGGCCTGCAGCCAGGCGTTATGCCCCTTCGTGAACGCCTCGTACAGCACGGGGTATCGGCAAATGAACGGCCACGCGGTGGGGCCTTCGGCGTCCGAGTCGGGATCGTAGTGTTCGTTTTTGATGTGCGGGTTCGCGCCGAACCGGGCGAGTAGTTCGATGATGTCGGGCCACTCGAAGTCGTCCCCGGAGCCGTCGCCTTCATCGACCTGTGCATCGACCTGCAACATCAGCGTCGCGAGTATTGTGCGCCCGAACGCCTGGCGGTTCGGATCGGCGCCGAGCGTGAGCAACCATGAAATATGCTCCAGCCTTCCACGAAGCACCGCCTTGCGAAGCGGCTGGCCGCTGCCCTTGTGACCGTTCACGTCCGCGCCTTCAGCGATCAGGCGATGGAACGCACCGTCCCAATGCCGGTTGATGGCTCGGCAGAGTTCGCGTTCGAGCCGGCGGCCTTCAGCGTTGTCGTGCCGCTTTAAGAGCGGGGCTGGCCGCGATTGCCTGACGGGCTTCATGTCGGCCCAGCGCTGCATCCACGCCTGCACCGCGGGCACTGCGGGCACGGTGTCCGACTCCGTGTCATCGTCGGTCTGGTCGTCCGGCCCGTCCAGCGAGTCGAAGAGGTCGCCGAACTCGCGCCGCGCGACGCGTTCGAGCGCGATCTGCTCGGCGGTCGGATGGCGTTGGCCCTCGGCGTCGATGTACACCGGGGCCGGGCCGACGTTCCAGGTGAGTTCTTCGCGCAGCGCTTCGATCCGCTCGTCCTCGATCTGCTCGAGGTGACGCCGCGTGTGCGCTTGCTCCGCGTCCTCTCGTTTCTGCTGCACGTCGCTGCGCCACACCATCGCGTCCTGCAGCACGCTCTCCATGCGCTCGCGATGCCGGTCCCATCGGATGTTGACCAGCCCGGCGATCATGAACATGGCAACGCTCGTCATCATCGCGGCCGGCACGATCAGCCAGAGCGAGCGTACCGACGTCATGACCTCGCAGACACCGACGAGAAAGCCGACCTCGGCCAGCGCGCCGATCAGCAGCCAGGTCGCCGCGCGTCGGCCTTGGCGCATCGCCCGGTCGGTGAAGTCGTCGAGCGCGATGTCTGAATCAATCGCGCGGTCCTCGTCGTCGTCCAGGTCGTCGTGCTCATCGTCGTGCTGGTCGTACAGTTCGTCGTTCAGCGTGCTCATCGCGGCCTCCGGTTCAGTTGAGCACCGAGCCGATGCACGCGGCGCTGGCCTGCCCGGTGTACGTCGCCCCGTCCACCTGGGCCAACAGTTCGCGCCCGCAGTTCGCATGAACGCGCCACGTGCGCAGCACGACTCCGGACACCGAGCACCACGCCGAGTCGTGCACCACGCCAACGGAGCAATAGCCCATGCCGGCGAAGTCCGATGTGTCGTTGTAACCTCCTCCGCACGTGTCGGTGATCTTCACCCACACGCCGTAGCCGCTGATGGCATTGCCCGCAATGCCCCCGTCGTACGTCTGCCGGTGCATGAAGCGTGCGACGCAACCGTTGGCGGTAGCGTCCTGGTACATGTAATACGAGCTGACACTGGCCTGCGCGTGCGCGGGAGCGGTGACGAGCGCGGTGCAGGCGAGCAGCGCGGCGGTGAGGATGTTGATGATGGTTCGCATGGGGGGCTCCTTACAGGTGTTCTGCGAGGCCGTCGATCACGGCGGCGGCCGGTACAAGCGCGGGCGCGTCGAGCAGCATCCCGGCGACGCGGGCGCGGATCGCCACGTCGAGCAGGCATTGCTTCACGTCGCCGCGCGGGGCGGTTTCGAGCGCGGTGCGGGCGGTGGTCACCTGGTCGATCAGCCATGCCCGCACGTCCGGGTCGGCGTTGACGTGGGCACCGGCCGCTTGCACGGCGTCGAGCGCACGACGTGCGGCCATGGCCTGGTCGATGGTCAACGTGTCGGCACGGGCCAGGTTGCACACGAGCAGCGCAACGATGGCGAGGGTGGTTCGGACGGTGCGCATGGTCATGCCTCGGTGCTGTTGAGGTCGTGCAGGTTGTTGAGCATCGCCAGCCACACGGGCGAAGAGCTTTCGATGCCATCGTGCTCGGGCACCAGGCGCGCGAGGCGGTACGCTTCGTCCTGCGCCGCAAAATGCGACCGGGCGTCGGCCACGTGCGCGTCCCAGGCGACCAGCAGGCCGCTCACGTTGGGCGCGTCGGTCTCGGGTTCGGATTGGTCGCGAGCCCTGTTGCGGGCCAGCGCGGCGAGCACGATGTGCTTGCGTGCGCGCTGCGATGCGCGGCGGCTCTCGTTCATGCGCCGGATCGCGCGGGGCCTCGGGCTCGTCGGCATCAGCGTGTCGAAACGGTCGTCGCGATGGTTGTTGAGGGCAAGGGCGAGGTACATGTGGGCCTCACTTTATGGTGCGGTTGCGAGCGGCCAGGCGCTCGATCGCGTCGGCGGCAAGGTTGAACTGCGAGCGCTTGGCGAGGTAGAACCGCGCGGCCACGCCGATGCTCACGGCGGCGGCGATCCAGTGGCCCGGTGCCTGGTCGACCGGTCCGCGCAGCGCGTCGGCGACTTGCCACGCGCCGATCGAGGCCATCACGAGGAAAAGGCCGAGCCGCACGTGCTTGATCAGGTCGGCGATGCTGGGAAGGCTGGGGATGCGCATGATGGTCTGTGCCTCGTTCACTTGTTGCTCGGGGGGAGCAGTTGCACACGCTCGTCGCCGAGCACGGCAGGCGTGAACCCGAACGGCGACGGGAGCCAGTCGCTCGGACGGCGCAGCAGTTCGATTGGGCGGCCTTCAGTCGCACGCTGGCGCATGAGGTTCGCGCGGAACGAGCCGCTGAACCACACCGCCGCGGTGAAGGCTGCGACGCCCAGGCGGCCCAGCAGACTGGACCAGTGGCCGTCGAGGGTTTCGAGAACGCCGAGTGTGAGGTTGGCGATGAACGCGATGGTGCCGATGTGAGCGACGGCGGTTTGCATGAGGTACGCGCGGTTGGTCGTGCGCTCGGTGAGGTGGTGGTCGAGGCGTTGCATGTGGTGTGCTCCGGTTGGTTTTGGCGTTAGTGCTAACGCCACAAAACCACCCTCTCTCTAGAGAGGGCTCGTGTCAAACGGGCACGGGTCGTTACGTTTTTCCCCTTGTTTTAAGGGGTTTTATGCACGCGAAACACCCCGGTGCGCTTGCGCGCCCCCGCCGATGCCTTCGGCCCAGGCCGCGAATCCCTGGGACAACGAAAAACGGGCGGCTTGTGGCCGCCCGTTGCGCTGGACATTTCACCGCCGCTCACGCGGTGCCGCTGTCCTCCTTCTTACCGTCCTTCTCGCCGTCCGGTGCTGCGCCGTCCGCCGGCTTTTCGTTGGCCTCGGCCGCGTGCTCGGCGGGCGCGACCAGGCGCTCGCGGATCGCCGCTGCGCGTTCCATGTTCTTCGCCAGGTTCTTCGCCAGGTCCGCACGGCTCGCGGCGGCCGCGTCCTGGGAACTGCCCGACGCTGCACGCTCGGGGCTGGCCGCTGCCGGCGCCTCGGCCTTGCTGGAGCCTGCGCTGCCCGCTTGCGCGGTGGGCGCCCCCGGCTTGCCCGCGGCTGCGCTGGCCTTCGCGTCCTTCAGCGTCGTGGGCTCGGGTGGCAGGTCGCCACGACCGCCGCCCGCCGGCGTCCGCTTGCCAGGTTCCGTGACGGAAGCCCCGCTGGCCCGCTCGGATTGGCCGCCGACCTCGCGCTCTTTTTTCATGCCCGCCAGTTTGTCGCGCAAAGCGCCCGCGCCCTTCGCTGCACCATTGGCGGCCGATCCGAGCGCAGCGCCCATCGCACCGGCGCTGGCCGTGCTTGCGGCGCTGGTGCCGCGGCCCATCTCCTCGACGTGGCCGCCCAGCACCGCGCCGTGGCCGCCACCGATCCAGTCCAGAACGTTGTCGGGCACGCTGGTGATGAGTTTCAAGCAGAAGCGCACGCACTGGAACAGGAACATCATGAACAGAATCGCGCCCCCGATCATGCGCACCAGTTCAAACAAGCCACCGCCGCCGCCCGTCGCGCCCCAGGCCACGCCGAACATGGTGTTGGCGAACAGGCCGATCGGCTGCATGAGGATGTAAGCGCCGCACACGCCCAAGGTCATCAAAGCCGGCCGCAGGGTGAGGCTCAACAGCATCATCAGCCCTTGCTTTTGCGAGCCGACGCCGTCCGTGCCGTGGTTCGGCGACAAGAAAGTGATCATCCAGAGCGGCGCGGCGACCAGGCTCTCGAACAGCATGACGAGCCAGCCGAAGGCGGCCAGGGCCACGGCGAAGAACGGCATCATCGGCAGCACGAAGCAGAGCATGAACGCGGGGACGAGCAGGCACGACGCGATGAACGTGAACAGCCCGCCGAACAGCGCCGATGCTGCGACCACAACCTGGCCTGCAGCCGGAATGGCGGCCAGCCCCATGACGCCCGCGGCGGCGACGCCAGCGCTCTGCACCGTCGTGATCAGCCCCTGCCCCACGTCGTACGCGCGCATCATCGGGTCTTCGTTCGGGTCGGTGACGGCGGTGAAGCCTTGGCCGGCGAACACGTTGATGATCTTTGAGAACTTGTCCTCGCCACCACCGCCGCCGTGCTTGGCCGCGGCCTGGGTGTTCGCCGCGTCGAGCAACGACTTTGCGCGCTTCACGTCGGAGTCAGCCTGGTTGTCGAAAAAACTCCAGCGCGATTGGCCGGTGGTCATCCCATCCACCGCCGTCGGCACGTTCGAGACCGACGCGTTCACGTCCGATTTCATGCGGCCCAAGGCCGCGTACTCGGCTCCTGAGACCACGAACCCGTCGGCGGCCAGGCTGGACGCCAGTTGGCCGGTGCCCATCGCCGCGGAGAACGCAGCGTTGGCCTTGGCATCGACCGTCGCCTCGTACGCCTGTACCGCGCCGTCGATCGCGGCGTTCATCGTGGCCGGCGGGATCGCTCCGCTGCTCACGATTTGCTTGGCGAGGTTGTCCGCGGCCCCTTGCATCGACTTCAACGCGGCGACATGGCCGGACTCGATCGCGCTCGTCGCGGGGGCCGCGTTGAGCCAGGCCGTGGCGGTTTGCAGCCCGGCGGCGCTGGCGCTCGGCGCGCTGCTGGCCGTGGTGCCCTTCAAGGTGGCGGTGACGGTACCGCACTCGGCGTAGGTCGAACCGTCACCGGTCCGGCCAAAGTTGTAGCCGACGGTTCCCGCACCGCTGGCGTCGAGGTTGCTGAACCACGTCGCGCCCACCGCCGACGAAATGTCTTGGCCGACGAACTGATTTTCCGTCGCCTGGTCGTCCGCGCTCTCGCCGGCATGGTAAGCCCGCACGCTCTCGTAGCACACGTTGCTCAACACCAGCGACTCGAACAGTGCCCGCGCTTTCACGTCGAGCACCGGGCTCGTGTACGTCGCCGTCTGCTGCGTCCAGGTTGACAGGTACGTACTCCACACGCTGTCCGCCAGGCCGATGCCGTTCGTCGCCAGCCAGAGCACGATCAGTTGGATCACGCAAAATCCGCCCTTCACCGGCAGGACGAACGCGAGCCCCAGCATCGTGCGGACCGGCATCCACATGCTCGACCATTGCTTGCCCAGCATTTCGCCGTCATGAGCGGTGGCTACCGTCCCAGCCACCATCACGTACGCCGCGATCAGTCCACCGAGTGAGAGCATGGCGCTGTTAAAAATCTCGAACAGTGGGCTGAACGGGCTGGCCGATGCGTCCGAGCCAGCGCCGAGCAGCGGCATGACGTGGACCATGACCCAATCGGTCGAGGGCGGCGTGAAGATGTCCGCTGCGTGCGCGTTGCCGCTGAACAGCAACGCGAACAGGGCAAGCGGCCCCGCGAGGGTCTTGAAAAAGCGGCGCATGGAATGGCCTCGGGCAGGTTGTTAAAGAGCAGAAAGCGCAACGGCTATGCCGTTAGCACTAACACCAAGGTCGCTCCAGAAAACCCTTCAGTCAATGCCGATACGAGGCGTGCCGCAAAAAAAGCGCCCACGATGGGCGCAAAAAAAGCGGCCGGGGCCGCCTTGCGATGGGACGCGGTGATGCGTGCGATCAGGCTTTCATCGGGTCGAACGCGACGCACAGCCGTATCGCGTTGAGCGGACCAAGGGCCATCCAGGCCAACACCGCGATCGCCGCACCGTAGAGCGCTGATCCGTGGTTCGTGATTTCGTGCCAGCAGAACAGGCCCGCGAGGACGTACAACATCAGCAGGAACAGTAACCCGCCGATCGTGCCGCGCCGCACGCGCCCGTCCGGGCTCGCGACGGCGTAGACGGTCGTGGAGCCCAGGATGCGCTGCACACCGAGCGCGACGGGCTCGCCCACGTTCAAATAACTGCCAAGCCGCGGCGACACCCGAAGGTTTCGGATTTCGTGGTCGCCGATCTCCGCAACGGAACGGATCGTCCAGCCGTACTGATCAACGCGACCCTCGCCCAGCAGTTTCAAACGTCCCTCGATCCGTGCCATGTTCCTCTCCGTTCAATGTGCGGTGTGCAGTGCCGTTAGCACTAACGCGGTACCTGGAGTACACCAGGTTCTACGAAAAACTCAAGTTCTCACGTGCTGCGCTTTGGTGGGCCGTGGGGCGCGAGGAACGGCGCGACGTTGCTTTGCTGCTGCCGGTTGCTGGTGCGTGGTCATCGCTTGACCTCCCGTTCGTTGGTTGTGCGCTTAGGAGCCTGTCGTGACGCATGAACAGGCCAGCCGGCCGACCTGGCAAGGGTTCGACGAAAGCCGCAGCGCGCGCAGCGTGACCGGGTGCACGGCGAAAGCAACGCGTGCCCTTGCCGTGGCTCGGACGGTCTGGCTTATGCGTCGGGAAACGGCGGGATCGAGCGCACGAAGAGCGGGAACGATGCGACCAGGCATCAGCGCGGGAACCGGCAGCAGGGCCGCGCCGTGGTGCGGCCGTGGTGGTGCGTTTGTGTGTTTGTTTGTAGGACGTTCCGGTGCCGACGGCACCGGCACGCGGCTTTAGGTACGGTACTCAAACCGTACCCGTTGACAGGTGCCGGGTTGTACGAGAAGTTTGTTTGTATCAAACAAACACACCAACAGACATACAAACGAACCAACGAACGTCCATCCGCCCACTCGTTCTTGAGGAGTACAGATTATGTTGTTTTCATGTTCCGTATGGAGCCCCAAAGGGGGCTGCGGAAAATCGACGATCGCGCTGACGCTGGCCTCGTTCTTCGCTGCTGAAGACACGAGCCGGCGCGTGCTGCTCGTCGATGCGGACGCGCAGCAAAGCGCCCGCACGTGGGAAGCGCAAGCCCGACAACTGGGCCATGCGCTGCCGTTCGACGTGGCCGCGTCGGACGCTCGCGCGAGTTCGTACGACGTGGTGGTGTATGACCACGCGCCTGGCCTGGCCGGATCGACCTTGAAAGGGCAAGTGATCCTGATGCCGGTGCTGCCGTCGTTTTTCGACGCTGCATCGACGATCCGCGGCGAGGCCGATTTGCGCAGCAAGGGCCAGCGCGTGATGATGCTGCCGAACCGCGTGGAAACGAGCCACGCGAGCGACGTGGCGTTCCTCGCCGGTTTCGTCGGCAAGCCGTACATCAAAAAGCGCAAAGCGGCTTACCAGGCGACCGTGGCCCGCGGGCTCACGCTCTACGGTGCGGACAAGTCCGGCATCCGCGGCTTGAAAGAAGCCCGCGCAGAGTTCGAGCGCGTTGTGGATGGGTTGGTTGATCTGGCTGCGGCTTAACTTTTTGGAGACACGACGATGGAAAACCGTAACTCACTCGCTCGCCTGGCCGGCAAGCCGGAACAAAACCTCATGGCCGCCGCGGCGCAAGTCAGTGTGGCCTTCGCGCCTGCTGCCGAACCGGCGGAGCGGCCGTACTTCAACCTGCGCACCGCCGAGCGCGCCAGCGGCGACAAGGTGGTGACGTGCAAGGCGACGATCGGCGGGCGCGATGCCGCGGCGACGCAGGTCCGTATTCCGCACGCGCTGCGCGACAAGATCGAGAAGTACGCGAGCGGGCCGGCGACGGTCGTGCTCGTCGCCCTGGCGGACGCGATGCTCGATCAGTTGCTGGCCGACGGAAAAGCGTTGCACGTCGGGAACGCCGACAAGTGAACGGCGCCGGTCGCACAACGGAAAAGCCCCTGTTTCAGGGGCTTTTCCGTTGGTGCCGGTTGGTGGTGTGTTTGTTTGTATCAACAAACAAACCACGCGCCGGCCCGGCTGGTCATGAGACCAGCCATTCGTCGTAGGTCTTGACGGACCAACCCAGCGATTCAGCGTTGGCCGTGTAGATGGCGTACTCGGCGTCGCTCGTGCCGCGTGCCTGGGTCTGCCAAGTATCGCGAGGCATCAGGCGCGGGTCGTCGGCCTTGGCGGCGTTGAGGTTGAGCACGGCGTCGGCCGTGCTGCCTTCTTCTGCGATCAGTTCGGCGATCTCTTGCCGTTCGGTGCACCCCGTGCGGCGCATGACGTGCGCGACGCGCTCCGGCGAGGTGGTCGAGGTGTCGGTGCTGGTCATCAGGTTCTCCGGTGAGCCCCGCAAACCGTAGCGTGCGGGGCGTTGGTGTCGATCAGTATTCGGACGCCAGCATGGCGAGCCAGCGCGGCTTTTCAATGTCGGTGAACACGGCGAAAATGCGCAGCGGCTTGGGCAGCGCATAGGCGTGGCGCGTGTAGTGTTGCCGGTGGATTTCGAGGTCGTTGCCGTCCGTGATGACGAGCGAGCCGGAACCGTCGGCGTGCGGCGTGAACGTGATCGACCAGAACCCATCGTGATGGGCGCGGGTCACGACGACGGCCAGAGCATCGGTCACGAGCCAGGCCATGCCGTGGGTCATGAGGTAGTGCACGCCGTCCGTGACCAGCGCATGCTTCAGGAGTGGCCCCTGGTTGTAGTAGTTTTCGGTACCGGTGAACATCGCCAGCGTTTGGGCGTCGAGGGCGTCGATTTGGCTCATGGTGCGTTGATCCTGGTTTGTTTGTTGGTGTGTTTGTTTGTTCAGTTCGCGGCCTTGGCGATCGTCACGTAGAACGCTCGCGCGTTCGGGGCGTCGGGATCGAAGCCGAAAAACGCCGTGAAGCCGTGGCCGATGTCGCGCGTCTCGCCCGTCGTCACGCTTTCGTACGGGCCGTTGAACCAGTCGAGCGCGTCGGTGAAGCGTGGGTCTTGCATGGCCGCCGTGGTGACGAACACGGGGCCGCCGGTGAAGCCGTACCGCTTGCGCATGTTGTCGTCGAGCGGTTGCGCTTGCCGTCCGTTCATCTGCAGTTGGGGGAGCCCGCCGTTGAGGGTTTGGCTGTTGCTGTTCGTATGGTTCTGGCCGGTCGCGTTCATGGTGGTGCTCCTTGTTCGGTGAAGGTCTGCTGTCGGTATCGCCCGGCGCATGAACAGACCGGGACGCTCGCAAGAGCCAGGGGCACGACAAAGCCGCAGCCCGCGCAGCGGGACCGGGTGCCGGCGTGCGCGCAGCGAACCCTTGCTCTGTCCGCGAGCGTTTCGGGCTATGCGTCGGCCGGGTGGCGATGCCGGCGGCTTTTCAACGAACAGGGGGGCGAACGCGGCCGGCCGTGGGAGAACCGCACGGGCCTTTTTCGTCGCCTTGCAGATGTTGTGTTTTTTGGTGGGGCTGTTACGGTGGTCTTGTCGTCGGTGTGGTGTCCGCCGATGCGTGTGTGCCCTGGTTGGCAAAGGCCGGTCGATGTTGACCGGCCTTTGTTCGTCCTGCCAGGGAAAGATGGGCGGCTATCGCCGCCCTAGGTCACGCCGCTGACGCCCGATCGCTGGGGCGGTTACAAGCGTGCCCGGCGCGGTGCGGGCACGGCCGGCTCGATGTCGGCCACGTCCTCGCGGATTTTGTTGGCTTCCCATTGCGCCACGTAGGCGGCCAGTTGCACGCGGCAAGCCTCCTGCTCGGCCGTCGGGCGCCACCACTGCACGGTGCGCGCGATCGCCACGGCGTTAAGCCCGTCGCGGTTCGTTTCCATTGGGTCGCCGCCAGCATCCATGATGGCCTTGCAGGCGTCGAACCAGAGGCTCGATGCAGCGGACAGCAGCGGCGTGTGGTTCGGCCCGACGCCGGTATGTTCGTTGATCGAGGCCAGCACGTCGGGCTTTTTCAACAGGCGATGCACCTCGCTGATGTCGCGGTGGTCGATGGCCTGGTACAGGTTCGGGTAGTAACGCTTGCGCTTGGGCTTGATAGGGCTGGCGTTCGTCTGCGGCATGATCAAACTCCTCGGTGAACAGCGCCGGGGCGGCGCTGGTACCTCGAAACCGGCCCTTGCGGGCCGGCACGTGGAGCGATGGCGCTCGGGACGATCAGAGCGGCGCGCTCTGCGGGGCGTTGCGGAATCCCTGGTAAGCGGCGAAGAAACTGCGCGTGAACGCAGCCAGGCCGCTGGCCGCGGCGTCCAGCCGTTGCTCGGTGGCGTCTTTGTAGCGGTCGTGGTGACGCAACCAGGCGCTGGCGCGGGCTTTCATGCCGCGCATGTCCGGCGCGGCGGACAAGGTGCGAAACCGGACCTCGTTCTCGATGAACTGCACGTGGATCGGGTCGGTGGCGAACTCGCTGGTCACCTGCGGACGGGGGCGTTCGACGAACGTGTACTCGTCGGTGTTCGAGAAGCCAATGGTCTGGTCGAGGGCGGTGGTCATGGTGTGCTCCTGGTGAACAGGCCCGGATGGCCTGGTACCGCCTCATCCCGCACGTGAGGCGGGCACCGGGGCGGACGTTGATGCCGGGGCGATTACAACCGGCGCCGTGTGGGCGCGGCGATCGGGGCCTCCTCGATCGCGGCCTCGGCCGTGTCGCGCAACACCTTGGCCTCGCCAGCCATGAGGATCGGGTCAAGAAACGATGAGGCGGAGAAGCATTGCCGGCATGCTTCGATCACGCGCACGTCGTTGACCGCTCGAAAAACCGGGTGCGTCAGCGGCGCACCGTGCGTCTGGTACACGTTCCCGGCGTTCGCGTTCACGTCGGACCAGTCGAAGTCGATCCCGTCCTGACGGGCCGTGCCGTTCGAGCGAAACGCACGCAGGGTCGCGTTGTCGGTGAAAAACACGAGGTCGCCGGCAGGGAAACGGTACAAGCGGTGGGCCGCGCGCTCGGGCGTCGCACGCCGCAGCAGACGGCTCAACACGACGCGCGCCTCGTGGATCGGCAACGGAGCACCGACCACGACGGCAGCGGCTTCCTGGATCAGGCCGAACCACGCGTCGTTGGGCACGGCGACCCACGCTTGCCCGTCGAGCCGATGGACCAGCGGTGCGTCAAGGTCGGATACGTTCACGGCCAGCGTGTGAGCGGAGTTGATGGCGTGCGACAGTTCCTCGCCGACGCACCAGCCCGCGCCGAAGGTTTTGACGGCGCCCGGGTGCCTCGTGGTGAGTTGGCGTGTGCCCGGAAACGCGGTGTTGATCAGGTTCATCGGGAGTTCTCCGGGGCCGTAAACGAAAACGCCCCAGCGAGAACTGGGGCGAACGGTGGGCGCGGTGCGTTGCGCTGGTGTACTCAATAAAACTCCAGCTCGAACGCGTGTCAAGCGTTTGCCGTCATTTGCTTGCACTATTTTTGCGGAGCGACGTGCCACGACGGGGGCGCCGGCCGCTCCCGCGCCAGGTCGGTGATCGACCGCCGCCGCGCCCACGTGTCGCTCGGGATCACGGCGAACGTGGGCGGTGCGAACGGGTCGCTGTACTCGTCGAGTTCACGCAGCGGCATCACGTCGTCGATCGCCAAGTGGATCACGTCGCGATGCGACAGCATCAGCACCGCGGCCCAAGGGTCGCCGGCCAGCGCCGCCTTGACCGTGGGCCAGAAATCGGCCTCGGCCAGGGCGGGCTCGCCGAAACGCTCGCACATGGCGACGTAGCCGGCGAACGCTGCGGCCTTACCGATCCAGACGAACGGGTTGACGTGGACGTGCTGGTTGAAAATCCAGTCGCGAACGGTGCTGGTGTCGAGGGTGGTCATGATCTGCTCCAGTGGATGGGTTACTTCTCGCCGCGGGACTGAACGCCGGCCACGACGATGTGCGCGGCGTCAACGCGGCCGGTACCCTTGCGCATCCGTTTTTCCAGGTGGAAACCGCGCTCGGGGACCGACATTTCTTTCCAGAAGTTGTCGTACGACAGGATGCGGTCACGGTCCCGTTGGGACTGCGCGCGGCCCTTCATCACGGCGTCGTAGTGGGTGTAAATGTCCTGCTTCGCCGTCCAGCGCGTCGGGTCGTACGTCACCTCGAACTCGTCGAGCCAGCTGGCCAGCGGATCGTTGGCGATCAGCACGTCGGCCTTCAGGTTCTGCACCTCCGGCGGTGCCTCGGCGTCGGTGGGCCACTTCCAGCCGCGGGCGCCCAGCAGCGACACGCCGCAAAGCAGGTAGTCGAGCCAGGCGCCCAGTTCGACGGGCGTACCCAGGATGCGGTCGGCCCAGCCGACGACGGCCTTGTTCGACTTCGAATAACTGTTCGTGAACGGGAGCGCGCAGATGCGGCGGGCGATCGACCCGTCCTCGTCCTTGAACGCGGGGAGCACGTTGCTGGTCATCACCACGGTGCCCTTGAACACGACCGTCACCGCGGGCTTGTTCTTGCGATTCACGCTGATGCTGTCGCCGCCGGTGATTTCCTTGAACGGCTCTTCGGCGATGTACTTCGTCTCGTTGGCCGTCACGAGCGTGGTGCCGATCAGCGGTTCCAGGGCGAACGTCTCGCGCAGGCGCTCCATCGGCAGGGCCGTGCGCTTGGGGTGGAAGTATTCGAGCAGTTTGAGCAACGTGCCCTTGCCCGCGCCGGCACGGCCCAGCAGCAGCAACGCTTTCTGAAACGGCTTGTTGCCGGTGACGAGCGTGCTGCCCAGCGCCAGCGCGAAGTATTCGAACAGCGCGGTGGTCGGGGCGATCGTGCGCAGGTACTGGCCGACCTGCGCGGCCTCGGCGGGCCACGTCGGCGTGTAGACCCACGGCTGGGGCTTGGTCTTGTCGATGCCGGACCAGTCCAGCGTCGCGTTGATGACGTTGACCTGGCCGAACATGGGCGCCGGGTCGAACGCGAAAATGCGGCCGTCCTCCTGCACCTCCAGCACCGCGTTGCGCAACTGGATCAGCACCTTGCCCGCGGGCGGGGCCGGCAGGCGCTGCTCGATCGACATCATCGTGAGCGAGTATTTCAGCATGTCATCGACAACGCGCTGCGACACCTTCTCGGGCAGTTCCTGCTCGATCAACTTGCCCATGCGGTACGCCAGGCGGGCCTCGTCCTCTTCTTCGAAGTGCACGCCGTTCCAGCGGCGGAAAATCTTCTCTTCCGTGTCCGCAACCAGCGCCGTGTCGGTTTTCAGCATGTGGCGCCCACGCATGGCCGGCGAGGCGTCGGCAGGGAGCCCGTCGTCGTCGCCGTCCTCGGCCTTCACGGCGTCGAGCGCCGTCTGACGTTCGTTCAACGCGGCCTGCAACGCCTTCTCGCCGGCCACAACATCGTCCAGCGCCCGCTTGGCGGCCTTCGCGAGTTTGTCGGCCTTGGCCTCGGCCAGCATGACCTCCTTGGCCCCGGCGTCGAGTTTTTTGAGGCCGTCGAGCACGTCGCCGGCTTCGTCGGCGGCGTCCTGGGCGTCGGCCGCGACCTTGCGGGTGCGCGCAAGGGCTTTTTCGACCCGTACCAGCGCCGTCTCGGCTTGCTTGTAGCGCTGCTTCGGGGTGCCGGGTGCGGCGTTGTCGTACGCCGTGGTACCGCTGGACTCGGCCGGCGGTGCCGACAGGACGGCCACGGCCGTGGCTTTTGCCGCGAGGAAATCCGCCGCCGATGCGCCGTCAGGGCGAGCGATGGCCGGCGGTGCGGGACGCTTCGGCGTGGTCGCGATCGGGGCGACCGTGGTGGACTCTGCGGGCTGGGCGTTCGACATGCGAGGGCTCCTGCAAATATTGACGGCAGGCGCTGGCGTGTCTAATGTGGAGACACGAACAGCGCTTTTGACGAGGTGCTACGTTCACCAGACCCGCCGGCCAGCGGGTCTTTTCTTTTCAGGCTGCTGCGCCGTTCTGCTCGAACCCGACCGCAACGGTCGAGGGGTTGCGCAGCCAGGCCGCAACGAGAGCACGCACGACTTCAGAGCCGGTCACGCCGCGCTCCTGCGCGCGCAGGTTGAGTTCTTCGTTCATCGATTGGGTGAAACGGGCGTTGAACTGAACGGTCTTGCGGATGGGCTTGATCGTGCTGGCGCTGGTCATGGCGGGTTCCTCGGCGGCGGTAAACGAAAAACGCCCTCCGGTTTTGAGCCGGAAGGCGTCGGTCATGGCCCGCGTCAGCAGGCCCGGGGTCGAACGGTGAGCACGAGCGATCGTGCGGGGCGTACAACCAATAAACCAGGTACCGCTGGCGTCGTCAAGCGATTGCGCGCAAATGTATGACAGCCCGGCCGGACCGGTCGAGGCGAGGATGCGAAGCGAAAGGGTCATGCGATCGTCCAGTTCGTGGGGTTCGAAAGACGCCGCGTCCAGACGTTGCTGAACGTGACGGCTCCCGATGAACTGGAGCGGATTTGCCGGGCTTGCCTCCCGGCGGATCGCGTAGAAAAGCGCATGAAGCGCGCTGTAAACAATACCCTGGCCGCCTTCCGGTGTACAGCGATTTCAGGGCCTCGGCACGGCCTCGGCCTGCGGTCATGGGCGCAAGCGGGATCGGCGCCCGCGCCGGTTTTGGCACGGTGGTCGGCACCGCTGGCTGGCTTCCCACCGTCGAGCCAATCCCTGGGTGGGAGCGCAAAGCCTTGCCCAGCAAGGCTTTGCTGGCATTCCCACCTTCATTCCCACCCTGCCATTTCCAGGTGGGAGTCCGGGTGGGAGCGGAAATCCTTGCTGGATAAGGCTTTCAGGGGATTCCCACCCTTCCCACCCTGAAAAGTCGCTGTCCGCGCGAGAAAAGTTTTTTACCCGTTGCCTGGTGATGCTTCCGACGTGTCGGCGGCAAAATTTTTTCGATGTTCGCTTGTGGAGCCGTGGTTTCTGGCTGGGAGGGGTGGGAGGACGGTCAAACCCATGCTGGGCAAGGCTTTCCGCTCCCATCCGACCTCCCACCCTGTTTTTTTCGGGTGGGACGGGTGGGAGTCCACGCCTGGCCGCTGCCTCGCGACTTCAAACCTGGGTCGCTGCGCGCCCGCCGACCCGCTGTCGCCCGTGGCCGCCGGCAATGGGCCGGGCGCGGACGCAAAAAGCCGGGCATGGCCCGGCTGCGGTACGGCGCAAAGGCGATACCGGCCAAGATGTCCTCGGGACTTGGCATAATCTAGGCCAAACGACCATACGCCACACACATGAATGCAGTTGAAATAGAAGCCGCCGTCTCCGAGTTGGCCGAAGCGCCGTTTCACGCGGCGGAGTTTCCGTACGCCTTCCTGGCGGCCTTCGGGAACAAGGACACCACGATCGCCCGCCTCCGCAAAGGGGACACGAACAAGTCGGACGTTCCTGGCGGCGTACTGCAACGCAACAACATCCACCTCGCCACCTGCGCGCCCGGCCAGGTCAATGCGACGTTGAACGCGTTGCGCGCGAGCCCGGAGACCGCGAAGGGTAAGGCCAAGTTCATCCTGGCGACCGACGGCGACACGCTCGAAGCCGAAGACATGGCGAACGGCGAAACGATCGTTTGCGAGTACGCCAAGTTTGCTGGGCACTTCGGCTTTTTCCTGCCGCTCGCGGGCATCTCGACGATTAAGGAAATCAAGGACAGTGCGATCGATGTTCGGGCGACCGGCCGGCTGAACAAACTCTACCTGGAACTGCTGCGCGAGAATCCCGATTGGGCGACGGACGAGCGCCGGCAGGACATGAATCACTTCATGGCCCGCCTGATTTTCTGTTTCTTCGCCGAAGACACGGGGATCTTTAGCAGCAGTGGCCTGTTCACGAGGACCGTTGATCGGATGAGCGATGCGGCGTCCGGCAACACTCACGATGTGATCAGCACGATCTTCCACGCGATGAACGTACCGACCAAGGGTAACGCGCGTGCGGCAGCAAACATCCCTGGATGGGCCGATGCCTTCCCGTATGTGAATGGTGGTCTGTTCGATGGCAGCAACGAGGTACCGCGCTTTACGCGCATGGCCCGCACCTACCTGCTGCACGCCGGCAATCTCGACTGGCACGAAATCAACCCCGACATCTTCGGCTCGATGATCCAGGCGGTGGCAGACGACGAGGAACGCGGCTCCCTCGGTATGCACTACACGAGCGTGCCGAACATCCTGAAGGTGCTCAACCCGCTGTTCCTCGACGATCTGCGCACCCAACTGGAGGCCGCTGGCGACAACAAGGCGAAGTTGCTGAACCTGCGCAAGCGCATGGCCCGCATCCGCGTGTTCGATCCGGCGTGCGGATCGGGCAACTTCCTGGTCATCGCGTACAAGCAGATGCGCGAGATCGAGGCCGAGATCAATCGGCGTCGGGATGAGCCCGCCGATCTGAAATCCGTAATCCCCTTGACCAACTTCCGGGGCATCGAACTCCGCAGTTTTCCGGCGGAGATTGCCCGCCTCGCACTCATCATCGCAGAGTACCAGTGCGACGTTCTGTACCGCGGTCAAATGCAGGCGGTGCAAGATTTTCTGCCACTCGAGGCAGAGAACTGGATCACCTGTGGGAACGCTCTCCGGCTGGATTGGCTGGCGCTTTGCCCAGCAACGGGAACGGGCGTAAAGGTCGTCGCGGATGATCTCTTCGAAACGCCACTTGACCAATCCGAAATCGACTTCGCGAACGAAGGTGGTGAGACTTACATCTGCGGAAATCCGCCATATGTTGGTGCCACGGTCAAACCGCCGAAGGGGGCAAGCGCAGAAACGAAGGAGCGCCTAAAGCGAGAGGCAGAAAGCCGAAAAGCCGACCTTGAAGCTCTGTTCGCTAACGAAACATCTAGCTGGAAGTCCTTGGACTATGTTTCCGGTTGGTTTATGCAGTTTTCCAAATATGCAAAGGCCACACAGTCAGCATGTGCTTTCGTTAGTACCAACTCGGTCATGCAGGGAGAGCAAGTCTCTCGCCTTTGGCCCCTGATCCTGGGTGAGTCCTTGCGAATAAATTTTGCATACACTTCGTTCAAGTGGGCAAATCTCGCGGCAAACAATGCTGGAGTTACAGTCGTAATCGTTGGATTGGCTCGGAAATCGTCTGGAAGCGTCGCCCTATATGAGGACGCGGGTATAGATGGGATCAAACGCCGCGACGTTGACAATATCAATGCGTACCTAATCCCGTACCGTGATGTTTATGTTGACGCACGATCTGGCGTCATTTCACAAATCAAGGAAATGACCAACGGAAGCAAACCTGCTGATGGCGGTCACCTCATTCTCTCCCCGGAGGAGGCGCGAGATTTTGTCCGCAAGGATTCTCGTGTGGCTTCGTATATTCGACCGTTTATTGGAACAGAAGATACGATCCACGGTGATTTTAGATATTGTCTGTGGATCAAAGAGCAAGATTCCGCCGATGCGATGGCCATACCGTTGATCAAGAGTCGCACTGATGCAGTTGTCAAAATGCGATCAGAAAGCTCCAAGGAACTGACGAAAGATGGTGCCGCGACTCCATACGCTTTCCAGCAAGTCCGGCAGCGAGATAATGAAACCGTAATCCTGGTCCCGCGCCACTCATCTGAGCGACGCGAATATTTGCCAATCTCATATTTTCAAGCTGGTGCCATTGTTGCTGATGGAGCCTTTGGCGTATTCGGTGCAGAGATATGGACTATGGCGTTGCTGGTCTCGAAGCTCCATCTCCTTTGGATTGCAACCGTCTGCGGCAAGCTCGAAACCCGGTATCGCTACTCCAACACGTTGGGTTGGAACACCTTTCCGGTCCCCACACTCACGGAACAGAACAAAGCGGATCTGGCTGAATGTGCGGAGAACATCTTGCTCGCTCGTGAAGCGCATTTCCCGGCGACGATTGCCGATCTCTATGACCCGGAAACGATGCCGGAAGACCTTCGCCGTGCCCACGAGCGCAACGACGAAGTGCTTGAACGCATCTACATCGGTCGCCGGTTCCGCAACGACACCGAGCGCCTGGAAAAACTGTTCGACCTGTACACAAAGATGACGGCGGCGGAAGCAAAGCCGGCCAAGAAAACCATTCGAGCACGGAAAACCGCGCAATGAGCAACGACGAGACCAAACGTTATTCGATCCCGACCGTCTCCATCAAGACGGATCGGACGGGCGCATCCAGCAAATCGAACGCGTTGGGCATGCGCCCGATGCAGGAACGCGCTTATGCAAAGCGGGGTGAGCAATACCTGCTGATCAAGTCGCCGCCGGCCTCCGGCAAGTCGCGTGCGTTGATGTTCATCGCGCTCGACAAACTGGCGAACCAAGGCATCAAGCAGGCGCTGATCGTGGTGCCCGAGCGTTCGATCGGCGGCAGTTTTGCCGACGAACCGCTGTCCCGGTACGGCTTCTTCGCCGATTGGGTCGTGAAGCCGCAGTGGAACTTGTGCAACGCGCCCGGCGCGGACGATGTGAAGGTGGCCCCGTCCAAGGTTAAGGCCGTCGGCGAGTTCCTCGCCAGCGACGACAAGGTGCTGGTCTGCACGCACGCCACGTTCCGCTTTGCCTACCAGGAGCTTGGCCCGGCCGCGTTCGACGATCGTTTGATCGCGGTGGACGAGTTTCACCACGTCAGCAGCGACCAGGACAACATCCTGGGCCGGCAGTTGACCGAGTTGATTCAGCGGAACAAGGTGCATCTGGTCGCCATGACCGGCTCGTACTTCCGTGGCGATGCCGAAGCCGTGCTGGCACCGGACGACGAAGCGCGCTTCGAAACGGTGACGTACACCTACTACGAGCAGTTGAACGGCTACGAGTATCTGAAATCGCTCGACATCGGCTACTACTTTTACACCGGCCCCTACCTCGATGCGGTCGTGAAGGTACTTGATCCGTCGCTGAAGACGATCGTGCACATCCCGAACGTCAACTCGCGCGAAAGCCTGAAGCAAAAGCACAAAGAGGTCGAGGGGATCATGGACAGCCTCGGTACCTGGAAAGGTACCGATCCTCAAACCGGCTTTCACCTTGTCGAACTGCCAGAGGGCCGCGTGATCAAGGTGGCCGACCTGGTGGACGACGGCGATGGTCGTTCCGCGGTTCTGTCGGCGTTGAAAGACCCGAAGCAGAAGAACAACCGCGACCATGTGGACATCATCATCGCGCTCGGCATGGCGAAGGAAGGTTTCGACTGGATCTGGTGCGAGCACGCGCTGACCATCGGCTACCGCAACAGCCTGACCGAAATCGTTCAGATCATCGGTCGCGCCACCCGCGACGCGCCGGGCAAGGAAAGTGCGCGCTTCACAAACCTGATCGCAGAACCGGACGCGTCCGAAGACATGGTGGCCGATGCGATCAACGACACCTTGAAGGCGATCGCCGCAAGCCTGCTCATGGAGCAAGTATTGGCTCCACGCTTCGAGTTCACGCCGAAGGACGTGGGCAAAAAGGACGGTTTCGACTACGGCCCCGACGGCTACAAAGACGGCCAACTCAACATCGGCGTGAACCACGACGACGGGCGCGTGCACGTCGAGGTTAAGGGGCTGGTGGAACCAAAGTCCGAGGAAGCGGCTCGCATCTGCCGCGAGGACATCAACGAAGTGCTCGCCTCGTTCGTGCAGAACAGCAAGACACTGGAGCGCGGCTTGTTCGACCACGACAATACGATTCCCGAGGAACTGACGATCCTCCAAATGGGAAAGATCGTGCGCGAGAAATACCCGCACCTGGAAGAGGACGACCAAGAAGCCGTGCGCCAGTATGCGGTCGCTGCGCTGGCCTTCACACAAAAGGCCAAGCAGATCGAAATGCTGGCCGATGATGAGGCAACCGGCGGGACCGGCGACGGCACACCGAAAGCGAACCTTGCACTCATTGAAGGCGTGAAGCAGTTTGCGATGAGCGTCAAGGAACTGGACATCGACCTGATCGACCGGATCAACCCGTTCGATACCGCCTACGCGATTCTCGCCAAGGCGATGGACGAGAAAACCTTGAAGCAGGTACAAGCCGTGATCGCGGCGCGCAAGATCAACATCCCGATCGAAGAGGCGCGCGACCTGGCGAAGCGGGCGCTCGCGTTCAAGCATGAGCGTGGTCGCCTGCCGGACATCAACGCCGCCGATCCGTGGGAGAAGCGCATGGCCGAGGGCATCGCGGTTCTAGCCCGCTTCAAGGCGGCCGAGAAGAGGAAGGAAGGCAATGGCAACGCGTAAAAAAAGCCCGGTACAGGACGACGTGTCTGACGACGAACTGCTTGAACAGTTGGGCATCTCGGTCGAGGTCGAGGTAACGGGCGGGCGCTCGGCCCAGGAAGAGCGCATCATCGCCGGCTTCGAGGAAATCCAGCGCTTCGTCGAGCAGCACGGACACGCGCCTCGTCACGGCGAAGATTTGGACATCTTCGAGCGGCTATACGCCGTTCGCCTCGATCAACTGCGCCGCAACACGGCCGCGCTGGCGCTGCTCGCGCCCTTGGATACCGAAGGGCTGCTTGCGGAGCCGGCGGCGGAAGCCGTGCCGAACCCGGACCAACTGGACGACGACGATCTGCTCGCCGAACTCGGTGTCGAGGCTCAAGGTGATGACGACATCCGGGTGCTTCGGCACGTCCGATCGGCTGCCGAAAAGGCCGCGGCCGAGCAAATCGCCGACCGTACGCCGTGCGTCGATTTCGATACGTTCAAGCCTCTGTTCGACGAGGCCAAGGCGGGCCTTAAGGACGGCACCTGGGAAGCGTTGCCATTTGCTCACGATGCTGAAATCAAACTGGAAAGCATCCAGCAAGGCGACTTCTACATCTTGAACGGGCAGATTGCCTACATCGCCGACATGGGCGAGGAAATCAAAACGTCCGTCACCGACCGACCGGACGCACGGCTTCGTGTCATCTACGACAACGAGACCGAAAGCGATCTGCTGCAGCGTTCGTTCCAGAAGGCGCTCTACCGCGACGACGCACCGCGTCGTCTGCGCAAAAAAGACGTGGGATCGCTTTTCAGCGGCGAATGGCAAGACGACGACGTGCAGAGCGGCACCATCTACGTGCTGCGCTCGCTGTCCGACGATCCGCGCATCGCCCCGTACCGCCAGGTCATTCACAAGATCGGCGTGACGGGCGGCAAGGTCGAAACGAGAATCGCGGATGCCGAGAACGATGCGACGTACTTGCTCGGTAAAGTGGAAGTCGTGAGCACGTACAAACTGGCGGGCGTCGATCGGACCAAGGTGGAATACCTGATCCACAAGATTTTTGCGAATGCCCAACTCGACCTGGAAATCCCCGATCGCTTCGGCAAGCCGGTCAGACCTCGCGAGTGGTTCCTGGTGCCGTTGCCGATCATCGACGAGGCGGTGCAAAGCATCCTAGACGGTACGATTTTGAACAAGGTCTACGACCGGGCGACCGGCAAACTGGTCAGTAGCTGATCGCTCATACCGTCGCCCGGACGGCACGACGCCCAGTGAGAGTCGCTGGGTCCGACCGCCGGAAGGTGAGGCGGCACGCGATCGTGCAAACCAATCCGTGACGGCTCGGGATTATGCGGCGCCTTCCGCGTCGGTTTCGGTTTCCGTCTCTTCCTCGGCATCCGCATCGTTCACCTCGAATACACCTTCGAGATAGGCCGCGTAGCGCTCTTGAAGGTATTTCAGCGATGACGGTTTGTCCACCTGTACTTCCAAGCTGTCTTGGAAGAACTTCAGCCGCGCACGATTTTCATCGAGGACCTGCGCCCACGTCTTCGCGTAGATGTTGACGTTCGACTTCGAGTGCAGCAGTCCCGCCTCGCCGACCAACTCCTCGACGTAGGGCGTCAGTTCATCGCTGATGATCCAAAAGTTCCACGTCACGCCAACCTTCGAGAAGCGCGGATCCTTCATAACACTGAACGCGTAGCCTTGGATCTGCGTGACCTCATCGGGACCGATCTTCACCTTCGGCGCTTTGAGTTCGACCACCAAGTGCGTCAACTGGTTGGCGACGTGGCTCTTTGTGGCTCGCGACAACATGAGGTCCACGATGCCTCGCGTCTGATAGATGTGTTTGACGGGCTCGTCGATTACAACCTCGGTGCCCAGTTCACGCTTGTGCTCGATCAGAGCTGTCGTCAGTGACTGGTCGTTGACCGATAGACCGAACTCCTCGCCGAACAACCAGCAGTTTTGCGCGATGATTTGATGCAACTGCGACCGTTCCTTCAACCGCTTCTTGGGCTCGGGATCGAAGAGCACGGCTTCCAAACCAGTCAGGAACTTCAACCGGTCTGAGACAACTTTCGCGGCACTGATGATCGCCGACAGCGACGTGTCCTGCAGCAACTGCGCCAGTTCTTCTCGCTGTCTCTTGGGCAAGAGCAACACCTCCTCGAGGATCACCTGCAAGTCCTCGGGGCTGTGCTCGATCGCCTGTCGCAACATGCGGAGTTGGAACTTACGATTTTTCGGTTGACTGGTATCGAAATCTGGTAGATGGCGAGCGACGTTGACCGCTACGATGTCGAAAACCTGGCGCTCGACCTTCTCAACTGGTGTTGTAGGCTCTCCGCTGAACGGGTAGACCGCCTGGTCCTTCCATTCTTCAACGACCGTGCGCGCTTCTTCTGCCGCTCGTGCTCGGAAATGATCCTTGATTGCCTGTTGAGCCTCACTGATTGCTGCCACGACACCGGGCTGCATTTCTGCCAAGTCAACCGTACCTTCCTTCTGCGCCAGGTCGAGATAAGGCGATGCGATGTACCCTGAGAACTGAAACTGCCCAGGGATATGGAAACGACGATCGACCTGCAACAACGGAAAGCGCTGCTCGTTACAGAGATACAGCGCTCGATTGCCGGCCGCTTTCCACTCGACAACTTCCAAGCGCACTCTGTGGTGCTTGTTATCGATCACCATGTCGGTAAGGTTGACAAACTTGCGGCCGACAATGGCAGAACCTGGATCGATCGGAGCACCGTCGAGTACGATCTTCGCATCTTCGTAATCGGCCAAGTACAGGGCGAAGATTTCGGTCAACTCCTGTCGCCCATCCTCGGTCGTGAACGTCCGAAAATCCTTGATAGGTTCAGAGATCGTAAGCGTGATGCCGGTACTCGCGGGACCGCCAACCTCGGACTCGTCGCTGATGCTAACGTGACGGATGTCGGTTGCGGACATGTGAATGGCATACGTCCAAAGCTTGTTATCTCGCTTATAGACGACCGTCCATTCCGCGACTCGCCCCAAGGCAAACGCTTTGAACCGCCCTCGCCCTTCTTGTCCGTGCAGGAATCGCCCCAGTGCCGTCTGCGATTTGGACTTCTTCCAGGATCCACCGAGTGACGTAAAACAGGCTTCCGCATCGGAGCGAGGAAGACCATCACCGTCATCCGTTACAACAATCGCGTCAAGGGATTCCAGGTCGTTGTACTTGAACGACACCTCAACCGTTTTGGCGTCCGCGTCAAAACCATTCCAAATCAGTTCCGACAGAGCCGGGACGGGTTTGGCGCGCGTGATTTTCTCCAGGAAGTCCGACTGGACTTCAACTGCATACTGTTTCGCCACCATGCGCCATCCCCCGTCCTGTTGAGTTGCGACCACTTTTCTGGCAAGCATTCTACCGCCGCCCCGCCGTGAAACGCTTGCCCGAGCGTAGGAATGGGCGCTTTCGCGCCCCAATAAGATCGCCCGTATCAGAACCGTTTTGCCTTGGTCGCCGGCAATGCCGCCAGGGCTCGGTACTCTGGCGTATGTTGCGCAGCGTCCGTCAATCGGCGTAGCTGCGAGGCACGGGCATCTTGCGGCCGTTGTGAGCGCGCTTGCGCTCAGCGCTTCGCCTCCGCGTCGTCGAACGAGCGCATGCGCTGCTCGAGCGCGTTGACGGACGGTTGGTCCTCGGACCGTTCCGGCAGGACTTTCAGGGGCTTGCCGTCGAACTCCTTGTACTCGGAATGCTGGATCCGTTTGGAGAGCTTGACCCGGTAGCGCGTATCGATCGTCAGCAGGTGCTCGTCGAACAGGGTGTGGATGTCCGCGCGCAGCAGGATGCCGTTGCGCGTCAGGTAGTCCGTCTTTTCCGCGTGGGGCACGATGTGCGCCGCCTCGACCACCGCATCGACCATGGACCCGGTCACCGCGCACCGTCGGCGATATGCCGCGAGCAGACGGTCGCGAAACTCCTTCTGGCCACGCCGGGTCTTGATGGCGCGCTGCTGGGTCTCCTCCTCGGTCTCGTCCGTCTCCCCGTCCCCGCTGCCCACGGGTTCTGTGTCGAGGTCCGGTTTCACGCCGCGCACGATCTTGCACTCGCCCGTCACGTGGTCGTGCCGGTGGACGTACCAGGGTTCGCTATCGAGGATGCGCCGGCTGACCGCCGACGCCTTTTCGGCGAGTTCGTCGCGGGACCGACGGTCGCCGTCGCACACGATGACGCGCACGGCCATTCGTCGCTCGTACGACTCGCGGATCGCCGCGTCGAGGTTCAGGGCGCGGACCGACTGGTCAACGGCCCTCGATCGTGCCGACGTGCTTTCCGAGGGATCGTCGGCGATGCGTTTCAACTCGTTCGCTGTGTCCAGCACTGATTCCGCGAAGAAGGGGATGCCGTTTTCCGCCTGCAGCGTTCCGTGCCACAGGCAGAGCACGTAGCCTTCCGCGGGGGAGCCGAAGGACCAGTTGTAGCAGAACTGGGGGTTCGAGCGGTAGTCCTCGACCTCGCTGCCGTCCTTCCTGCGGTGCCAGTCCGCGACCGAGATGTTGGCGCGCACCAGGATGTCGTAGATCACCTCCTTGCGACGCGGTGCCAGGTTCTCCAGCGCCTCGGCGTCCGGGTTGGTTCCCACGCGGCTGAACGTCACGTAACGCGCGGTGCGATCCACCCGTGTCTTGCGCCAGCCGTTGGTCATCCACGCGAGCGCCTGCACATGGGTGTCGGTGCCCGGCGTCGAGTTTTGCCACCACTCGTCGTGGTTCAGGGCGGACGGTGGCAGGTCGTCGCGGATGATCGCCTCGATCTGGTCGAAGGTCAGCGTGAGTTCGCTGCCGGCCGCCTGACGAAGGTGCTCCCCGAGTGGTGCGTATTTGCTCATGGTTTGTCGTTGTCGATGAAGTCGAACACGGTCGTCAGGGATCTTATCCCACCTGCGGGTGGGGAACGCCCTCGCACGGGCGATCCTCGGACCCTGCGGAGATCGTTGAGGCGTGCCGGATCCGTGCACGCTTCTGGGAGCCTGGCGGCTCCGGGCACCCCGCTTCGCGCCTTCTCCTTTGGTGATCGCCCCGCCACCATCGCCCGCGTGCGGAGGTCAGGGTGCATCGCCACCGCGCCCGCCTCCGTCACCGCCAGTGCTGCGCGGGTGCGTAACGCCGTCAAGCCGTCGTCGCTTCTCCTGCTCGTTTGGTGAACGGGGCGCTTCACGCGCCCCAGGGCCGATCCGATCAGTCGATGCCGTCGGCCCGCATGTGGTCGAAAAGCCCAGCGTCCATCTCATCGCTGGAGCACGCCGTGTCGCGCAGCATCGCCTCGATCACGGTGCCCGACGTCGGGTGCGCCCGCGGTTGCGGTTCTTCCTCGTCCCATTCGGGCGGGTAGCCGTACCGATCAAGGAAGTCACGGTCGGTTTCGACGACCACCCGCCCTCCTTCCTCGTCGTCGGGCTGGTTGATGAAAGCGGCGATAAGTGCCAGCCCCTCGCGGTAGTGCTGCTGAACCTTGGCTGCGAGTTCGGCGCGTGCTTCGGGGGGCATCCCGTAGAACGGCTCGCGCTTTTGGTTGGTGCGGTTGGTCATGGTGATGGCTCCTGGTTAGGCAAGGTTGTGGGTCATGAACATGGCGTCGTGGCGCTTCAGAGCCGCGAGCGCTCGCGCACCGCGACGGGTTCCGCGACGTTGCGCAGCACGGTACGCAGCACGCCGGCCTCGCGTTTCGCGATCAGTTCCGCGAGCGCTTGGCGGGCATCGGCGTGGCGACCCGGCTCGACGGTCGTCGGATCGGCCCCGGCGCGCACGAGCGCGCGAATCGCGAGCGTGTGGTTGCTCGCGACCGCCTCGGCCAGCACGGCTTCGCTCGGCTCGGCCCCGGCGTCGAGCAACGCGCGCAAAACACGCACGTCGGCGCGCATCCCACCGTTGCGGTGGTAATCGCTCTCCCACCGCGTGTCGTTGCCGGCGGTGACGGTGATGAACAACGGCGACCCTTGATCGGATGGGGAGTCCGCGTCCGCGCCGGCGTCGATCAACGCCTTGACCGCCTTGGGGGCAAGACGACGCGCTGCGGTGTGCAGCGGCGTTTCGTCGTAGTCCGTACGGGCGTTGAGGTTGGCCCCGGCTTCGCACAGCGCGCGCACGGTGTCCTCGCGATTATTCCAGGCCGCCCAATGAAGCGGCATTTCGCCTCCAACGTCTGGCTTGTCGATCGTTGCGCCGCGTTTCAGCAGCATGCAAACCATCGCCGCGTTGCCCCAGCCGGCGGCCGTGTGCAACAGGGTGCGCTTCGACTCCTCGTCTTCGGCGTTGACCGGGAAGCCGGCCTCGAGCAGCGCCTCGAGGCTTTCGGGGAGGCGTGCGCAGATCGCTTCGTGCGCACGCGCCCATTCTTTCGCCCCGACGAACAACGGGTCGGCCCCGGCGGGCCAATCGAGGGGCAGTTCGAGGTTCATGCTCATGGTATTTTCTCCGGGGGTGGATGGATCAGTTCAGGGCGGCGATGGCGGCGGCCACGCGCGGGGCCAGACGCTTCCAGCGCCGCGCGAGGATGTTGTCGTGCCCGATGTATTGCGCGCCGGTGGTCACGGCGTGCTGCAGTTGTGCGACGGTCACGCCGTGCTCCGCTACGATCGAGGCCAGCAGACGCTCGGTGAACGCGACGTACGCCGGCTGGTCTTCCGGGCGCGCGCTGGTGTCGGCGTTGCACTCGTCGAACTTCCCGTCGAGGCACCACGTCGCCTCGGCTTCGCCGTAAGCGCGTGCGGCGGCGATTATGCGATCGACCGTGCCGTCGTCGGCGGGCAGTGCGGCCAGCGCGGCGCGGGCGTACACCGTGTCGGGGTCCGCCGGATCGCGGCCATCGGCGATCAGGCGCTCGGCGAAGCGCACGCGTACCTCGTCGAGCCCGACAGGACCGATCCAGTGGTTGATCGCGTCCGTGCAACGCATCATGTCTTTGCTCACGCCGTGCGCCGCCGCGATCGAAGCCTCGGTTTTGGTCGCGAACGGGTTGAACGCCGGATCGTGCTCGACGCGCTTGCACGTGACCGTCTCGGTCCAGTTGGCATGCCACGTTTCCAGAGCGGCCCAGAATGCGGCATGCGCGGCCAGCGCCTGCTCGAGCGTCGCGGCGTCGAGGTTCACTAGCATGGGCATTACGCGATCGAGCAGGCGATCCGCTTTTGCCTCGTATTGATCGAGCAAGGCGTCCTCTTGCCCGGCCTTCACGACGATGCCGACCGCCATGATCGTCGTGCCGTCGATGCGGAAATGCTCCGCCAGGGTGGCGATGTCGTCCTCGTCGATGTCGTCCTCGTCGATCTCGTTGGCTGCGTTCAGCGCGTTGACGAGCGTGGTGAGCGGGAGCGAAAGCCCGGCGAGCGTTTTGAGGGATTTTTCCGCGGCGTTGAGCATCGCCATGTCGTCCAGGGCTTCGCAGAAGTCCTCGAACGAGATGGTGGGCTCTTCGCTATCGCTCTCGTCGAGCGCGCTGTCGGTTTCCAGGAAGTCGAAGTACAACTTCTTAAAACCGAACTCTTTGATCGTGTCGGCCGTGATTTCATACGGGAACAACTCGACCCAAATAGCAAACGGCGTGTCCATGTGCTTCCTCCGGTGGTTATGTGGATCAATGGGTGGTCACGAGGCCAAGTTCGATGCGGCGCTGCTCGACGAGCGACCAGCCCTGGTAGTTGTCCAACAGAACAGCCGCCTTCTCGAGCAAGTCCGTGCTTACGCCGTGCGCCGCCGCGACCTCGGTCATCAAGAGGTCGCAAGCCGGCAGCCATTCGTCCGACTCTTGCGCGAGGTCCATGCCTTCTTCGTGTGCGTCGCCCCACCCGTCGTCCTCGTCAACGTCGAAGCGTTCGTTGGCGTAACCAGTGGCCCAGTCCTGCAGCCATTGGTCGGTGGCCTCGTCGTAGGCTTTCTCTGCGTAATAGAGGCGCTGGCGCGTGTCGTCGTCCAGCACGGCGATGATGTTGACGGCTTCTCGCTGGGCTTCTTCGTACGTTTTGGCGGTGCTCATGGTTAGTAGTCCTAAATGACGTGATGGGAGGTATCAAACAAATCAAATCGTTTGTATTAGTGGGAGGTGGCACCTCCCATCGGGACGGCCGTGACCAGGGTGCTCTCGTCGATGGCCTTGCCAGTCATGAGTTCGACGACGCGCCCCATGACGGCCGGGTCGTTCATCGCGCGATCGCTTGCAAGGCGGGCGCGGCCGTAGCCCAGTACGTCGCCGGTGTAGCGGTTCACGATGGCAAGGCTCACGGTGCCGTCCGGGCGACGCTCGACCCGCGATGCCATGGACTCCGCGTCGATGCCTTGGCGGTCCGACTCGCGTTCGAGCAGACGGATAACATCGCGGTGCTTGTGCGCACGAGCGAAGTCCAGCGACGAGAGTTCGAAGCCGTTCTTATCGTACGCGACGGCGTGGAGATCGGCGCCTGCGTCGATCAAGAGGCGGCAGATTTCCGCGCTCCCGCGCCCCGCGGCAAGGTGAAGCATGGACATGTGTTTGTGCGGTCCAAGGTGGCACGCGATGCGGACAAGGGGAAAAGGCGATGGGGCACGCAAAGCGGCCTTCACACCGGCGTGATCCGCGTCGCGAATGGCAACGAACAACGCCTTCTGGCGCTTGGTCAGCGTGTCGATCTGCTCGCGGGTAAGGCGGGCGAGGACGTCGTCGAACGACGGGGTGGTGTTGCTGGGCATACGGCACCTCCTGTAGAGCATTGGTCGAGTTACGGCACGTCACCGTGAGGTGCCGGGTACAGCAAAAGGCAACAACGTTCAGTCACGCCGCAAGAGCGGGTGATGTTCAACGATGTTCTGTTGCCTCTCGACCAACTAGAGGTGCTGCTGTTACGACCGCCGGCCCGTGCACAGGCCGCCGGCTGCTGGGCTTGCGTTCGCCCAAATCCGAGTCGCGTGGGTGCGCCATGTGGCGCGCTGGCGCTGCTCTGCCAGCCCCGCGGCGTCGCTGGTGGGCGTCGCGGTGAATGGAATGTACCGCCTGGGTACTGGCCGTACAACGCCTTTTTTATTGATATGGCCCCATTCGTTGAAAACGCGCGGGGATTTGCGGGGAAGGGCGGGGCAGCGTCGGAACGAGACGGGAAAGCCCCTACACTCTACAAGGCTATTGTTTGCTCACCCGGCGGCTTGCAGCAGCGTGCGCAACTGGTCGAGCACGGCCGGGTTGTTCGCGGCCTGGGCTTTCAGCGCGTCGAGCAGGGCGTCGGCGTCGGCCGGCTGGATCGGTTCCATCATCCCAGCCGCCTCGAAAATACGGCGCTCGTGCGCGAGGTACACCGGCCGGAGCATGTTCAACTTGCTCTTGATGCCGATGTACGTCTGCGTGATGTCCGCCTTCTGGTCGGCGTGGTTGAGCGCGATTTTCACCAGGCCGAAGTTCTGCGTCCCGTTGATCATGACCGTTTCGGCCACGCTTCCCGCGAAGGATCGCCGCAGGTCGTGCATTCGGATTTTTAGGCCCGAACCGTCTTCCCCGATGTCGAGCGCGCCTTGCGGCTCGACCAGGTGCAGGCCACGGCGTTCGGATGGGAACACCCATTCCGGGAACTCGATCGTTTCGCCCTTGGCCGCGCGCCGAACGTCCCGCCCCCGGGGCGTTTCGTTGTGTGCTTTCAAGTCGCGCAGCAGTTGTGCGCACGTGTCGGTGAGCGGGAACGCGTGCGTCGAGCCGTTTTTCGTGTCCCGGAACTGCACGAACTTACGGTCGAAATCCACATCGCTCCACCGGAGCGCGGCGGACTCCGACCGACGTGCGCCCCACGCCAGCGAGAGCAGGATGTAATCCGCCATGACGCGCTTGGTCCACGGACGCCGGCCGGTCGGCGTCGTCCGCATTTTGGCGATCGTGCGCAGCCAGTCTTGGCTTTGCGTCTCCTCGGTGTCGAGCGCCGTCGTTCGGCGCTTGCCCGCCGGCAGTTTGTAGGTTTTCAGGTACTCGTCGAACGGGTTCAGCGGCGGTTCCTCGGCCGACGACATGCGCGACCAGGCTGCTCGCGTGTAGCGCCAGCATTTCAGCGCGGTGGTACCGCTGATGGTCGTGGTCAACTGGTCCATCATCGCTTTGAGGTCATCGGCGGTCACGTCGTGCACGGGCGTGTGCCAGATGCTTGTCCGGCCGACCCATTGCGCCACGTCCCGCCGGTCGCGCAAGGTGCCCGGCGCATCGGTTGCGGCCTGGCGCTCGGCGTCGCGCTTGACGACAAACTCGAACGTGAGTTTGTCCCGATCGTATCGGGCCGCTGTAGCCTTGCGGTTGTCCTTGACCACGTGGTTCGGGTCGATGCCTTCGGCGATCTTCGCCAACGCCTCGGCGGCTTTCTTCTGTGCCACTTTCAGCCCCGTGGCGGGAAAGTCCCCGCACGGGAACCGGCAGGGCTTGCCGGCAAGTTTGCGCTCCGCGTAAAACACCCGGCTCTTTGCCGTGACGCGCAGCGAAAAGCCCTTCATGTTCGCGTCGCGCACAAAGTAGTCCGTCATCCCGGCCGGTACCGATGCGGTGAGTACGGTGCCGGTGGGTGACACGCCGACCGGGCGTTGCTCGAACGGCAGGCGGGCGATCTGGAGGAGCGTCTTGTCGTTGAACGGGATTTTTTCGATGCTGGGCGCCGGGTTGTTGGCGTCGTTTTGGGCGGTCATGGCTCGTTCCAAGAGGGCATGGGTGCGGGTGAATCATACCGGCTTTTGGCTCCCCCTTGGCTCCCTCTCCATCCTGAAAAAGCCCGCAAAACCCCGCATTTGCTCGCTTTTTAGGCACCACAAACGGACAGACACGACGCACGAAATATCGTCTAACGCCTTGTATTTATTGATATTTATTATGACTGCAAGGTGTTTTTATGGCTATTCGGCCACGCCCTCTTAATCCGTAGGTCGAGTGTTCGAGTCACTCACGCCCCACCAAGCATTCAAAAGGCTCCCGAGCGTTCGGGAGCCTTTTTCGTTTCTGGCGCCGTAGCTACAGCGTAGCTGCATCTACGAGTACGGAATCCAGCCGCGATGCTGCGGCGGCAAGGTGATCCGGTGCCAAGTGAGCGTAGCGCTCCACCATCGCCCCGGTTCTCCACCCACCCAATCTCTGTAGCTCATGGGTCGGCGTTCCTGCCTGCCGCTGCCAGGTCGCCCAGGTATGTCTCAAGTCATGCCAGCGAAAGTCCTCGATGCCAGCCCGCATCAAGGCAGCTCGCCAAGCCTTCGTATTAGCTGAATTGATCGGCCGCCCCCTGAAAGTGAAAACTCGCTGGGGGTGCCGCCCAATCTGTCGCTTGAGTACATCCATCGCCGTCTCGCTCAACGGAACCGCAATAGGGCGGCGGTTCTTTGATTGCGTACCCTTGACCCAGGCATGGCGCAGCTCCAGATTCACCTGCGCCCACTCCAGCTTGAGAACGTTGCTCTGTCTCAAACCCGTTGCCAAGGCAAACAGCACGCAATCGCGCTGATGCTCCGGTAACTCCTGGAGCAGGCTGCGGGCCTGCTCCGGAGTCAACGACCGTTCACGGTTATTTGCTTCTTTAAAGAGCCTGACCTTGGGCACCTTGTCGATCCACTCCCATTCGTCTCGTGCCCGAAGAAGAATGGATCGAACCAGTGCCAGGTAGCGGTTGCATGTGCCTTTCGAACCCTCTTTAAGCCTCGCGGACCTGATTCGATCGATCACATCCATCGTGATTTCATCGAGATTCAGGCTACCAAGATAAGCATGCAGCCATACCAGCTTCCGCTTGTCCTCTTTATGCGTGGCCTTTTCCGAGGTTTCCTCCAGCCAGCGAACAACCGCCTCACGCCAAGAACGCTTGGGCTTAACCCCAAGACGTTCTTGCTGCCACAGCGACGCCTTCAGCATGTCGTGATATTCCTGAGCCGCTACTTTGTCAGCAGTCCCAGTACTTCGCTGTATTGCCGGTCCACTGCGTGGCGTGAGCTTGACCCACCAATAGGGGGAGTCCTTGCGTTTGAAGAGTGACATATATCGTTCCTTGCAGTGTCACCCTGCAACGCTCGCCGCGTATATTGTGACCGGATGTGTTCGATCAGGTCAATTTTGAGAAAAACCCAGCGCTTGCCGATCTTGGCACCAGGGACAGCCCCGGTTTTCGCCTTTTCCAGCAGCGTGACTGGATGAATCTTCAGGAACTCGGCGGCCTGTTGCAGGGTGAACGTCTCCATGCATCAGCCCCCGATTTCCGGGCCGTCATGCCGATGCCGACCGGCTGAATCCAGCTCCAGCGCAGCGCCCTTGGCGCTCTCACGCGATACGGCATCGGACAACATGGAGCGATCATCGGTATAAATCGTGACCTCATCCCGAGCGCGCGAAATCGCGACGTACCACGCGTTCTCGTTCATCGTCATGCTGTGGCTGTCGGCCTCGACCAATACACGATCGACGGTTTGCCCTTGGGATGCATGAACCGTCACGCAGTAGCCATGATCGAGATGCAGCGGTTGCGACGCATCGAGTATCAGTTGCCGACCGTCTTCCCGGCCGAGCGTCACTGTTTGCCGTTCGGCATCGATGCCCGTGACGATTGCCCGATCTCCGTTTGCAATTTCACGTCCGTAATCGTTCGCCGTTAGCCGGACAGCATCGCCCAACGCCAGCTCCCGGGAAACCAGTTGATACGCGCTCAGGTTGCTCTGAATGGCCGGACGCCACTCAACTCGCCCCCCATCACTACGGAGCAGCGTAACGCGCCCTTGAGATACCTCCTCAACCCGAGCCCAGTCTCCCCGGCCGATTCCCAGCGATGCGTACAATTTCTGAGCCTGGACAACGTCGCCAGCTTGATAGGACAAGGAACTGCGGGCCTGTGCCATCGTCAGGTCCTTACGCTCCATCGTGGCGACCATGACCCCATGCCCCGCCAGCCCCAACGCTGTCCGAACCTGTTCGTTGATAGAGGTTCTAGCCGCGCGGGTGCCAGCGACAATCAACGATGCCTTACGCTCATCCGGCGACAGTCCGGAAAATTCTCGCGCAATGGCCTGGTGGCGCTCGCGGCCATCATTGATTTCGATCACGTTCCGGGAGAGCGCCGACAGCGAGCGCGCACCATCGCCACGTGCAGCCAGCTCCACGGCATGGCGCAGACGCGCATCGTTCTGCCGGAGAATTTCACCCATCTCCGCGCGTGCGATGCCCGCCTCCTGAAGCTGTGCGAATGGTCGGCCCGCCTCGATAGCCTGGAGCTGCTGCACGTCGCCGATGAGTACGACCCGCGCATTAGCCTGCTCAACACGGGACAGGATGGCATGCATGTCTCGGGCCGAAACCATACCGGCTTCGTCCACGATCAGTACGGTTTGCGGCGTGAGCCCCGACGCTTCGCGGTTAATGAATGCCGCAATGGTCTCGCTCTTGATACCCACCCCGGACAGTTCCCGGGCTGCCGCAGCAGACGGCGCAATACCGACAAGCTGGTAGCCCTGTTGCTGCATGACCAGCGACGCCACGCCCAGCATGGCAGTCTTCCCCGTTCCGGCCAGCCCCTGTATGGCACTCACCCTGCTATCCGTCGCCAGCATGAGCGCCGCTGCCGCCTGCTGCCCCGAGCGCAGATTCGAAGCGGACAAGATGCGCCCAACCTGCTGTACATCCATGATCGGCTCAACGGCTGCTCGGCCGCGCAACTCCATCGCAAGAATCTCGCGCTCGCGCTGCTGCGCCGCTGGCGTGGTATAGCGTCCATCCTGCGCGATCAACAGGCCATCGGCAAGCTGATGCGAGATTTCGGCCCGAATCGCATCAAGATTGGTACTACCCGTTCCCACCTCCAATGCGGCGCGCAAAATCTGCGCGTCGGTCACGACGGACTGGCGCTCGGTCGTATGTGCAACGGCATGCGCGACGGCTTCCCGTGTACTCGCCGGATCAATTTGGACCGTGGACAGCTCCCGGGCGTGCCTCGATAAAAAATCGATGCTCAGTTCATGGCTTTTCTCTTTCCACGTTTCGAGCAATACAGCTCGATTCACCTCGCCCTTGGCCTCACGCGTGGCCAGCGTTGCCCGCTGCCGCTCATAGTGGGTCGCATCCGCCCTTGTCAGACCGTCATTGGCAAGTGCAGCGGTAATTGCCTGGCTGCGCTGGCTGAACGCCTGGGCTTGGTAATCGGAAATATGGGCAAGCTCAAACCGGCCATCGGCGTGGGTCAAACGTACGTCATACCCAAGCTGCTGGACCTCCAGCGCCAACTCTGAACGGTACAGTGCACCGACAAGCATTTTCTGGCGCAGGATTTCGCCCGGCTCCAGCGCCCGCCATTCACCGTCAGCCCGCTGCGTCGCATTGATCAGCACCGCATGCGTATGCAATTGCGGGTCGGTATCGCGCGAGAGGTCATGCAGAAAACTGGCGATCAACAGATTGCCGCTTTTCTGAAGCTCGGTTTGCCCTCCGTCCGTTACACGATACGCAGCAAGCCCCTGTACATAATCGAGTGCTCGTCCCACAGCGGTTTGATGCGCCTCGACCAGGCGGATATCTCCACCAATCAACGCCTGCATCGATACCGATTTCGGGGCAGAGAATGTCAGATCGACGCCCGCCCGCCGTCCATCTCCAGCATTGTGAATATGGCTTCCATTTGGCAGATGCCCGTCAAGAAGGCGTGTAAACGTCGTTGCGTCCACATCGTCGGCCAACTCCATACGCTCTGCACCAGCTCCCATCCACCGCGATGGTGAACGATCCCCGGTGTAGTAGTTGTCAGCCTCAGCATAGTAGGTGCTCGCAGCACCACTATTTTTTACGATAGCAATGCTCAGCATGAGCCCTCCATGAACGGTATCTGCACGGCTGGCCGGGGCACCGGGGAAAATCCAACCTGACGCACAGGCTCGTTACCTGCCAGAGCAACATAGGCGGTCAAATCGGCGAGCTGGGTCAGCTCGCTTGGCAATGCCAGACGTTCCGTCGCACGCTGCAAGCTTTCTCCGCGAGAGATTCCCTGCATACCGGATTGAGTGCTGTACTGCACCCGGTCGATTTCACGGTCTCCAAGCGCCTTCGAGAGGATTTCGCTGGTATCGGGATCGCTCCTCGATAGCGACAACACCACCAGATTACGAAAACACGAGCGAATGCTGATGGCCGTCTCGCGCCCATACACACGGTCAAGCTGGGCCGTCGATTGCAACCCGGCGATCACGCAGAGACCATGTTTACGCCCCCGCGTAAGTGCGCCTTCCAATGAACTCAAATGGCCCAGCGCTCCCAGCTCATCAAGCAGCAACCACAACCGGCGATCCGGGGACGGCTGAAGACTCAACACGGCATTGCACAGCAGATCGACCCAGCAGCCGATCAGGGGCTGCATGACTGCCTGCATGTCTTCTCGCCAGGTGATATACAGATTGCTATCTCCGTCAGCCAGCCAGTCGCGAAGGCTGAAGCCCCCTGGCTGCAAATACTGGTGGGAATTCAGATATGTGGTCAGAATGAATCTGGTGCTGGCCAGCGCCCGGCCCGCATCGCGGTCGAACAGCCCCTGAGCCTGGGTTCCCGCGAGGAGCTTCGCCAATTCCTCGACAGTCGCACTGGTCAGCCTGTCGAGCAAATGCATGGTCGTGTTTTCCCCCTGCCGCATCAGCACACGCATGCCCTCGGCAGCGAGGATTTGCGAATAGAAATGCCAACTCGCGTCGGGGCCGTGACCATCGGGAATGAGGGATTTTGCCAACCGGAAGTAATCGAAATCTTTCCGGATTTCGTTAAAGATCGTCCACCCCTGCCCGCGCCGGTCAAACGGATTCAGGATGATGTCGTCGTCGCCACCGAAGTAGGTCAGGTGATGCGCACTAGGATCAACCACGATGGCGCGATCCCCACGGGAGACAATGCCCGCCAAGACCTCATCAATTAGAGTGGTCTTGCCGACTCCTGTCGAGCCGACGAGCAGGGTATGAAGGGTCTCGTTTTTGGGCGGGAGGCTGACACCTCCCAGCGTGATAGCGGCACGCTGGGAAGCACGCCCGCCGAGAATGGCAGGACGCATGCGCATGGGCTCAGCCTCCCCGCTCATCGATGAAGCGACTGCCGCGGCGATGCATGACATTTGTTTTGCGAGCCCACCAGCGACCAATAATGAGAAACAGAATGGTCGTCTGCAAAACGCTAGCCCATACAATCAGCATCGCGAGGAGGCTATTAATCGATCCGGGAGAAAGCGGCCAGACGCCCGAAAGCCGGATCAACGCATCGAGCCACGAATCGCCAAGCTGTTGCCAGCATGCGACCCACAAGAGCACGCTTTGAACGAGCGCGAACGCCACAAAGTAAACCACACGCACTAGGATGGTGTGGACTTGCTGCATTAAAGGATCATGAGCCATCACAGTCCCTCCTGACGGTACTGCTGGTTGCAGGATGCTGTGATGCGCGCGGCGGCCTGTGGGTGGCTATGACTGGCCATCAAACGCACCAGTTGCAGTGTTTCCTGGATCGCGGGCCAAGCGTCAGGGGTTGCCGTCGCAGGCTGAGTCGAGACGATGTCGCGAATCGCGTCCACGACGCCGAGCCCTTCAACAGCGCGATCGAGCACGGCCCGCATGAATGCCGAAACTGTCAAGCCTTCGGCATCGGCTCGCTTGCGGATCGCATCGAACTGGGCGCAAGTCACGGCGGTCTTGAGGAAATTGCGACGTGCCATTACACCCCCCGAAAAATCAAGGGGTTAGCGGTTTTGTGGCCAAGTGCCGGAAAGAAACGTGGCCACGCACTACCCCGGCCAGACGGGGCAGCCGAGGCAATCGCAGATTGCGCAGGTGTGTACTTTTTTGATTGATGAATATGGAAAATCGCGGTCATCGGCGCTCCTTTCTCTCGGTACATGGATTTGAGATCGCATAACCGCCCACGGAGGGCGCGGTCATGTCTCGCATCCATCATCACGAGGAAAAGTCGCACATCCCACGTTAAGCTGTTACACGAAATGCCCCAACAGATGCGAGGCACGGGATGAGAGAAGGCGAAAACTCAGTGGGCAAGAATCGACATCGAGCCGCGTGGGCCACTGCTGTCAGGGTAATTACCCGAGAATCTGGCAACAAGCTTCCACGTGAACTTGAGCAGATCTTTCACATTGGAACTGGTCAAACGGGAGCACCAGCACCGGAAAGGCGGGGCCACGCATGGCGGTACTGGATCAACGCGAAACGGCTTGCCGAACCATTCACTATCGACCGCGTAGTCAATACGGCTCTTGAGAAGGGCTGGCTGAATCCCGACCCCGTCGAAGCGAGAGCAATTTTGGACTTGCCTAGTGAGGTCGTCCAAGAATGGCTGGCGGAGATGAGCCCATTTGTAGGCCGCTTACTGCCGGATCCGCCATTGCATCGAACTAACCATCGCCACATGGCCCGCCTCGCAGCTCACGTTTTGATGGAAGATGTTTTAAATGCCATGAATATCAACGGCTGGTTTTATCGCGGGTTTGAACGCACCCAAAGAAAGCTGAAACGCGGCTCAAAAATCATGGAAACAACAGAACTAGCGATGGCACAAAGCGTTGAAGAGACAATCGAATGGCGTAAAGCAGTAAATTTCATTAGCGACCTGGTCCGCAAAAATCACGATACAGATGTTTTGCGGACTCAGCTAACCGTAACCTATAAGCGGCAGGGCTATAGATAAGTCGCAGTCTTAGGCTGTTGCAAACCCACCTCCACGGTAAAAGAGCGGGTCGATGGGGCGACACCGTACAAGGCTAGTCAACCATTGCCGCTGTTGGGTCTAAAGAGGGCCGCGATAGCTGCCGTTATCCAGATCACCATTATCGGATTTGGATAAGTGCGATGAAAGTGCTCTGGATTCTAGATGCCTTTTGGTCTGGACTGTCCCTTCGTAGCAAGACGATCCTTTGTCTCGGACTAGTAGGGCTGGTATTGGGCATGCCGACAAACGAATTGGGATGGGTGTGGCGATGGACACGCCAAATTTTCCAAATGCAGAACTGTATGGATGACTTCACCAATCCGGTTATGAGCGCCGTTGAGAGTGGTGACCAGAAAGCCCTTGAACGCGCGGTGGGTGCCGACAAACCTCAGCAGCTTAGAACATGCGGCAGCAACGCAATCCAACATCCCGAAGGCACCGTTTCTTTCCTTCTCGACGAATACAGGCGCCGGCCCGCCGAGGCTGAGCATCGGTAGGTCACGTTCGGATCCTCATACGCTCGGTGGGTAACGCCGGTCGAGCATTGCCGACGAAGTTGAGCGATCAAGAGGAAGATTTTACCGCTTCGCTTGTAGCGAAGGACGCCGTCGGTAGCAACGAAAAGTCACTTGTGAGAAGCGCGACGTGTTGTATAGTTTGATGTATAGTTTCGCGGTTAACTTGAAAACACATCGATAGGCAAGATGACATGACCGATCGCAGCGGCATCCTTCCACATTCGCCTCTGCTGTATGCTCTCGCATCGGTTCGGTTTGCGCCGTTGCCGCTGCTACCGTCCAAGATCCCGGAAATACACGAGCAACTACGGGATGCGACGCCTCTTTTGCAAAATGTCCAGCAGCAGACGCAGTTGGTGATGACCCACGGCGCAACTCCGATTGCTGAATCGTCTACGCAGGCTTGGCTCATCATGGCTAGCGATCGGTCGTTCGGTGTGCAGTTGGGGACAGAACAGGTGCTATTCTTTGCCCGCAGATACAGCAGGTTCGCTGCGTTCGGGGAGTTCATCACCCGTTGCTTGGGCTTGCTCTTCGAGCATATGAAGTTTTTGGACGTTACCGGCACTGGCGTTCGCTACGTCGATCATATCAAGCCGCGACAAGGGGAAACCTTGGCTGACTACGTCGCGGAAGACTTTCTGACGCCTCCTGTTCCAACTTTCGATCCAATTGGCGGCGTATCACAATACATTTACGGCGCTGGCGAAAGTCAACTTCGTGTGCGGAGTGTGTTCAGTGCGGAGGCTTTGTCTATTCCGGTTGATTTGATCGGACTCATCGCAACGATCCAAGGGCCAGAAAATCCCTTGATCCTGACGAAATTGCAGCGAGATGAAATGCTGCTCGACATGGATTCGGTACTCAACTTCTCGCAGCCGCGACGTCAGGATCTAAAGGAAATCGAGAAAACGCTCGATAACTTGCATAAGAATGCTAATGCATTCTTTAGGCATGATGCGGTATGTACAGACTTTGCGTTCGAAGTATGGCGAGGAGAGAAATAGCATGATCGACATCAATCCGCCCTCGATTAATGTGCAATGGGATAGCTCAATGCCCCTTAGAGTTCCGGGGTGGCAGGAGCTTCCGCTCGGCACGTTTTCTGCAGCTTCGTTTGAGTCGGAATGGCTTAATGGTAGCGAATCGTTAGCAACTGCGCCGGCCGGTGTCTCTGGACAAAAGGCATTGCTCTTTGTCATCGATGGCAAGCCGTTGATGGTTACCCTCCAAGCTTCTATTGAAGAGCGAGCATCGGGCCAATCAGCCGCAGAGCTGTCAACCCCCGGCCAATTGGACATGGTGAAGACGCGCCTCGGAATTTCCGTCACGCAACTTGCCGATCTGCTTGGCGTCACAAGGAAGGCAGTCTACGATTGGTATGAAGGTGCCGCCCCCCGACCCACTATGATTGGCCGTATCAACTCGCTGGCGGACGCGCTTGGCAGTTTCGATGACACAGACCTTAAGAAGTTAAAGGCGGTCTGGAATATCACGTTGCCGAGTGGTTCATTCCGGTCTACGCTCCAAAGTGATACGCTATCGGGTCCCGATCTCACGGCCGCCCTGGTGGCAAAGCTGAATGAACTTTCTGCGGAAATGTCTGCAACGACTAGGTCGTCCCGGCGCGCGTCAGCTTACGTCGGAGAATCGAGCCTCTCAGACATCGACCGCCGCAGCGACTCCTTCTGACGACCCTGCCACCGTTTTGATTCGAATAAGGGATCAAGGATGGTGGCAGGGCTCGGTTATTGAATCCTGTCAACTGGCTGCTGTTGGTCATCCTTGCGACGAGGCCGATTTCTGGATCGTTGCTTCGCAAACGTGCAATTTATATAACCCGTCCTTCGAGAAAGTGCCCGTGTTCGAGGTGGTCGGAGCCTACGGAGTGGACGAATGCAGCCCTGCAAAGGTGAAGGGCGACGATCCCCGCGTTCTTCACGTGGAGGCGGAATCCGCAGACCTCAAGATGGCCCTGAATGTGGACATTCAAAAGCGCAAGTGGCTGCCTCGAAACTGCCTTGCGTTGCTTCCGGCGCCAGAATTTCACATCAAAGATCGCGTCAACCAAGCCGGATCATTAAAGGATCAGTGGCTCGACAATTTTTCCGGCTGGATGGGTAGAAGCTACACCCGTGTCGCGCTTCCGGATGAGTTCAACGATGCTCTAGGAGAATCGCGGCTCAAGCAGATCTTGGAAGAAAAGTTGGCGAAGGAGAAAGACGCTCTTTATGGAATCTATCTGACGATCGAGCCCGACAGCGACGAACCTTGGACCGAGACGTTGGGGTTAATGCCGTCGCCGTATCTGCTGGGCATCACGCTTCTAGTGCACGAAGAACACTCGCCCGTTACAGTACGGAGCAAAGCGGTCAAGCAGATTTTCAAGGACACGCTGCCGGACCCGTTGGACGGAACAAAGAAAGTTACGCGGGCGGAACTGGCGAAGCGTCATGGCATTCGTATCGTAGAGGCCGGAGTAGAGTCAATCAGCGTAGCCGACATCAGCCTCCAAGAAATGAAGCGCCTAGTCCGCTACACAATGGTGGATCACCTGTCAAATTCGTCGATGGCCGCGTGACGATCACCGAGATTGGTGGGGACTTGCCTCGCTGTACGCTTTTGCGGTTTCGCCTCTCCAGTTTCCGTGCGCAGCACCAGCGGAGCCGGTCTTCCGACCGGCGATCAATTGATGCTACATCTCAGGTCTCGCTAGGCAGTCAGGTTGGCATTTGTGGACTCTCGAGCTGATCGTCATCATCTTTGTCGCCCGTGAAATTGCGTACAGGGGCGCCACTCCTCGCGATCCCATTTAATTTGTCTTTCAAATAGCGTGTGTAACCAAGAACACTTTCCAAGTGCCGAGATAGCACTTGCGAGGGAACGATCACGGACGGCTCGTGAACGATATAGTTCCTCAGCCGAACTAAATCTTGAATCTCCGACCTTTGGTCCGATGTTAATAAATGGTATCGCTTGGTGACGACATTTACCAGCGATCTAATATTGTTTGGATCTGGCCTAGACTCATGCTTCCCCTCCGATTCGAGGAGCTGATCGACCAAAATAAGCAAGTTTTCGTGAAACTCGTTCCATGCGGATAAGAACTCGTAATAGCCTTCCCCCTTCGTAAGAGCAACATTTTCAGAAACCATTTCACGCTCATCCTCTGAGACTGTCACTTGATCTAGATTTTCGATCGCGTGTTGCAGTTTCGGCGCGAGTTCATCACGCAGCGCGACTATTTCTTCAAAATCCCCCCTAGTCACCGGGCGATTGTGCGCCACCTGATTGCGTCTCTCGTATAAGCGCTCCCACCTTGACCGAAGGTATTCGCTTTCGCAGTTAACTATTTTTGAAAAGAATCGATCCCAGTTTGATTGCGGAATTGCAAGCTTAAGCTCGGATAAATTCAAGTCATCAAGTTTCTCCGCTTTTTTCAGCCTCTCGATCAAAACGGCTGGATTTATATTTGCATATTCTTTAAACAAAAAATTTGACAATTGAATAAAGTCGACTTCATACAAATAATTTTGATCTAATTTTGCATCTTTCGAACGAACAGATTCTAGAACTTCTTTCGGAACAGCTTCTTTAGCCCAGCCACCGCCGACATTAATTAGCATGAATTTCGTTATCAGCTTACGCATCGTGTTTTCTATTTCATGCACGATCGGGTAAGCGGTCTTCGCGTAGCCAAAACTAACGTCATCCCACAATATTTGCGGAGGTTTCGCTGCCGCCTTATGCAGGAGGCTTCTGATATTCTTTAAAAACCCCTCAAAATCACGATTTTGCGATTCATCATCGACTGAAATTTTTAGATGAAAAAAGCGATGCTTATCGCGCTCAATTTCACCGCATTGAATCTCATAACGCATGACGAGAGAACCGAATTTCATCTCAGTTTTTGAGATCGATACTCCGTCGATTGTTCTCAATAAATTATTAAATGAGGATACGGACTTGCAAAAAGCTTCTTTCTGGTCAACGGTAATAAGATATTCAACCCTTGGCACAGCTATTCTCCCCGGTTTCCGTGGCGTCAATTTTGTTCACGTCGCACCCCCAACCCGACTCGTACTACTATAAAGTTGAGGCAATCGTTATACCATCAACTACGTTACTCAGGCGCACTACTAGGTACTCTGATCATAGTTGAGCCGATCTCAGGTGCAGCTGCGTTGAACTCTTGAGCGTCGCAATAGATCCCATTCAGGTCGAGTCCCGTTGTTGCTATTTTGCGAAAGCCGATATTGCTCTGCTGTCGTCGGCACTATGGGACCGGTGACAGCTTAGATCGAAGCTGACAACGCACAACGTGTGTTGTCTATCTGGGGCGAACAGGCGCCAGCATGTCCGTCCAAGGACAACGTAGCTGCCACGTAGCTACGCTGAACGCAAATGCCTTGATTCAGCACTGTCTAGCACTATGGTTGATGTTGGCAAGCGAAGCAGGATATTGATTTTAAAAGAGATTTCTTGTGACCCGTACCCTCTTAATCCGTAGGTCGAGTGTTCGAGTCACTCACGCCCCACCATCGAATTCTGTTGTTGAAAATCAAGCACTTGCGAGCGATCGCGGTGCTTTTTTTTCGTCCGTCGTCGGCGTGCGGCAGCGTCAAAAACTGGCCTTTGCCGGAAATCTGCCGGAACGGAAGAATCCAGACCAAGCGATCTCAACCCTTTCGCATGGAGTCTGGAAATGGCATACATCAGTCAGCGCGGCGCGTACTGGCGTGCCGAAATTCGTCGGCGCGGCTACAAACCTGTCTATCGCACATTCGATACGAAGCAGCAGGCGCAGCAATGGGCGAGGCGGGTGGAGTCGGAGATGGACAGCCGGGCGTACGTCGATCGTACGGAAGCTGAGCGAACCACGCTCCGCCAAGCGTTGGAGCGGTACCGCCGCGAGATCGTCCCCGAGAAGCGCCACCCGTATCAAGAAAACCGACGCATCCAACGCTGGATCGACAACGATCTGTCGCATCGAACTCTAGCCAACTTGCGCGGCGCAGATTTCGCGAAGTATCAAGACGAACGCCGGGCAGCCGGGCAGCCGGGCGCGCAGAAAACACCATTCGGCTCGAACTTCAGGTCATCAGCCACCTTTTCGAAATCGCCCGCAAGGAATGGGGCATGGAAGCGCTGACGAATCCTTTGAAGAACATCCGAAAGCCATCCGGCAGCGAGGCAAGGGATCGCCGTTTACGTCCCGGCGAATTCGAGATGCTGCACGCGCGCCTATCGGCTAGCGGCAATCTGTGGGCGGCGCTTGCGTTCGAGCTGGCAATCGAAACGAGCCTGCGACAAGGGGCTCTCTTCAGTGTGCAGTGGGAATGGCTCGATCTAGCAGGTCGCCTCCTTCATTTCCCACCGACTGCCGTGGCACGGAGAACAAGGGCGTACCCCCAATCCTTCCGCTGTCCAGCCGAGCCGTCGCTGTATTTCGCCACCTTGCAGCTCTCGCAGAAGGCCCGGAGGCCCGCGTGACCCGTTCGCGGGTCGGCCCTGCGGACGTGATCCCTCAGAGGCTGACGGGACGGGTGTTCGGGACGAGTGTTAACGCAGTGAGCGGCGCCGGGAATGAGCAGCACGCTTGGCCCAACATCGAGGGTAGCCGGCCGTCCAACCTTTTTCTATGTGCGCCGTTCACTACGGAGGGCAACAGCTACCACCCGGAATGGGCGCGATCAGCCGCGACGCGGTATAAAACGCCCGACGAACCGCTCGTCTTCGCGCTCCTTCAGATTCAACACTTGTTGGATAACACCCACCTAGGGAGAGGGTGACTAACGGTCAATTCTTTCCCGATCATCGACTTCAAGTCGATGTTTGCCGCGGCCTGCTCCGGCATAACCGACGCAAGCGGTATGCAACAGTCGAGGGTGTACGTATATATCTGGGAGAGCGCTTCCTCTCCCAGGATGGCTCGCAAGAGCAACGCGGGCTCACCCGTGGATGTGCGTGGCAGTGCCGCACCATGCATGGTTACAGTGCGGGGCAAGGATTTCAGCACGACGCAAAACCTCGGAAAATAGACATTGATCTGCAACTCACACCACTAACGGCACCGCGAAGCCGCAATGGCAATTCCGATAATCCATGCTGAAGTGCTATTCATCTTTTGCCCATTCAGCAATCAATTCAGCCGGAATCGCCTTCACCGCTTCTACATAGCGCTTACCGACAAACTGCTCGGCACGAAATAACAGAATTGGAATCGGACTGCTGGGTTCATGTCTTTCGAACCAGTGTCGTGCGTCGCGAATAGATTGCAATGCCGCGTCGCGGCCCGATAAGGTTCGTCCAGCCACACCGCTTTGCGCCTCCTGCTGCGGCGATTCGGGCGTGGCGGCATCGAGTGCGGCCGTGGCTGGCACCCCGTCGAACTCAGGTGAGGCGATCTCGCCTTCCAACAGGGATACCGCATGCGCGGCATCGGAACCTTCACCCACCACACGCTCGAGCATGCGCGTCAATGCAGCGAGATCCGCCGCGAACTCGCCGAGCCTTTCCCGATTCCACGTGTCGATCACGTCAAGACTTTCAAGCGCCGCGTCGAAGCCCGCCATCAAAGCGGGCTGCTGAACGCGCACATCCTCAAGCTGCCGCGTCACAGACTCCACCGATAGCGCATCGCTCGGGCGCGGCTGGGCAAACGCACGCTCCACGTCGCGCACCTGCAAACGCGTGGCTGACGAGCGCGCCAGCGCGATATCGCGCACGTCCGATAGCAGCCCGTCCGTATCGGTCAATGCCTGGAGCGCGTTCATGCGAATTTCAAGCGCCGCGTCTTTATCGTCATCCACGCCGGGTTGCGGGTGGACGGTGTCGGCAAAGACCGTCAACCACGAAGCGAGCAAACCCAGCCCTTCGGCCAATCCTGGCGCCGCGCCTAAACGCGTGCGGCAACGTGTAAATAGCACGGCAAGCCGGATGTCCTTGCTGCGCATCATGAGCCGTCGGCAATCGCGCTCGACGTCGCTCCAGTTGATCGGCTCCGGTGAGCCTACGAAGTCGCCATACTGCGCATCCATTTTTGCCGCCACCTGGGCCGATAACACCACGAATTCCGGATCGTATTCGAGGTCTACGCCGCAGGGAGCGGACGGGTCGACCGGCGTCATCCAGTCGTGCGACGGTTTGTGCTGGGCCGTCGAATTGCGTTTCGTGCTCATGCCACCCCCTGAACGGCGTTACGCCGCATTGCGTCCGGATTGAATCGCGCACCGCACTTGACGTACTCCTCGGGCTCGAAAAGCATGCCGGTAATCGGTTTGCCGTCGGACGACCGGCCGAGCCATCCTGACCACCCTAACTGTTGCTCGCCACCCAGCACCGCGGGTGGCGCGCTCTCTGCCTTGATGCGCAATTCCAGCTCCCACTGGAACTCCCGGCCGACGAAACTGCGCACCCAATCCACGAGTTCGGGCAACGCAGCGCCACGCGGCGTGAAACGCAGGTATTCGTCCAGGTGAACAGGCCCGATCACCACCCTGAAGTGATACTGCCGATCCGGGGCCAACTCGCCGAGCATGGCACCCTCACCCATGACCGAGGCCGCGCTGGGTTCACCGAGATGCGTCTGTTCTTCGCGCGTTACATTGACCCAATGAAACTGGTACTCAGCGATGCGGACCGGCACGCCGAAATACTGTTCGAGCGTCATGCGCAACCCATCGGGATCGCGCGCCTCGCGCACGAGGTTGGCCGATGCGGCCAACTGCGCATGCGGTGGCAGCGCACGGCCGGCGATCTCGTCGAGGTCTTGCCCCGTCCAACTGGCGATATAGAACGAGAACTTCTCGTCGTCGGCTCGATCGAGCCCTGCCGCGGCCTGCGCCGATGCCCACGCCCGATACAGCAGCGCGAGATACCGGTGATGAAAGATGTCGAGAAAATTGCTCAACGTCCGGTCGCCCCGGTTTTCCTCCCGCTCTCGAGCAATCTCGGTCACATGGCTAGGTAGCGGCCCGTTTGGCCCGAGCGAGCCGAGACCGAACAGACGCACATGCAGGCGTCCATCGAGCTCGCCGACACTGGCGATTTCGCGCGGGGCGAACGCGAGGCTCGGCTGCTGTCCCAGACGAAACGGCTCGGCCCGCGGGCGCGCGGCGGTGCCGACGGGTTCGATGCGAGGATCCGCGCCGATGCGCCGCATCAGCGACAAAAACCCGTAACGCCACGGCGTGGTCCGCAGGCCTTCGATCATCTCGGGAGAGAGCGTCGATTCGCGCTGCAACGGCGTGTCGAAGCTGCGCTCCATTACGCCACGCCTCGCGTACCCATGCGCACGGGCCAGCGCATGATGCAGCCGCGCTGCATCGAATGCAATTCGGTCTGCGTGAACGAATTGATCGATACATGCCGCGCCAGATAATGTTCGAGGATTAGCCCCAACAGGTAGGGGCTGGTGCCTGAGAACCCCGTCTCGTCGACGGTCAGCTGACATTCAATGCCGCGCCCGAACACGAGCGGACCATTGCCCGGAAGCTTGCGCGTCACGGAACGGGTCCTCACGCCCAACAGGCTCTCGACCTGACGCTGGTGCTCAGTGTCTTCGCTGCTCAGAAAGAGCCGCAGCATGTCGCGCAAGCCCTGGCCGCCGGGACGATGATCGACGTCCTCGAGCGGCAAATAGTTGAAGTTCAATTGCCGGATCAATCGCCACGCGGTCTCGCCTTCCGCATAAGGTGGCCGCGGCGCGCTCGGTGGGCGAATCAGACCGATGCTTGCAACCGGTTCGCCGCTTTCCAGCTGCATGAAATCGTTCACGCCGTTGCGCGGCACGAGGAGAGGCAAATCACGGTTGGTCAGCCACGCATCCGCGGACAGATAGCGAATGCCATCATGATATGGCGCTGCCCGCTGATCCACGAGCGAGACAAACGTCTCGGTGCCGACATAGGCCGTACGCGTGCCATAGCGTCGCGACGTATCCGAAGGCAGACGTCGCTCGCGGCGCACCGAGAAGTATTGGCCGTGATTGCCTTCGTCGTTGTTCAGTGTCTGATAGAGCGGCCGGAATTCGAACTTCGCCGAGCTCTTTCCTACTTGGGCATGCAGCGCCTCAACCGAGAACACTTCGTAGTCGAGCGGTGCCTGACGTTTGGGCACCAGATGAAACTCCGTGCTCGCCTCCGCCAGTTCGATACGTTCCAGTCTTTGCGGGAACAGATTGATAACCGGCGTGCAAAAGAGCGCGAAGCGTGATGCGTCGACGAGGCTGGCGAGCCGATCCGGCGCGCGGTCGAGCAGCACCACGATCTCGGCTTCTTCGCCCTCAGCTTTTTTCAGGCCATCCTGAAGACCCGTGAGCGTGAAGAAGTAGAAGCGACTCGGGCACGCGAAATACTCCTGCAGGAGATTGTGTCCGTGAAACTTCGACCATGTGAGCGGCAACATGCCTTGATCGAGATCGAGCCCTTCGTGAACGACGGCCTTTGACGTCACTGCCGCGAAGGGACGATTCGGTGCGTTGAACTTACCCGGCTCGCCAACGACCGACGCAATGCCCGCCGTATGCACGAGCTCGAACAGGTTTGATGCAACCTGCTCATCGCCCGCTAGATAGACGGGCAGGCGATCCAGATTTCCGATCGAGGCAATCTTCTCCTGGTTCGTGGTTCGAATGCGCAGCCTTAGTGCGCCGCACACTTGCGAATGCGCCGGGACATAGCGCTCGATTCCTGGAATGTCGGGAGGAACGCCCGTGAACCTCGCACTGGCGATTTCCAGCGGATACAATACGACATCCTGCGTAGTACGAAACGTGCATGACGTATGCTCGTTACCGGGCGTAGGTGTCTTGAGTCTCCTCCCTCGCTGCAAACAAAAACCGTCCGTCAGATCGCCTTTCGTGTGAGCCGGATAAAACTGCGCCACGGCCATTGATGGCGTGGGCGCAACGTAGTTCGGGTAAGTGACTTCGAGCAGGCGTTGCGTAAAGCGCGGAAACTCGGCGTCGAGCTTGAGTCGCATGCGCGCGGCCATAAAGCAGAACGACTCGATTAAGCGCTCGACATAGGGATCGGTCATCTCACCCGCCTGAAGGCCCAGGCGCCGCGCGATCTTCGGGTGCGCCTGCGCGAACTCACCCGCGCTCTCGCGCAGGTAAATCAATTCCTGGTTGTAGTATTCGAGTAGTCGCGGGTCCATGCGAGCGCTTCAGCTCCGTTGATGTCCTGGTTCAGATACGCTTTAGATCCGTATGCAAGCGGCTCGACTCCAGATCGAGCGAGCTTTGCACCATGAATTCGAGTGGATACGGCTCCATGCGGACCATCCCATGAATTTCGAAGGCCACCTGGCTGTGACGGCCTTGACGATCACTGTCGCTGCGTGGAACCACCCGAAGCGACTCGGGTATCAGCCGCGGCTCGAATCGCTCGATCGCGTCCTTGATTGTTCTTTCGATATCGGACCACTTGCGCGAGGCCATGAACGCGCCCGCAAGAGGCGGCACGCCAAAATTCACCGTCGATACCTCCACGAGCGGATAGCGCTTGCGGTCGATGAGATCGCCCAGATTGGTCGCATTCAACAGATAGGCCAGATCGCGTTGGATGATGTCGCGCAACTGGGTACGCGTGACGGCATATTCGCCAGGCACTTCGGTCTGCCGATGCGGTGCATCGTCGCGCAGACGGTCAAACAGTGTCGGCAGCAAGTAGCTGTCGGCACGGCGCGGTGAGCCTGCCGCGTGTTTAGCGCGATTGGGTTGAGTTGATTGCGTCATGCTCGATCCTGCATACCGGACGCACACGTCGGCGTCTGCGACGCGTCACTTCGCGCACGAGACCGCGGCACGCATGGCTTGGCCCGCTGCTGAGCCACCACATCCCGCTCGAAGATCGATAAAACTTTCATGTTGTCGTGCGCGATCGCTTTGATATCCGTCAATACACAACGGACAACTAATCTTATAAGTAGCCCAAAAAAATCCGACGCATTAGCTCACGATCCATTTGTATTTGTCAATCCTTAATATCTGTCAAAAAACATTGATTTCTATTCAAATAAAATATCTGTCACAAAACATCGATTCATCAAAGGGAAATGTCTTAGAATTTTCCTACGCATGCGAGTTATTTAAGAATTTTCTAGTGCATGGCACGCTGGCGTCTCAGAGTCTACTGGGTTAGCATTCGTCGATGCAACGAGCACAGGTAAATAGCCACGATGTCTCGCCAAGGCATTTCTCTCGAAACTTAGTTTTGCCATTTTTTCGGCATTGAATGCCACGATCGCGTTCTGTAAACCATGAAACGGTATGAACGCATTCGCTGATCGGCTTGAGCGCTTCCGGCTGCCCGATCGCGCGCGCCGCGAGCGTGCTGAACCAGGCGCGTTCGCCTTCCGATACCATGTCGGCTGCCCGCGCCACCCCGCGCGCGGCGCAAAGCTTTGCATTTTCCCGCACCGACAAAGAACATGAACATGATCGACCACCCCGCTCGCCGCTCCTTCTGGCAGCGGACCTTGTCGCGGGATCTCAACGACCCTCGCCTGACAGCCGCCGCGCGCGTGTGGGTTCCGATCCTCTTCGGCCTGTGGTCGCTCTTCCTCGGACAGGACCGCAATTGGGACGGGTTCAACTATCACCAGTACAACGGCTTCGCGTTTTTGAACGACAAGCTGCATACCGACTTCGCACCAGCCGGCATGCAGAGCTACTTCAATCCGATGCTCGACGTCTTCTACTACGCATTGAACCGGGCATTTGCCGCGCCACTGGTAGGATTCATCATCGGTACGCTGCATGGCCTCAATTTCGTGCTGCTGCTGTCGATCATCCGGCGAACCCTGCCGGAGCTTGCGCCCGAAGACGCGAACCGCACGCCGTTACTGCTTGCCGCAGCGGGCATCCTGACAGCGAATTTTCTGTCCGGCTTCGGCAATTCCATGGGCGACGACACGACCACGCTGTTCGTGCTCGCCTCGCTCGTTCTCGTCCTGCATCTGTGGGACAGGTTGGCAACGTGGTCGGCGGCCACCGCGGCGGCGCTGGTCGGCACCGGCCTGATCGCCGGCCTTGGCATGGGCCTCAAGCTGACCAACGCGCCGTTTGCCGTCGCACTCTGCGCGGGGTTGCTGCTATTGCCGGCCACGCCGTTCGCACGAGTGCGCGCAGCGTTCCTGTTCGGCGTGGGCGCCCTCGCCGGCCTGCTGGCCGCGGGCGGCTACTGGATGGCGGTGATGTGGCACACGTTCGGCAACCCGTTCTTTCCACAATTCAGCTCGATCTTCCCCAATCCGCTCACTCCGCCGAGCGGCGTCGCGGATCAATCGTGGCTGCCGAAAAACGCACGCGAATACATTCTCTGGCCCTTCGTCTTTGCATTCGATTCGAAGCGGGTCGGACAAGCGCGCCTGCATCAGATCATCTGGCCTGTGGTGTACGTGCTTTTTTTCACGCTGGCCGCAACGCGGATCGCGGAACGGGTGCGTGGCCGGACCCGAACGCGGCGATTGAATTCGCGAGCGGTATACGTCATGACCTTCGTGGCGCTGGGCTACTTTCTCTGGATGATTCTGTTCAGCATCTACCGCTACGTTGTTCCAATCGAAACGCTCACGCCACTCGTCGCGTATCTGCTGCTTAAGCGGCTTCTGCCGTACCTGACGGCGCGGCACGTCGCCGCGTGGCTGCTCTCTATCACGACGTTGGTTGTCGTGGCCGGAGGTGTCGAAACCTGGGGGCACGAGCACTGGGCAAGAGCGGCCTACCGTGCCGAAGTGCCCCTCCTGGCTAGCCCGCAAAACACGACGGCGGTGATCGTCGGCGGGGATCCGCCGTGGGGTTGGATCGTGCAGTTCTTTCCCGTGTCGGTGGCGTTCACGCAAATCGACGGCAGCTTTCCATTCTCGCCGCAATTCGATCGGCACATCGCGGACATGGTGCGTTCTCGCGGCGGTCCTGCCTATGCAATCATCGCGGCCCGCTATAACTGGCGCGTCGACAACGTAGCGAAGATGGATCGGTTCGCAAACGCAATCGGCCTGACAAACGGCATGAAGGGCTGCGGCACGATGCAAGCCGCGATCACCCACCTGCACCTTCATGCGAGCCTGCAATGGACCCCCAACGCCGCCGACAAGCGCATGTGCCGGCTCGACGTCCGGCACGACGACGAACGCGATGTGGCCGCGGAGAATGCGCAGCTAGTCGAACAGACGCGGCCCACGTTGGAGCGGCATGGCTTCACCATCGATGCCAGCTCCTGCACCACGTACCGGGCCTACGTCGGCCAAGGCGTCTTTCCTTACCAATGGTGCCGCATCACACAGCGCTAAATCCGCGTGGCCCGGCGCGCAGCGCCACGGGCCGGCCATAGCAATTTCCTTCAATACAGCCACCACCCTCGCCCGATACCTTTGAGCGTCGCAGATCCTGCGCACTTCCGTATCGAGGCATCCGATGACCGCTTTACTCTCCATGGCCGCGTTCGCGCTGGCCTGTTCCATTTCTCCCGGCCCGGTGAATGTCGTCGCGCTCAGCGCCGGCGCGCAACACGGGCTGGCCGCGAGCATGCGGCATGTTACCGGCGCGACCGTCGGTTTCACTGTGCTGCTTCTGTTGATCGGCCTGGGCCTGCATGAACTGCTTGCCCATTTCCCCGACCTGATCACCATTGTCAAATGGGCGGGCGTGGGCTTCTTGCTCTACATGGCCTACACGCTCGCCGCCGACGATGGTCAACTCGGCGCGAACAAGCCGGCGCGCGGACCGTCGTTCGCCTATGGCGCGGCCATGCAATGGCTCAACCCGAAAGCCTGGCTCGCATCGCTGGCCGGCATGGGCGCGTATGCGGCCGACGGCGACGGCAAGCTCATCTGGCAACTCACCGCGGTGTACTTCGTGATCTGCTATCTATCGATTGCCAGTTGGGCATACGCCGGCACGTTCCTGCGCAAATACTTGCGGCAACCGCAGCGGGTGAGGTCTTTCAATCGCGTGATGGCGGCGCTCCTCGCGGCAAGCGCGCTGTATCTGCTCGCAGCCTGACGCACTGCGCCACTGCGGCTTCAACTCCGATATTGGCCCGGCGTCGCCGCGACTAGCCGCTTGAAGATTCTCTGCAAGTGCGCCTGGTCCGCGAAACCGGCGTCGAGCGCGACGTCCGCGATCAAACGACCGCGCCTGAGTTGCGCGCGGCTGTACTGAATACGCCGGTTGATCAGGTAAGCGTGCGGCGTCATGCCGTAGCGTTGCTTGAACGCGCGGATCAGATGCGACGCGGACAGACCGGCCGCCTCGCAAATGTCGTCCAGTCTCAGCGAACGCGTGCAGTTTTCAGCGATGAATTCCGCCGCGCGCGCCAATTGGCGGCTCGCGTCGTAATCCGGCAAGAGCGCCGGATTCAGCTTGTCTTGCACATCGGAGAAGAAGATGATGGCCGCGCTTTCCTTGCGCAACATATCAGTGTCACTATCGACGAGAATCGCGTGCAGCCGGTTCAAGCCGCCGAACAATGCCGCGTCCGTGGACAGGGTCTGCGAGAACGCGCGAAATGCGTGATTCTCGCTGAAACCCAGCTGGTGTTGCAGACCGGTGAGCCATGCCACATCGATATGCATCATGCGATACGACCAGCGCTCGCCGGCAACCGGATTGCAGGCATGCACGTCGTCCGGGTTCATCATGACGACCGCGCCCGCGCCGATCCACTCACGCGTGTGGCGATTCAGATAGACGCTGCGTCCGCCGATAACGGCGCCGATGGAGAACGTTTCGTGAGAGTGTTTGGCGTAACAGACTTCGCGGCCATCTTCGATGGAGCGCACCTCGATGAACGGCAACGCGTCATTGCGCCAGAATCGCGGCGCCGAAGCGCTTTTCGCGTGAATTGCCGCTTGCGTGATCCCGCTCATCTGTGCGCTCTCCGATATTTGCATAGGCCTTGCCGCAGCAGGGCCTATGTATCGTAGCCGCCAAACGCATCGTCAACAAGCTGACTCACGAACCGGATGAACAGCGCGGCACAACGGAAACGCGACAGATTACTTCGCCGTCACGTCGATATTGCCGAGATACTTGGTAGCCAGCGTCTTCACCGTGCCGTCGGCCTGCACCTTCGCGATCGCGGCATTCAGGCGATCACGCAATGCCGTATCGCCCTTGCGAATCCCGTAGGCAATGCCGCTGCCGAGAATCTTGTCGTCGCGCACCGGCTCGCCGACAAACGCGTAGCCTTTGCCGTTCGGCTTCGACAGAAAGCCTGTCTGTCCGGCCGGCGCCAGCACCAGCGTCGCGTCGAGACGGCCCGCCACCAGATCCGCATAAACCTGGTTCTGGTCCTGATACGGCACGACCGTCACGCCCGCCGGTTCCCAATGGGCCTTCGCAAAAGTTTCCTGAATCGACGATTGCAGCACGCCCACGCGTTTGCCCTTCAGCGAGGCCGCGGTCGGCAGCAAACCGCTGTCGCCCTTCGCGATCAACTGCGTCGGTACGCGGTACACGACAGTGGTGAAATCGATCGTCTGCCGGCGTTGTTCGGTCGCGTTCATCGCCGAATTGATCGCGTCGAACTTGCGGCCCTGCAGCGCGGGAATCAGCCCGTCGAACGAGGTCTCGACCCATTTGCACGTCATATGCGCAGCGGCGCAGACCGCGTTGCCGACGTCGATGTCCAGACCCTGCAACTCACCGTTCGGGCCCTTCGATTCGAACGGCGGATACTGCGCTTCGAGGCCGAAACGCAGCGTCGAGGTCTCGGCAGCGTTCACGGCAGACGACGCCGCAAGCGACGCGAATGCGCAGGCCAGCGCCAATAGAGGCTTGAGCAATTTCATAGCAGGTCCCTTTCCCTTCGATTTATTGTCACGCCGCTCCGCGGCGCGCTGATACGTGTCGGCGCGACGATCATACTGCGGTCAAAAATGCCGCCGTCGCGCGCGGTCGCTACTCACCTGGTCAGATCTCGCACAGACGGCGCGCGCCTTCGATCAAGGTCGCATCGTCCTTCGAGAAACTCAGGCGGATCAAGCCGGAGTCCGTACCATCGGTATAGAACGCCGACAGCGGAATCGTCGCAACCCGGGCGTCGCGAATCAGGCGCAGCACGAAATCGCTGTCGCTTTCCTCGGAGAAGCCGCGAAAACGCGCGAGCATGAAGAAGCTCCCTTCGCTCGGCAGCAACTCGAAGCGTGAATCGCGCAGTGCATCCGTCAGCAGATCGCGCTTCTTCTGATAGAACGCGGACAAACCGAGGTAGCTCTCGCGATTGGCCAATGCGTCGACGAACGCGTATTGCATCGGTGTATCGGCAGAAAACACCATGAACTGATGGACTTTGCGAATCTCGTCCATCAGCGCGGCGGGCGCGAGGCAATAGCCGACGCGCCAGCCGGTCACGTGATACGACTTGCCGAATGACGAGACGATAACGCTGCGCTCCGCGAGTTCGGAATGGCACGCCATGCTCTGATGTTTCGCGCCGTCGAACACCACGTGTTCGTAGACCTCGTCGGCGAGAATCACGATATCGGTATTGCGCGTAATGGCCTTCAGGCGCTCGACGTCCGCTTCGCTGAACACGGTGGCGGTCGGATTGTGCGGCGTGTTGATGATGATCATGCGGGTCTTCGGCGTGATCGCCGCGGCGACCTCGTCCCAGTCCACGCGGAAGTCGCTCATGGAGAGTTTGATCGGCACAGGCGTGGCGCCTTGCAGGCGGACGATCGGGCCATAGCTGTCGAACGAAGGCTCGAAGTAGATCACCTCGTCGCCCGGATGCACCAATGCGCTGATGGTCGAATACAGCCCTTCGCTCGCGCTCGCGATCACGGTCACTTCGCTCGCCGGGTTGTAGCGCACGCCGTACAGCGTGGCGACCTTGTCGGCTAGCGCTTCGCGCAACGCGGCGATGCCGGCCATCGGCGCGTACTGGTTATGACCGGCGCGCATGGCCTGGGCGACGCCATCGATCAGTTTGGCGTCCGGCGCGAAATTCGGCGCGCCTTGCGACAGGTTCAGCGCATCGTGCTGCGCGGCCAGTTGACCGATCACGGTAAAAATCGTCGTGCCCACATCAGGCAACTTCGAGCGGGCTTGTGTGGCGCTCTGCATAAGGCTTTCTCCCTTTCTCCAACCGGCAGCGGATTCACGGACGGCCAGCTGCGCGGCGGTCCCTTCTGGTTTGGTGATTAGGCATCAGCCAAAGAACCGTCACAATCGAAACTTTGTCATGCGCCGCATGCGTTTACGTCATGGCTGACGCGAACTCGCGCCGCCGCGGGCGAAGCCTGTCAGATCGGTGCTTTCGGGGAAGAAACGAGGCCGCGTGGAGAACGCGTGAAACTGCGGAGGTATGACGTAATGTGATGCGCCCGGCCACGAGCGGAGCGCTCGCGGCCGGCCTTGCCCTAGGCGTCGACCATCAGGCGTCGTCCATCAGGCGCACTTTGACCTTCTTGCCCTTCACCTTGCCGGCGCTGAGCTTGCGCAACGCTTCGCGCGCGATACTGCGCTCCACCGCCACGTAGGTGGACATTTCCGTCACGTTGATCTTGCCGATCTGCGAGCCGGCGAAACCTGCCTCGCCGGTCAGCGCGCCGAGCACGTCGCCGGGACGGATCTTTTCCTTGCGTCCGCCGAGAATCTGCAGCGTTTCCATGGGCGGCAACAGTCGCTCATTGCTCGCCGCTGTCAGTTCGGAAAGCTTGTGCCACTCGACCTCGCGCTTTTGCGCCTGTTCGAGACTGCCGACGCGGCCCATCTCGTTCATGCTCGCGAGACTCAGCGCCCAGCCTTCCTGATCGGCGCGGCCCGTGCGGCCGATGCGGTGCACGTGTACTTCCGGATCCGGCGTCACGTCCACGTTGATCACCGCTTCGAGCTGCGCGATGTCGAGCCCGCGTGCGGCGACATCTGTCGCTACCAGCACCGAGCAACTGCGATTGGCGAACTGGATCAGCACCTGATCGCGTTCACGCTGGTCGAGTTCGCCATGCAGCGCGAGCGCATGAAATCCTTGCGCGCGCAGCACGTCGAGCAGATCGCGGCATTGCTGCTTGGTATTGCAGAACGCCAGCGTGCTCACCGGGCGATAGTGGTTCAGCAGCAGGCCGACCGCGTGCAGACGCCCGTCTTCGGTCACTTCATAGAAGCGCTGACGGATCTTGGTGTTGTCATGCCGCTCGGCGAGTTTGACTTCTTTCGGATTACGCAGGAATTGCTGGCTCAGTTTGACGATGCCTTCGGGATACGTCGCCGAGAACAGCAGCGTTTGCCGTTCTTTCGGGCACTGCTTCACGACGGTGGCGATATCGTCGAAGAAACCCATGTCGAGCATGCGGTCCGCTTCGTCGAGCACCAGCGTGTTGAGCGACTGCAGTTGCAGGCTGCCGCGCTCCAGGTGATCCATGATGCGGCCCGGCGTGCCGACCACGATGTGCGCACCGTGTTCGAGGCTGGCCGTTTGCGGACGCATCGGCGTGCCGCCGCACAACGTCAGCACCTTGATGTTTTCTTCGGCGCGCGCGAGGCGGCGAATTTCCTGCGTGACCTGATCGGCGAGCTCGCGCGTCGGACACAGCACCATCGCCTGCACGGCGAAGTTGCGCGTGTCGAGGCGCGCCAGCAGCGCCAGCGAAAACGCCGCGGTCTTGCCGCTGCCGGTTTTCGCCTGGGCGATCAGATCGTTGCCGGCGAGCGCGATGGGCAGGCTCGCGGCCTGAATCGGCGTCATCTCGACGTAGCCGAGCTGCGTCAGGTTGGCGAGCGTGGCGGGCGGCAGCGGGAGCTGGCTAAACGGCGCGCCCGCGGGAGTGGGACTGTTCATAGGTGTGATGGCTCGGAATCGGCTGGAACGTCTGGAAACGGCTGAAAGCGGCTGAAAGCGGCTGGAATCCGCTGGAAGCGGCAAGAGGCTGCAAGCGCGGCAAAAAGGCTGCCGCGGGCAAACCTATTCGGCCATGGGACCGGCGGCGGGACGGCCTTCGATCTGCTCGTACAGCACCGAGCCGTCGTCGCCGTCGAAACGCTCGACGTAATTGCGCGCGCCGCACATCGGGCAACGGAACAGGAGGCCCTGTCCTTCGTTCTTGATGACGACGTCCGATTGTTCCCACTGCGCTTCGCAGGATTGGTTTCTACAGGTAAACACGTTGCTTCTCCAACTGATTCGATTGTTGATCTGGCGGACCGCTTGAATGGCCCGGCCGTGAATGGGTGGCCGCTGTCGAGCTGACGACGGCTGAAGCACATCAACCCAGATGCGTATGCCGCGCACGCGGCGCGCTCACATCCATTTCGTTGAGACCCTGCACGATGCCGCAGTCTTCCACGGCCTGTTCGCCATGGCATTGCTCGCGCAGCGTGGTCAGTTGCACTTTCAACTGCTTCAGTTCTTCGATACGGGTGTCGACGTGCGCGATGTGCTCGTCGATCAAGGCATTGATGCCGCCGCAGCCGGTGGCCGGTGCGTCGGTCAGGCGCAGCAACGCACGGATTTCGTCGTGCGTCATGTCGAGCGCGCGGCAATTACGGATGAAACGCAACCGTTCGACGTGCTTCGCCGTATAACTGCGGTAATTGGCCTCGGTGCGCTCCGCTTCCGGCAACAGGCTCTCTTTTTCGTAGAAGCGGATGGTTTCGGTCGTGCAATGGGCGATTTTCGCCAATTCGCCGATTTTCATGGACCCTCCGGAAGGCGGCCTTGACCTTGTAGTGGCTTCAAGGTGTTTACTAGACCACAAATCGAACCAGGAAGCCACCATGCCTCACGCCAACCCCGCCGAAGCCGACCGCCCGCAACCGGCGAAAGCCTGTACCGACAGGCACGACGGCCATGCTCATGCGCATGAACCGGCTCATGGTCAGGACGCGAGCTGCTGCCACGGCCATCACGAGCACGACCACGACCACGCCAAGGACGACCACGGCCACGACCACGCTCACAGTCACGCCGACGCGGCTTGTTGCGCGACCGCGGCAACCGTGTCCGCCCCGCTCCCGCTGCCCCGATCCGAAGCCGTCGGCAGCGACATGCGCACCGCCATCCGCATCATGCAGATGGATTGCCCGACCGAGGAAGCGCTGATCCGCAAGAAATTCAGCCGCATGCCGCACGTGCGCAGCATGGACTTCAACCTGATGCAGCGGGTCTTGACGGTCGTGCACGCGCCCGAGGCGCTCGAATCGATCCTCGCCGCGCTTCGCTCGCTCGATTTCACGCCGGAGCTGGCGGACCCCGCTGCGCACGCCGCGCCCACCGCCGCTCCGCACGCACCGCCCAAGCCGTGGTGGCCGCTGGCGCTCGCCGGCGTGGCTGCGGCCGGCTCAGAGGCCGCCAGCTGGCTTCATGCGCCTGCCTGGCTGCCAGCGGGTCTGGCGACCCTCGCCATCCTCTCCTGCGGCCTCACGACGTACAGGAAGGGCTGGCTTGCGATTCGCAACGGCAACCTGAACATCAACGCGCTGATGAGCATCGCGGTGACCGGCGCGCTGATCCTGCGGCAATGGCCGGAAGCCGCGATGGTGATGGTGCTCTTCACCATCGCCGAACTGATCGAGGCGAAGTCGCTCGATCGTGCCCGCAATGCGATCCAGGGCCTCATGCAGCTCACGCCCGCTCAGGCCAGCGTGCAGCAGCCCGATGGCAGCTGGCGCGCAACCGACCTCGAGGCGATTGCGCCCGGTGCGGTGGTTCGCGTGAAACCGGGCGAGCGGATCGCGCTCGACGGCGAAATCGTGGCGGGCCGCTCGAGTGTGAATCAGGCGCTGATCACCGGCGAAAGCCTGCCGGTCGACAAGGCAGAGGGCGACGCGGTGTTCGCCGGCATGATCAATCAGGCCGGCTCGTTCGACTACCGCGTCAGCGCCGCCGCCAGCAACACCACGCTCGCGCGCATCATCCATGCCGTCGAAGAAGCCCAGGCCACCAAGGCGCCGACGCAACGCTTCGTCGACCAGTTCGCCCGCGTGTATACGCCGATCGTGTTCGCCGTCGCGCTCGCCGTGGCCATCGTGCCGCCGCTGCTCATCGACGGATCGTGGCAAGCATGGATCTACAAGGCGCTGGTGATGCTGGTGATTGCCTGCCCGTGCGCGCTCGTGATCTCGACGCCGGTGACCATTGTCAGCGGTCTGGCCGCCGCTGCCCGCAAAGGCATTCTGATCAAGGGCGGCGCCTACCTCGAACAGGGCCGCAAGCTGACCCGGCTCGCGCTCGACAAAACCGGCACGATCACCCACGGCAAGCCCGTGCAAACCGAGTTCGAGCGACTTGCCGAGGTCGACGCCGTCCGTTGCCGCACGCTTGCGGCAAGCCTCGCGGGACGTTCCGACCATCCCGTATCGATGGCGCTCGCGGCGGCGGCGCAAGCCGACGGCGTGCCCCATCTGACGGTCGACGCCTTCGAAGCGCTCGCGGGACGCGGCGTGCGCGGCGAGATCGACGGCTTGCCGTACTGGCTCGGCAATCACCGGCTCGTTGAAGAACTCGGACGCTGTTCGGCGTCGCTCGAGGCACGGCTCGACGCGCTCGAACGCCAGGGCAAAACCGTCGTGATGCTGGTGGACGCTGAACGCGTGCTCGCCCTGTTCGCGGTCGCCGATACGGTGAAGGAGACGAGCCGCGCCGCCATCGCCGACTTGCATCGCCTCGGCGTGAGCACGGCGATGCTCACCGGCGACAACCCGCACACCGCCGACGCGATCGCGCAGCAGGTCGGCATCGACGAAGCGCGCGGCAATCAGTTGCCGGCAGACAAGCTCGACGCGATCGCGCAGTGGTCCAAGGAGCGCGCGACTGTCGGCATGGTCGGCGACGGCATCAACGATGCGCCCGCGCTGGCACGCGCGGACATCGGCTTCGCGATGGGTGCGATGGGCACCGACACGGCGATAGAGACCGCCGACGTCGCGTTGATGGACGACGACCTCCGCAAGATTCCGTCGTTCATTCGGCTGTCGAAGGCGACGCATGCGGTGCTGGTGCAGAACATCACGCTCGCTTTGGGTATCAAGAGCGTGTTCCTCGCGTTGACCGTGATCGGTCTCGGCACGATGTGGATGGCCGTATTCGCCGATGTGGGCGCGAGCCTGCTGGTGGTCGCGAACGGGTTGCGGCTATTGCGCAAGTGACGCTGTCGCGAGCTTTGCGGCCTGACGCGCGGCGCGGCGTACCGCGATTGCGCCCGGCCGGATCAGTGCGCCGACGCGATCGCGTCCGCCGCGCCGGCCATATCGTCGCGAGCGCCGAGCGCGGCCTTCAGTGTTTCCGAGGGCCGCATGCCGAAGAGCTTCCGGTAATCGGTCGCGAACTGGCTCAAATGCCAGAAGCCCCACGCCGCCGCGACGTCCTGCACCGAGCGTGATTCGCGCGACGCATTCGACAGATCGCGCCGCGCGCCATTCAGGCGAATCGCGCGCAGATACGTGGCGGGGGCCATGCCGAGCACGTCCTGAAAGCAGTACTGCAGCGTGCGCCGGCTCACATGCAACTGCTCGCACAACTCCGGCACGCTCACCGCGCGGTCGCGATTGACCAGCACATAGTCGCGCGCTTCCGATACGATCGACTGACGGCGCGGACGCGCCGGCATCGCAACCGGCTCCGAAACGGGCAATGCGCCCACGTCGAACAGTGAAGCCAGTACCGAGGCCTGCAAATTGTTGCGAGCCACCGAAGAGAGCGGCGTGCCGCGCGCCGCGCCGTCGTCGAGCAACTGGCGCAGCGTGGCGCACAACTGCTGCTTGCGCGCCATGCCGAGCGCCACCGCCTGCGTGTTCGGCACAGGGTCGGCGAGACCGACGCGCTCCACTTGCGCCGCGTAGCGGCGCAGCACTTCGCCTTTCACCACCACGCCGAAAATCTCGTAGCCCGCCGACGTCAGCAGTTCGAATTCGATCCCGCCCGGACGAAACGCGAGCGCGTCGCCGCCGATCACCTGCGCGTCGATGCGCCCCGAACCCGCCGGGCAAGTCGGAATGCCGAACCAGTAGGCGTCCTTCTGCACTTCGCAGGTTTGCCGCAGCGTATGGCTGGTCGTTTCGACGAACACCTGCATGTGGTCGAGACACAACTCCGTCAGGCCGCCGACAAAACACCCGGCCGTCAGCTGGTCGTAGATCTGGCTCCAGCCATGAAGATTGCGCGCCTGCTCGTCCGCATCATGGGCGACCCGGGTCTGCACGCAGAAGCTCGGCTGCGGCGTGAGTGTCGAAGCTGGCAGATTGTCACCGAAAGTGTGAATCGTCATACCGGATCTGCGCAAACGGAAGAGAGGGGTGACAGGGAAAGGCAATTCCCATGCCGAACGCCTCCGGCACCCTGCCCACCCGAATCGTACGTCACCTGCCCAGCCCACTGTTCAATGGATGAACAGCAGGGCGCGCATTGCTCAGAAATGTGACGCTCGCTGGACGCCGATGGAACAACTTTGCGCGCGGTTCCGTGCGCAAGTGCCTGCCGCGTGTGCACGCATCACCAGCGCGGTGCATTGGCACGCTTCTGGCTCTAGCCTGTCGCGGCCAAGCGAAATATCGCGCCGAATATAGCCCATTCCAACATGTGAGGAGCACACAGATGAATCATGCAGAGATGCAATTTCTGACCACCGAATTCCCGTACAAAAAGCAGTATGCGAACTTTATCGGCGGCGAATGGGTGAAGCCCGTCGGCGGCGAGTACTTCGACAATGTGTCGCCGATCACCGGCGAGCCGTTTACGTCGATTCCGCGTTCGCGCGAAGCCGACATCGAACTCGCACTCGACGCCGCGCATCGTGCGAAAACGGCGTGGGGCAAGACCTCGACCACCGATCGCGCGAATATCCTGAACCGCATTGCCGACCGGATGGAAGCGAACCTGCAACGTCTCGCCGTGGCCGAGACGATCGACAACGGCAAGCCGCTGCGCGAAACCATGGCCGCCGACATTCCGCTCGCCATCGATCACTTCCGCTATTTCGCCGGCGCCGTGCGTGCACAGGAAGGCTCGCTCTCGGAGATCGACCACGACACCGTGGCGTATCACTTTCATGAACCGCTCGGCGTGGTGGGCCAGATCATTCCGTGGAATTTCCCGATCCTGATGGCGGTGTGGAAGCTCGCGCCCGCGCTTGCCGCCGGCAACTGCGTGGTGCTCAAGCCGGCCGAGCAAACACCCGCTTCGATTCTCGTGCTGGTCGAACTGATTCAGGACCTGCTGCCCGCGGGCGTGCTGAACGTGGTGAATGGCTTCGGTCTCGAAGCCGGCAAACCGCTGGCATCGAGCAAGCGTATCGCCAAGATCGCGTTTACCGGTGAAACCACGACCGGCCGCCTGATCATGCAGTACGCAAGCCAGAACATCATTCCTGTCACGCTCGAACTCGGCGGCAAGAGTCCGAATATTTTCTTCGCCGACGTGATGGCTGAGGACGACAGCTATTTCGACAAGGCGCTCGAAGGCTTCGCGATGTTTGCGCTGAATCAGGGCGAAGTGTGCACCTGTCCGTCGCGCGTGTTGATCGATGAAAAGATTTACGACCGCTTCATGGAACGTGCTTTGAAGCGCGTCGCGGCGATTACGCAAGGGCATCCGCTCGATACCAAAACTATGATCGGCGCGCAGGCCTCGCAGGAACAACTGGAAAAGATCCTCTCGTATGTGGATCTCGGCAAACAGGAAGGCGCCGAGTGTCTGATTGGCGGCGAACGCAACACGCTTGGCGGTGAGTTGAGCAAAGGCTACTACGTGAAGCCGACGGTGTTTCGCGGCAACAACAAGATGCGCATCTTCCAGGAAGAGATCTTCGGGCCGGTGGTGTCGGTCACGACGTTCAAGACCGAAGAAGAAGCGCTCGAAATCGCCAACGATACGCTCTACGGTCTCGGCGCGGGCGTGTGGACGCGCGACGGCACGCGTGCCTATCGCTTCGGCCGGCAGATTCAGGCGGGCCGCGTATGGACCAACTGCTATCACGCCTATCCGGCACATGCGGCGTTCGGCGGCTACAAACAGTCCGGCATTGGCCGCGAGAATCACAAGATGATGCTCGACCACTATCAGCAGACCAAGAATCTGCTCGTCAGCTATAGCGACAAGCCGCTCGGTTTCTTCTAAGCGTCGTGCTCCTGTTCGAGCGGGCCGCGTGGTGCGGCTCGCTCTTTTTTTTCGCGAGGGCATGTGATGGCTGATGAGAAGGAAGTCGCCCGAGTAATCGCAACGCCGGCCGCTATCGAGTTGATCGACAAGTTGCGCGCGGAGCACGGAGCCGTGCTGTTTCATCAATCCGGTGGCTGCTGCGACGGCAGCGCACCGATGATGTTTCCGCAAAGCGAGTTCATGGTGGGTTCGTCCGATGTGAAACTCGGCACGATTGCGAGCGTGCCGTTCTACATGAGCGAATCGCAGTTCGAATACTGGCAGCACACGCAGTTGATCATCGACGTGGTGCCGGGCAATGGCGGAATGTTTTCTCTGGAGCGGCCAAGCGGTTTGCGTTTCCTCACGCGCTCCCGTCTATTCGAGGACGACGAAAACGCATGGCTGGAAACGCATCCGGTGCAGCGGGCCGATGCTTGATCCGATTTGCAATCTGCTATGCGGCGCTTGGGTTTGAATCGTCGCTGATCGACGGTGTTGCTGGCGTCTCTGCCAGCAGCGCGTCGCTATCGTCTTTCAGGCCGACGCCGGTGAGACCCAAACGCCTTGCGTGCGTCAGCAGATAGTGCAGTTTGTGCGCGGCCAGCGGATAGTCCAATCCTTCAGGGCGTACATTGGAAATACAGTTGCGCTGCGCGTCGCTGCAGCCGACTTTCGGCGCGTACGTCAGATAAATGCCGAGGCTATCGGGCGAACTCAACCCGGGCCGCTCGCCGATCAGCATCACCACCAGCTTCGCATTGAGCAACTCGCCGATCTCGTCACCCAACGCGACGCGCGCCTGACGCGCGACCACGACCGGACCGACCTTCCAATCCGCTAGACGCGGCGTGACGGATTGCAGCAGAGGAAGCGCCTGTTTCGATGCGGCGAACGCCGAAAGACCATCGCCGATGACGAAGACCACCTCGGGCGAATCGTTCGGGACCGCCGCCAGGGCAGCACGACTGTCTTCCGATAAACGTCGCCCGAGATCGGGACGCCGCAAGTAATGCTCGCGATCCGGCGCGGCGCTATGCACGTCGAGCGTCTTGAAGTTTTGCGCACGCAACTGCTCGTGCAACACGTCCGTGTCGAGCGGATGATGCACAGCGTCACGCGCCTGCGCGTGCGACAGGTTGAACGCCAGCAGCGGCGCGGTCGGCAGACTATTACCCGCACGGCCCAGCGCGATGCGCGCATTGGTGAACTGCCGCAGCGCGTTCCATGGATTCTTTTCGAGGAAGTCGCTCATGCAATGCCCATCCAGTCGGGCGCGCCTTCCAGCAGCGGTTGTTGTGTCGAGGCACTCAGCAACGCACCGCGCGCGTCGGTGATCTGCATCGATTCCAGCCATTCTTCGAACTCCGGCGCGCGGCGCAAGCCGAGCACCTCGCGCACGTAAAGCGCGTCGTGGAAGGACGTGCTCTGGTAGTTGAGCATGACGTCGTCCGCGCCGGGAATGCCCATGATGAAGTTGATGCCCGCTACGCCGAGCAGCGTGAGCAGATTGTCCATGTCGTCCTGATCGGCTTCGGCATGGTTCGTGTAGCAGATGTCGCAACCCATCGGCACGCCGAGCAGTTTGCCGCAGAAGTGATCTTCGAGGCCGGCGCGCGTGATCTGTTTACCGTCGTACAGATACTCCGGTCCGATAAAACCGACCACGGTATTCACGAGGAACGGATTGAACTTGCGCGCGACTGCGTAGGCGCGCACTTCGCAAGTCTGCTGATCCACGCCGAAATGCGCATCCGCCGACAACGCGCTGCCCTGGCCGGTTTCGAAGTACATCAGATTGTTGCCGACCGTCCCGCGTTTGAGCGAAAGGCCCGCTTCATACGCTTCCTGCAGCAGCGCGAGCGAAATGCCGAAGCCCGCGTTCGCTTTCTCCGTACCCGCGATCGACTGAAACACCAGATCGACCGGCGCGCCTTTTTCGATCGCGGCAATCGTGTTGGTGACGTGGGTCAGCACGCACGATTGCGTCGGCACCTGATAGCGTTGGCGGAAGTCGTCGATCATCAGCAGCAGCCTGGTGATCGCGGCGAGATTGTCGCTGGCCGGATTGATGCCGATCATTGCGTCGCCGCAACCGTACATCAGGCCGTCGAGCATCGAGGCGGCGATGCCTTTGACGTCGTCGGTCGGATGATTCGGTTGCAAGCGCACCGACATGTGTCCAGGCAGACCGACCGTATTGCGAAAGCGCGTAATCACCGGACGTTTGCGCGCCGCCGCGATCAGATCCTGATTGCGCATCAGTTTGGATACCGCCGCGACCATCTCCGGCGTGAGGCCCGCGGCGATACGCGTGAGCGCCTCGGCATCGGTCGTGCTGCTCAGCAGCCAGTTGCGGAAATCGCCGACCGTGAGATGCGCGATCTCGGCGAATGCCTGCGGCGAATGATCGTCGATCACGAGGCGCGTGACTTCGTCGCTTTCGTAGGGGATCAGCGCTTCGTTGAGGAAGGTGCGCAGCGGCAACTGCGCGAGCGCCATCTTGGCGGCGACGCGTTCTTCCTCGCTCGCCGCCGCGACGCCCGCGAGTTGATCGCCGGAACGCTGCGGACTGGCTTTCGCCATCAGGGTCTTCAGATCGGCAAAGCGGTAGGTGCGGCTGCCGATCGTCTCGGTGTAGCTCATCTTTACGACTCCATCGCCGCTGCCCGCGCAGCGGCTCGATCCGTCATTCTTCGAGCAGGGCGTCCGCTGGCGCGGCTTCGCGTTGGTGCCGCGTCATCAGGAAGTAGACATAGCCCAGCGCGAGAAAGATTGCGAACACGATCGCCACCAGAAAGTTGAAGTAGACCATGGTTGCCAGACAAATGACCGCGGCCACCAGCGCAAACGCCGGAAAGAACGGAAACAGCGGCGCGCGGAACGGGCGCTCCATGTTCGGCTCGGCGCGGCGCAGCTTGAACAGCGACAACATGCTGATGATATACATCACGATAGCGCCAAATACCGACATCGTCACGATGTTCGCGGTCAGCGTCTGGCCGCCGAACTGGATCAGCTCGTCGCTGTAGATGGCCGCGATGCCCACCACGCCGCCCGCCAGGATCGCGCGATGCGGCGTCTTGAAGCGCGGATGCACCTTCGAGAGCCACTCCGGCAGATAGCCTGCGCGTGCCAGCGCGAAGATTTGCCGCGAATAGCCGAGGATGATGCCGTGAAACGACGCCACCAGTCCGAACAGGCCGAGCCACACCAGCATATGCATCCAGCCGCTATGTTCACCGACGATGAATTTCATCGCCTGCGGCAGCGGATCGTTGATGTTCGACAGCTTGGTCCAGTCGCCAGCCGCGCCGGCAAAAACCATCACGCCGATGGCAAGCACCACCAGCGTCAGAATGCCGGTGACATAGGCAATCGGAATCGAGCGCTTCGGGTTCTTGGCTTCTTCGGCGGCCATGGCCACGCCTTCGATCGCGAGGAAGAACCAGATCGCGAACGGAATCGCCGCGAACATGCCGTGAAAGGAGCCCATGCTGAAGGTGTCGGCGCCGGACCAGCCGCCCTTGGCGAAGTTCGACCATTGAAAACCGGGTGACACGACGCCCATGAAAACCAGCAACTCGAAGATCGCGAGCAGCGTCACGCACAACTCGAACGCCGCGGCGATCTGCACGCCGACGATATTCAGCGCCATGAACACGAGATACGCGCCCATCGCCGCGTGTTTCGGTTCGAGACCCGGAAACTGCACGTGCAGATAAGCGCCGATGGCGAGCGCGATCGCTGGGGGCGCGAACACGAATTCGACGAGCGTCGCCGCGCCGGCCAGGTAGCCGCCAGTCGGGCCGAAAGCGTGACGGGCGTAGGCAAACGGGCCGCCCGCATGCGGAATCGACGTGGTGAGCTCGGTGAAACTGAAAATGAACGTCGTATACATGGCGGCGATGAAAATCGCCGTGATGACGAAGCCCAGCGTGCCGGCGCTCGCCCAGCCATAGCTCCAGCCGAAATACTCGCCGGAAATGACGAGACCGACCGCGATGCCCCACAGTTGCCACGTGCCGAGCGTCTGCTTCAACTCGTGATGCGTGACTTTGCCGACGTGCTGACTTTTGGACTCTGAATTCATCGGATGCTCCCTGATGGTGCCGCCAGCTCGACGCCGCAAGGCTTTGCGGGGCATGGGCGGACAGGTTTCAGCCGATAGTAGTGAGCCATTATTCGAGGTGTTATCGAAATTCGGCAAAGTTCTGGGGCTGTGCGGTGTTAGTGGGCGCTTAACTCCGCTGCGTATTCACCGCTGGATTCTGGCGAATTTCGCAGGATTTGGTAAACGCGGACGTGATACTTTGGCCCGCATCTGTTCGATATTCTTTACGTTGACCCAGCCATGAATGAAGCCGGTAATCGAGCTCGATACGAAACCCGGCTCGGCCGCGTGCTCGACCATATCTACGATCATCTCGATGAGCCGTTGGACATTGATCGTCTTGCGGAAATTGCCTGCCTGTCGCCGTATCACTGGCACCGGATTTATCAGGCAATGTATGGCGAGACGGTCGCCACCACGGTGCGGCGTTTACGGCTGCATCGCGCGGCGGGTTATCTGGCTAACGCGTCGATGCCGATTGCGGAGATTGCCGAGCGCTCCGGCTACAGCAGTCTGCAGTCTTTTTCCCGCACGTTTCGCGCTGTGTTCGGCATGCCGCCGGCGCAGTATCGCAAGCAAGGCACACATAGCCGGTTTCGTCCGGTGCTATCAGGAGACGATCAAATGACATTGCGTGAAGTAGTGATTCGCCACGTAGAGCCGATGGAGGTGTTGTCGGTCGATCACGTTGGACCGTATATGCAGATAGGCAAAGCATTCGATGCGCTGTTCGGCTGGCTGGCAAAACATAATTTGCTCGCGGCGCAGATGCGGATGATCGGCGTTTACTACGACGATCCGGGTGTTGTTGCGGAGAGTGAGTTGCGCTCTAAGGCCGGGGTGTTATTGCCGCATCCGGTTCAGGCGTCCGTGACGGTGAGTCCGCCGGTTTCCGTGGCGCATGTGAAAGGGGGCGAGTACGCGGTGTTGCAACATCAAGGACCGTATAGCGATATGCGTGCGGCGTATGAGTGGCTGTACGGAACGTGGCTCGTGCAATCCGGGCGAGAAGCCGCCGATGCGCCGGTGTTCGAGGAGTATCTGAATAGCCCGAAGGATACGGCGCCTGCTGATCTCATTACGGAGATCTGTTTGCCGTTGGTTTGAGGGTTTGCTTGCCCGGTGCGCGGTTGTGCGGCGTGCTGTGGGCGTGGCTCTCTGGTTTTTATAATCTTTGTATATGTATACGTAGTAATAGTTAACAAGCATCGCATTCGGCTGTGGATAAGTTGAAAGTTCTTTTACGGATCAAGGCGATGCGGAATCGATAACCCTGCGGAACGTGGGCGGACAGAAACGCGGAGCCAGGGAAAACTTTTGTGCGGCCTGGCGATGGCGCGTTTTTATCAAGGTTTCGCCCACAACGTGTCAGGTGGGTTTTACAAAAGTTGTCCAGAGGGGGATGTGGATAAGTTGGTGGTTTGGGGGAGTGATTGGGACGGTGGGTTGGCGTGGACGGTGGGCGGGTGGGATGGTGATGTGCGCATTGGTGGCGCGCTTATAGTTCGGCCATGTATCGCCTGAGTGCGGCATCGTTGATGACTGCAGTGGGGGTGTCAGAATTTCCGTGTTCAAGGCGGGTTGAGAATCACACGGACGGGCGAACGAATCGATCCGCGTAGAGGATAGCGAATTGGTTCATGGCCGCTTTCCAATCTTTGGCTGCGCGTCCCCAATCGGCGGTGATGTTGCGCAGCGCCAGCCAGATGAGTTTCGTCGCTGCATCATCGGTCGGGAAGTGCCCTCGCGTCTTGATGATCTTGCGCAGTTGCGAGTTGATATTCTCAATGGCATTCGTAGTGTATATAACCTTGCGGATGTCTGGCGGAAACGCAAAGAACGGAATCACGCGATCCCAGGCATTGCGCCAGGCGTTACTGACGGGCGGGAATTTCTGGCCCCAGGGTCCTTCAGCAAACGCCTCCAGTTCGGCCTGAGCCGCCTCCGCGCTGGGTGCCGTGTAGATCGGTTTGATTGCGGTAGCCAATCCCTTACGGTCCTTCCAGCTCGCGTAATCGAGGCTGTTCCGGATCAGGTGGACGATGCAGGTTTGCAGCGTGGTCGCCGGGAACACCGCGGCCAAGGCCTCAGGCATGCCTTTGAGGCCGTCGGTCACCGCGATCAGGACATCGTGGACGCCGCGTGTTTTCAGATCGTTGAACACTTTCATCCAGAACTTGGCGCCTTCTGTGTTTTCGATCCACAGGCCGAGGATGTGGCGCGATCCATCGGGCAGCACGCCCAACGCCAGATAGACGGCCTTGTTGCGAACAACGGCATCTTCACGGATCTTGACCCGCAGCGCATCGAAGAACACGACCGGATACATCGGCTCGAGCGGCCGGCCCTGCCAGGCAGTGACCTCGGCCATCACCTCATCGGTCACGGAACTGATGAAGTCGGGCGAAACCTCGGTGCCGTACTGCTCAAGCAGGAAGCCCTGGATCTCGCGCACTGTCATGCCCCGGGCATACATGGCGACGATCTTGTCGTCGAAGCCCGTGAAGCGACGTTCGTGTTTGGGAATCAGCAGCGGTTCGAAGCTGCCATCGCGGTCGCGCGGCACTTCGATACGCATTGGACCGTCTTCGGTCAGCACTGTCTTGGCGCCACGACCGTTGCGCTGGTTGGTGACCGTGGCCGGTTTGGCGGCGCCCGACGGATAACCGAGATGGTGATTCATCTCGCCCCCCAGTGCACGCTCGATCAGCGCTTTCTTGAGTGCCATCGTCGCAGCATTGATGGCTTCAGCCGTCATCGGACCGTTGCCGAACTGCTCAAGCAGCTCGGCGGGAATCGCCGGCAGGTCTACCGGTTGGGCTTTCGGTTTGCGAGGCATAAATTCTCCTTGAGAGCATGTTATGCCTTAAACACGAAATTCCTGACAGGCCCACTGCAGTCGGTCCCCCGGAAACCACGCGCCTTCTAGAAGGCCAGCGGCTGAACGCTGCACTAGCTCCTGAATTCATCAAAAAATTGCGCATCGACGGCAAAGGTTCGTACTGGCTTCAATCCTAGTTCTAAGTGTTCCAGCATGTCGACAAGCTTTTCGCCATCAATCAGTTCGATTGGTGGGACGCCGTCACGGCCGGCCTCGCGACGCGATTCCGCCGTAAATGTGCCGGTCGTGATGATGATGCCTTTGTCGGTTCGACCCGACATTGCTCCTCGAAAATCACGAACTTGTGACGGCGACACCGACTTCGCGTAGCGTTTGCATTGGAACAGAACTTTGAACGAAACAAGTGGGTTGACTTGCAGCGTGCCATACCCGTCTATGCCTCCGTCACCACTGCTCCCAGTCACGACAACTTGTACGAAGCCAGCTTCGCGAAGAAGTCGCTGAGACAACCGCTCAAATCCCGATGCGGGTAGATTTTTCAGTATTTGAATGAGTTCGTATCGATAGTCACTTGTGGCTGCACCCGCGGGATCTGAAATTTCGGCCGATATAAGCTCTGTGCTGCCCGCTCTCGCTCGCCGCTCTTCTCCAAAAATACGGTTCCACTTTGTAGCTACGCCGCGTGCCTGTTCAATCGAAAGAGTCGTGTGACGTCCGGCGTCGGTGAGCGCCCAGACTCCCCGTCGGGACGAGTCGACTAGCCCTTCGCGCACAAGGTAGAGCCGTGCCCATCGCACACGGTTCCGGAAACGTCCTTCTCCTGACGGTAAGACCTCATTCTGTGCCTCATCTGAAAGATCGAGGTCTTGCGCAATACGCTCCACGACTTCGTCTGGGGTGCCGGACCCACCGAGAGTCCTAAGCGCGTCTAACGCAGGCCCCATGTAGCGAAATATTGCAGCAATATCTTTCTTTTCTTTTGCCATCTATGTGCCTATCCAAAACTCGGAGCCCCCGGTTCATGTAACAATCCGAGGTCAGACAAATTTGTCTCTTCGTGAATACTACTGTTTCAGCGGGACTGTCGAGAGTCCGATCCATTGAAAAAGACCCATAAGTTTCTCAACTTAAGGGTCTTATATTCTTAACTCATTCAACTGTCTTAGCGACGGCCGTCAAACATCAATATTCCCCGCCCGCAACGCATTCGACTCAATGAAAGCCCGACGCGGCTCCACATCATCCCCCATGAGCGTAGTGAAAATGCCGTCGGCAGCAATAGCATCCTCAATCTGCACCCGAAGAAGACGACGCACCGTCGGATCCATCGTAGTCTCCCAAAGCTGCCCAGGATTCATCTCACCGAGCCCCTTATAGCGCTGCTTCGAAATATTCCGCTCAGCATCAGCCAACAACCACTTCATAGCCGACTTAAAGTCAGTAACAGCCATACTCCGCTCGCCACGTTTAATGACAGCGCCTGTACCAATCAACCCCTTAAACGTATTAGCGGTATTGATCAGCTGCTGGTAATCAGCGGTGAGCTGAAAATCCTGATCCAACACAGAAATCTTCTGATTCCCGTGATGCGTCCTCGCAACCCGCAACGAGCGCAATTCACGCACAGGGTCATACATCGTCGTAACCTTAACCTCAGGCTTCAACGGATCATCCCTTAACTTCGCTTCCAGAGCCTTAGCCGACGCATCAGCCGCTTCCTCGCTAGACAGGTCAATAACGATCCCATCCATCACAGCCTCAAGCGCCCCAGCGTCATACAACCGGCTCAACCGGTTAACAACAGCCTGCGCCAGCAAATAAGCCCGAGCCAACTCCCCCAACGCATCGCCGGTAATCGGCGTAGCCCCTTCCGAAGCCAACAACTCCGACCCCTGCAGCGCCAGCTTCAGAATGTGAGCATTAACCTCAGCCTCATCCTTCAAATACCGCTCATCCTTCCCAGCCTTTATCTTGAACAGCGGCGGCTGCGCGATATAGATATACCCGCGCTCGATCATCTCCGGCATTTGCCGATAGAAGAACGTCAACAACAGCGTCCGAATGTGCGCACCGTCAACGTCAGCATCGGTCATGATGATGATGCGGTGATAACGCAGCTTATCGAGGTTGTAGTCTTCCTTACCAATCCCGCAACCAAGCGCCGTAATCAACGTAACAATCTGCTCCGAAGAAAGCAGCTTGTCATACCTTGCCTTCTCCACATTCAGCACCTTGCCGCGCAGCGGCAAAATCGCCTGAAACTTCCGATCCCGACCCTGCTTCGCCGACCCGCCTGCCGAGTCACCCTCGACGATATAAATCTCGGACTTCGCCGGATCCTTCTCCTGGCAATCCGCCAGCTTCCCAGGCAGACCCACGCCGTCGAGCACACCCTTGCGACGCGTCATCTCACGCGCCTTCCGGGCCGCATCCCGCGCGCGCGCGGCATCGACAATCTTGCTGCAAATAATCTTCGCGTCATTCGGCGTCTCGAGCAGAAACTCTTCGAGCGCCTTCGCGACCACATCCTCCACCGGCGCGCGCACTTCCGACGACACCAGCTTGTCCTTCGTCTGCGCGCTGAACTTCGGCTCAGGCACCTTCACCGACAACACGCACGACAACCCTTCACGCATATCGTCACCAGACGTCTCAACCTTCGCCTTCTTCGCGACTTCGTGATCGTTGATGTACTTGTTCAACACGCGCGTCATCGCCGCACGCAAACCGGTCAAGTGCGTCCCGCCATCACGCTGCGGAATGTTGTTCGTGAAGCACAGCACGTTTTCGTTGTAGCTGTCGTTCCACTGCATCGCCACTTCCACGCCCACGCCGTCTTTCTCGCCGCTGATGTGGAAGATGTTCGGGTGCAGCACGGACTTGTTCTTGTTGATGTACTCGACAAAGCCCTTCACGCCGCCCACGAACGCGAAATCTTCTTCCTTGCCGGTGCGCTGATCGGTCAGCTTGATTCGCACGCCGTTATTCAGGAACGACAGTTCGCGAATCCGCTTGGCCAGAATGTCGTAGTGATATTCGATGTTGCCGAAAATCGTCTCGTCGGCGAGGAAGTGCACTTCGGTGCCGCGGTTCTCGGTCTCGCCGGTGACTTGAATCGGCGAAACAGCCACGCCGTCGATCTCTTCGATAATGCGGTTCTGCGGCACGCCACGGTGGAATTCCATGAAGTGCTTCTTGCCGTCGCGGCGAATGGTCAAACGCAGCCACGCGGACAATGCGTTCACGCACGACACGCCCACGCCGTGCAGGCCGCCGGACACCTTGTAGCTGTTCTGGTCGAACTTGCCGCCGGCGTGCAACTCGGTCATCACGATTTCAGCGGCGCTGCGCTTCGGATCGTGCTTGTCGTCCATCTTCAGACCGGTCGGCACGCCGCGGCCGTTGTCGGTGATGGAAATGGAGTTGTCCGCGTGAATGATCACCTGGATGTCGTTGCAATGCCCCGCCAACGCTTCGTCGATGGAGTTGTCCAGCACTTCGAATACGAGGTGATGCAGACCGGTCCCGTCCGATGTATCCCCGATGTACATCC